>OAWA01000023.1_pt1 | contig 186705 bp, 161 predicted proteins | sample 1516971 | NCBI WGS metagenome assembly OAWA01 (sample SAMEA2580097, study PRJEB22360) | human gut metagenome | biome: human gut; feature: human-associated habitat; material: faeces | place: Denmark | collected 2008/2010
GGTCACCTTTCGCCCAGACATTGGCCGAAAAGGGGGGGGTTTTAGCCGTTACGACAACTTCCGGTGCACCAGGAGCTCCTGCACGTATTCGTATTCGTGGTACAGCTTCATTGAATGGAACACAAGACCCATTATGGATATTGGATGGAATACCTTTGGAGGGGACAGATATTCCAGAGATTAACAAAGATAACGATAATGACATTGTAAATATGTCACAATCTTCTATCGCAGGTTTGAGCCCAAACGACATTGAAAGCATTACGATATTAAAAGATGCAGCTGCTACTGCCATTTATGGCGCACGTGCTGCAAATGGTGTAATTGTGGTAACAACCAAAAGAGGAAAAACCGGAAAACCTGTTATTAACTTCAATACTAAATTGACTTATACTCCAAATCTCAATACTTCACGGCTCAACTTACTAAACTCGGAAGAGAAGGTTGATTTGGAACTTCAATTATTAAAAGAAGCACGGTTTGACATATTATGGGGATTAACAGATCCGATACCGGTATTTCCTGAAAAAGGAAAAGTTGCTTCCATCATGAAGCAATATAACTTAATAGACATCTATAAAGAACAGGGGTGGAACGGACTGACACCTGAAGCCCAAAATGCTATAAACAAACTGAAAACAATCAATACAGACTGGAATGATATATTATTCAGAGATGCTTTCACGCAAGAATATAACTTTAGCATTTCCGGTGGTAGCGAAAAGGTTACTTATTACAACTCACTTGGTTATGTCAAAGAAAACGGAAATGTACCAGGTGTAAGCATGAGCCGTTTTAATCTGACCAGTAAAACGTCTTACCAAATCAACAAAATATTAAAAATTGGAATGTCTATTTTTGCCAACAGACGCAAGAATAACACATTTATGACTGATACTTACGGACTTATTAACCCTATATATTATTCACGTATCGCCAACCCTTACTTTGCTCCGTTTGACGAACAAGGAAACTACCTTTACGATTACGACGTAGTCAGAAGTAATGAAACAGATGAAAAGCAAGGCTTTAATATATTCGAAGAACGAGCAAACACCAATAAAGAATCTGTCACCACAGCCATCAATTCTATCTTTGATGTTCAGCTACGTTTTAACGATCAGTGGAAAGTTTATTCACAGATTGGTGTGCAATGGGATCAATTGTCGCAAGAAGAATATGCCGGGATAAATTCATATAATATTAGGAATATACGTGAAACCAATAAATATTGGAAAAATGGTGTACAAACCTATCTTATACCAGAAGGAGGCATGCTTAAAACAACTAATAGTACAACCTCACAACTCACATGGAAAATCCAAGGAGAATACAAAAACACATTTGGGGATATACATGACATACAAATAATGGCTGGTTCGGAAATTCGCAAAAACTGGGTAGACAACCAAGCCTCAACCGGATACGGATATGATCCCAAGAAACTAACATTCCAGAATCTCATATTTAAAGATGAAGCACAAGCCAATGATTGGAATCTAAAAACTAAATCGTACAAGGAAAACGCTTTTGCTTCTTTCTTTGCCAATGGTTCATATACTTTAATGAATCGTTATACATTGGGAGGAAGTGTGCGCATGGATGGTTCTGATTTATTCGGAGTAGATAAGAAATACCGTTTCTTACCAATCTATTCGGTAAGCGGTTTGTGGCGTTTATCTAATGAATCGTTCATTAGACAATACAAATGGATTGATAATTTAGCTCTTCGCCTTTCTTATGGTTTACAAGGAAATATTGATAAGGGAACCTCTCCATTCCTAGTCGGAAAATATGATAATGTGAATATTTTACCTGGTTACAGTGAAGAAAATATTATTATCAATAGTGCTCCCAACAGTAAATTACGCTGGGAAAAAACAGCATCTTACAATCTAGGAATAGATTTTTCTGTACTCAATCAAGCCATCAATCTTAGTGTAGATTACTACTATAGAAAAGGAACAGACTTAATTGGTTCTAAAGCATTAGCTTTGGAAAATGGATTCACTAATATGTCTATAAACTGGGCTAGTATGGAAAATAAAGGTGTAGAAGTAAATCTGCAGACACGTAATATCACCACTAAAAACTTCTCTTGGTACACTACTTTCAACTTCGCATATAATCAAAATAAAGTACTAAAAGTACTTACAGATAAAAGCCAAGTGACTCCTAGTCTGGAAGGATATCCTGTAGGTGCAATCTTTGCACTAAAAACAAAAGGTATAAATCCTGATACAGGACAAATCTATCTTGAGAATAAAGAGGGAAAAGCTGTCACTGTAGAAGAGTTATTCAGAATGACATCGAATGAAGATGGTCTTGGCACTTACCAAATAGGACCAAGTACTGAAGAACAAAGAGACTTTTACAGCTATGTTGGAACGTCAGATGCTCCCTACACGGGCGGTTTTCTAAATACGTTCAATTACCGAAATTGGGAACTGAATCTGAATTTTTCATATAATTTTGGAGCACACGTAAAAACAACTCCAAGTTATAATGTATCTGACTTAGACCCAGGGCGCAATATGAATAGAGACATACTGGATAGATGGACACCGGAAAATACAACAGGAAAGTTCCCTGCATTAGCAACGTACAATTACAATCCGGCCGACTACTACTTGTTCAGTACTCGAAATGACATTTACAGATCACTGGATATCTGGGTAAAAAAGCTAAGCTTTGTACGTCTACAAAATATACGTCTTGCTTACCGGGTTCCATCCGAATGGCTTCATAAACTAAGTATCGGCGGAGCAACTGTAGGATTAGAGGCTCGTAACCTATTCGTTATCAGCTCTAATTATGATAATTATATGGATCCGGAATCAATGGGCAACCTATACTCTACCCCAGTTCCCAAATCCATTACCTTCAATCTAAGTCTTAACTTTTAAAAAATATATTATGACAAAGAAAATATATTATATATTCACATTAATAGGAAGCCTGTTATTATCTTCCTGTGATAGTTATTTGGACATACAACCAGTAGGCCAAGTAATTCCCAATACGCTAGCTGAATACAGAGCTTTATTCACAACAGCTTACAATACAGCACTCAATGACAGAGGAATATGCGAAATCAGAACAGATATCGCAACCATATTACAGTCTGATGCCACTTCCAAAAATTCTTTAGGAGATGTTGAAAAATGGAATGATGTTAATCCGAATGCAAGTACGAGACAATTTGGATGGGCGGCCTATTATACCAATATCTATTATGCCAACGCAATCATCGATAAAAAAGATGAAATATCAGAAGGAAGCCAAGAAGATATTAATCAATTAGTTGGAGAAGCTTACCTCATGAGAGCATATATGCATTTCATATTGGTCAATCTTTATGGACAACCTTATACAGCTACCGGAGCATTAGAAACCAAAGCAGTTCCTCTAAAACTCAATACTGATTTAGAAGAAATACCATCAAGAAATACTGTAAAGGAAATATATACCTCTATTTTATCTGATATAGAAACAGCACGGAAACTGATTAATAAAAAAGAATGGGAAATTCAATATTCATACCGTTTTTCAACATTATCAGTAGATGCTATGGAATCACGGGTATATTTATACATGGGTGAATGGAGCAAATCTTATGAAGCTTCGGAACGTGTATTAGCCGGAAAATCGACATTGGTAAACCTAAATGATGAAGGAGGCAAACTTCCTAATGAATTTACATCTGTAGAAATGATCACTGCCTATGAAGTTTTTCCAAATAGCGATTATGCCGGATCACTCTTACTTTACCCTTCATTTTTACAAGAATATGAGGAAGGAAAAGATCTACGTCCAAACAAGTATTATCAAGCAAATAAAAATGGAAATTATACTTCCATCAAAAGTGGTGAATCTAAATTCAAATGTACTTTCCGCACCGGAGAGCTTTATTTAAATTCAGCAGAAGCTGCTGCACATTTAAACAAATTACCTGAAGCACGTACCCGGCTCTTGAAACTAATAGAGAATCGTTATACATCAGAAGGTTATGAGCAGAAAAAGAATGAAATAAATGCGATGAGCCAAGAAAAGCTAGTCACAGAAATTCTGAAAGAACGTGCTCGCGAGCTTGCTTTTGAAGGCCATCGCTGGTTTGATTTACGCCGAACTACCCGACCGGAAATCAAAAAAGAAATTGAAGATGTAACCTACACACTTGTACAAGATGATTCCCGTTACACATTGCGTATTCCACAAGATGCAATTGATGCTAATCCCGGACTTTTAAACTAATAACCAAGCATTTTTCATAGAAACAAACCGCCTGACATCATAGACTAAAAAGCTCCCTTTACCTAAAGCGTAAAAGGAGCTTTTTTTAATCTATCTACTAGCCATTTCTCATTTTGTACACCTACCTCATTCACCATTAAATCTTTATCCCCTAAAAGCATTGTTCTTTAACAAGAAATCCGTATCTTTGTAGCGACTTATTACGATTAATAACGTAGAAGCGTTTAGAATATTATCTCTATTCAGAATCTGGTAAATTCTTTAATTGGGGAGATAATGGCAACTAAGCGTTCACGTCTTTGTTATATGCAAGGGCGTGGACTCTGTTGTTCATTTCCCAATAGGTTTACCAGAGCCTTGAATAGAATGAACTAACGACGTCCACGCTTCTCTTGTATATATATGGTATCCGGACGCTTACCACACAAACAATAAAGGTAATGAGCAGCACTATTACAAAGTTCTTCGCTTCTTTTTTAGCTTATGGGGTAGCTAATAAGAAAAAGCGCTTTTCGGCAATTGGCCGTTTCTCCGAAGGATTGGCTCCGGTAAAAGGAAAAATCCAATGGGGATACATCAATAAAGGATATGACGTTGTCATTCCTCTAATGTACGAACGGGCTTTCTCTTTTAAAGAAGGATTAGGGATGGTAGTACTCAATTCTCAATACGGATTCATCGACCATACCGGACAAATACAGATTCCGTTTAAATACACAGCCGCTCACTCGTTTGAACAAGAATGTGCACGGGTATGCCACGATGGATTATGGGGATTGATTGACAGACAAGGAAACTACATTCTTCCACCGACTTACAGTCAAATAGAACAATTCGCGGAAGGATTAGCTCTCGTCTCGCTACACAATAAGATAGGATTCATTAACAAGAAAGGAGAAGTTGTCATTCCCCTGGAATATGATAATGGACGCTCTTTCTCTGAAGGATTGGCTGCTGTCTGTATTGAAAGTCAGTCGTCCAAGTGGGGGTATATAAACAAAGACAACCAAGAAGTACTTCCTTTTAAGTACGATATTGCAGAACCCTTTTATAACAACATAGCTCGAGTGGGTCTCTATGGAAAAAGCATGAAAATCAACAAACAGGGCAGTGAATGTCTATAAAACAACCACTCTACGCATTTATTCATCTCAACACGCAAGGCATTCTGTTCTAAAACATCCCCTTACGAATAACAACGTAAGGGGATTTTTCGTACTTTCGAACATGTTAAATCTTTAATACGTAACATTATGATTATCGGAGTACCAAAGGAAATCAAAAACAATGAGAACCGTGTAGGCATGACACCTTCAGGAGTGGCCGAAGTGGTAAAACAAGGGCACCGGGTGTTTATCCAACATACAGCGGGAGTAAATAGCGGTTTTCCGGATGAAGCATATCAAGCTGTCGGCGCACATGTCCTGCCAACAATAGAAGATATTTACGCCACTGCTGAGATGATAGTAAAAGTGAAAGAACCGATAGTCACTGAATATAACTTAATAAGAAAAGGACAGTTACTATTCACTTATTTCCATTTTGCTTCCGACAAGGAATTAACCCTTGCTATGCTCTCTAACAAATCAATATGCCTGGCTTATGAAACTGTAGAAGAAGCAGACCACTCATTACCTTTATTAATTCCCATGAGTGAAGTTGCCGGACGTATGTCTATCCAAGAAGGCGCCCGTTTTCTGGAAAAACCGCAAGGCGGAAAAGGTATCCTTTTGGGAGGTGTACCAGGTGTTAAACCAGCTAAAGTATTAATTTTAGGAGGTGGAGTTGTAGGTAGCAATGCTGCACAAATGGCTGCTGGAATGGGGGCAGATGTCACTATTACAGATATAAATCTGGCACGTCTGCGCTATTTGAGCGAGACACTGCCGAAGAATGTAAAGACATTGTACTCATCCGAACTAAGAATCAGAAAAGAATTGCCGGATGTTGATTTAGTTGTCGGCTCTGTACTGATTCCCGGTGATAAAGCACCACATTTGATTACCAAAGAGATGCTTTCAACAATGCAGCCCGGCACAGTATTAGTAGATGTAGCAATCGATCAGGGAGGATGTTTCGAGACCTCTCACCCGACCACTCACAGTGCACCGACCTATATTGTAGACGGAATCGTTCATTATGCAGTAGCTAATATTCCGGGAGCTGTACCTTACACTTCCACCCTTGCACTAACCAATGCTACTCTCCCCTATGTGATAGCTTTAGCAAATAAGGGATGGAAAAAAGCCTGCAAAGAGAATCCAGCATTAGCACTCGGATTAAATATCGTAGAAGGAAAAATCGTTTATAAGGTCGTTGCCGACGTATTTGGTTTGAAGTACGATCCTATCAGCCTGTAACTATGCATTTTCACCATACAGTAATATAAAGTCTTACAGAGTTCTTTCTTTTTTTCAAAGTAAGGCTATCTCAATGTCTTACGTCTTCGATTGATAACCTTTAAAAAACTCTGCAAGACTTTGTATTACTCTGTGGTGAGCTATATCTTTAAAATAAATAATCTTTCTTTGCCGCCCGTTGATAAGCCGCTACCAATTCGTTCATTACTTCTGCCACAGACTGCCGACGGGATATGATTGCCGAAACTTGTCCGATCTCCAATTCCCCTTCTTCCAGATCACCTTCGAAGATTCCTTTTTTAGCACGCCCCCGTCCTAATAAAGTTCTCAAATCTTCAGCACTAGCTCCACTATCTTCAGCCTTCTCCACCGCTTCGCGGAAAGCATTCTTTACCAAACGTGTCGGAGCCAGCTTTTTCAACAACAACTTAGTATCCCCTTCTCTGAGACTCAAGCAATAATCTTTAAATACCGAACTCGCTGAACTCTCTTCAGTAAGAGCAAAACGGGTTCCTATCTGCACCCCTTCGGCTCCCAACACCATAGCAGCCAATACTCCTTCCCCTGTGCCGACACCTCCTGCAGCTATCAAAGGTAATGTTGTAGCCTCACGTACAGCCGGAATCAAACAGAAAGTCGTTGTTTCTTCGCGTCCATTATGCCCTCCGGCTTCAAACCCTTCTGCCACTACCGCATCTACTCCAGCCTCCTCACATTTTACAGCAAAACGGGAAGAAGAAACAACATGAACAACCGTTATTCCACGTTCTTTCAACCACCCAGTCCACGTTTTCGGATTTCCGGCAGAGGTAAAAACAATCTTCACTCCCTCTTCCACCACAATATTCATAATCTCTTCTATCTGGGGATACATCAAAGGAATGTTTACACCAAAAGGTAATTTCGTGGCCGCATTACATTTACGGATATGCTCGCGTAAAGTGTCCGGATGCATGGAACCGGCACCGATCAATCCCAGTCCACCGGCATTGCTCACAGCAGAAGCAAGACGCCAACCGCTGCACCACACCATACCACCTTGAATAATAGGATACCGAATACCCAGAAGAGAAGTAATTCTATTCATAACCAATAATTTATCTATGTGTTAATATACTAAGATACCAATAATAGTGACAGAGCTATATAACAATGCGCCAACATAACAACACACAAATATACTAATTATTCAATTACAAACATTCTCTAGTCAGCACATTAGCGCATTGCTACATCAACACATCATTATAACGCCTTCAACGGGCAATCTGTTCAATTGGTTTATTTATCAACACAGTGGTAGAATCTCCATAAGTTCTCAACACTTCCAATGTGCGGGCACGGTTATCCCGTCCCGTCTTATTCCAGAAATCTTTTGTAAAGACAGCCATCAGGTCAAGTCTGCCGATAGTTCCACCATTGATATACACTCCACTCCCACCAAACAAGGGAATAGGTGCATCCATCACTACCGTGTTCACCATCATTCCGTTAGCACGTTCACCCAACTGACGGAAACGTACCCCACTCGCCTGTATCTCATCCAACGACTTACGCATTCCCTTTGCCATCGGATTGCGTGCCCAGTTTGAATAAGATCTTTGATGGCGTATCTCGTAGAAAGGATCACCCCGCCAGGTATTTTTATCGATCTTTATCTTCTTCTGATAGATGGGATCCCAGTTATAGCGGGTATTCGCTTTATATGGCATCAGAGTCAACATCACTTTCGGTTTAGGCAACGCTTCAGGAAGCGATTCGTCAGGCATCATCCAGCTTTTCTCCTCCGACATCCGGGGAGTACCCACTGCGCTTCCGAAATCAATCGACTTCACAGCATCCATATTTAAATGCAACTCCTGGTCACTCTCCAGCAATTTCTTCAAATGCAAAGAATCTTGCGCCGTCCATACTTGCGAATATGCAAATACAGCGGCCAGGCACAGTGCCATCGTTGTTATAACCCGTTTTAATCCATCCATCCTTTTTATTCTTTCATTACCTATATTTCGGAGCACTTCATATACATTTGCACGTATAAGAGGCTATCTTTTGAGTGTAATAATCCCCCTGTCAGCAGCAAAAGACTACTGATACAAACAAATATTCCCACATGAATGTTTCCTATTTTTTACTTTCCGAAGGCTCCTCCCCCCTTTATTACCACCAACGATAACCCGATCCACAAAGCGGCTCATCGTAACACGGATCAATTGTCCATCTCGTTTTCGGATATTGGCGTTCTTCCCACCAACTACGATAACAAGCGGCTGCATCGAGTACTTCCTCATCGGTCAGGAAATAGATTGCTTCATAATTTTCAGCATTCGCCAATACCATTTTGCAACCTAATGACGGAGGTGTGCCCTGACGGATAGATTCAATCACCCAAAGCATACACTCACCCAACCGAATCTTACCGTTGTTCATATTATAAACCGACGGAAAAGAAGGGATAATAGTCAGATCTTCTGCATATTTTAAAAGTTCGGGGATATCCTCTTCCGTGAAATGAGGAACCTCCACCACCCCTTTTTCATTCTTCATCTTGTACGTACCCGACTTCAATTGCTTCACAAAAAGAGCAACATCCGGATTGTTATAATCCATTTCTTCGCTGGTGCATCCTGTAAAGGATACGATCAGGCAAACAGCCATCCACAGCATTAGTAGTGTTTTTTTCATTTTCATAAGGATTAATACGTCATGCGAAGTCCGCAAAGTAAATTAAAATTAGTCGGCCGTTTTGTTCGTACCGTAGCCAATTTCGAATCTGTCTTGAAATGATGCGAAACTCCGGGTTCGGCAAAAACAGCAAGTCGGTCATTAATCTTATAGTTGATTCCAATACCGGCAGTCACTGCCAGCTGGATAGGTTCTTCTTTAAAACTGTTGTCCGGTGCACCGGCAATACATTTATCGGCTATTCCTCCTACAGTAGCGTAAAGGTCGATTTTTTTCGTATCTACCAACGTCACGTTCACTTTAACGGGGATTCCCAGATAGTGCAAGTGCTGCCCTGCAGAACCGAGGTTCGAATAGAGCAATCCGGTTTCTATGCCAAGAAAATCGTTCAACTTACGCTCTACCGTCACCCCTGCGGAAACCGGCATTTTATAAGTACCGTTATCTGCCGGAAGTGCTGTACCCACTTGAACTTTCATCGCCCAGCGATGCTTTTTCACTGCTTTGGGTTGAGACATATCGACATTCGACTGTTCTTCCGAAGCGACAGATGATCCTGTATTACCGTTTGTTGCCTGCCAATAACCATTATGCCCCTGATTACCATATCGGTTGCCATTTCCCGTAGAAGTAGTGGAAGAAAAAGAAAACGACATAGAGAAAGTGATTGAAAGAGAATCTTCTTCCTCCGTATATTGCGACAGCATACCGTAAGATTTCGGAGCCGGTTTCGGCAACACCGGTTCTACCGGCAACGGCAACTGATTGACGCGTATTCCATCTCCATCCATCTGTCCTCCATTCGTCACGGCTATCTTTGTAAATGCTTCTTCCATTTCCTCCTTTGGAGAGAAATACAAGAAAGTAGCCGACGAGGCTGCCAAAACAAGCAATACAGATGCCGCAGCCGCTACACGGAAGAGCAGAATCCGACGACGATGCTGGCAAGCCACAGGAATTTCCTGCGAGAGCTCTTCCCAAAAGCCATCCCGTACACTCATCCCGGCATCAGCGAGACGCGTGCGAAACAGATCGGTTATTTCATCATTTTCTTTCTTCATGATTTCTATACTCTTTAATTCTTTTTGCTAACAAATATTTGGCCCGGTGCAGCTGCGAAGTAGATGAATGCTCTTTAATATGAAGCATCTTGGCTATCTCCTTGTGCGATTTCTCTTCAAACACATAAAGGTTGAAAACGGTTCGGCAACCATCCGGCAATTCGGCAATAAAAGCCATCAACTGCTCTTCGGAGATTCCAGCCCCTCCTCCCGAATCCGATATATCCGGTATATCGGGAAGCTGCTCTTCATGCACTACCAACTGGCTGACTCGCTTCTCCCGTCGCAGGAAATCGAGTGATTGAGTAACCATCACCCGGGTAATCCATGTACAAAGTGAAGACTCACCCCGGAACGAAAAGTTGGTAAAAATCTTGATGAAACCGTCATGCAGTACATCGTGCGCCGCATCCATATCGCCCGTATAGCGGAAACATACCGCCAGCATCTGCTTGGAATAGAGAGTGTAAAGTTCCTTTCGGGCTGAATCCTTTCCTGCCCGACAGCCCTTTATCAGTTCTATCTCGTTTTCCAAAGTCAATTACTTTTTTTTAAAATCGAACGTATGTCTGCGTCGTTTGCTCATTAGACGCGAGAGTTTGAGGAATGCTGCAAGGAATATTGCTAAAAGAAGTTAAAGGATAGATAATAATAAACGGGAAAGAAAAAAACGATGAACGATAAACGGTAAATGATGAACAAAGCTGCGCATAATCATGCTACAAAATATCCACCGTTTACTGTTTATCGTTCACCGCTTACAGTTCACCGCTTATTATATACTATCAGCATGCTTTGAAACTCATGTCCAGCCCTTTCACTGAATGAGTCAAAGCTCCTACAGAGATGAAGTCTACGCCACATTCGGCATACTCACGAAGAGTATCAAAGGTGATACCACCCGAAGATTCGGTTTCGTATTTGCCTGCTACCATCTCTACTGCTTTCTTTGTCATTTCGGGAGTGAAGTTATCAAACATGATGCGGTCTACTCCGCCGAGATCAAGAACTTGCTGCAGTTCGTCGAAGCTGCGGACTTCTATTTCTATTTTCAGGTCTTTGCCTTTTTCCTTGCAATATTCTTTGGCACGAGTGATGGCTTTGTCGATACCTCCGGCAAAGTCCACATGATTGTCTTTCAGAAGAATCATGTCGAACAGACCAATACGATGGTTTACTCCGCCACCGATTTTCACTGCCATTTTTTCGAGGATACGCATACCGGGAGTTGTTTTGCGGGTATCAAGCACACGGGTATTTGTACCTTCCAATACCTTTGCATATTTACGGGTCATTGTTGCAATGCCGCTCATACGCTGCATCACGTTCAACATCAGGCGTTCGGTCTGAAGTAAAGATTGCACTTTTCCTTCCACTACCATTGCTACATCACCCGGTTTCACTTCTGTTCCGTCATTGATAAACACTTCCACTTTCATGGTAGGATCAAAACGGTTGAAGATTTCTTTAGCTACTTCGATGCCAGCCAACACACCGGCTTCTTTGATAAGCAATTTTGATTTTCCCATTGCCGTAGCGGGAATACATGAAAGGGTGGTATGATCGCCATCACCTATATCTTCTGCAAAAGCAAGATCGATCAACTTGTCGATCAGTTCTTTTTCCTTATTCATTGATCTTGTCAATTCTTATTTGATGTATTAAATATTGATTCTGCACTTTCTTCAGGAAGCAGTTCACACGAAAGTTCCCATTAGTAGTAGCCAACGTACCGATAACGAAACTTGATTCGTCCCGTTTTCCCTGATGGTTCACATTAAATCCGCTGACTTTATTCTCCGTAAAGAATTCCTGCATCATAGCTGTTGCTTTCTGTTTGTCAACGTTTGTCGAGCGACCTTGGAGCACCAGGTTTACCTTGTCCCCCATATACTTACTTAGCTCTTGCGAGCTTCCTCTTTTAAATGCCGTAATCACTCCTGCCGGTATCTCTTGCGCCATCAGCAACGAGAGGGAAAGAAGCAATGCGGTCATTCCTACGAGCACTCGTTTTTTCATAATTACAAGCTTTTAAGTTGAAGTTTAAAGGCTTAAACTTTCAACTAATGATAGGCAAAGGTAAGCATTAATTGCAGAATAACATAAAAAATGCCTATTTTTGTGCAATAATCAGAATTGTAGACGTATGAAAACAACCTTGCTCGTCGTAGGACGAACCGTAGAACAACACTATATAACTGCTATCAACGACTATATCCAGCGCACTAAACGCTATTTCACTTTTGACATGGAAGTGATTCCTGAATTGAAAAACACGAAGAGTCTTTCAATGGAAGTGCAGAAAGAAAAGGAAGGGGAACTGATATTGAAAGCTCTCCAACCGGGCGACGTGGTGGTATTGCTCGATGAGCACGGAAAAGAAATGCGTTCTCTGGAGTTTGCCGAATATATGAAGCGAAAAATGAACACGGTCAACAAACGACTGGTATTCATTATCGGAGGGCCTTATGGCTTTTCTAAAAAAGTTTATCAAGTGGCACACGAAAAGATTTCAATGTCCAAGATGACTTTCTCACATCAGATGATCCGGCTGATATTCGTTGAGCAGATTTATCGGGCGATGACTATATTGAATGGAGGGCCGTATCATCATGAATAGTAACTTATCTCATATACTATTATAAACGAGACAAAATAGACTTTTTAATTTCGTCCCAAGATACATCCACAAACATATAAGGCATTGGCTCCTCCTCCGCATCTTCAAAATAAGCTAAACTTTTCATAGCCATAAAAGAAGATGAGTCAGGATATTTTTGAGAATAGAAATCCAATAGATTTTTCAATGAATACTTTTTCAACAAAAAGTAAATATCTACAAAATCTTTTTTAGTACCTCTCCCTTCAATAGCAGTAATTTTCATTGCCGCAATATCTCTAGGACTTGCCAAACGTATCCCATCTTTATATACGACATCATCAAGCCAAGGATAAGTATAGTTCACGATATCTATTTTAACCTCATTCAATACGTAAATGTGTATATTCTTAGAATCATTTAAGATAGTCAGTGTCCCAAGTGTTCGCAAAGCTTCCTTCAAATCTTGAGAATCTACATTAATCTGACCAAAAAAATCCAAATCGACCGACTTTCGATGTCCTAATTGCAAAGCTAATGCAGTACCACCGACTAGACGAGTATTACAAAGTACAGGTAACTGTTGCAACTTTTTTAAAAGTTCCAGTGTTGTGGATTCGACCGTTGATAAGTGTAACATCTAAATTGTTCTTTAGGAGTTTGTGAAATGGCAGAAAGATAAGCTAAAGCCCGAGGCTCCAATTCACGAAACCCCTTAGCTATTTCGACGATTCTCCCAAGTCCATAATATTGTTTTACAATATTCCAATCTTGCAACATACCATATTCAAGCACTCTCTTTATTATATATTGTGAATGCTTCTCCATATCCAAATCATCTTTATTGACATCCCAAAAAAGATATGTTGAAAATCGAGTAATATATTCTTCCATTATCTATCGTATTGCAATCCTTAAATATGACAAAGATAAAAATAAAAAATGAATCGAACGCAAGCTAACAGCTATATTTCACAAAACTGTATTATTCTCTTCTTCATAGATTTTATTAAAAACTCTACAAAGTTTTTTTTCATCCGCAATTAGTTGACGAAGTTCTGCCAACCGTCCGGCATTATCCGATTGGGGTATCCATAACTTCAGATACCCTCCTTCTGCATATTTTTCAGTTAGATGTTTCCGAAAACGGGCATATTGCTCTTCTTTATCCATCTCCGGATAATGAGACAGCCCGTATTGTACGGTACGGCGTAAAGTGACTTCGGGATCAATAATTCGGTCAGCCTCGGCAACAATCATTCCATAGATTGTTCTGGGAGCCTGTTTATTGGAAGCCCGATGATCTTCTATCGCCTCTTTCATCTGCAACAGCTGCTCATCCGTAAACCAACGCCGCAAAGTTTCGTCGGCTAGCAACACTTTGCCGGAGGTTATATGATGAAATTCACGTCCTTCATACAACCCCAGGTCATGATAAGCAGCGATGACATAAACCATCGAATAATCGACTTCATAATGCGTCGCTAATTTCAGACTTTCCTCAATAACCTTTTCTACATGGTCAATTTGATGCGCTTTATCAAAGTTAGCGTATTGAGGAATAATACTTTGCCGAACATAGTTTTGCAATTCAGCAGGCACATGATGAGTCATATTCGATCTTTTTAGCTAGTGAATTCTTTTATTTATATTATTCCCGATTCATCAAACGATGTTCTGCCATCTGTTCGAACTTTGTTCCCGGACGACCATAATTGGCATACGGATAAATGGAAATACCACCACGAGGAGTAAATATTCCCGTTACTTCTATGTATTTGGGACTCATCAATCGGATAAGATCTTTCATTATGATATTCACACAATCTTCATGAAAGGCTCCATGACTGCGGAAACTGAAAAGATAGAGTTTCAAACTCTTACTTTCTACCATTTTTATATCAGGAATGTAGCTGATACGTATTTCGGCAAAGTCCGGCTGTCCGGTAATAGGACACAGACTTGTGAACTCCGGGCAGTTGAAACGTACCCAGTAATCATTTTCAGGATGCTTATTATCAAAGGCTTCCAGTACTTCAGGAGCATAATCTTGTTTATACTCGGTTTTTCTTCCTAATAAGGAAAGTTGGTCTTTTAATTCTGTCATCGCACTCATTAACTACAACCTCTACTCTAAACAAAAAAACGCATTTCTTCTTTCACCTATCACCGTCCTGCCTCAAACGCCTTATTCATCGAGGTTTTAGTGGTGAAGGATTCATTTCACAACCTATCACCGCATCTATCACCTATCACCATCAACTCTTATCCTACGTTTGCTTTCTCCTCATCTTACTTGTTACGGTGTGTTTCATTGCCTGAAACAATGTGTTTCCCGCCTTGAAACAAAGTGTTTCATTACTTGGAACAAACTGTTTCAAGTCTTGGAACTTATAGTTTCAAGCGTTAGAAACTTTAGTTTCCTACCGTTGAAACTTTAGTTTCTCACCGATGAAACAACAGTTTCAAACTGTTGAAACTAATCTAAGCCAATACATTCCGGACAGAAACTACTATCATTTATTAATTAGAACTTACCGGTGACAATAGATGTGACGGCAAAATGTCAAATTTAGCTGCTGTCACTACTTGCTGTCACAAACTAAAAATCTTATAATCAAACATTTATCTACAACAATGTGACAGATGATAGCAAAAAAACGCATTTTAATCTCTATGTAGAGATATTATTGATTCTTACTTTTTAAATACTTTTCCAATCCTTCCCGACGCAATGTACAAGCCGGGCAATGTCCGCAACCATCTCCCTGAACGCCATTATAACAGGTCAAAGTCTCGGTGCGAATCAGTTCCAATACCCCCAGTTCGTCGGCCAATGCCCATGTTTCTGCCTTATCAATCCACATCAAAGGGGTATGAATCACAAATTGTTCATCCATAGCCAGATTGAGAGTTACATTAAGAGATTTGATAAAGGCATCACGGCAATCGGGATAACCGCTGAAATCTGTTTGAGAAACTCCCGTTACCAAATGATTAATACCACGTTCACGGGCATATACTGCTGCGATACTTAGAAAAAACAGATTACGTCCCGGAACAAAGGTATTAGGAACGCTATCTGCAGGTTTTTCCTGATCCATCACCATCGTAGTATCGGTCAATGAATTATGACCTAACTGTCCGATAAAGGAAACATCCATCACATCAAATTCCACTTCCGCTTTCCGGGCTATCTCCCGTGCAAGCTCCACTTCTTTCTGATGCTTCTGACCATAAAGAAAACTCAAGGCATATACTTTCTTAAAGTTGCGTTTTGCCCAAAACAAACAAGTGGTAGAATCCTGCCCACCACTAAACACAACCAATGCTGCTTCTCTATTCATATTCTATATTAAATATCTTTGACTTTCAATACATTATAAGAGATATTGGTGTCGTAAACATCGCTACCGTCTATTTTCTTGATTGCTTTCACCACACGAATTGTCACCGGAAGGATAATAACTTCATACATGGATTTCAGCACAATCTGAATCCCCATCATGATAAGCAGTTCTTTCCAGGCAATAACTCCACCAAAAGCTACCGGGAAGAAAATCAATGAATCGGCAGTCTCACCTACAACAGTCGACCAGATGGCACGGGCCGAAAAGTTACGCCCCTGACTGGCTACTTTCATCTTACTCATCACATACGCATTGAGAAATGAGCCTACCAGAAAAGCCATCAGACTGGCAGCCACAATACGGGGAGCCATACCGAACACAAAATTGAAATGTTCCTCGCCCTCCCAGAAAGGAGCAGCCGGAATGGCAACAGCTATCAACCCAAGAGCAACCACGAAGAAGTTCATGGCAAAACCGCTCCAAATGATGAGCCGCGCTTTCTTGAATCCCCAAACCTCGGCGATACAATCATTAATAATATAAGAAATAGGAAAAACCAATAATCCGGCTGTCACGGTCAGACTACCTACCTGAATTACTTTTGTTTCAAGAAGATTGGCTGCAATGAGACAGACATTAAACAGAATGCCCAGCAGCATAAAGGGTACAGATACTTTTTCTTTCATAATTCCTGTTTTTTACGTGGTGTTCTAGAATACACGACCGCTATTCACGGCATCATACATTTTTTATTCTTTCGGAGTGCAAAGGTAAAAAATAAAACTGGAATTATCACATTCATCTTACCAGAATCTGTCTTCCCGATAATTGAAGAAAAAATAAGCCTCCCTGTCAGTCGTCGTATTCTGACAGGAAGGCTCATCACTTTGACCTTAAAAACACATCACTCAATCAGGCATCCGCATCAAGAGGAGAAGTCTTTCAATTCCTCTTTCAACCGCTTACGGATGAAAAACAAACGGCTCTTTACCGTTCCCATCGGCAATCCTAATTTTTCGGCAATTTCTCTATACTTAAATCCGGCTACAAACATCTGAAAAGGCACTTTCATCTCTTCCGGTATGGAATGTATCACCCGGTACAACTGTTTCATATCATACGTAAACTCGAATCTATCAGCATCTTCATCTTCTATCAGATGTTGTTGATTGATGGAGTAACTATCATCAATCAGGTTCATTTCGCGAACTGTGCGACGGTAGTTGTTCACGAAAATATTACGCATAAGCGTATACATCCATCCCTTCAGATTTTTGCTATACGTAAACTTCTCCTGATTATCTAATGCCTGCAACAAACAATCCTGAACCAAATCATTAGCAGATTCGCGGTCTGCCGTCAATTTATATGCGAAGCGATGCAAATCCGGTTGTATCGCTAATATTCCTTGAGTAAAATCAACTTTTTCCATCGTCGTATTTCCTTTATCTAATTAGTACGATACAAAGGTCCGTTTTTTTAGAATCATTATAAATAGCAATTCTTCCGATTAGTTTGGCAATTTTTCCTTTGCCCCTCTCAACCATTTCTTTTTTTAGTTGTTCATTGGGCATTCACCTAAAACTTAACTGATAATGAAAACAAGCTTTAAAATGGTAGCTATGCTACTGGGGATAGGAATTTTCCCCCTCTGTGCCTATGCACAACAGAAGGTAGTCATCGAAGATGAAGAACCGAACTCTATCATGTTTGTTTCGAAAAACAAAGCAGGAGATGAAATCATCCGAATCATGAACGACCGTTCGCAGATGCGTTTCCACGACCCGAATGCTCCCCGTTTCCTGCTAACCGACCAGAAAGGGAAATTTGCCCTGGGTATCGGAGGATATGTTCGTGCAACAGCAGAGTATGACTTTAACGGTATCGTAAATGATGTCGATTTCTATCCGGCATTGATTCCACAACGCGGAAGCGGCAATTTTGCCAAGAATCAATTCCAGATGGACATCACCACTTCTACCCTATTCCTCAAACTGGTAGGACGTACGAAACATCTGGGAGACTTCGTTGTCTACACAGCCGGAAACTTCCGGGGTGACGGAAAAACCTTTGAATTGCAGAATGCTTATGCGCAATTCCTCGGTTTCACGATCGGATACAGCTACGGTTCGTTCATGGACCTCTCCGCACTGCCTCCTACCATCGACTTTGCAGGTCCTAACGGATCAGCCTTTTACCGCACTACGCAATTGAGCTATATGTGCGATAAGTTGAAAAACTGGAAATTCGGTGTTTCAATGGAAATGCCTTCAGTAGACGGTACAACCAACAATGACTTGTCTATCAACACCCAACGAATGCCGGACTTTGCCACTTCCGTACAGTATAACTGGAATAGTAGCAGTCACGTTAAATTAGGTGCTATTGTCCGTAGTATGACTTACTCAAGTAACGTTCATGAGAAAGCCTATTCCGCCACCGGCTTCGGTCTGCAAGCATCTACAACTTTCAATATTACGAAGAAATTACAGGCATTCGGACAGTTTAATTATGGAAAAGGTATCGGATCTTACCTGAACGATTTAAGTAATCTGAACGTAGATATCGTTCCCGATCCTGATAATGAGGGAAAAATGCAGGTTCTCCCAATGCTGGGATGGTATGCAGGGCTGCAATACAACCTTTGTCCGAGCATCTTTATATCCGGTACATATAGTTTATCCAGACTTTATTCTGAAAACGGATATCCAAGTGAAAATCCGGAATCCTATCGTAAAGGACAGTATTTAGTGGCTAATGCTTTCTGGAATGTAAGCAGTAATTTGCAAGTGGGCGTAGAATATTTAAGAGGATGGCGTACTGATTTCAGTTCTTCAACCCGCCACGCCAACCGGTTGAATATGCTGGTACAGTATTCTTTCTAAATCAGCATATACATAAAAGATTATTTCATTGTATAAAATTGAAGAGGGAGACAGCCATTGAAACGCTATCTCCCTCACATCATTATTAACTTCGTATTTTATTGAGTTCTAATTTATTTAGAATCTGTAGTCAATGCTAAGACCAAATACTTTGTTGGTACGGCTATATACATTGGTACCAGGCAATCCTGTACCATTATAATTGGAAAAATCTTTCGTATAATCTTCGTAAGTAGTCCACATATAGCCAACATTTAAAGCTGCTCTTTCACTCAACTTCACCTTCGCTCCAAAGCCCAATGTGTAAGAGTCACAAGAGAAACTGGTATCGCTCTGAAAGTTATCGGACAATCCGTAATCCGTAATTTGCCCACCACAACTTAACGACAATTGTTTGGTCACATCCCATTCAATACCTGCCAGATATTCGTTAGTCCCCTTAGTCAAGAACTTCTGCTTTCCATCTGCCATACCTGCTTTCTTATCATCATAAAAGTGATATTCTACAGATGCACGCAGTACTGGAAGAAACTCATAAGCCACTGCTACCGAAAGCATGGAAGGAATATCATTCGGAGTATTGACACCGTTTTTATAGTTGCCTATCAAAGCTTCCGCTTCGGCAGGATAGTCCAATTTATGAGTTTTATTTTCAATATTCATGTTAGCCTTGAACTCATACTTAGCTCCAATGTTCAACTTGTTCCATTTTACATCCACGCCTATCACCGGAGTTAATCCCCAACCTGTCTGGTCACAGTCCAAAGCCAAATTCATTAAGTCTGTATCTCCCACTTTAGCATCCAGGAATCCCTCATAACCTCCTGAAAAATAATTCATACGGGCACCGGCAAAAGCCGAAAGCCAATCAGTTATTTTATAAGATAAGCCCAACTGCAAGGAATAGATGTATTGTCTGCCATCCATAGCACTATTGATGATATATTTGTCCGGGGTCATTATCGGCCCCCCTTGCGCTACTCCGTCCAAACTCTTTTGGAATATTTTTGCCATAGCAGCCGACTCAAATATAGGTAAACCGTCATCAAACGAAGCCTTTCCACCTCCGGCAGTTATAGCGAAGAAACCGGAAATAGTCCAATCTCCTTTCTTATATGCGGCAAACACACTGGGAATAACCGGCGCAGCAGCTTTTCCTTTATAATATTTACTATAAGCCTTATCGGAAACGGTAGGAACAGGAGCGGTAGGATTTGTTAAATCAAGACCACTATATGTCATAAAGCTAGCATCAATATTTCTCGTCTGAAAAGCACTCTGAATGCTCAATCCCACATGGAAACCGTCATTCGGCAAAAAAGCCAAACCGGCAGGATTGGACAAAGCTCCGTCTATTTCAAAGGTAGCACCACGAGATAGCATACGAAGAAAAGCAGCGTGTTGATTAGTATTTGTCAGAAGACCTCCGGCAAAAGTTGGAATTGAAACGATTAGCATTACAAATCCAATCAAGGAAATTTTTCTCATCTAAATCTTTTTTTAATTATTTCGGGCGCAAAGATACGATATTATTGCACACGAAAGATACGTTTGTGCATTTATTTTCATTTAGCCTCCTATTTTAATTGAAAAAATAAACTGTTTCTAATGAAACAATCTATTTCACAAGCAATGGATTGATTAAACAAATTCACCTGCTCCAACGTTTAATATTATATAATTTATAGAATAATATTATGGCCTATACAATTGCATTTTTCGGCACAAAGCCTTATGATGAGTCCTCTTTCAATGACAAAAACAAAGAGTTCGGATTTGAGATACGCTACTACAAAGGGCATCTGAATAAGAACAACGTACTACTGACACAAGGAGTGGATGCTGTCTGCATCTTTGTGAACGACGTTGCCGACGCAGAAGTAATCCGTGTGATGGCAGCCAACGGAGTAAAACTATTGGCACTACGCTGTGCCGGATTTAATAATGTAGATTTAGATGCTGCCGCCGCTGCCGGAATTACCGTAGTACGGGTTCCTGCCTACTCTCCTTATGCCGTTGCAGAGTACACCGTAGCTCTTATGCTATCGCTAAACCGGAAAATTCCCCGTGCTTCCTGGCGTACCAAAGATGGTAATTTCTCCCTGCACGGTCTGATGGGATTCGATATGCACGGAAAAACAGCAGGCATCATCGGTACAGGAAAAATCGCGAAAATACTGATTCACATCTTAAAAGGGTTTGGAATGAACATATTGGCTTACGACCTCTATCCGGACCATAACTTCGCCCGTGAAGAACAAATAGTTTATACTTCACTGGACGAACTATATCACAATTCGGATATCATCTCTTTGCATTGCCCGCTCACCGAAGCGACCAAGTATCTGATTAACGACTACTCTATCAGCAAAATGAAAGACGGAGTTATGATTATCAATACCGGCCGTGGACAGCTGATTCATACCAATGCATTGATTGAAGGGTTGAAGAACAAGAAAATAGGTTCCGCAGGACTGGACGTATATGAGGAAGAAAGCGAATACTTTTATGAAGATCAATCCGACCGCATCATCGACGATGATGTACTCGCCCGCTTACTTTCATTCAACAATGTGATAGTCACTTCTCATCAAGCTTTTTTCACACATGAAGCGATGGAGAATATTGCGGTGACCACCCTGCAAAACATAAAAGATTTTATCAATCATAAGCCTTTGCTAAATGAAGTGAAGAAATAAAACTTTTAAGCTCCTTTCTTTGTTTACAAAACATATAAACAAATAAGAGAAAGGACAGATTTTATGAAAAAAGTAATACATAAAGCAGATACAAGAGGACATTCCCAGTACGATTGGTTGGATAGTTACCATACTTTTAGTTTTGACGAATACTTCGACTCCAATCGTATCAACTTTGGTGCCCTTCGCGTATTGAATGATGACAAAGTTGCACCCGGAGAAGGTTTTCAGACTCACCCGCATAAGAATATGGAAATTATCTCCATCCCTCTGAAAGGACATCTGCAACATGGAGACAGCAAGAAGAACAGCCGCATCATTACTGTTGGAGAAATTCAGACAATGAGTGCCGGAACGGGAATCTTCCACAGTGAAGTGAATGCAAGCCCTGTAGAACCGGTAGAATTCCTGCAAATCTGGATTATGCCAAGAGAACGGAACACCCGTCCCGTTTATCAGGATTTCAGTATCACAGAGTTGGAACGTCCGAATGAACTGGCAGTCATCGTATCTCCTGACGGCAGTACACCTGCTTCCCTTTTGCAAGACACCTGGTTCTCAATCGGTAAAGTAGAAGCCGGAAAGAAACTGGGTTATCACATGCATCAAAGTCATGCAGGCGTCTATATTTTCCTCATTGAAGGAGAAATTGTAGTAGATGGCGAAGTGTTGAAACGCCGGGACGGTATGGGTGTTTACGATACCAACAGTTTCGAACTGGAGACACTGAAAGATTCACATATTCTATTAATAGAAGTACCTATGTGATTCCATCATTAGAAATTAAGAACTAAAACTGCCAGATAATCTTATGGCGAAATTAAACATAGCAGATATCCGACAGGAATATACGAAAGGCGGGTTGCGGGAAAATGAACTTCCGGGCGACCCGCTTTCGCTTTTCAGTCGTTGGCTGCAAGAAGCAATTGACGCAGAGGTGGATGAACCAACTGCTGTCATTATAGGAACCGTATCCCCTGAAGGGAGACCGTCCACGCGTACCGTATTATTAAAAGGGCTCCATGATGGAAAATTTGTCTTCTATACCAATTATGAAAGCCGTAAAGGCAGGCAATTGGCACAAAATCCGTATATCTCCCTCTCTTTTGTGTGGCACGCCCTCGAAAGACAAATACATATAGAGGGAATAGCGACGAAAGTTCCTCCGGAAGAATCGGATGAATATTTCCGGAAACGTCCTTATAAAAGTCGGGTCGGTGCACGAATTTCTCCCCAAAGTCAACCTATAACAAGCCGAATGCAATTAATACGGTCTTTTGTCAGGGAGGCAGCCCGGTGGATCGGAAAAGAAGTGGAGAGGCCCGATAATTGGGGCGGATATGCCGTTACCCCTACAAGGATTGAATTCTGGCAAGGACGCCCCAACCGTCTGCATGACCGTTTTCTATATACCCTGCAACCGGACGGGGAATGGAAAATCAGTCGTCTTGCTCCTTGATTTCGTCGATTTTTCTTGGCAACTCCAACTAGAATACGTAATATTGCAATTATAAAATAGTCAGCTTATGACACTGGATTATATTTATCACAGCGGTTTCGCCATCGAAATGGAAGGTGTAACCGTTATCATCGATTACTACAAAGATTCTTCCGAAACGGAACATAACCGGGGAATCGTACATGATTATCTCCTGCAAAGGCCGGGTAAACTATATGTATTGGCCACCCATTTCCATCCCGACCACTTTAACCGTGAGATATTGACCTGGAAAGAACAACGCCCCGATATTCAATATATTTTCTCCAAAGATATCTTGAAATCCCATCGTGCCAAAGCCGAAGATGCTTTCTATATTAAAAAAGGAGAAACATACGAAGACGAGACAATTCGTATCGATGCTTTCGGCTCAACGGATGTCGGCAGTTCGTTCCTGCTTCACCTGCAAGATTGGAGTATTTTCCATGCCGGCGACTTGAACAACTGGCATTGGAGTGAGGAATCTACTGAAGAAGAGATCCGAAAAGCCAATGGTGATTTCCTTGCAGAAGTTAAATATTTAAAAGAAAAAGCGCCAAACATCGATTTAGTACTATTCCCGGTGGATCGGAGAATGGGAAAAGATTACATGAAAGGGGCAAAACAGTTCATCGAACAAATAAAAACTACTATATTTGTGCCCATGCACTTCAGTGAAGATTATGAGGGGGGAAATGCGCTTCGTAGTTTTGCTGAAAATGCCGGATGCCGTTTTATCAGCATCACCCATCGGGGCGAAAGTTTTGAGATTACCAAATAAACACATGATAATTATGAATAAATTTACGATTCTGTTTCTTACCCTGTTCCTTGCATTGCCGATGGCGATGAAGGCAGATTCTGCAAAAGAGAAGAAAGATGACACCAGGTACCTTGTAGGAGCTGTTCCTGAAGTAGATGGTAAAGTAGTATTTTCCAAAGAGTTCCAGATTCCCGGAATGAGTCAGGCACAAATCTACGACACAATGACAAAGTGGATGGACGAACGTCTGAAAGAAAATAAAAATATTGATAGCCGCATTGTTTTCTCGGACGAAGCAAAGGGAACAATTGCCGGTGTTGGAGAAGAATGGATTGTTTTCAGTTCCAGTGCTCTGTCATTAGACCGTACACTGGTCAACTATCAGATTACCGTTACCTGTAAACCCGGCAACTGCCTAGTAGAGCTTGAGAAAATCCGTTTCACTTATCGCGAAACAGAGAAATACAAAGCGGAAGAATGGATTACTGATAAATATGCGCTCAATAAAGCAAAGACCAAATTAGTGCGCGGCCTGGCTAAATGGCGTAGAAAAACTGTAGACTTCGCAGATGATATGTTTATGGATGTAGCAGTAGCTTTCGGAGCACCTGATACTCGTCCGAAGACAGAGAAAAAGAAGAAAGAAGAAGAGCAACAAACTCCATCAATCGTTGCAGCCGCAGGCCCGATTATCATTGGTGGCACAGATAAAAAGACTGATATTAAAGTGACGACCGCCGAACCCGTTCAAACTACAGTTCCTGCTGCGACTCTCACTCCTGCTACTCCAGTAGGCAAAGCTTCCACAGATATGCCGGGTTATACAGAAATTGATTTGAAACAAATTCCGGGCGAAGTATATGCCTTAATGGGAAGTGGTAAATTAGTAATCAGTATTGGAAAAGATGAGTTCAACATGACCAATATGACTGCAAATGCAGGTGGTGCATTAGGTTATCAATCAGGAAAAGCTGTTGCATATTGCACACTTTCACCCGACCAACCTTATGAGGCAATAGAAAAGGCAGACAGCTATACACTGAAATTGTATGCCCCGAACCAGACAACTCCTTCAGCTGTTATCGAATGTAAAAAAATGCCTTCACAGACAACTCCGCAAGCCGGACAACCCCGTACCTATGTTGGAGAAATTGTGAAACTCTTAATGAAAAAATAAGGAAAATTGCAACAATGGAAATAAAAAGTAAATTTGACCATTTTAATATCAACGTTACAAACCTGGAGCGGAGTATCGCTTTTTATGAGAAAGCACTCGGCTTAAAAGAACATCATCGGAAAGAAGCATCCGACGGTTCATTCACACTGGTTTACCTGACAGATAATGAAACTGGTTTCCTATTGGAATTGACATGGCTCAAAGATCATACTGCTCCATACGAACTGGGGGAAAACGAAAGTCACCTATGTTTTCGTGTAGCCGGTGATTACGATGCAATCAGGGCCTATCACAAAGAAATGAATTGTGTATGTTTTGAGAACACTGCCATGGGGCTTTATTTCATTAATGACCCGGATGATTACTGGATTGAAATACTTCCACAGAAGTGATTTTATATAAAAAGTGGGGGCAGGATAATTATCCTGCCCCCACTTTTTATGTAGAATATATGATCTATCAAACACATAGTATATATACCTAAAACAACAAATACTATAAATATGTATCCGAAAATAAACACCACCTTGCCAGTTGCTTAATCAGAAAAAGCCACTCCTCAATGATTAAAAGGCAACCGGATTGATGATCCGTTTATTGCTACAGCCTTTATTTTTTATGTCGGCTAGCTCTTTTCTTCCGGATATCTGCTTTCATCTTCGCTGCACCCGAACCATGTTGTCCACGAATATACGTCGCTTTTTTCGCTTTCGTTTTCACCTTTTCCTCTTCTTTGGGCTTATCTTTCTTACCTTTAAAAACGATGCCACCCATGATTGCTTCTTCTATACTCATATAATCATTTATTAGTATTCAACATTTCCGATGGCAAAGATAACCCTTTTCTACGGATTTATTTATCTTTGCAAAGTTAACAATCGTAACCACCAATGGCAATAACAATTCTTTCTGCAGAAAAGGACCCGATGGGAGCCGCTATTTCTGACTATTTCAACCATCATAGAGCTGATCGTTTGCGGGTATTTTCTTCTCAATTCGAAGAAGATGAAATTCCCGTCAAAGAACTGTTTCGTAGTATACAGTCTATGCCTGTACTAGAGCGCACCGCCCTGCAAATGGCTACTGGACGGATTTTGGATGTAGGTGCCGGAAGTGGTTGCCATGCGCTCGCACTTCAGGAAATGGGAAAAGACGTATGCGCCATTGATATTTCTCCCTTATCTGTCGAAGTAATGAAACAACGCGGAGTGAACGATCCTCGTCTCATCAACCTTTTTGATGAAACATTTTCCGAAACATTCGATACGATCCTAATGCTCATGAATGGTTCCGGAATCATCGGACGGCTGAATAATATGCCCGAATTTTTCCAACGGATGAAACGTATTCTCCACCCCGGTGGATGCATATTTATGGATTCCAGTGATTTGCGTTATCTTTTTGAAGAGGAAGACGGTAGCATAGTCATCGATCTGGCCGGAGATTACTACGGAGAGATCGACTTCCAAATGCAATATAAAGATGTAAAAGGAGACACATTCGACTGGTTATATGTAGATTTCCAGACTCTTAGCTTATATGCTTCCGAATGTGGTTTTAAGGCAGAATTGATAAAAGAAGGAAAGCATTACGATTACCTGGTCAAACTTAGCATTGCTTGAAAATGCATCTTCATATAGTGACGGTATACACTCCGGATAGCGTCACTATATAACCAAAATAGTAACGCCATCACATCAGGATAGCGTTACTATTTTTATATACTCATATATGTTCCGTTGGAAACATCTGATGAAGGTTCTCTTTTATTTCAGCATTTCATTAATTGCCTGCACAAGAGAAGCAAACTCTTCCTCATTATATAAACGAGTCAGCTTTACAATTTTCCCTTCCTTATCAATCAACACGTTTCTCGTTATTCCAGATTCACGTAATGCATACTTCGCAAAGATATCAGCTCCCGGATCCAGTCCTAACGGATAAGTGACTCCGGTAGATTTTGCAAAAGCCAGTACTTTGTCAAGCGGTTCGTCACGGTCAATGCCAATCAGAGCAAAGTCTGCATTATTTTTATGCTTCAACCAAATATCCTTCTCGATAAACGGCATTTCTTTACGGCAAACCCCACACCAGCTTGCAGTGAACTGCAACATGACAACTTTACCACGAAGGGAAGATAAACTCACTTGCTTCCCATCTGTCAAGGTAATTGTGAAATCCGGAGCCATCTCTCCTACCCGAACAATATATCCTGTACTATCTGCCTGAACTGATTTTGCATCCGCAGTTACTTCTACACTATCTGTTGCAACTTCAACATTCGCCGTTCCTTTCTTCTGTCCGGAACAAGCCCATATACCTATGGCTAAAAGCGCCACACTACATACATTCATAATTTTCATTTTCATCTAATCATTGGTAACTTTGCAAATATAAAAAAAGTATGCGATGTATTTGCATTTTTAAAAGAAATTCATACCTTTGCACCCGCAAAAGAAAAACGCCTCTTTAGCTCAGTTGGCCAGAGCACGTGATTTGTAATCTCGGGGTCGTTGGTTCGAATCCGACAAGAGGCTCTCCAGAATGAATGCTGTTTATCACATCAGATAAGCAGCATTTTTTATTAATATCTTCTTTAAGATTTTTGCTTACGAAAGACTACCATACCCACAGCCAACAAAATCAAAAGAATTCCAATAACACTATTCAGGGTAAACAGTTCTTTAAAAACAAAGACACCGATCACAACGGCTGTCAGTGGTTCCATCGCACCTAAAATAGAAGTCAGTGTAGGTCCCGCATACTTAATTGCCCGTACCAAAGTTATATTGGAAATAGCCGTAGCCGGCAATGCAAGTCCTAAAATAATCAGCCATATATAACCGTCTGTCACCAGATGAAGCCCGGAAGTTGCCATAGCTCCTATCAGATAGAAAACAGCTCCCATCCCCATAACATAACATGTCAGTACAGTGGAATTGATTTGAGCGGCTCGTGTTGTTCGAACCCCAATGATGTATCCTCCGTAAGAAAAGACAGAAATACAAGCCGCCACCAATCCTACTATTGTATCACCACTTTTCGCCTCCAACTCTCCCGATGACAGTAAAGCAGCACCAAACAAAGACATTAAAACAGCAAGCATCACCAAAAGAGATTTCTTTTCATGAAAGAAAAACATCATTGCCAATGATACAGCCAACGGATACATAAAATGAATAGTCGATGCTACCCCCGTGGCTATATTCTGATAGGCAATGAGCAAACTGAATGAGGTGGTTGCCCGCAACAAACTTAATAAAAAAACGACTAACAAATCTTTCTTTGCCAGCCGGAAATTACATCCCGAACACCATCCAAACAGTGTCAATACAATAGCAGCCACTCCCCAACGATAAGAAAGCACCTCGAAAGCCGAAAAACCAGCTAACAACAGAGTTATAGAAAAAAACGGAGCCAGCCCAAAAGTGGAGGAGGATACCGCCGCATAAAGTATACCTTTAATACGATTCATCGATATATTCAACTAATTCCAGATATTCACAATGCAAAGATTATAAATATTTCTTTAATGCCACCATTAATTTCATTTTTTCAAGCGGCTTAACCAGATATTCATTACAGCCGACCTTTATTGCAGCAATCCGGTCAGAATCGAAAGCATGGGCGGTAAGTGCGACGATAGGTAAGCTAGCATTAAACTTACGTATTTCAGCTGTAGCCTTCAATCCATCCAGTACTGGCATTTTCATATCCATCAACAACAAATCGACATGTTGGCTACGTGCTATTTCCACTGCCTTTTGCCCATTCTCCGCATGCAGTAAATCATAATGATCCTTCAGGATAGTAGACACCAGCTGATAATTACTTTGTATATCTTCAGCTATGAGAATTGTTTTCCGACCGGCACTCTTCTCCATCACTTCGTCATTCGCACCAAACTCTCCTCCGGAGATATTCTCTTCTTTCTTCTCTTCTACCATAGAAAGTGTATCGACTTCACAAGGTAAAAATGCCCAAAACAGCGATCCTTCATTGTGTACCGATTCAAAGCCGACTTTACCTCCCATAGCTTCTGCAATTGCCTTGCAAATAGAAAGTCCAAGTCCGGTACCTTGGGCAAACTCATCAAGTTTCTCAAAACGCTGGAATACTTTTCCTTTTTTATCATCAGCTATACCAATACCGGTATCTTTCACATAAAAATAGACGCCTCCATCCTTACATGCATATCCCATTTTAATAGAACCTTTTGAAGTATATTTGATAGCATTAGTGACATAATTCGTTATAATTTGTGCCACGCGATTACGGTCCAGAGTTACCCGACAACAGTGATAAGGATTGATTTCAGTTAACACGATATCCGGATTCTTCAGGCGCTGCTTCATGGAAGTAAACATGTTTTCAAAATGTTCGGATAAGTCGAACGGTTCGTATTTCAGTTCTACCGAACCGGCTTCCAGCTTGGATAAATCAAGTATATCATTTATCAGTTTTAGCAATAACTCATTATTACTATTAATAATCTGGATATAGTCCGCCTTTTCTTCTTCTCCGGCATAAGCCATCAACTCCGAAAAACCTACAATAGCATTCAAGGGAGTACGGATTTCATGACTCATATTCGCCAGGAACGCAGATTTCAATTTATCAGACTGCTCTGCCTGATGTTTGGCTTCCTGCAATTCCTTAATCATTTTTTCACGCTCCGTTACATCATCCACGCGAATTACAACACCATCCACAGATCCATCTTCAAGAACTACGGGAGTGGCAAACACTTCAACGGTATGCGCACTGTCCAACGAAAACTTCATCTGTTCCGTCTGTAATGAAACAAAAGCACGTTGCATCACACAATTTTCACAGGGAGAAGTACGATTATATGTACTTTTATAGCAAAGTTCACCTTTTTTGTAGGCTTCAAAAGAAAGACTTTTTGAACATAACGAAATATTTTCCCATTGAACCATATATTCCTTCGTGATGTAGGCCAACCCTGAATTCGTATTGTTAAGAACCAGTTCATTCTGTCGTACCAAAGCGTCCTGTATTTCTTTATTCTTTAGTAAGGTCAATTCAGTCTGCTTATAGGAATCGATATTTTGCGTCATACCGAACAAATACTTATAAGGAGCATCGTTCAAAGTTGTGGTTTCAACAAGGCCACGCGTTTCCCACCATTGATACATGCCATCTCCTTTAAAGTCAATGCGATATTCCACATCCCATACACCGCTTCCTAGTTCTACCGCCTTTTGCAAAGTTTCAGCAAACTTTTGTCGGTCATCAGGATGTACGAGAGTCAGATATTTCTCGACCGAATTAATTTCTGATGCCTTTTTCCCATTTTTATCAAAACCTTCACCGAAACTCACCCTGTTCTTAGCCGGCTCAAAAAACCAGGTGAAGGCATTCATCGCTTCCATAGTGACAGTTAACAGCTGTGCACGACGCTTCAGTTCATTTTGTAAACTCTGATCCCAGCGGGTATTTAACAGAAAGCGTTTGCCATCATCTTCAATTATACTTTTGCGAACAATAGTATCATAGCTGCGTCCATCCTTCAGTATAATACGTTCCATGCCGAAATAAGGGTTCCCAGTATTGTATACCTCTAAATCAGTCTTCTGAATACGCTCTACTTCTTCTTCACTCAGCACATCATAAGTAGTTTTATCTTCGCTGGTACCAAACATGAGCTTACTCTCTTCATTGCAAAAAACATAGCGGAAATCATTCTCTACATCTTTGATATGAACAGATAACGGAAGATTATTTAATATATTATAGAAGAACTGCTCCTTTTTCTGCACCTCCGTATTATTCTTTCGGGTACCAACATATTTCAATACCTTCTTATTAGAATCAAATTCATAAGGAGCACCGCTTATCGTACAAAATTGCCAGGTTGAGCTATCCGGTAACATAACCCTGCTATCAAAAGAAAAAGAAAAATCTTCCCCATTGCTCATTCTTTCCATTACTTCAGTAACCTGACTACGGTCATCCGGATGCAAAGTCTCCAGATATAGTGCCATACTAACTGGCTTAGACTGATCGTATCCATTCAGCGGTTCATTATCACTATAAAATAATTTGGCCACTGCATCAAATTCCCAAAACATGATGTTGGCTGCCTTCATAGCAAGCTCCGTTTTCCGGCGACTTTGACGGAGTACCTCTTCACTTTTCACCGTTTCTGTAATATCTTCAAAGATAAAAATGTAATTAACAAACTTGCCATCATTATCATAAAGAGGATTACCATTACATTTCAAATAGCAGGTCCGGGTACGCGTAGAGAAAAAGCGTTTATCGGTTCTCTGTTTATCAAAATCATACAAAAAACTCATCTGTACCGGAACACAACGACGAACTGCTTCCTTCACCACGTCAGGAACCACAGAATTTTCATTTATGTTGAGTTTATTACCAAGAAGCGTTTGCGAGTCAGCGCCAAAAATTCGGCAGAAGCTTTCATTGCATCTTACCAGAGTGCCATCGGCTGTGAAGAAACCTATTCCAACAGGAAGTGAATTAAATACAGTTAGTAATTGTTTGTGTTCCATTTCTTTATCCTTGAATAACTTAGAAATAAATATTTTATCTCCGCACTATGCAAATATATACACTTTTACGATTATAATATGATTTTATAGCGAAAATATTATTGCCAGGTTATAACATACAATAAGGGACTATCCACGATATTGTGAATAACCCCTATCTCAAATGACATCCCATATATTATCATTTTAAAAAGTACATTTTAATACTCCTCAATGACTGTATTTCCAAAAATATCCTTTTTAATAATTTTCCCATGACCGTTACCATATTCAATTATTTCGTTTCCAAAAATATCTTTTTTAATAGTTGTTCTATTCCCCTTATCATCCTCGATAATAGTATTCCCAAAGATATCTTTTGTAATCGTCTTTCTATTACCTTTGTCATCGCGAATAATAGTATTTCCCAGAATATCTTTCTCTATAGTTTTTCTATTACCCTTATCGTCCCGGATAATGGTATTTCCTAGAATATCTTCTTCAATAGTCTTTCTATTACCTTTATCATCACGAACAATGAAATTTCCTAAAATATCCTCTTCGATAGTCGTTCTATTGCCTCTATCATCACGGATAATGATGTTCCCCAAAATATCCTTTTCAATAGTCTTTCTATTGCCTTTATCATCACGAATGATGATATTCCCTAAGATATCCTTTTCAATAGTCTTTCTATTACCATTATCATCACGGATAATGATATTACCTAAAATATCCTTTTCAACAGTCTCTCTCCCTTGGTCAACTCCCGAATACTCATAATTATCTTCAACAAGATTTGCACCATAGCCCTTTATTATATAAGGAGCCAAAATAAACTGGGCAACAAACAGGATAAATAAAATCTTTTTCATGGCGTTTTTCTTTTGGTTTAGAACAAAAGTAACGCAGGAAAATCAGAATTAATAAGTGAATTCCATAATTGTCAGTAGGGAAAAACCTAAAATAAAAAGGATTAGCGCATGCAGTAACGGTATATCCATAATATACTACCTAATTGGTCCCCAGAATGGTCCCCCCAAAAAGAAATTCCTTGAAAGTACTTGACTTTCAAGGAATTCAAAGTGTTACTTGAGGTTCCTGGCGTACTATTTTCAGTACTAATAATCAGAAACTTACCTCGTAAGCGGGCTACAAACGTAACCGGAACCGAAACATTTTCTTAGTTTCTAAAGTTTCTATCTCTTGTTATTTCTCACTATTTATTTAGGGAATTTTCCCCCTTTAATAATCGTCATCCTGTTTTATTTTTGGAATCATCCAGTAATTCCAATCTTGTTCTCAAAGATGCGTTTTCTACGAGTAATCTCCTGTTTTCACATTCCAATTCCTTATTCCTATCACGCAAAAAAAAGACCAAACTGTCACTATTCAAGTTATTAGGAATATCGGATGCTTTCGCAGGCTGATCGTTCACATACATAGTACCCTTACCAGTCATTAACCATTCGGCACTTAAGTTTGTGTAAGCACACAAGATTCGTTCTATACTATCTGAATTCATAGATGACCTATTCTTTAAAGCTTTACCTATAAGACCATTTGAAAGGCCTGCTGCGACAGTCAAGCTATTAGAATTCAATCCTTCAGTTTTCATAAAAAACTCAAGTCGGTCTATAAATGTCTCTTTAGCAATAGAACTATTCTCCATTATTTGTTTTCATTTATAGAACAATTCGCAATAAAATATTCATTTTATTAGAAATGTTCTCGTAAAACATTTGCAAATAGAGAAAAGTTCTCTATATTTGCACAGTGATTTCAAAATTATTGCAACAAATGTACAACAAAACTAGAACATCCGCAATAGCGAAAAAACGCTATTCGTTTAAAAAAGGATATCTGCAAGTCTCTTTAGAAGATAAAGACAAGCTCAAATCAGACTTGACACAGGTTTTAAATAACCCATCACGATCGTACTTCTCAAAAAAACTGAATGCCGGGATTATCGATATCTCCGTAACTCTATTCTCGGCAATTACAGAAGTCTTTAAAAAATATGATATAACAGACTGTTGGACCATTGAAGATATGTAGTTATGAACTTAAAAGTCACACTTGCAAAACGGGAAAACGAAATAGCCGAATGTGTTGCGTGGGGAGGCTCATATAAAGAGACAGCTTCACTGCTACAAATCAGCGTACGGACCGTAGACAACACCCTTCGTAAAGTCAAAGAGAAATTAGGACTAAATAAGATCAACGAAATTTCAGCATGGTGGTTTTGTACGCACCACAACATAAGCTTTGACTTATCCCCTTTTGTTAGAAGACAAGTATCGGTCATACTACTTTTCTTGTTCATCGGTGGAGAAATTACGATCATTACAGACTCAACATATACAGTACGTCGTTCTCGCAGAACACGTACTGAATATCGAGTCAGAAGACAGGAAACTTCTATTAATCAACCATATATTATTTAATCAAATTACGCACAAGGAATGCGTCCGGGATAAACCCGGTATTTTAGTTATACATTTTCTATATTCAAATGAGGAAATAGAAGTTTATCATTATTAATCATTAAAAACGTGCTTAAGGAGGCATGTAGGGTATCCAATCCCTGGTTAGGTTTGTTACACAAGATTTGCCGGGTGAAATTCCCGGCATACGGGTAATGGTGTAAGGTAGCATAACGGAGTGTTCAGCATTTCTCTGTTGGCTGGGTTCGAATCCCAAATACCCACTATTTCTATTATTAACATAAAAGTAAACGTTATGGAAAACTTTGAAGAAACAGAAAAACGTATAACTTCCGCAATGAATGAAATTTCAAATATTATTAAATCAAATAATATGAGTGCTCTTTGTTTTTTTTATAAAGAGCAAGATTCTCTCGTTGCCACTCCGGCAGTAATTACCGGTTCCCCTATCAATATCATACCAGCTATAGTACAGATCATGCAAAACTCATTTATTGCCCGTAATATCATTTTAACGGCCTGTGACTATTATAGATTCCAAGAAAAAGAGAAGATAGAAACAAAGGAGATGCCTCAATACTTAAAGGAATTTATTGAAGAGCTGTTAAATGAATTACAATAGTAAGCTATGAAAGTTGTTCACTCCCCCAGCCCATCCACTCAAAAAAGAGAAAAGATAAATCTTTTTGAGAACGATGATCCGGAAGAAGTTGCAGCTCTTTGTCAGCAATCTGTTCAGCTAGAATCAAACAAGATATTGTTAAGAATAGACGCCCGGACGCAAGTTCTCGTTGATCCCAAAGATGCAACATCTGAATATGCGGAAAAACTACGGCAACGGTATAAGTTAAGTTATCACCATAAAGCCGTAGGAGGGCGTAAAAAAAGATAATACTATGTATGTAGACATTGACAATCGTGGTTTACTCACCATTAATGATATTCATCCAAAAGATGCTCAACATCTTTTAGAAATAATTCAGCAGGCAGACGCGCAACTTTTATCCAGTCCTATTGAAGTCCTTAGAAAACAGCTTCATTTGCAACTCAAAGAACTTGTTTTCTCCGTACCAAATAAAAAACCATAGCTATGAATTTTACTGATGATGATATAAAACGCATCAAAGACGCATCAGCCAGCCACCTAATTGATGTGGTACAAGACTTCCAGAATCTTCGTAAATCTGGGACTAGTTACATATGTGACTGCCCTGTATGCAAAGCTTCGAAGAAGTTTAGCATACACCCGGTCAAAGATATTTATGGATGCTTTTCTTGCCATCAAGTCAACGGAGTTGGTGCACTTGACTATTTAATGAGAGTCGAGAAAAAAGAATTCCCAGATGCTCTCGAATATCTGGCACACAAATTCAACGTCATTCTTGATCAGCGTCCGGAACAGAAAAAAAAGCAGATCGAGAAAATGAAGAAAGGAAGTAAAAAAGCTAAAGGCAATGATGTCTGCAGCTTTTGTTCTAAAATGCTTTCTGATTCTGGATTGACTTTTGAAGATGTCACAGCCAAGATTTATAAAACCGGTGATACGAAATCAATTTTCGAGGCACGTACATTTCATCCTGGTACCATAAACGGATCCGGAGAGATTGATTCATCCGGAGATGACGTGATTATAGAATATTATGATCTCGAAGGCATGCCGGTTACCTATTCCAGGAAAGATCATCGAAAAAAAGACACAGGTGAACGGAAAGAATATTTTCGGGTACGATGGCAATTTCCAGATGCACATTTAGACAAAGAAGGGAAACCATTCAAATATAAATCACCTTCAGGAAGTGGTACGCCTATCTATATTCCAGAAAAACTGCGCCGTATGTATAAGGAGAAAGAGCAAATCCCCAGACTCTATATCCAGGAAGGAGAAAAAAAAGCAGAGAAGGCATGCAAACACGGAGTTCCCTCAATTGCTGTTTCTGGCATTCAAAATTTAGGTAGTAAAGAAAACAGCTCTCTTCCGGAAGATCTAGTAAAGATCATCACAACATGTGGTGTTAAAGAAGTTGCATTCATATTTGACTCTGATTGGGATGATATCAGCACTAATATCCGACTTAATGACCGTGTCGAAAAACGTCCTTACTGTTTTTTCTACGCTGCCAAAAACTTCAAAGAGTATATGCGTACTCTTAAGAATCGAAATATCTACGTAGAAGTTTTTGTTGGCCACATTCAGAAGAATGAAGCTGGAGACAAAGGTCTGGATGACCTGCTTTCAAATACCCTTAAAGATCATGAAGATGAATTGGCAAAGGATATCGAATTTGCGTGTAATCAAAAAAAAGGTCTTGGAAAGTATGTTGAAATGTTCAAGGTTACAACTTGGACCGATCACAAATTACAAGAGTTATGGTGTCTGCATTCTCATGAAGCTTTTGCCGAACGTCATAAGGATATTCTCAAAAACCTTCCTGAATTTGTATTCGGAAGATACCGATGGAAGTTTGATGACACAGGCAAAGTTGTCCTGGCACAACCTTTCGATGATGATGAAAAATTTTGGGAAGAAGTAGAGAAAAAAGACCGGGGAGGAGACCCGCGTATTGAATATCAATTCTGCTATGTCAATTCCCATAATTTTCTGCAAAATCGCGGTTTTGGTCGTCTTCGTCGTCTTGACAAAACCTATCAGTTTATTCACCTGGATCCACCGGTCGTCCAAGCAATCGACGCATCGGATGCACGAGACTATTTATTTCAATTTGCAAAACATTATTGTAAAAAGGAAGTAAACGAGATGCTTATCAAAGGGGTGTCTCAATATGTAGGTCCGGACAAACTATCACTTCTCAATTTCATTGAACCGAATTTTATAAAGCCTAATAGAGAAAGCCAATATTTTTATTTCGATACCAAATGTTGGTACATAACCAAAGACAGTGTACAAGAAATGGGATACGAGAATATCAGCCACCATATATGGGCAGAACAACGAAAAATGATTCCCTCCAAATACTTGGGCTACCCATTAATCACTTTCAAGGTAGATCAAGAAAATCATTATACCTATTCTATCTCAAAAGATGGGGAAAAATGCCATTATCTCCTTTTTCTAAAAAATGCCAGCAATTTCTCCTGGCGGAAGTCTGAAGTAGAGAAAGATGCCGATGAAGAGAATGAGAATCGAATTCATCTTTTAAGTAAGTTATGTGCCATAGGTTATATGATAATGGAAGCTAAAGATAATAACGTTTCAAAAGCTGTTGTCGGAATGGACGGAAAACAATCCGAAGTAGGTGATTCCAATGGCCGAAGTGGTAAATCTTTAATTGGGGAACTCATGCGCTGCGCTATTCCCACAGCTTACATACCTGGAAAAAGAAGCGACCTCTTCAATGATCAATTTGTTTGGAATGATGTACTTGAAAATACTAAGCTAGTATTCATTGATGACGTACTGCAGAACTTCAATTTTGAATTTTTATTCCCCAATATTACCGGAGATTGGAGTGTTAACTATAAAGGAGGCAGAAGGATTACTATACCTTTTTCCGCATCTCCCAAAATCTACATTGCCACCAACCATGCAATTCGTGGTAGTGGCTCCAGCTTTACTGATCGACAGTGGCTCCTTGCCTTCTCTGATTATTACAACGATTCACGTAAGCCTATTGATGACTTTGGTACACTCTTTTTCTCCGAATGGGATTTCGACCAATGGAATCTCACTTGGAACTTATTGGCCAACTGCATACAGCTCTATCTTCAGTTTGGAGTCGTGCAAGCTCCAGGAGAACGACTCGAACAACGGAAGCTTCGCCAAGAAATGGGCGAAACCCTCATATCCTGGGCAGACGAATATTTCTCCTCAAATGAACATTTAAATCAGCGTCTTGTCCGGAAGGACTTATATGATGCCTTTTGTACATATGATCCTGCTCAAAGGAAATTCATATCACCGACTGCATTCAAAAAGAAGTTCATTATGTATTGTGACTGGAAAGGCTACATATTCAACCCACATAAATACGACAGTAAAACTGGCAAACCTTTCCAACTGGATAAAGATGGTCGTCCTATCATCGATGATAAAGCTGGAGGAATAGAATATTTTACTGTTGGAACAGGATCCTATACAGGAGATGGGATTCCAGAAGATGATTCTGCAAATGAACAAACATTAATAGACTTTTGAGAATATGGAAAAGTTAACAATACAGCAAGTCTGCCTCAAATCAGACAAACTTAAAAAAGAAATCATAAAACGGCTAAAGTGCCAAATAAGAGACTTTGAAGTAGTACAACATGAAAGTGAGATAAGTATACACTGGTACGCTTATTATCCTGATAATCCACATATAGAAATCCCGTATGGTTGGATGATAAGCACAATTGACTGGTCAGAGAAATGGCTACACATGTATGCTTCTCACAGAGATATCTTATGAGTAAAACAAGTAAGATATGAATGATTATAAAGATAAATATGGATATATAACTCGTAGGAAAATAGAAGTTCCCCAAAGAGAGTTGACTATTCGAGGACATAAGGTATCTGATATTAAAAGAGAAGATATTGAAAATTTCTGTAAAGCAAGAGCCATTCCACCTGAATGGTTAGTGAGTGAGCTTATCAAAGAAATTGATTAACGTAAAACAATAAAGAAATGAAAAAATATCGTGTAACGATTGAATTAGACACTTTTGAATTTATAGTATCCGCTAAAGATAAGAAGGAAGCTAAAGAAAAAGCTCTCAATAATCTTCAGAAAAAGAAAATATCAACTATGATCCGAAAAGGATGGCCCGATAATAAGAGGCAAATTTTTATTGATGAAGAATAACTCAACTCAAGAATAGATATGAATCAAAAAAGAGAAGCAGACTTTAATGTAGTCTGCTCCTATATGCTATTTTTAGAATTATCAAAGGGAGGATTCGAACCCCCATCTTCCTTTGCAGGCTGCTCTACCATTGAGCTACTAAGGAAAGCACCATGACTTTCGTGCATGGCGAAGCAGCGTGAACTGCATCTGTCGCGCAACATTGATTGTTGCCTCTCACGGACAGTGGCACAAAGATAAGCATAATTAATAATAGAATCTTAATTTTATGGCAAAAATTTATATAGCAAGTAGTTGGAGAAACTCATATCAACAGGATGTTGTATCGTTTCTTAGAAATAAAGGTCACGAAGTATATGACTTTAGGAATCCCCCTCATGGCAATGGTGGTTTTCAATGGTCTGATATAGATCCTAATTGGCAGCAATGGACAACAGAACAATACAGAGAAGCTCTCAATCATCCGATTGCACAAAAAGGATTTAATTCTGATTTCAATGGTATGCAATGGGCTGATGTGTGCGTAATGGTTCTTCCTTGTGGTCGGTCAGCCAATACAGAAGCCGGATGGATGAAAGGTGCAGGCAAAAGAGTAATGGTCTATTCCCCGAAGGAACAGGAACCGGAGCTTATGTATAAAATATACGACTTTATCAGTGATAGTATGCTTAGAATCAATGATGAAATAAATAGAGTATAACAATAAAGAAATGAATAAGATAGTAATCAAAGTAACTTCTGACGGGTGGGAAACAGCCGTAACCATTAATGGTAAGGAGTATAAAGAGAAGCACGTTGCAACAGCATTTGGCTCTGAAAGTGTTGAAGGTAATTTTGAAAGCGAAGATGATATACCGGAAGAAGTATATGATGCTTTAAATTCATCTTTCCCTTTCGAGTGTATGCAGGCATTATATTCCATTGAGGATTAACAAATAACAAGATAGATATGAAAATGCAGAGTTATAAAGATGTATTAGATGAAGTCATGCCTATCTTCCATAAGAACCCGGATCGATTTATGCGATTTTACCATGCAGTCAATAACATTCTGGCCGCTATTCCTGAAGGTGATAGCATTCGTATTGACGAACATTGCAAGCCGGCATCACGCGATTTATTCATAAAAATAGCGACTATGTATATGATGGAAGAAATGATTCGAAAGAACAGCTTAGAGGGTTTTCTGGAGTTTTCTGATGATTATAATGCAATTCGACATGTGTCGAAAATGGTACCGGCTACAACTAAGCCTCACTTCTACTCAAATCGCAGATGAGTAGATTATCCCAATTTATTACTCTGTAAATATACAAAATTCCGCTTTAACACGCAACATTATGACAATAAAAAAAGAGAATAAAATAATGGTTATCATCGCACCGACTGCAGATGACCGAGAACAACTCATGTCGCGCCTGGCCGTTCGTTTAGGATTTGCAAAAGTACCTTCAGATGGAAAGAAGATCATACGCAAGGACATCTATTCCATTGACCTATCAACTGCATATTTTGTATTATGCAGCAATTACAACTTTCGTGGTTCTATCATCACGACACAGAGACTATATGAGCTTGCAGCAAAAGGGATTTGCGTAGTTGTAGGTGTCAAATCTCTACCTCGTGAATACGAACTGATTTCTCAAGTATTTTATCCTGATGACTTGCGTTAACATAAGTCGAGACATTTCTGTTATATACGCGATAGTATTATTTCCCGGTGCGCTTCAGCGTACCGGGTTTTCTTTTTTCGCTCCCCTCTCCTCCCCTTCATTCTATCAAAAACGTTTTGGACAAACGTGCATGGGAAGGCGAGAAACGTTGAAAAGGGCATATATATATTATTTTTATTTTTTATTTCTTTCTTAAAAATACCCTATCTAAAAATAGTAGAAAATTTTGTGCTTTCGTGCAAGCCCTGTATTTTCGTTATTTATTACATTAATAATCAAATATTTATACGATGCACGATTTTTGTACGAAACCGTACAATCCGTACAAAAGTGCACAAAATCTTATTTTGTACGGAGCATTATAATTTCGTACTGAAAAGTACAGCATTTTGTACGGAAATAACAAGTTGATATTCAATGGATAATATGAACATTTAAGGAAGTAATGTACTATTGCACAAAAAAATAGTACGCATTCACAAAGGGGTATTTGAATTAAACACATTTTTTATTGCCAAAGAAGTATTATTCAGTTCTTTTTTGTATATTAGCTCCACACCTAAACCACTATGATTTATATGATTACTACTAAGATTGAAGTTCCCCCACATCTTAAGGAGTATCTGATCGGAAAGTTCTGTAATATGCAGGACTCTCCGATTCATTTCCCAGACAAGACTGATATCTATCACATAATCTATGATCTGCTTGAACGCCGCCCAATCAATATACCGCCTATTGATCAGGGTAATCTTGAGATTTATCTTCCAGAACGCAGTACAGGCAAAAATCCCAAGACCTACAACTATTTAGGAAAACGCTCACAAGTTATTCTTGTTAGAAAAATCGACCGGATGTTGTGGGCAGAAGTACATGATTTCCTGGACGAGCAGAAACACAGCTACGGAATTACATACATTAATGGAATACATAATTTCATGACAATGTATGGGATTGACTCCATCACGGAAGATGCGTTCAAGAAGAACTACTACCGATGGAGAGCTGATATTCGTCGGAAAGAGAAAAAAAGGGGCTATAATCGCCTAAAAAAATAACCTAGCAAGTGTAGTTAAATGTCCCTTTTTTGTTCGAAAAGTGTTCTAAAAATGTGTACTAATTGAAAATCAATAAATTATGAGAGAAATCAACAATATGGGAGGCATATTATTCGCTGATATCCTATACAAAAATGAAATATCCCTATTTGCTGTTCATCAGAATACAGCATGTATCCAGATTATAAAGGGACATGACTGGCATCGTCTCCCTACAGTGGGTATCATTGAATCTCCTACTGTTACCTCGAACGAATCAGCGGCAGGAATTACATATAAACATTCAGCAGCAATTAAACTTCCCCAAACATTGTTTGCTCCTGAAGCAGCAAATGATTTACGTAACAGAATAACAGAAGGGTGCATTTTGCGTTGTCAGGATCCTGCCGGAGACAAATATATATACGGAACCGGCACATATTTACTATTCGGAGAACTAACCAAGGTTATCGGCAAAAAAGTCACTGATTTTACAGGGTATGAACTCAAATTATCAGGGACTTCACAATATCCTCTTTTACAGTATTACAGCCTGTAATCCGTCCTTCCATAGGCTTCTCAATAAATGTATCATTGCACCAAAATAAGTGCAATGAGCCAAAAACGTATTATTCTTTCTGATTCATCACTCAACTGCTACGGCTATCGGGTTCTTACTTCCGGAATGTCAATCGAAGCATTTAAGAAGAACCCTATCATGCTATATATGCATTTCCGCGATGAAGGTTCACCCTATTGGGGGGACTACAAAGCTATCGGCCATTGGGAGGATATACAACTTAACGGTGACGAACTTTCTGCCATTCCTATTTTTGACAAAGTTGATGATTTATCAAAAGAAATTGCCGCAAAATACGAAGCAGGGACTTTCAATGCCGCAAGTGTGGGTATTAAAATCATAGCTACATCAGCAAACAAAGATGTTCTGTTACCTGGTCAAACCAGAGAAACTGTCACTGAATGCGAGTTGAGAGAAGCATCGATTGTAGATATTCCCGCCAACTCCAATGCCGTTCGTCTTTATGACCGTTCCACATCCGTTCTCCTGGCAGCGGGTATGGACACGCATATCGTGCCAGAATTATCCAATCATACATCTAAAAATAAAATGAATCTCAAAGCAACATGGCCGGCTTTTCTCTCTTTTTTCAAAATCAATAAGGAAGATGCAGAAAATACCGAATTATCAGCAGAAAGATTGGATTCATTACATGGTGAATTCAATCGTTTGAAGAGTGAACACACTTCACTGGTAGAGGCAAAGAAAGACGTAGATGAAAAGTTTGCATCTTCTGTCACAGAAATCAAAACCCTGAAATCAAGCATAGAAAGCAAAGATCAGGAGATTTTGCAACTCAAAAATGAAAGTACCCAGAAGGATGATGAAATCACCCAACTTAAAGAACAGGTAAACAACCTGAAGCAAGTTCCTGCACCCGGATCTAACGGACTCTCTCCGCAATCAGAACCAGGAGCAAGTGAAACTAAGGATGATTTATCCACCTTCTGCGAAAAAAATCCCGGAGATTATCAGGCCATCACCGAACGTCTGAAGCAAGACGGTCTCCTTTAATTTTAGTAACCACACCCTTAACTATTAAAAATCATGTCTACTCCCAAATTAATAGACGTATCTAAATTAAACCAAGCTCTTGTTACCTATGACAAGGGTCTTCGTGCTCTTCCTTTCGCAACTTTGCAGGAAGTAGCAGCTATACTGGGACTAAATGTCATGGATCTGCAAGGCAAACACGCATTGATCAATGAACGTCGTCGTGCCGGTGGTACCCAGTCTTACAAAATTGGTAAGGATTTCCGCCTTACTGACAAACTGCTTGGCTATGAACCTTCAGTTATCGAACCCAAAGATGTAGTCTGCATCACTAAGGAAAACTCTCAAAAGTATGATGACGGTGAACTACTGATTGTAGGAGGCGAACCGGTTAGCAACATTAACAAAAAACATCCACTGGAAACGCGTGTTGCTTTCACGTTAGTAAAATCACACATTGAAGATGTCGTATATGTACTCTATCATGCCGAACGTGACGAAGACTCTTCCTCACCGTCCGGAGCATTTGACGGTCTCTTCACTAAGATCGATATGCTGATTACCGGTGGTGATGTTAACGCAGCTCGCGGCAACTTCGCCCAATCAGGTCTTTTTGTTACCCCGACATCTGACACAGACTATGCAGCATACGAAAATCTAGTTGAATGGATTGGAGGAGTAAATACATACCTGCGTTCATCCAAGTCAGGTATTCCTCAATTACAATGTGCGGAAACAGTATTGAAAGCAGCACGTGCAGCTTTGCGCAACAAACTACGTATGCAGGAATATCCATCCATGCAACGCATGATTGAATTGCTCCGTGAAGATGCAATGTGTCCAGCATTGGAAATCGTATCTCATGAAGCACTTGGACAAGGTTCACGTCTGGTATTACAAAAGAAAGGAAATATGGACGTCGCATTCAACACACAGGCAGCAACCAAATTCTGCCAAATCCGCGATATCTACGATGATCCGAACGAATGGCAATTCTGGTTACAAACCGGATATGACACTCGTATTCGTGACTGGCATGAAAAGACCTTCCGCTGTAATGAGCAAAAGAATGAATCACTTGATTTGGCCGGTGATTATTGTAAAACCGGAGCTATTCAAGTGGATATTACCGGAGCCGACAACGGCACTTGGAGCATTCAAGGGAAAGCAGCCAGCCGCACTAATGGACAATGTATTTTGGGACTGGCTCCTGGCAATTATACTATTGAATTCAATGCTGTGGACGGTAAAAACAAACCGGCTAACAAACAAGTAACAGTAGTAGCGGGAGAAGTGGTAACCGCAACCGGAACCTACTCTTAATCTTCAATAACTAAAGAGTGGTCATGTTTGGCCACTCCTATTTATTTATTCTAAACTTTTATACAAATGAAAAAATACATTTATTTGATTCTCTGCGTTTTATTTGTAGCTTTGGTTATTACAGTCCCCGAACTGCATTCGCAGACGTGCCATCTCAATGGAGATACTTTAATCATGATGGCTGCCGGTCCCGCATTCGCTCCATTAAAATGGGAAGTTGGTCAAAACAACATGGGAGGTTATAAGGGAATGTTGCTTTTTGTTCCTTTTAATGCTCCTGAGACAGTTCCAACCGTACCGGATCCATCAAAAGCAACCAGTAACGAAGAATTAATAACGGCAGCCGGATCATTTACGTTTCCAGCTGAAGGAACTTACAAACAACCTATTTACCTATACAGTACCGAAGCAACCGTTGAATATAAAGCAGAACAGCAAGGAGAAGCCGACGGTATCAGCTATAAATGTACGCTCGGTTTCTTTTTCCCTGGCAATACTCCAGGAATGCACGCATTCAATGCACTAATCAAAAACACTCCAGGATATTATATCTTTGAAGATGCAGATGGCAAACAAATGATCCTGGGGCAACCCGGCTTGTATGCAACCACCGCACCATCTTTCAACGGAGGTAAAGCAAGAGCCGATCGTCGTGGTACCACTTACACAGCTACCGTAGACTCCAATTATTCAGCCATCTTCCTACAAACACCAATTGACATGGAAGTCATAGCAGGATTAAAACCCGCACCATCTCCAAGTGAATAATTATGACCAGACAAGAACAATTGACTCAATGGTTAGGCGACCGTCAGCGCAAATACGCTGACGGTATAGTTCTTTTCGAGGCACTCGCAAAGGAACCAGCCAAGAAAAGGTTCTCTGCTTATTTTGCAAAAGCTCCAGAAGCTCCACATATCTTCGATCCACATTTTACACAACTCGTCAATAGTCTCACGAAGATTGACAAGGAAATCAAATTTTCTCCTGCTATCTACCCGGCAGCAATGGAGGAAATAATCGTAGTAAAAACGATGAGTGATGACGAACGGAAAGAAGCGATCGAAAGCAAGAAACTGGAAATGATCAATCTGGAGACAGTAATCACTGATATCCAATCTCGCGTTGACGAACTAGAAAGCGACAATGAAAATCATGCGGAAGAATTAGTCTCCCTTCAGGAACAATTCGAAGAAAAAATGTCTGAACTCACAGAACTACGTAATGAGATCAACGCCTTAAGTACACCAGGCGTTAAAATCATTACCGAAGAGTCACTCAATCCATCCATTCGCAAGGCCTACAATCGTATCAAGGAGATCGCCCCATTATATGCAAGCCTGCATAATGATGTCGCAAATCCGGAACTTCCTGTAGAAGAACGACAACCGATAGCTGAAGAACTATGCAAGCTCGACGACGAACGACGCAAGCTATGGAAACAGATTGACTCCTGGGCTGAAGGAAAAGGAAATCTGCAATTAGAAGAAAAGAGACCGGAATTCAGTGAAAACAGCATTGTGCGTGGTATTGAAATAGCCCGTCAAATCAAACGTTTGAAGAACAACATATCCAACAGTAAAGCAGCTGCTGACCGTGCTCAAAAAGATGGAAAACAAACCGTTATGCAAAATGCTTTAGACCGTATTGAGAAGTATCAGACAGAACTTGCCACATTGGAGGCTGAAATAGCACTAACACAAGGTGAAAAGATTTCAGGATAACTTTCCACTTGCATTGTGTCCAGATTCTATTGAACCGTTTATGCACAAGGGAGACTGGGCAATACATGAAGTATTGCCCTCTCTTTTATCTGCGATCGGCCCAGCAAAAGTGAAGATCATGACATTCAGTATCTCTGAAGATAGCCTACGCCCTCTTTTTTTTCTCGCTGACGAAAGAAAAATAGAAAGCCTGACACTTCTACTGGATATGACAGTAAAACGTCATAAACTCGATCTATTACTGTTTGCCTCAAATATTAGTCCGTCCATCCGAATTGATTCATGTCATGCCAAACTATTATTAGTCGAGAATAGGCAACATAAATTCGGGATTGCCGGATCTGCAAACCTTAATCAAAACCACCGATGGGAAAATGGTTTCTATTTTACCTCCGGAAAACATTACGAATACTTCTCACAAATGTTTAACCAAGCGTATGAAAATGCCATTCGCTATGATATATTAGAATGATGACCTTATCCGAAGAAGTTCTGCAACAGATAAAAGAAATGTCTTCCGCCCTCTTACCACCGGGGGAAATTGCCATTTTATTGAATATCCCAGTTGACCAACGGGACTTCTTCTGTGATATTTGCAAAAATCATCATAGTTCGCCTATCTATACTGCTTATCACCAGGGAAGACTTCAGACCAAGCTCAACCTCCGGAAAACAGTCATCAAACTAGCTATCGCCGGCAGTCCTGCAGCTGAACCACTGGCCGATAAATACATGAAAGAACAAAGTATTAATGAATAATGCCAAAGAAAGATCCCACATACGAACGAATTGAACGTGCTTTATTCAAAGACAAAGATGAAGCAACAACTCTCCTTTCACCCAGAGAAATGGAGATTAAGAAACGTATGATGTTGTGCGTAAGCAAAAAAATGGAAGAGCCACTAATTCCAGATACAGAACTGGTTAACTTTCTACTACACGGCTGTGGAGGAAATACGGAACCCGTCTCCCAATCGCAAGCCTACCGTGACATAGGCATGATTAACCGCCTAGTAGGAAACATACAACTTGCAGCCAAAGCCTGGTACCGGTATATGATTGTCGAAGGTGGGAAAAAGGCTTTTAATATGGCAATGGACAAAGAAGATGCAAAGGGAGCTGCTGCTGCATTGGATAAAATAGGCAAATATACACGTTCTGACAAGGAAGATGAAAAATTCGATTACTCGCAACTGGTACCTCCATCCTTTGAACCTTCAGATGATGTCACATTACTGGAGGGGCTCGAACCGATAGAGAATCTTGAAGAAGAACGAATAAGAATGCGCAGTATGTTTAAAGGAATGTTAAACAAGAAAGCAGTGGACACTCATCCCATTGAAGAGGAGGAAGAAGAATGAACACGCAAATCTCTCCTGTTCTATCCGCCTATGAACTAAGAAGAAAGCAGAATGAAGTCGTAGACAAATTCTTTAATAGAATGCAACGACAGGCAATGGCCATCAACGCACATGACGAATATATAGTCGCATCACGTGGTACCGGTAAATCGGAAGGAATTGATGCACGCATCATCCTACGGAATGTGTGGGAAATGCCAGGTTCTTTGGGTGGACTTATCTCTCCCAGCTATGCAAAAGCTTGGGGAAATACACTGCCGGCCATTTGCAAAGCACTTGCCGAATGGGGATACATACAAGGCATTCATTATGTTGTTGGTCACAAAGCTCCGGAAAGCATGGGATTCGGCAAACCAGTACGTCCAGTATTAGCTGATGGTTGGAATAATGCTTTCCATTTTTGGAATGGTACCGTCATGGTGATTCTTTCCTTTAACCAGGGAATGTCTGCAAATTCTATGTCACTTGATTGGGTGATAGGCCCTGAAGCAAAGTTCCTCAATTACGAAAAAATAAAGAGCGAAGTAGATCCCGCCAATCGTGGTAACCGGCAATATTTTGGAGACTGTCCTCACCATCACAGCGTCAGCTACTCTACAGATATGCCTACCGCTTCAATGGGGAAATGGATCTTGGATAAGATAGATGAAATGTCGCTGGCACATATCAACCTGATCCGAAACCTATATAAAAAAGTGCAGGAATATAAACGTAAGCCACTGACAGACCATGTGGTGCGCATGATTAAAGAATACCAGCATGATTTAGACTTGGCACGAAAATATCAACCACCTATTAAGCCACAACAGGGGAAGACTAAAGAATATACAGTTTTCTATGGTGAATATGACGTGTTTGATAACCTGGAAGTACTCGGAGAAGATTTCATCTGGCAAATGTATCGCAACTCTCCACCTCTTATTTGGCGTACAGCATTTATGAATGAACGTTTATTCCGGGTGCAAAACGGGTTCTATTCAGCTTTAGATGATAATATTCATTTCTACACACCCGGTGATAATGGACGGCTCCGGGATCTTGGCAGTAACTGGAGTAAATTAACAGCTTGCGGCTGTCTAGGCGACGGTGATCTTGACTTCTCTAAAGAACTGCATCTGGCATTCGACTCCAATGCCTCCATATCGACAGCTATTATCGGCCAGTTGGATAATCATACTATGCGTGTACTCAAATCTTTTTATGTCAAAACACCAAGCAAACTACAGGATCTAGTCAAAATGATAGCCGATTACTACCGACCAAAACTAAACCGTGATGTAGTGGTCTATTATGACCACACTTTTACTTGGGAATCCGGATCATCAACCGAAACTTACGCAGATATCATCGAACGTGTATTCAAAGAAAACGGATATAAAGTTACAATGGTATATGTCGGCCAAGCTCCTAAACATGAATGGAAACATCTGAATATCGACCTAACCTTGAAAGGAGATCCGCAATTCCTTTGGATCCAAATAAACCTGTATCAAAATGAGTTTTTGAAGATCGCAATGGAACAGACTGGAATTAAACAAGGAAAGAACGGATTTGAAAAAGATAAAACGCCTGAAGGAACACCCGATACTCCCGACAATCCAGACGAATACAAAACACACATTACAGATGCCTTTGATACGTTATGGCTAGGTATGAACTTCTATTTCACTCTACCGGGAACAAGTGCAGGGGGGATATTCTTCCTAAACAATAAATAATCGCATATAGTGCGTTAATCACCCCCGCCACCTAAAAGAAAAAGAAAGAAGGCGGACTCCACTTTCCCCCGGAGCGCAGCGCAGGGGGCGACCGCAAAAGCAGCCCCCCTACCTAAAAGGTTCTAGGCTGTTTTTGCTGCCATCTTAGCGACTCTCTCGCTCATTCCGGCACATTGTATATCTTAGAGATAACTATCTTATTTTCGTTTATTTCTACCTTTGCTTTATCTCCCTGTTTAAAACCAAACATTTTCAAATATTCACCTTTTAGATTAAAACCTATCGTGCCTTTTTTCCCTTGTGGAAGCCTGACACATTGCAAAACTCTCTCCATATAATTAAGATTTAGCAGTATAACGAACAAAGGAAATAGCCGGAACACTCTCAACGGGTTGTATTAATCCCTTAACTGGATTCGGTTTTAATTCGATCGCAGAGGTTGGAGCTTGGTTTAGTTTATCCGGATTGATTTCATACACCGTCGGAATCTTCGTAAAACTGTCAACTATAATGCACCAATGATGCCAACATTCTAAAGAGATTGTATTTATGTGCAATACTTCCCCGTTCAGACTGTTCAAACAAAGATTTATAATTGTCATTAAACAGCAAACATAAGAAATATCAGCACCTATAAAAAACTGCTCCTTATCCTGTTTTGCGGCAGACAATAAAAGGCGTCCACTACCACAGGCGGGATCATATACCCGAACATCCCCGTTTCTCCGTTCTTCTGTTGGCTTAACGGCTGTCGTTAACTGTGTCATCAAATCACAAATACCAATAGGAGTGAAAAACTGCCCGTTCTTTGAATTACTTAAAAACTCTTCGAAATAGTCGCCGAAAGGGTCGTTTAGTGGTGTATTATCCATTTGCACGATTAAAGAGGCGAAAGCTTGTGAGAACAAATTTAATTCCTCTTTAGAATACGGCTTTATAGTCTTGAAATAGAGCTCCTCTTTGCGCCCCATTGACAGGCAACACACAATTATCTGCAAAAAATCATCAAATACTTTTGCACGTCCGTGTATTCGGGAAATACCCTCAAGATATTTCCCGAAAGATTCAAACTTATTGTTTTTCATTCACTTGCAGATTAGAGAACACAAAACAAATCGGATAAAAGTCGGTCGGGTCGTTTTCTCCGTCCTGGTTATCTTCTTGCTGTTTATCTATCGGTTTAGGTGCTCCCCATAGGCAAAGAGCGTGCGAGCCTTTTACAACTCGTTTCCCGTCTCTGTTCCATTGCTGCAACGTTTTTAACTGTATATGTCCCGATTGAGCGTATATCTCTTTCAGACCGTCATTAACTGTATTTATAGCTCCATTCTTTACAAGTTGTTGAAGAGGTTTAGACAATCCTTTTAAAATTTCTCTTTTTTCCTGTATAGTCTTTGCAGAATCAAAAATATTTTCCATCTTTGCAATACGTTAAAAATTAAACATTAGTTTGATTTTCCCCCTGTGACAGTGCGAATGTCATAGGGGGATTTTTTTTTAGTTACGTGCTTCAAGTTCCGCCCGTATTTCATCTTCTATTTTTTTTAGATGATTATTCAAATCACCCATCCAATCTGTCAGTAACTTACCTATGGAAATGGGGTTTGAGGTTGAAATAGTTCTGCCAGTCGCATCTACTAAGGTCAGCTGTGCATTATTATTGTCATGCGATATTGTAAATGTTTCCAACTGTTTACGTTTTTCTCTAATTTCTTGGTATTTCTGACGTTGCAAATAAAGTTTATCAGCTTTATCCATTAACGCATCAATACTCATACACATTTCAATGTTTGATTTTTTAGGAGCTTCAACAGTTGCTTCCTGTGGTTTAACAGGCTTTTCCTGTGGCTTCTCTTTGACCTCGGACTTTTCTTGTGATTTCTCTTGAACGGGGGCAGTTGGAAGTAATAACAGCTGTGCTGCTTCTTCTGTCTTGCTGTTAGTCACTGCGTTACCCAAAACTGTGGCTTTGTTAGCCTGTGCACTTTTTGCACCTGTTACATTTGTTTTCATCTTTGAAATACGTTAAAATTAAACATTATAGGGAGAGGGTGCGAACCTCATTCCCTTTTGATTACATATCAAAGATAGTACTTTTAATTGGAATACACAAGCGTAAAGTACTGATAAACAGAAAGATATATCAACACATACATATAATATAAAGCTAATGCATACTATACTACACTAGGTTCATTTATCTTTTTTTTTGTAGAAAATCAGTCAAAATTTCATTTTTCAGATAAACACGGGACTGAAAACAAGCCGTTTTAAATAAAAGGAAGTTCAAACTGTAAATAATGTTAATGAAAAACAGAATCTCACGTAATTCTCATATATAAAAATATAAAAATCTGACTTCCAGCAAAAAAAGGGTTTTAAAGGGGAAAAATTTCCCCTTTATCTGTCGCAAGACCACGCACCGCCCTGAAAAAAAGTTTCAACCTAAAGTTTTTCAATTTCCCTTATATGCTGCGCTTTTAAAAATGTAAAGAAAATTTATTTTACCAAAATCGGCTCTCCTCCCTGTCCTTTATCGCCTGCCATACACCTGATACCTTTGCTTAAAAAGAAAGTCATGAACGATGTCATTACACAAAACCTACTCACATTCTTGCTTGGTGGTGGTCTCTTGTCATCCATCACTGGAGTTATTACTCTCAAATACACCAAGAAGCAAGCAGAAGCCAAAGCTCTTAGTTCCGTACAAGATGTATATCAGGAACTAATCGCTGACCTGCGAGCTGACAAGGAGGCTATGAAAAAAGAGAAAATAGAAAGCGAAACAAAATGGACTACCCGTATAGAAAAGCTGGAAAGCAACCAGCTATCCCAAGATAAAAAGATAGCAGAAAACGAAAAAGAAATAGCTGATCTTAAACGATTCAAATGTGTAAACCTAACGTGTAACAACCGTAAACAATGAAACATCATGCACACACTCTCATCTATCTTGCTTGCCTTGCTATTGCCTGGCTACTGTGTAGTTGCCGTAGTACTCTTCAAAACAATCGTAGTACTCAAGAACAAAGCGATCTTTCTATCACAGATTCCGCACTGCGAATTAGAACCGAAGATACCTATTCCCGATTCAACCTCAACCAGAAACAAACGGGTAAAGACTGGAAAGTTAAAGTTAACTTCGACACAACGAAATCAGCAGACCCATCTACCGGACTACCCCCAATATCGAATATCGAGATTGAAGGGAGCAAGACAACGATCAAAACTTTGCTTCAGAAAGATGACACTACACGTATATCTGATAAACAGGAAACAACGACTGACGTCACGTTTCAGCAAAACAAACAATCCGAATCCCAAAAGAATGCCAGCGGTTCTATCGCGGACGGAATTGATGATGGATTCAAGTATGGCTTAATCATTGGTATCCCAATATTACTAATCATTCTCATACTACCTTTTTATGCAAAGTATAGACAAAAGAATCCATCAAAGTAAGATATGGAAACTCATGGAGCGTAGACAAGACGGTAAGCCTATCGAATTCTCCATTGAATTCTGTAAAAAGAGCACAGGCGAACTTGTCACCTACGATCGTGCAGTATTGACCTCATTCCATAGTAGTGGAAGCACTATTAACGTATTACCTGCCGGAGAAGCTACTCCGAGAAAAATCCGCCGATGCCTTATCACCAAATTCAACAATCTCAAAGTATATTTCTAATGAAGCAACAACAATCCTCAATCAATCTTATAATGAAAGGCTATGATACTTATGCCGTCTTAAAAGGTGGAAAGAATGTTATCAAATTCAGTGATAACAGTGATATCGCCACTGATAAGAATCCTACACCTATCGAAGTAGCTCCCAAAGGAGAAAAGAATCCAATCAAATGGATACCACGCGGACGAAATAATCATATGCCTTATGACATCATGAAAAAAATCGGTACCAACGTCACCATAGGCAGCAATATCGAATTCAAGAATAAAGTTGTATTCGGTGACAGCATACTCGTCTATCGGAAATACCGGGACCCTAAAACGAGGAAAATAGTCAAAGAGGAAGTTCTTCCGTACGAGCAGCCGGAAATTTTTGAATTCCTTGAAAACAACAACTTCAATTTTGTCCGTATGGAGCTGGCAAACGATCTGGTTATATTCTATGACGGCTACCTGGAGTATATATTCAACAATGACAATAAATCCCCCAAACTCGTACAAATCAAAGCTAAGGAGTCCACTTGTTCCAGGATCAGTGAAATTGACGAAAAGACTGGTAAAAGCGAATGGCACGGTTATTCTGCAGAATGGCATACCGGTACACCAACAGATTTGATTGCCACTCCCCTGCTCGATCGGCAGACTCCACTACTCGACCTCAAAATGAGAATGGGACTTGCTCCCAATGACAAAGGAGAGAAAATTGTAGGAAAAGAACGGAGATTTATCCATAACCTCCGCATCTCTACACCCGGACGGTTTTATTATAGTCATCCATATTGGTGGAGTGTTTTTGCATCCGGCTGGTATGACTTCTCCAGTGCAATCCCTGTTTTCAAAAAATCATTGATTAAAAATCAAATGGCACTGCGGTACATTGTGTATATTCAAGAGCCTTTTTGGGAAAAGTTATTTGCATCTGAAGGCATAGTCAAAGATGACGAGAAGAAAGCACGCAAAGAAAAGTTCCTGAAGGATATGAATGATTTTCTTGCCGGTGAAGAAAATGCCGGCAAAGGCTTTGTCTCTCACTTTCGCTACGATCGTGTAAAAGGCTTTGAAGAAAAAGACATCATTATTACTCCACTCGAATCTTTCTTCAAAGGTGGTGAGTATATTGAAGACAGCGAAGAGGTCAGCAATATGATGTGTTACGGTATGGGCGTACATCCTTCGATAATCGGATCCGCACCAGGTAAGGGAAAAAGTATCAATGGTACCGAAGCACGGGAGTTATTTATCATAGAACAGGCACTCATGAAGATGTATCAGGATGCAACATTGGAACCTCTCTACTTTGCAAAAGCCATGAATAACTGGCCTAAAGATATTTATTTCTCGGTGACTAATTGTCAACTTACCACGCTGGACCAAGGTACCGGAGCGACAAAGAATACAGGTTTAACCCCAGAAACAGAATAAAATGAACGCACTAATCCCCGACATCGACACCCTCAAAAAGGTAGTAAAGATCAACTCCTCACTGCCTTACGAATCAATCGAACCATACATCGAAGATGCACTGGATATATACATCAAACCGTATATCGGTAAAGCAACGATCAGTAAAGCTCATGAAGACAAAGGATCTGACTTATACAACAAACTACTGCGTGCCCTCGGCCCATTAACCCTGATGCTCGCATCTGATGAACTGGGTGTTATGTTCGGTGATGCCGGTATCACAGTAAGTAACGTGCAGGGACAGCGTTCTCCTGCCAGTGACACTAAGATCGCAGCAGCAAAAAAGAATCTCTGTTTTCGCGGAATGCAAGCACTTGACCGGCTAATATCATACCTGGAGGAAAACAAAAAGGATTATCCTGATTATGTTATCGATAATATACCCCGTTTTTGCTTCATTCGTAATGCAGCAGAGTTTCAGGATCTCGGTATGGTAGACATTGATTATTCTATCCTATCTTATCGTATCATGTTCCCTACCATTCGTCAACTTCAAGAACACAACATTCGAGAAATGATAACGGATAAAGTCTATGACATACTCAAAGAAGCTCTTTCAGAAAATACCGAAACGCCCAAACAACAAGTACTTATTGACTATATCATCCGCTACTTAGCCAATAAAACTGCCGAATTATATACCTCACAGAAAACAACCGAACAACATGTAGCCGGCAGAACGATCGAATATACTCCCACTATTCGACCAATCTATCAAGATCCGGACGCAAACGGCAATTTTTTTGCAGACCAGGCAACTTATTATTCAGGGAAAATACACACTTATCTGGCCGAAAATGCGGAAGAACTGGGAGTTGAAACAACGTCTCAAGCTATTGACTTCAATTCTAAAGAAAAGAAACTATTCACCTCAATATCGTAACACTATGCATACTATACAAATTAATGATGATACATACACACTTCCAGAAAGTTGGGACGAACTCACCCCGAAACAGCTTCTTTATCTAGTCAAACTCACAAAGTCAGATATACCGGTAGAACAAGTTAAGGTATACATGATGCTTTATTGCCTGAAAGCTCATGTATGCCGGCATAAGAAAATATTTAAAGAGTATGTACGTATCAGAATTTGGCAAGAAAGTCCAACAGTCCGCTTCTATGTCCGTCGCCATAGCTATCTTCTTCATTCGGAAGAAGTATCAATGCTTGCCAACTTGTTTGACTTCCTTATTTGTTCGGAAGAAGATAGTTCATTGCCCATGCGCAAATACTATCACCTGACACCGGATCTGACAACCACCCCATATCCAACCATCCATTGCCGACTTTGGAAATTCATCGGCCCAGAAGATCAGTTGCTTGATATTACCTTTGAACAATTCATGTATCTACAGACCTATCTTGATGCAATGCGTTCAGATCCAACGAAGATCGACCACCTACTAGCCTGTTTGTGGCATCGTAATAAGGTATTCGACATTAATCAATTAGACAAAGATGCAGCCATTCTTCACCATCTTCCTGAAGACAGAAAAATACTCATGTATTGGTATATTTTAGGAAGTCTGTCATGTATGGCCAATTCCTATCCGCGTATTTTTTCAGGAGAGGGAAAGGGTAGTTACGGTCGCGTATTCGACGCACAGCTCCGCCTTCTTGATTCCCTAGCACAGTCCGACATGACTAAAAAGCCGGAAATCCGAAAAGGTCTTTTACTTGATGCCCTGTATTCGATGGACGAATCGATCAGACGAAAAGAGGAAACCGAAGAAAGTCTAAGAAACAGATAAAAGTTTGTTAGTAACAAACAAATAAACAATAAAAAGTTTGTTAGTAGCAAACTTTTCTATATATTTGCAGTGTCAAACAAACGCGGGTGACGTCCGCATAAGTTCTTTATATTATGGAACAATTGTTCAAAGCTATCCTAGAGATAGCAAATGCGAATCCTGATGGATTCACGGTTGACCTCACAACCTTAAAAAAGGTCACAAAAGGTATTTCAGTCGCCTATCTTGAAACCCAAGACTGTTTCGGAGAAGAAGGATTGAAAAGAGTTCTTAATCATGCTTTGATGCACGAAAAGAAAGTCGGTGGATGGCTTAACGAAGAAAACAATCAGTTTTATTTCGACTCCATCAGGATTTTCACCAACCTTGAAGAAGCCAAGCAATTCGGGCGTGAAAACAAACAGATTGCTATTTTCGACATCGGGCAAATGAGACTCATCAAATTGTGATCCGGAGGGGCGAAAGCCCCTCCATTACAAAGTATATTGCATTATTAAATACCCGATTATCAAATCGTAAATTGATGAATTATGAAGAATTTAGACTTACTACCTCTCTCTGCCGAGAGTAAAAAGCGAATCGACGAATTCGCAAAGCAGTATCAACGTTATGGACATATATCCATAGAAGTAGTCTCTTACTCCGATGGCCGACTAATCGTCCGTGCGGAACAAAAAGACTTAGTGAATGACAAGTTCCTTACCAAAAAGGAATTAACTGAACGTGTACGGGAAATGTTTAAGGGAGAAATCCCGGATGAATGGAAGCTGACTGTATCAGCTGTTAACTTTGACCGTAAGGATATCGACAGCATTACCGTTGATTGGATTAAGAAGCGTATGGAAAAGCTCGGATTAAAAAGTAAGCATTTAAGTAACTATACAGGTATTGACAAATGCACTGTATCCTCACTCTTATCTGGTGACAAGGAGTTAACTAAATGGCATAAGGTAGCCCTCTACTACTTCTTTAAGTATTATGAAGTAGCCAATTTCTAATCACAAAAATATATTGAGACAGGAAAGCGGAGTAAAAAACTCTGCTTTCTTTTTGCTATATATAGAAAAAATCGTACTTTAGCCATCGCCCAATATCGTTATAAAAACATGAATCCCTTACCATAGTGTAACCAGGCAGCTGGTTCCGGAAATAACACCGGTGGGCGCACTATAGTGAGGGATTCGCCCGTTTAACAATGAGATATACTAATAATATCACCGTTCTATCTTTAAAAGATGGTCCGCGAAATTCTTACTGCTGCAATGCTGATGGTTCTACAGATGACCCTGTTTCACTGCCTGACATCACAAGTGATACTCCTATTCAAACAAATGGTTTAGATACTAGCGATCTGATCAATAAATAGCAAATGCTATTAAAAAGGAAGTGACAGCCACAAAAGAGCCGAATATCAGAAATGCAAGAGAACGTTTAGTATATTCGACTCTTTTTTTATTCATTGCCTCCTGTGCAGTTATCTTTTGCTGAAGTACAACTAGTTCATCACTAACTACTTGTTTCTTTTGATCAATATCTTTCCCTTTAAAATAAGCTATATATTGCGGTATAGTAAACTTATCAGGTTCTTTTCCTGGTGCAAGAAGAGTATGCGGTTTAATGACATGATAAATATAACCAATAGAAATAGATGTAAAAACAACAATAGACAAACATCCGGAAGTCAAAGCTGCATCATCATTTGCACTCAAATGCGTAAGAATATATCCTATTGCAGCTGTTAAAATGCCAAAATAGATAGCAAACAAAGTATATCCCCTTTCAGTTATAAGAGATTCTACACGGACAAGATCATTATGGCGAGCCATAGCTTGTTCATAATACCATTTGATAAGCGATAAATCGATTACTTTTAATTGTTCTGCTGTGAGTCTTTCCATTGTCTATCAAATTTTGAGCTAAAATACATTTTTCTATTGGCATTACAAATATATTACCATTATCTTTGTTGCCGTAACAAATAAAACTATAATCTATGAAATGCAAACTTGAAAAATTAGAAATCCCAGCAGAACAGCCTTTCAAAAATTGTAAACTGGATCGGGAGAAGTATGCTGAAGTCCTTAAAACGATTATCACTACATATGATAAAGGCTTCGTATTAGCAATAAATGGCAAATGGGGAACAGGGAAAACCACATTTGTAGAAATGTGGAAGGCATATCTTGAATTAAATGAATTCAAGACACTGTACTTTAATGCCTGGGGAAATGATTTCATTTCAGACCCTCTTGTCGGATTACTTGGGGAACTAAAAGAAATAAGCCTGAGCACCAAAACTACAACAACTTTCACATCTATATTGACCAGATTAGGGAAAATTACCATTAAAGCTGGCCCCTCAATACTCAAAGCAATGCTAAAAGGGAAAGTAGGTGAAGAAGCCCTTAATATTATATCTGATTTTATTGAAGAAGGCTCTGCAATGCTAAGCAAAGAGATAGACAATTATGAAAATCAAAAAAAAGAATTAAAGTTCTTTCAAAATGAACTCGAAAAATACGTTAATGAAATCTGTGACAAAAAACCATTGATATTTATCATAGATGAACTTGATCGATGCAACCCACATTATGCAGTAAAAACTTTAGAACGAATTAAACATCTTTTCAACATACCTAATATAGTATTTGTCTTATCCATAGATAAGGAACAATTAAGTAACTCTATACGTGGATATTATGGAAGTGATCTAATAGACGCCGATGAATACTTGAAAAGATTTATTGATATTGAATATATATTACCAGCCCCTAATATAGTACAATTCTGTAACTACTTATATGATTATTATGGCTTTGATAGCTATGAAAAGGCGAGAGATTCAAGAGATGGACTAAAGGAGTCTTTTTTAGTTATAGCTAACATTCTATTCATGTATAAAAACCTATCATTAAGACAAATAGAAAAGATTTTCACCCATATTCGTCTATCTCTAAATATGTATAACTATAATCAAATCATATATTCAGATTTAGTATGTTTACTCACATATCTTCGAATTTGTGAACCTGATTCCTATGATAAAATAAGTTATAAGAGCTACTCAATACAGGAACTTATAGATCAAATAGAAACTATAATTCCAAAGCAAATATTTAACGTTGAATTAAATGCAAGTTATTCTCCTAACCGTTATTTTTACTTTACATTAGCTTTATTATTAAGATGTTATGTCTGTAGTTATCAAAATTCCGACAATAATGATAAACTTTTAACAAGAACATCATCTCAATCAAAATTAGAAATCAACTTTAATGTAAAAATTATCAATAAAGAATTATTAGCCGAGGCCTTAGAATGGGTATTCAACAATAATAAAATGATACCATTATCTTACTTTACTAATAAAATTGACTTACTGGAAAATTTCATGATCGTCAACACAGTAGAATAAATTCGTTATAAATTATTTCAATCAATATTAATCACAAATAAGCGGAGCAAAAAACTCTGCTTTATTTTTGTTAATTTTGAAAAACAATTGTACTTTAGTTATTATCAAAATAAACTAACTCGTCAATTCCTTATGTCGTGCACTCGTAAAACCGGGTGGCTGGGTGGTTCCAGTTGGCACACGACATAAGGAATTGATTTTTTTATACTATGGAATCATTAGAAATTCATTTCAAAGGTATAATATTAAGTGATCTATATTGCGACCCTCGTAAAAAACGTATTCAATACGATATATTGGATAAGCTACAAATTAAATTATTACCAGAACAACTTATTAGTTACCGGAAACAATGAATCATGGAGGGACTAATAACTGAAGATTGCCCAGATGAAATAGATTCGCCCGTTGAAATCACTCCTAAAGGTTACAAAATTATTCACTTGCATAGAAGTTACGATGCCTATATTAATTCTATGAAACAGGATGAGGAATTAGGAAAAGAGAGCGAAAGACTGCAAGCTAAATATTTGAAACTAAAAATATACAATACGGTCATAACTATTTTTTGTACCATAATATCATTTTTAGCAGGTATCCTACTATCAGGCCCAATAAAACAGCTATGGCAACAGCTATAGATTTATTAAATACCGCGACCCTATATTGATAGTAATCACGAGATAATTCAGACAACTTGCGACGTAGATTTTTAATCTCCTGTTCTTGATCCATATTTGATTTATTTTGAGCTAAAATACAATTTTCTATTGGCATTACAAATATATTACCACTATCTTTGTTGCTGTAACAAATAAAACCACACATGGAAACAAAAAAATTAACAGCTGCCGAAAGCACTCTAGCAGCTATGTCAAAAACAGTGCTAGTGTTAGGTATCATAGGTTCAATCGTAGTTTTCTTCTCGTCATGTATTGCGTGGGAATATTCCAGATACTCCGGAGGTATAGTTGGAGCAGATGGAATCAATTGGTTAGGATTCCCAGCCCTTATCTATTGTGTCATGGGTACCTTGATTGGATGGTCTGTACTTGCTATTCTCGTTGAAATCGCAATCAATACCCGGACAAACAATTCTCAATCTAATTGGAAAAAAGACTTTGCAGTGATGGTAGCTACTGGAGAAAAAGGGAAAGCAAAAGAAATTCTTTATCGTGGCATCATGGAATCAGAGGAGTTTAAGCGGGTATTAACCGGTGGAAACGAAAACTACCATAAAGAATGCATAGACGCTTTAAACAAGAAATACAGTGATCACCTCAAAGCTATCGATGAAGACTCATTTATAAATACTGATGAGAACGAAATATACCAAGCATTCAAATGAAAAGACACACTCTATTTATTGCGGTTATAGCTACAATTTCATGTAATGTCACTGCGCAAAATTCCGATTTACAAAAATGGGCTAATAAAGTTAATAATCAGAAAGTCTATTCTGGTCCTAATAAGGTGGAGACAGGACTAGCCAATCACAAACTAGACCAAGATGCTATATGTGGCTACCTGCCGATTAAAGATGGTAAAGTATATTATTCTGATGTAATTCAAAGTAATGGGACGGCTGATCAATTATACACGAGTGCGCGTTCATGGACTGCTAAAAATTTTGTAAATGCACAGAATGTTATCCAAATGGATGATCCAACATCACATAAAATGATAATAAAAGCATCTTGTCCGGTATCGAAAGATGGTCAATTCTTCTACTATACATTAACGATACAAACTAAAGATGGCAGGTATCGATATGAACTATCTGATTTTCTTATGCAGGGATTTAAAGCAGGTTTAGTTCCTAAAGTTTTCAAAGAACCTTTTGAAATCTATTTTAAAAATTATGATTGTGAGAAAACAATTCATAAGAAAGAACTAACGGTCATCAAACGAAACATAGAAATTTCTATAATTGAAAGTTTGCGTGCCGCAATGTTAAACACACGTTCTGACACCAACGATGATTGGTGAAATAAACATTATTTTGTTTGGCACTCTCAAATATTATCCTCATATTTGTAGTGCCAAATCAAATGATAGATAATCTATCCCGATGAGCAACGGTTAGATGCTCAATACGAAATTGGGCTTTTTTTATGTCCATCAGTTTGCTTCCGATATTAATATTGTTTGCAAATTCATATACGAAATAGTAGAAGTTTATTTATAAACGAATACGGCTGTCTTTCTTCTCGTTGTATTACAGCTCTTCGGGGTTATACTACATTTGGTTTGGCGACTACGGGAAATTGGCAGCCGTTCGTGTACCGTCTAGGTACACGAAAACTTGCCAATAACAGCCAAACCAAATGTAGTATATGAAACAATTAACCCAGGGCACGAACTACGTGCCCTCATTCCGCACAGGAACAGACGTAAACACGCTCCAACAGCGTTACTTCCGTGAATTAAAAAAAGAATGCGCTATCAACTCCGCATCGGACGCCTATTACGTCTCTGCAATAGCCTGCTTCTGCCTGACCTTTATCTTTCCCCCTGCTGTAATTGGCGCAGTTCTCTGTGTCTATCGAGCAAAGAAGTGTCAGAAAGGGGGTGAATCATGATGTTCTTTATTCACCATGTGCAAACATATAAGAACGTAAATCGTAAGGGTCAGGAAATGTGTGAATTTGCCCAGGCATACGACCGTATTCTAGTACAAGATGAATGTGCTATGGATTCCCTAAAATGCGAATTCGAAGAAGTTGTCAAGGAACTGAATGAGAAATACCCTAATCAAAAAAAACTCAAATTCAATGGGCATAATGGAGACTCCTCCGGTGGACAATGGAGTATAAAACTAGGAGACGATGATAGCAATCCTGTATGTTATATCTCATACAGTAAAGTACGCGGTCATTATTCTTTTGGAGAAGGATCTCACCTACTGGAACAGAAAGGAGACCAGCCATGATACCAACAGAAATCAATGGCATCATCCTCACCGATGATTGTATCTCATCAATCAAAACTATCCAGGAAGGAGAACACTCTTGGATGGAAGCAACACTGGAAAAAGCAATTGACTTAGCTCTTGACATTGATTCTCCGGACATAGATTCTGTCAATCGACTAACACTTATTTCTGAAATCAGAATAATAAAAAAGCATATTCAATCAATAAGCAGTATTCAACACCCTAAAAAATAACATTATGAATAGACATGAAGCCTTACGGTTAGTAAACAAATTACTGGATCCGGAAACACCAATGGACGAAAAGCAGCGTGCAGCCGCACAACTTTCTGAATTAATTCGTATCTTGCTTCCAGAATCAGACGAAGAACAAAAATGATCTTAACGATAATAACTATATCCGGAATAGTACTTCTGTGCCTGGCATTCTTTAAAGCCTCGCGCTCAATCCTTGCAAAAGTATTTTGGCTTCTGCTCATGCTTACTTTGTTAGCACTATTCCTGTTCTTATAACCTATCGTTTTGTCCTTTATAGCCCGCCCGCAGCGGGCTATTTTTGTCTCCATAACCTAAACATTATACAGTTATGGAGTATGACCATTTCGCTTATGGTGAAGCCTTAGCTTCGGCACTCAAAGCCATTTCACACACATCTCAAAAGAAAAGGTTCTTCACAGCATTCGGACTGGAGGACCTGATCAGCCTCGATGACAGTTTATCCTCCATCAATGGAACCATCCTTATCGCCGTTGATGGTTGCGAGTCCGAATCCGAAGACAACGAAGCTGATTCACTCAATGACAAACAAGTCTACTCATTCATCGTGGCCAGAAACACAATTTACGGAAATCCGGAAACGATTAATCAGGCAGCCAAACAATGCAAGAGTATATGTAAACAGATCCGGAATAAATTGCTGAAAGACATTAAATATGTAGACCGCAATACTCAAATTAACGGTATCGGCCCGATCGGTGATAACTTCTATGGCACCGTGCTTACCTTCTTTGTTAATGTTCCGGAAGAATTCATCGTCGATCCAAACTACTTTTTGTAATGGGATTCTATAAACGAATGTCAGACAAGCAGTCGGAAATCAAACGCTATAATGCGGCCCGACGAAAAGCGGATAAGTTATCTTCTACTCCGACTTCCCGGCTAATCCGAATGGAAACCATCTCGGAGATAGAACGCTATAACATCGCCCAGGATACCGACCGACTCACCGCATTCAATAAAGAGGTAGAACAATGGCAGGATGCTGTCAGTAAACAACTCAAAGCCACCATTTCATCCCGTAGTTTACGTATTGCTCGTGAACTACAACCTAAAGCCTATACTGACAAATACGGATTAATCAACCGACTTGGTTTCTCTTTTCCTCGTCATGGTGTCTATATCCACAAAGGTGCCGGACGCGGGCAAGGTGGTCTTATCGGAAGTAAATGGAGCTATCTGAAGAGAATCAACGGAATGGAAATCAATACGAGTATCATCCGACATACTAATCCCGCATCACTTGGCAAACAGAATGAAGGTAACCGGCAGGCTTACCATTGGTTCGATCCGGTCATCAAAAACCGTCTTCCGGAACTTGCCGATATCTGTATGCGCTATTTTGACACTATGCTTATCGACGCAACCAAAATATACATTGAAAAGTAAAGCCATATGAACGACCTAAACCGAAGTATTAAAATATTTATTGATGGAACTGAAGCATCAGCCGGCGTCAAGAAGATAGAAGATGCCATCTCCCAGCTAGAGAATAAAATATCTTCTCTTGATAAATCAGAATCAGGATATGCCAGAAAATCCAAAACTCTGCAAAAAGAACTGGAGAATAAGTATAAAACTCTCAATACTTATAAGCAAAAAGTAGCCGAGACCGACCGAATCCTGAAGAATCTCTCCGGTGCCACCTATGATGAACTATTATCTGTCAGCCAAAAAGTCCGTAAAGAACTCCGTGCAGCCATACCCGGTACTGAACAATACAATGCAGCCCTGGAGCAAAATAGGCGCGTCACTGAAGCAGTAGCCAGGGCACAAAAAAATATGCGTGTAGAAGTTGGTTGTCAAGCTAGTCCAATAGGAAAAGCCGTGGAACTGTTTAATAAATATGCAGCTGTTGTCACCACCGTCATAGCAGCTGTGACAGGCTTAACACTAAAGCTGAACCAACTTCGTGAAAAACGCAATGAACGTGAAGATGCCAAAGCCGATGTCGAAGCATTAACAGGACTTTCCAAAGACGACATTAATTGGCTGGAACAAGAAGCAATCCGGCTTTCCACTACAATTAGTGATTCCGGTATCCGGATCCGACAATCAGCAACCGAAATTCTTGATGCTTATAAATTGGTCGGTTCTGCTAAACCGGAGTTACTATCTAACAAGGAAGCACTAGCCGCAGTAACAGAACAAACACTCATCTTAGCATCTGCTTCAGGGATGACACTGAAAGACGCAGTGGATGCCGTAACTCTCTCTCTCAATCAATATGGAGATGGTGCTGATCAGGCAGCCCGTTATGCGAATGTCATGGCAGCCGGTTCTAAATATGGATCTGCTGCAGTTGAATCAGTTACTAATGCAATAACCAAATCCGGTGTTGCCGCTTCATCCGCTAACATCCCCATTGAACAGTTAGTCGGAACTATTGAAACTTTAGCAGAGAAAGGTATCAAAGATGAAATAGCCGGTACCGGTCTAAAGAAATTCTTTCTTACTCTTCAAACCGGAGCTAACGATACGAATCCTAAAATCGTAGGACTGGAGACTGCACTGGATAACCTGCAGAAAAAACAATTGTCTGCAGCACAAATCAAAAAAATGTTTGGTGAAGAGGGGTATAACGTCGCTTCTGTTCTGATCAACGAAACTGAAAAAGTCAAATACTACACCCAGGCAGTCACCGACACCAGTGTCGCCATGGAACAGGCAGCTACCAAATCCGATACGGCAGCCACCAAACTCGCACAAGCGAAAAACAAAATGAATGAGATGGGAATGGAGTTAATGGAAAAACTCAATCCTTCAATTATTAGTGCAGTAAACGATACAGTAAACTGGACCAGAAAAATTATAGACCTGATTGGGTTTATGGTCAAACATTCGGGTATAATCATCACTCTAACAACTGCCATTACAACTTACTACCTAGCTGTAAAGGCTACTGAATTTTACGAGACAAAGCTCAAAAATGCAAAACTATTAAGTATTGCAACCGACAAAATAGCGGAGACATGGAGTAAGATCAGGTTAGCCTCAATTCTAGCTTTATCTGCAGCCAAATATGCATTAGCCGGCAACACAACGATGGCCACAGCCGCCATGCAGCGACTCAATGCCACAATGAAAGGAAATATGATAGGAATCATTATTTCATTATTGGCCACAGCAGCTATGGCAATCTATCAATTCACTAAACGATCCAAAGAAGCAACGGAGGCACAAGAAAAATTCCAAAGCGAGTTACTTAAAGAGCAACGTTCGCTCAATAATTTGTTTGATGCTCTTAAAAGAGCAGGAGAAGGCACAGAGAACCGCCGCCGGCTGATTAAAGCTGTTAATGAAACCTATGGCCAGTATCTTCCACATCTTATCACCGAGAAAAGCTCACTTGATGAGATTAATGATGCCTATAAACGAATAAACGGTTCTTTACAAACACAAATAGCTCTCAAGGTACAAAATGAGGCTACTGATAAAATCGTTACTAGTGCCGTAAAAGAACAGGCTACAGCACTTGAGGGTATCCGTAACAGAGTAGCCAGTTCACTCGGAAACGGACAGCTTACTAATATTGTAATTGACGATCTGAAACAAACAACCTCGGAATTCCAAAAAGCTGGCATGAAATGGCAACAGGCTTGGGGACAAGCCTATCACAACATCAGTCGCAAGTATTTCAAAGGGCAAGCACTTAGCGATGAAATGGGAGAATATATAGAAGACTATATTAAAAGTGTATATGATATGGAAAAAAAGATTGCTCAAACCGAAGCTAAATTCCGCCCTTTTCTAAACCGTATCAATAATAATCTTCTCCCTGAAACTGTTGTTACCGGAGATAAACCGGAAGGAAATAAGACAAGTGAGGATGAAAAAGAATCCGAAAAGAAGCGAAAAAAACAACTTGAAGAAGAAAAAAAACTATATACCCAAAAGCAAGCCATACTGAAAGAAATGTTTCTGGGGGGTAATGATGAAACTCTGAAGACAGAAAAGCAATTTCAGAAAGAAATGGAATGTCTGCAGATGGAATACCTGGAACGGTCCCTTAAAGTTGCTGGATCCAAATCCAAGGAAGGTGCCGAAATCCAAAATCAGATTAATGATCTGAAGTTAAAAATGCAGAAAGACCACACTCAACAGCTACTTGACGAAGAAACAACTCAATATGAAAAGCAACAACAGGATTTAAAAGAACTGTATGCCTCCGGCAAAGATGAGAATCTAAGCTCCGAAACAGCCTATAATGATGCTATGGAACAACTTACCATCATGCATCTTGAACGAATGCTTTCCATTGCCGGTTTAAACGCCGAACAACGAAAACAAGTTGAGAAACAACTTCTTGATTTCAAAATAAAATGCATGAAGGAAGAACAGGCCTCACATGCCAAAGCAAAAGATGCTGAACAAAAGAAGACAGCAGCACAAACCAAGAAAGAACAACAACAATATCAGGAACGTCTGCAAACATACAAACAGTATGGTTCAGCACTTGGTTCAGCAATGGGGAACATTATCTCCGGACAAGAAAATGCAATGCAGGGTTTTGCAGACACAATGATTGATATCGTATTCGATATACTGGGAAAGATCATCGAAGCCGAAATTATAAAAGCTACAGCCACTGCCACCGGTGCCGTGGCCAGATCTACAGCTGAAGCAATGGCTATGCCGGATTCCGTTGCATCATTCGGAGCTTCCGGTGCAGCTCGTGCAGCCATTCTCACCGGCTTGATTATGGCAGCACTTGCAACTGCAAAAAGTGCTCTGAAAGGAATGGTTAGCGGCAAACACTCGTCCGGATCTTCCGACTCCGACACGTCTTCGACCGACGCTCCCAAACGAGCAACCGTCAGCGTATCCCAATGGGCATCCGGCCGGTATGATGTCATCGGGAAAGATGACGGCAAGAACTATCAGGACATACCTTATATTGGGGCTGCACAAACCGGAATCGTTCGACACACTTCTCTAGTTTCAGAGAATGGTGCAGAATTAATCATTAACGCCGAGGACTTATCACGGTTACAAAAACATATAAATTATCCTTTGGTACTAAATGCGATTGAAGATGCCCGTAAAGGTCATGTGCCCCAACGAGCTTCAGGTAATTACGCAGCAATAGATACTCCTGTCCGAAATAACCAGGAAATTCCTGAAACTGATACATCAGCAACCGAACTAGAAAAACTCATAAAAGAAATCGGGATGCTGATTAATACCCTCAAGAATCTAAAAGCATACGTATCCCTACGAGATATACGAAATGCTGAAGAACTAGATGAAAAATCCAAGAAACCATTTACCCGCTCAACCAAATAAGAATTATTATGGCACTAAGAATATCAAACACATCCGGTACTTTTGATCTGCCGAAAGACTTCAGTACAGAAATAGAAGACAGCTCTCCCATTTACAACGAACGGGGATCCCAATCTATTGCCGCTACCATACCTGGTACCAGAAATAATCTACGTCTCAACAATTACATTAACAGAACTGATATTGACAGCGCCCCTATTGCTGATGAACGCGTGACCATCAGTGACGGAGTTTACCATCGAGTGGGTAAAATGAATACGACAAAAGCTTCAGAGAATGATGGAATAACTTTTAATGTAGGGTTTGGAGAATCTGAATTATACAGTATATGGGAAGATGTTTCTTTGCAGTCCATCACCCTTCCTGTTATTCGTCCTGAAGGAGGAGTCTCGGAATTACTACCTTATATTATAGAGAATAGTCAAAAGGATGATTCTCCTTTCTGTCTGTTTCCTGTGGCTGTATCTTGCAATCGTAAGAAAGATAATGATACAGTTACAGATTATGCAGAATATATAAATAATTATCGTGATGGATATTGGTGGAAAGCACGGACGGAAACTTTTTTCATCAATGGAGAACCCGTGGAAGTATCGCTTCCTGAAGGATATGGAATAGTTCCTTTTATAAAAGTCAGCTATATATTAGAAGCTATATTCTCAACCTACGGATATACTGTCACGGAGAACCCATTTACTAACCACCACCAGCTCGGTCAATTGGTTGTTCTTAATAATGCAGCCGACTGCTGTGTAAAAGGAGAACTAAAATATGCTGATCTCATGCCTGACTGCACAATCAATGAATTCATGCAAGCCTTATGGTGCCGTTTTGGATTACTTTACTTTGTAGATGGAAATACCCGTAAGGTCAGACTTAAATTCATTCGTGATATCCTTAATTCCAAAACTACTTCTGATTGGACGCTACAAAAAGCGTCCAAACCAATTATCAATTTTGAAGCCCCACAGCAATTAAAATTATCAGCTGCAACAAACGTACGGGGGGAAGATCCAAGATGGACGGCAGCTCCTGCCGCTGATTCACTGGATAAATTCTTAAAGCCATATCATTATATTGTTACCACTAAAGCAAATGGATATCTCACTTATTCTACAGAGAGCGGATTATACTATAAAACAGATAACATAACCGGACGTTCAGAATTAGTGTCAACGGATTTCTTCCCCTGGGATCGTGGAGCTGATATGGCATATAAAGAGATTACCTCTATTGATGAATTTTTGCCTTCCGCAACGGAGCGTTTTAAAGGAAACATATATAAATATATACGAGTTCCTTACTATCTGTTCGGTAAAGTACATCGATACACTACAATTTCTAGTTCCGATGTTGAATTATCAGAAAACTTAAACTACCAAACCCCTTTGGCATTTTGCTTTTCTTTCTTCGATACAAGAGACCGAGTTACTTATGGTTCACAAATTTGTCTGGATATTTTCGGAGAACCGGTATTAAACAAACAAAATGGAAAAGCCTGCGAAATTTCTCTTTTATTTGTTGGCAAATATGGACTGTTCAATCATTTCTGGAAGGAATATGACGCTATTCTTCGCCACGCCAATCATCTCATAGAAACGGATATGCATCTATCGGCTCAACAATGTATGAATCCAGATTTCTCCTCTCCTATTTTACTTGATGGTCAACGAATGTTGCCTGATACCATACGTTATACGTTACCCAAAAGTTCTTCATTCCCGGCAACAGTCAAATTGCGTACAACCAAATTACTCAAACCATATAATCTGAAAGAAGAACAAACCGTCCCCATCGTCGATCAAAAATATAAGTGGGCGTTATTTGATAACAAGAATTCAGTTGTAGAAGCTGCCGTAAAACCACAAAAAGATGCCTGGAGAGACGAAGCGAATAGAGATGGGAATAGCTTATATGACCTACAATATAAGAATGTTTCTACTGATACAGTGGATATTAAAGTCCCTCTTTCAGTACCTACTGAAGAAGATTACAATAATAAAAAGGAGTATTTTATAAGGAAAGTCAATTATAGTTTCGATCTATATTACCGGATTAGGTATTACCTCGGTACAACGCCCGATGGACACCTCCATTATGAGATTAGTAATTCGAGAGGAGGAGTACATTATGACCTGCAATATGACCAATCAGTGCGTGCAGAGTTATTATAAAATGTCCTTTATATCCCGCAATATAACATACAATTTTGCAATATGAATACATCAGAAACAGTAATATCAACTATTCAATCAAATGATATTGAAAAGATGCTCATCACTTATCAGAAATATATGAAAAATGCATCTATTACGTTTGATGACCTCTTTCTTTTTCTCTCTCACCCCACCGCTGATAGAGAAGAATTCCTGCATGACTATTGTACCTGTAATTATCTGGTACAAGAACAAATTATCTCACCTAATTATCTAGTAAAATGAGTCTGACTGCAAACATATCGCCCGCCAATATGGCATTGACCGGCAATCCAATCAAGTTGTCGATCAACAGCAGTTCTCTGGCAACTTATACCATTTTAGTAGGAGAACAAACAATATTCACCGGCAGCGGAGAAGGCAACTTCTTTGTTTTTATTCAGGACATACTTGCTGATATAGTACAACCGGCCCAATTATATAATGAATCGGAAGAAGTTCTGCTACAGGCAGAAGGTTGTTCTCGTAATGTTACTATCAATGTTTCCAATAGTGAAAAAAATAATCTAACGATCTCACTGAAAGTATTTATTGGCGGAGTAAGTAAAAGAATGTTACGTCATCTCAATGATGAAAATAAGAATGTGTTTATCTGGAAATTGATGAATCCGGACGGTAATTTCTTCCAAACAACCCGTACTTCCGAAAGACTTATTACAATCCGGGAAACGGAACTACTTCCGCTCTCCTTCATCTATCCTGATGGTGGTATACTAAGAGTAATTGCAAACGGAATGGAGACCGCCCTAATCGGAGTAGCCGGACAACCGGTTGCACTCAACTTATATCGTCTTCGGAAGCAACTTTTCGATACTCACCATATTCTTGCCTCCATATTTGATATCTATGTAGGAGAAACTAAATCCTGCACGATCGTAATTACTCCCGGAACAATAAGTAGAGAAAGGTATCTCTTACAATTTCTTAATTCATACGGTTCTTATGAGCTGATCGAAATTACCGGCATTGGAAGTATTAAGCGTGAAGCAGAAAAAGAAAATGCATTCAATAAGTATGATGAAGTCATAGATGATTATGTTGAATCCTGGGAAAGGTTATCCGGACGCGAATCTATGACTGTAGAATCCGGATATCGCACAAATGACGAACTGATACATTTGATTGATCTGTTATCTTCTGACGACATAAAACTCCTTGGACTGGACGGACGAAATATCAGAGTAAATGTCACAGCGGAAAATCTTACCAGAGCATCCCGTGCAACCGTTCCGGAGAGTATAAAGTTATCTCTACGTTTTGCGGATTCAGAACAACGTTATACAGGTTCATTTAATGATGATGATTTAGGGTCGCCACGAATACATACCGAACAATTCACTAAACAATTCAATTGATATGTCAACACAACAGGATCTCATAGATCAACTGATAGACTACATTGACAAGGCTATTTTGAAGAACAGTGTCTCCAACCGACATGTCGCAACAGTACTATCTTTCCTAAATGAAAAACTGAAAGATTTTGCTGAAGGAGATACTTTTTTGCGTCGTAAGCAACCAGACAGCACCCTCTTCTTATTGCAGTTACTAGGAGGACTTGAAGTTGAGAAAGGAGTAAAAGCTGATAATATAGAGGTGCTAAATGAACTTCTTGCCAATACCGCCTCTTTCACTGGAAACATTTCTACTTCAGGAGATATTTCTTCTTCAGACTATGCCTGCAAAATGTTGGGATGGTTAATATCGGCTATCGGAGATGCAGAGTTTAACTCTGTACACATACGCGGATTCTTGGAATCAGATGAATTTAGATATAATCGTATCTCGGTAGTTAGTGGAGAAACTTGGAATGCACCTGGCGGGGGCATCATAGAGGAAGTAGATCCACTGGAGAGAATTATCTATTTGAAATTAGAGCCCGGAGAACTTGCAGAAATAGAGATTGATGACATCTGCAAAGGAAAATTCAATGATTCGGTCACTGGTTTTCATACCTCTTATTTCCGAATTTCTGAAAAAATTGATGAAAAGACTTTTAAATACATACTTCGTAGCGGAACTATACTTCCACCACAAAAGACCATGCACTTCGTCGCGTATGGAAACTTCACGAACGAAGAGCGACAAAGATCGAGCTATTCGACGCAAAGCTATGTCCGCTATCTGACAGGTGTTAATAATTGGGAGATTACTAAGGAAATGATCGCTATGCAGTTGGGCGACCTGTCTAACTTAAAACTGTTTGATATTGATATGACCGGACATAGTGCGTATCTCCGTAATGTATATATGACCGGAGTTATCAAACAGATTTCCGATGATGGAGTAACAGAAAGCCGCGTCCCCTGTTTTAAGGGAGAGTGGAAAGCGGGGGTTTATTATTACTATGACGAAGTAACTCACAACGGATCATCATGGTTATGTATTTCAGATAAGCCTACAACGCAAGAACCGGAGGAAGGTGCTACAGACTGGCTTGAAAAGTCGGCGGCGGGTAAAGATGCGGTAGTAGTTAATATAATGAGTAGCAATGGGAATATTTTTCAGAACGGCTCTGTGTCTACTACATTAACCGCTTATGTGATAAAGGGAGATACTGATATTACAGATAGTGTTCCGGATTCCCGGTTCTCGTGGGAGAAAGAAAGTAATAACGATGATACCGATAAGATATTTAATGAGGCGCATGTCGGGCACGGGCATGTACTTACACTTACCCCAGATGATGTTTGGGGACGTGCTACATTTAATTGTATTGTTTCACTATAAAAAATAAATTTATGGCATTTACAACACCATGTTTTATAAGAAAGAATACTAAGGAACTTCGAAAGAAGTTGGAGGTATTGGGGTATAAAGAATCTATCGGAAAGGAAGGTCCTTTTCTTTTCACGTCATGCAATAGCTTTGACTGTATGCACTCCGATTCCGGATTGAATGATTTAGTCAATAATGGACTTATTGATTGCGGTGGAAATGAAGAGCTTTTTCTTGCTATTGCTGCACTTCGTGATGATATTGACAGAGGACAATGGTTCGTTTTGGATTATGACAATATTTGGGAGGCAGTTGGCTGTTATCAATACAAAGGTGATTTTAAACTGTGTGATTATAGAGATAAATGGTATGGAGCGACCGATATTCCTACTGCTCATAAGGCTACGGTGAAAGAACTTATTGAACATTTTAGTGCCCTACCCTTAAAAAAGTGAATTAATTTAGTTTTAAATGTGACAAGTAAAATAGTTATAACAATTTAATAATCAAAATTATGCCAATCGCAAGAGGTCAAATTACTATCGTCGATCTTAACGACGCTAAATCAATGAACATGTATCTAGGCTCTAATCAGCCTTTGACGCAAATCTTTAACAAGGAAAACAGCACCTATGTACCGAACTATACGGCTTCTCCTTTCCTTGTCATTACCCCTGAAATGTATGTATCCGGAACGACAACAAACGTAATCAGTCGTTTAAAAGCTGCTCCTACCTATACAGTGAATGGAGGTGCAATCACTGCATTCGGTGGTACTGTTGCCGCTACTGCGCCGTATGCGTTGACGCTTAAGAACAATATGACATCTGTATCGCAGATGAAGGTCGAATGCTCCGGTATTTATGTTGATCCGGATACGAAGTTAGAAACTCCTGTCAAGGCAGTTATCAACTACACTAAAACAGAAAATGCCGGACAGCTTATTTGTGCTATTGCGTATGCTCCTGCTGGTAATGTTTTCAAAAACGATCAGTCTTCAACTTTAAAAGCGCATTGTGACATGTGGCGAGGTAGTAGTATTGATGCTGATAAGGTTGCATATCAATGGTTTAAATTGAAATCGGATGGTACTTGGGAATCTTTGGCAGCTTCCAACTCATACGGCATTACGGGTACAACAACTAATGAGATCACCATCCCGGCAAGTGCTGTCTTGAATTTTGAGTCTTTCAAATGTGCAATCAAGGATACCGATACAGCATCCGGAACCTACAACACAACAGTGAGCGATATTATTTCGTTCTCCGATCTTTCCGATCCGTATATAGTGGAAGTATCTTCCACAACGGGGGATAAGTTAGTTAATGGCCAAGGAAGTACGACTATCAATGCCAAGGTATGGCAAAATGGGGAAGCATTCACCGATAGTGCTGCTGATACCAAATTTGTATTTTCTTGGAAGAAGTACAATAAGGATGGTACACAAGATACGGCTTGGGGAACTTCCGGTGTAAAGACTGGAAAAACCATTACCGTCACTGCTGCCGAAGTCGATGTAAAAGCGACGTTTGTAGTTGAATTATCACTAAAATAATAGCATGATAGTAGCAAGAGGACAAATAACGATTAGCGTAACGAAGGACGGGCAATATCCCGCGCAGGAGTTCGCAAAGTCTACATCTGGCACGGTTGCGCCTACAAGTGGGTGGAGTAAAACTCCGCCCGCCTGTGGTACAAACGAATATTTGTGGATGCGCACGGGTATTGTTATCCCTCCGGCTACGTCTCCCGTTTCGTGGACTACAGCTCGCATTGGTGCAATAGATGGGGCAACTGGAGCTAAAGGTGACAAAGGTGAAACGGGACCGACCGGATCGCAAGGTATTCCCGGTACATCGCAGTATTTTCATGTGAAGTACTCCGCTAATGCGAACGGCAATCCTATGAGTGATACTCCTAATACCTACATTGGTACAGCAGTTACAACAAGTGCGGCCGCTCCGACTGCTAACACATCGTATAAATGGGTACAGTTGAAAGGTTCGCAGGGCATCAAGGGAGATCAAGGTATCGCGGGACCGACCGGAGCGGATGGTAAGACAAGTTATCTGCACATCAAGTATAGTGACAACGGTACGACCTTTACGGCAAATGGCGGCGAGACTCCTGGTGCTTATATCGGCCAATACACCGACTTCACGGCGGCAGACAGCAATACGTTTTCCGCTTATACTTGGACGAAAGTGAAAGGTGACAAAGGAGATAAAGGCGACAAGGGAGATACGGGGGCAACTGGGGCTAAAGGTGACAAAGGCGAAACGGGGCCGACCGGATCGCAGGGTATTCCTGGTACATCACAATTCTTCCATGTGAAGTATTCCGCTAATGCGAACGGCAATCCTATGAGTGATACCCCTAATACCTACATTGGCACAGCAGTTACAACAAGTGCGGCCGCTCCGACTGCTAACACGTCGTATAAATGGGTACAGTTGAAAGGTTCGCAAGGCATCAAGGGAGATCAAGGTATCCCGGGACCGACCGGAGCGGATGGTAAGACAAGTTATCTGCACATCAAGTATAGTGACAACGGTACGACCTTTACGGCAAATGGCGGCGAGACTCCTGGTGCTTACATCGGCCAATACACCGACTTCACGGCGGCAGACAGCAATACGTTTTCCGCCTATACCTGGACGAAAGTCAAGGGCGACAAAGGAGATAAAGGCGACAAGGGAGATACGGGGGCAACCGGGCTTCCCGGTGCTCTAATCCGTCCGCGCGGTGAGTGGAAAGCAAATACTAACTACGCCAATAATACGCAGTATCGGGATACGGTTATCTATAACGGAAATACTTATTCATGCCGGACGGATCATACTTCTGGGAGTTCTTTCGATGTAACGAAATGGACTTTGTTTAACGAATTTATAAATGTCGCTACGCATTTATTAGTAGCTCAAAATGCAACGATCGATATACTCGGTACGTCTGGTCTGTTTATCGGTAATCAAGCAAAAACGCAAGGTTGGTTAATGACAGGTGGTTCGATTAAGCATAATGTAACCGGGCTTGAACTAACAGCAGACGGGAAATTATCACTTCCTAAAACAGGTGCGATATTGGTTGGGGGGAAGACGTTTATCAGTGATGGAAAGATCGTCGCTGATTTTATCGATGTAAACAAACTCGTTGTAAAACGAATAGAAGCTGTTGATGGCACTATTGGAGGCTTTAAGATTTCTGCTAATAGTATAGGGACAGGTTCTACCAGTATACCAACTATAGATAAAAAGGAGATGTTCCTTTACGATGATATGATTGGTTTTAATAGTAAGAATAGGCAAGTTATTGTAGGTCCGTTTAGTACAATGGGAGTCGATTATTTAGGAAGATTCTACGATCACCGTTCAAGACCTTATGATATAAATAGGGGTGTATCTATTAGTGTAACCGGAGGACGAGATAATATAGCACTTGCTATTGATGGCGGCATTGTAGTTGATGGCAAAAGAGGGATTGATGAATATATTGAAATCGCCCAGGTATGGCATAATGGGAGTACACGAACTAAAGTATTACAATTTAAAAATGGAATTTTATTTAGTGCAACTTGGTAATAATATTTAAATCACATAATTATGAAAATAGACTTTAGAGAAATTCAAGTAAAAGACATCGAAGGGAATAACAGTACCGTCGATATTGCAAAAATGTTAGGCAATGCGATCTATCAGAGAACTGCCGACTTGGGTGAGTTGGAATTAGCTCAAAACATCTACAAGAACGGTGAAGTAGAAGTATCTCCCGAACAGGCGGAAAGTATTAAAAAATATGTGAGTACGGGGTTCGTCGCTTTTGTTCAGGTAGCGGTTAATAAAGCTTTATCGGTAGAATAATTCAGTTTCAATCACTTTTATTAAAGATATGAACAATATTGATTCAATCATCATCCACTGTTCGGCTACACGTGCTGGACAAGCTTTCAAAGCAAAAGACATTGATCGAATGCATAGAGATCGAAACTTTTCTATGATTGGTTATCACTATATCATTGACTTAGATGGTACCATCGAAGAAGGAAGACCTCTATCAATGGAAGGTGCCCATTGTAATACTAAAGGCACCTCTGGTATATCATACAATAAACATAGCGTAGGAATTTGCTATGTAGGTGGTTTAGACGCTAACGGTAACCCAGCAGACACACGTACTCCTGCACAAAAAATTGCACTAATCGAGTTGGTCTCCCGACTCAAAAGTCAATTCAAGATCACAGAAGTACTAGGTCACAGAGATACTTCTCCAGATCTGAATGACAATGGCATCGTAGAGTCAAAGGAATGGATTAAATCCTGCCCCTGCTTCGACGCTGCAATTGAATTCGGCTACTCTCCTGCAGTTGTTATACGACCATAAGAAAGTTTGTACGAGCATGCAGTGTTTTGTACCAAAGTGTACAAAGACTGTACGCTCGTTATTTGCTGGTTTTCAGACTAATATAAATACATTGTACAAATGTACAATTTAAAATGCAAAACAGTTGAAACACTGCATTCCCTCTTGCTTACTCTCGTTTAAAACATGGGCATACACTAAAGTCTCTTTTAAATCAGAATGTCCTAGTATCTCTTTCAAGGAAGCTATATCTTTAGTCTTACGCAAAAAAATAGTTGCAAAAGTATGTCTACCAACTTTATGTGTAATGTTCTTCTCTATTCCAGCAATAGCAGCTATTTCTTTCAGGAATCTATTCATCGTTTGATCAGCTGGCAGTTTCTCAAAAACAATACCCTTTTTTCTGGTACCAACAATATTTTTCAGCAATGTACGAAGTGGATCCGATATAGGTACTTGAATAGGAAATGGTTTTCTTTTCTTTAGCTTCATTCGGAAATAAGTCAATGTATCATCTGTAAACTGCTCAAGAATCAATTTCTTTGCATCCCCTATGTGCAAAGAGCTAAAACATAAAAACAAAAACATTTCTAATGTTTTATGATGTTTATAGTCTAGTTCTCCATCCATATATAACCCCATCAAAGTTTGTAACTCATCTTCTTGCAAATACTCACTACCAGGAATTCCTTTCTTTATCTTCCAGTTCTTGAAAGGATTCTCATCCATATATCCAGCATTGTATGCAGCTAAAACATACTTCTTTATTGTGGCCATGTTTTTGTTTGCGGTATTTTGATTATTTCCAAGTCCAGTCATCAGATGAAAGAAATACTCATCAATCCACTCCCTGGTTATATCATCAAAATAGAGATTAGGATTATATTCTTGCAGCTTTTTGATAACCGATAAGTTCGTCTTAAAAGTTGAATATTCAAGTTTATACGATTCTTTTTTTTGATAGTCTCGTACGAACTCGAAAAAAGTATTGTAATCGGTTGGTCGATGATATGCTTTAAGAAAAGCATCGCGAGTAAGTTTGCGATCACGAAGTCGGTATTTTACAAAAACATTGTTTATTCTGGCTAATATGTTTTCTATAATCAGGTTTTTGTCATTGCACTGTTTGTCTCCTACTCCTACACACTTCTTCTTATCATTCCAGTTTTTCAAATCAACAGAGACTTTCGTTGAAAAGTTTACTTTTTCACGATTAACGTAAAAAGATAACCAAACGACTCCGGTAGATGGGTCGCTTCCGTATGTTCTTAGATATATTTTTATAGTTACCATAATCTACAATGGTCCCTTTTTACAGGTAAGAATTGATAATCGGTCTACACCTGCACAGTTTGTTACACAAATACAGAAGTAGTTAATTGTTTGTGTGTCAACAAATAACAAATGCCGGACACATTTCTGTATCCGGCATTTTGCCTTCTTCGAGGTTCCTGGCGGATTCGAACCGCCGTACACGGTTTTGCAGACCGCTGACTAAGCCACTCATCCAAGGAACCATTATTTCTCGTTTGCGGTTGCAAAGGTAGTACAAATTTTGAAACTACCAACTATCCGCAGCATTTTTTCTTTGTACTTTTTTTCTTTACATCGCACTCTCCGCGTTTCTTGTCCATCATATCCTTTAGTTCACAGCCACTTACACAGCTGTCACAAGGATTCTGATTTTCTCGCGTACGACGAAAAAAACGAAATATTCCATATATGACGCGGGCAATGCAGAGTACAACCAGTACTCCGACTACCCAATCTTGCCAATTATTCATACAAACAATCCTCCAATCTGATAAACAGCAAATGATACAAGCCAAGCCAATCCCGTTGTGTAACAAGCAGCAAAAAGCGCCCATTTCCAACTACCCGACTCCTGTTTTATAGCCGCTATCGCCGCAATACACGGGAAGTAAATCAATACAAACAACATATAACAGAAAGCAACCAATGGAGTAATCGGAATTCGTTCTGCCAAACTTACTGAATCAGCATCCGGATCATCTGCATATAAGACACCTAATGTACTTACTACCAATTCTTTCGCTCCCACACCGGAAAGCAAGCCAATACCTAGTTTCCAATCAAATCCCAGTGGTTTTATAACTGGCTCTATACCACGTCCCAACTGGCCGATATAAGAATTTTCCTGCTGCTCGGCAACTGTTTCATAAGCATCATGATTCGGATAATACCCCAAGAACCAGATTATAATAGAAGCAATCATAATAATGCCTCCCATCTTTTTCAAATACTGCGCTCCCTTTTCCCATGTGTGACGGAAGATCGATTTTGCTGTCGGCATCCGGTAAGGTGGAAGTTCCATCACAAATGGAGTATCATCACCCTTCACCAGAAACTTGCTAAACAAGCGGGCCATTACCACAGCCAGTACAATACCAATCACATAAATACTTAACAACACCAGACTTGCATTGTTCGGGAAGAAAGCACCCACCAACAATAAATAAATTGGCAGACGCGCACTGCAAGACATCAAAGGATTTACCAACATTGTAATAAGACGGCTCTTCCGGTTCTCAATAGTACGGGAAGCTATAATAGCAGGTACATTGCATCCAAATCCCATAATCAAAGGAATGAATGATTTTCCGTGCAATCCCATTTTATGCATGATTTTATCCATGATAAAAGCTGCACGAGCCATATAACCCGAATCTTCCATAAGAGAAATGCAGAAATACAAAATCAAGATATTCGGCAAAAAGACAATAACCGCTCCTACCCCACCAATAATTCCATCAATCAGCAAATCTTTAAATGGACCTTCCGCCATATTATTGCGTAACAAGTCACCAATCTGCTCGACAAGCCATTCAATCCCCATCATCGGATATTCTCCAATGACAAACGTACCTTCAAACATCAGATACATAAAAAGGAAGAAAATAGGAAATCCCCAGACACGGTGAGTTACGATCGAATCCAGCACTTTTGTTGTCTGCGCCTGCTCCAAGTGATTATCTGTGAATGTCTCCTTCAGTGCACCACTGATAAATCCATATTTAGCATCCGTAATAGCCGATTCACAATCCTCATTCATTGTGTCCTGAACACGCTTCGACATCTTATCACGGACATGGAATATCTCATCCGCATTTGGTAATGTCCGCACAATGCGCTCAATGTCAGGATCATTCTCCAACAATTTAATGGATAGGAAACGGGTAGAATATTTATGACGGATAAATTCGTTTTTGGACACTTCACTTTTTACAGCTTCAATCGCTTTTTCGATATCAGGACCATGATTGATATGAATATGCCGGAAGACACGCCCCGTCTTTTTATGTTCACGTACATAATCTTCCAAATGCTCTTCCTCGTGGTTCTTACGATCTTCCAGAGAATCATGCCATTCGGTCAAATCCTTAAGAACTTCCGGATTCATATTTCCCTGTTTATCAAAGAAGTCTACTCCTTCATACAGATTGATAACAACATGAAACAAGGTATCCAATCCACGATTTTTCTTACTGACAGTAGGCAACATCGGCACCCCGAACAACTTACTCAACAGATGATAATCCAATGTATTTCCACTGGCTTCCAACTCATCATAAATATTCAGAGCTACCACCATGCGGACATTCATATCTATCAATTGAGTAGTCAGATATAAGTTTCGCTCCAGATTAGAGGAATCGACTACATTAATAATCACGTCCGGAGTTTCATCGATAATATGACGACGCACATAGATTTCTTCCGGCGTATAAGCAGACAAAGAATAAGTTCCCGGCAAATCGACAATACGGAAATGATAGCCTTCGAAATCAAAATAACCTTCTTTGGCATCCACGGTTACGCCGCTGTAGTTTCCAACATGCTCATGAGCACCGGATGCAAGATTAAATAAAGAAGTCTTGCCACTGTTCGGGTTTCCGACCAAAGCAACATTAATGGTACGGCGTTTACCTAACGCCAACCGTTTCATATCTTCTTCTTTTACTGAAAGGTCTTCAGGCAATCCTTCATGATAAACGGTCTTCTCGGCCAGTTTCTTTGCTTCCTCTTCGCTGATAACTTCGATCATTTCAGCTTCCTGACGACGAAGAGAAATTTCATAACCTAAAACTTTATATTTTATGGGATCTTTTAGCGGAGCATTCAACAGCACTTCAACCGTTTTACCTTTAATGAAGCCCATCTCCACAATACGTTTACGAAAACCACCGTGCCCCAATACCTTTACAATAACACCTTTTTCTCCTGTTTTTAATTCGGACAAACGCATAACTCTCAAAATTTTTGGCAAAGATAATTCATAACTTCGGAGCATGCAAATTATTTAGAATGTTTTTAAATAACAGTTTTTTTCATCCTCTAAAAGATTCAGAAAAAATAAAAAAACTTATTGATAAACTCGTATCTTTGCAGGTATGATACAACAACGCGTTACAAAATATATAGAAAAGGAACATTTATTCTCACCGGATGATAAAATCCTGGTCGCATTGAGTGGTGGTGCCGACTCGGTGGCATTACTATATATTCTGCATACAGCAGGCTATCATTGCGAAGCCGCACATTGTAATTTCCACCTGCGAGGCAAAGAGTCAGACCGGGACGAGTTATTTGTCCGCCAACTTTGCGAAAGAATGGAAATCCATTTACATACCATTGATTTCAACACGACCCAATATGCAACGGAAAAACATATTTCGATTGAAATGGCCGCACGGGAACTCCGCTACCAATGGTTCGAGAAAATTAGAAAAGAATGTCAGGCAGATGTTGTCGCTGTGGCCCATCACCAGGATGATAGCATAGAAACTATACTACTTAACCTGATTCGGGGAACAGGAATTACCGGTCTGTTAGGAATCCGCCCCCGTAATGGAACCATCGTACGCCCTCTGCTTTGTATCAACCGGGAAGAGATAATTCGTTACCTGCAAAACATCGGACAAGATTATGTGACAGACAGCACCAATCTGGAAGACGAATATACCCGTAATAAAATCCGACTCAACCTCCTTCCCCTCATGCAGGAAATTAATCCGTCAGTCAAAAACACTCTGATAGATACGAGTAATTATCTGAATGATGTAGCCACTATATATAATAAATGTATAGAGGAAACTAAAAAGAAAATCATTACAGCAGAAGGTATCCGAATCAGTGATTTAGTAAAGGAACCGGCACCCGAAGCCATCTTATTCGAAGTCCTGCATCCTCTAGGATTCAATTCCGCACAAATCAAAGATATCACCCATTCGCTTCATAGCCAACCGGGCAAGCAATTCTGTAGCAAAGAATGGAGAGTGATAAAAGACAGAGAATTCCTATTAATAGAAACAGCTGAATCTGAAAATGAGACTCTTCCTCCTTTTCAAATTATCAAAGAAGAAAAAGAATATACCCCGGATTTTCTCATTCCACGTGAAAAGGAAATTGCCTGTTTTGATGCCGACAAACTGAATGGAGAAATTCATTACCGGAAATGGCAGCCGGGAGACACTTTTATTCCTTTTGGAATGAAAGGAAAGAAAAAAATAAGCGATTATCTGACCGACCGCAAATTTTCTATCAGCCAAAAAGAACGCCAATGGGTACTCTGCTGTGGAGAACACATCGCATGGCTGATAGGCGAACGAACAGACAACCGCTTTCGTATTGATGAAACGACTAAGCGCGTCGTGATTTACAAAATAGTCTGAGGCAACTTCTGTTTCTTGAAACAATCTGATAACAAAGCTGCAAAAGGAGTTTCATACACCCTTGCTTTCCTAACGCAAGCTTTTACACAAGCGCAACATTTGATACATTTAGCCTCATCCGTATGTAGCTCATCCCCTTTCGTTATAGCCCCTGCCGGACAACGGACCACACATAACCCGCAATGGGTACACAAATCCTCATCTTCCACCCAAGGAACGCGGGGAAGCGGTGTACCACTTTTACGTAACTTGATGACTTTCCTCAAAAAACGGAACAAAGGAAAGAATGGTTGACTCGGACGTTTGATAGTACGTACATCCACCGGATAAAGGGTATCCATACTATCAGCTGTCTGTATTTTTTCCATGATTTTCTTCCCAAACTCCGCAGCAAAGGCTAAATCCGATTCATCAGGACGTCCCACTGCAATCGGGTATTTGTCGGTACTATATGAATGTTCTCCAATAAAAGTTGCCCCGGCAATTACTTTAAATCCGTGAGGAATAGCAAAAGCATCCAATTCCATTAAAGCTTTTTCATAAGCGCGATTTCCGTAAACCACTACCAAAACGGTAGGAGTATCCACTCCACGGATATACTGCAAACGTTCCATTGCCAAAGGAGCGACATGTCCTCCATACACAGGCACTACAATAATAGCCAAAGAAGATGTAGGAATCACAATTTCATCCGCAATCTGCTGCGTTACATTAATAGGAAAAATATTTTTTATGCCCGTCCCGTGAACAATCGCCTCCGCAACTTGTTTAGATGTGTGTGTAGGCGAAAAATAAATTAAATGAGCTTCATTTACTGTCATACTATTTTCTTTTATGTAGCAAAGATACACTTTTACGTGGAAAAAAATGTTTGATTGTTCATGAAACCAAAAAAAATTATTATCTTTGCCCCGTTGAAACATTCTACGATTCAACATATACATCCCTAATTCAGAATAAAAAACAAAACGTATGCTCGCATATCTGTAGCCATGAGCTGTAGTAATGCTGTCCATAATTCAGCAAAAAAAGAAATATTAATAACTTACCATACTATATGTATAACATTATCCAATTAAACGACAAAAATCTGTCGGAACTTCAAGTTATTGCCAAAGAGTTAGGCATAAAAAAAGCAGACTCATACAAAAAAGAAGACCTTGTTTATAAAATACTCGATGAACAGGCCATTGTAGGAGCTACAAAGAAAGTTGCCGCAGATAAGCTAAAAGAAGAACGCAAAAATGAAGAACAAAAGAAAAAGCGTTCACGGGTAGCTCCTACCAAAAAAGAAGACAAAGTGGTTTCCGCAACAAAGAGTGGAGAGGCTAACAAGACAAAAGAGGCCGCTCCCGTAAAAGCTGCACCACAACCTTCCCAAAAAGAAGAAAGTACAAACAAAGAAAAAGAAACTGTTGTTGTAGAAGCTAAAGCGGAAAACAGTGCTACTCCCAAGCGTAAAGTAGGCCGTCCTCGTAAGAACTCTGACGCAGAAGAGAAAAAAGAAGTAGAAAATGCAAAACCGGCAGCCCCCAAAGTAGCGGAACCTAAACCTGTTGTTGCAGAGAAAGCTACTGGTAGTACGGAAAAGCCAGCTCCGGTACAACAGCAAACAGCCGAGAAGAAAGCAAAAAACAAACCAGCTACAGAAGCAAATAAACCTGTTGCAGAAACAAATAAACCGGCTACTGAACCTAACAAACCTGTTGTAGAGAAAAAGGTAATAGATAAACCACAAAAGAAAGCTGCACCCGTTATTGACGAGGAAAGCAATATCTTATCCAGCGTTGACGACGATGATTTTATCCCAATCGAAGATCTGCCTTCTGAAAAAATAGAGCTTCCTACCGAATTATTCGGAAAATTCGAAGCTACTAAAACAGAATCAGCACAGACAGCACCGGAACAGCCATCTCATCCTCAACAGCAACAACAATCTCAACAGCAACAGCAGTCCCAGCAGCAACGTCCGCGTATTGTTCGCCCACGCGACAATAACAACGGTAATAACAATGCTAACAACAATGGAAATAATGGCAATAACGCCAATAATAATTTCCAGCGTAACAACAATAACCAGAATCAGGTTCAGAACCCAAATCAAAATCAGAATCAGAACCAGAACCAAAACCAACAACGCTCACCGATGCCACGTGCCGCTCAGCAGAACAATGCGGGTGAAAATCTTCCGGTACAACAGCAGCAGGAACGTAAGGTTATTGAACGCGAAAAGCCTTATGAATTCGACGATATTCTCAACGGAGTAGGTGTTCTGGAAATTATGCAGGATGGATACGGATTCCTCCGTTCTTCCGACTATAACTACCTTTCTTCTCCGGATGATATTTACGTATCACAATCTCAAATCAAACTATTTGGTCTGAAAACCGGTGATGTAGTAGAAGGAGTTATCCGTCCACCCAAAGAAGGAGAAAAATATTTCCCATTGGTAAAGGTTTCGAAGATCAACGGACGTGATGCAGCTTTCGTTCGCGACCGTGTTCCTTTCGAACATCTGACACCTCTTTTCCCGGATGAAAAGTTCAAACTTTGCAAAGGCGGTTATTCAGACTCTATGTCTGCCCGTGTCGTCGATCTTTTCGCTCCTATCGGTAAAGGCCAGCGTGCATTGATCGTTGCCCAGCCAAAGACAGGTAAGACCATCTTAATGAAAGATATCGCAAACGCTATCGCAGCCAACCACCCGGAAGTTTACATGATTATGCTGCTGATTGACGAACGCCCGGAAGAAGTAACAGACATGGCGCGCAGCGTTAATGCAGAAGTAATTGCTTCTACTTTCGACGAACCGGCAGAACGCCACGTAAAAATTGCAGGTATCGTATTGGAAAAGGCAAAACGTCTGGTAGAATGTGGTCACGACGTAGTTATCTTCCTTGATTCTATTACTCGTCTGGCTCGTGCATACAATACAGTATCTCCTGCATCCGGTAAAGTTCTTTCCGGTGGTGTGGATGCAAATGCACTTCATAAACCTAAACGCTTCTTCGGTGCTGCCCGTAATATTGAAAACGGTGGTTCACTGACTATTATTGCTACCGCATTGATCGATACCGGTTCTAAAATGGACGAAGTTATCTTCGAAGAATTCAAGGGTACAGGTAACATGGAGTTGCAGCTCGACCGCAACCTGTCCAACAAACGCATCTTCCCGGCAGTCAACATTACCGCATCCAGCACTCGTCGCGACGACCTGTTGCTTGATAAAACAACCCTTGACCGCATGTGGATATTACGCAAATATCTTGCCGACATGAATCCGATCGAAGCAATGGACTTTGTTAAAGACCGTCTGGAAAAAACCAGAGACAACGACGAATTCCTGATGAGCATGAACAGCTAATCAACAGCAAACTTATAAATGAACGGTGAACAAACTGCGCCATAACAAGTGCAGTTTATTCACCATTTTCTTTTTCGGTAACCCATTTTATGACTTATCACCTGCCGTTTATCACTTATCATTCAACTCCCATCACCGATAGTTACCCCTAACCGCTTGCCACACCTTTCATTTTTGTACAAAATACTTTCATTTGCGTCCAAAACTACTACCTCGCCCTTTTTTACGTTTCCTTTTTTCCTACTTTTGCTTCCAAATCAAATATTACTTAATTCTAACCAGTAATGAAAACTATTTATCCATTCATGGGATTAGCCCTGTGCAGCGTGACAGCACAGGCCCAAGAAAAGCCCAATTTCCTGATTATCCAGTGCGACCATCTGACACAACGCGTTGTGGGAGCTTACGGACAAACACAAGGCTGCACCCTCCCTATTGACGAAGTCGCTTCACGAGGAGTTATCTTCTCCAATGCTTATGTAGGCTGCCCTCTCAGCCAACCCTCACGCGCTGCTTTATGGAGTGGCATGATGCCTCATCAAACCAATGTACGTTCCAACTCCAGCGAACCTATCAACCCACGTATTCCCGAAAATGTACCGACATTAGGAAGTCTTTTTTCTGAAAACGGTTACGAAGCCGTACACTTCGGAAAAACGCATGACATGGGTTCACTTAGAGGATTCAAGCATAAAGAACCAGTAGCCAAGCCATTCACTGATCCGGAATTCCCGGTCAATAACGACAGCTTCCTGGATGTAGGAACATGCGAAGACGCTGTTGCTTATCTAAGTAATCCGCCGGAAGAACCATTCATCTGTATCGCAGATTTTCAGAACCCTCACAATATCTGTGGATTTGTAGGAGCGAACGAAGGAGTACATACCGACCGCCCCATTAGCGGAACCCTTCCGGAACTACCGGCCAATTTCAATGTAGAAGACTGGAGCAATATCCCTAAACCTGTACAATACATCTGCTGCAGTCATCGCCGCATGACCCAGGCCTCTCATTGGAATGAAGAGAATTACCGTCATTACATTGCTGCTTTCCAACACTATACCAAGATGGTTTCCAAGCAAGTAGACAGCGTATTGAAAGCACTTTACTCCACTCCTGCCGGAAAAAACACAATCGTTATTATCATGGCTGACCATGGTGATGGGATGGCTTCACACCGCATGGTGACCAAACACATCAGCTTCTACGATGAAATGACCAACGTACCGTTTATCTTTGCAGGTCCCGGCATCAAACAACAGAAAAAGCCCATAGACCAAGTATTGACACAGCCTACACTGGATCTTCTGCCTACCCTTTGTGATTTGGCAGGAATTCCTGTTCCGGCCGAAAAACCGGGAATCAGCCTTGCACCTATATTAAAAGGAGAGAAACAGAAAAAAACTCACCCTTATGTCGTTTCCGAATGGCATAGCGAATATGAATATGTCGTTACTCCCGGACGTATGGTACGCGGACCGAGATACAAGTACACTCACTATCTGGAAGGTAACGGAGAAGAGCTATATGATATGAAAAAGGATCCGGGAGAACGCAAGAATCTCGCCAAAGACCCTAAATACAGTAAAGTCCTCGCCGAACACCGTGCCATGCTTGATGATTACATCGCCCGCACCAAAGACGATTACCGGAGTTTGAAAGTAGATGCCGATCCACGATGCAGAAACCATACTCCCGGCTACCCCAACCACGAGGGCCCTGGGGTACGAGAGATACTCAAAAGAAAATAAATTATAAAAAAGAGTGAAGATTTCTTTGTAATCTTCACTCTTTTTAGTTCTTTTGCAGATAAACTTACAAGCAAGCAATTCTTATATCAGGTGAAAAAACACAGACGTCATATAATTGCAATAGTCGTAACCGCATTAATATCGGTCACCTTATATGCTGCACGTACAAATTCAGATCGTCTTTCTTTATTACAACCTTTACTTGAATACAATCATCCATTTAGTCCGGACGCCCCTGTCGACAGCATCATTGCCTGGGAAAAACTTTTAGAACCGGAATTACAAAAGGAACAACAATACCCACTCCTATTCCAGATAAATCTGCTGACCGTTCAAGCCTTAATCACAGAAGGCAACATCAGTCTCGCCATCAACCAGGCCAATCAGATGTACCAGAAAGCCAGAGAAATGGACTATCCTTTGGGAACAGCACTCGCATTACACGCCATTGGAAATACCTATTTAAGTTCGTCAACACCACAAGTTGCCATCAAATCGTATAAGGAAGCATTAGAAATCATCCAGAAACTCCCTCATGCCAACCAATATATCAAAACGATCTTGTCCCAATTTATCCTGACGAAGCTCAACTATCACCAAATGACAGATATAGAAGACAATATCCGGGAACTCGAATCTGTTATCAACAAGGATACGAATCCCCAAGACGATTTCCACCTTGTTTATTGTCAGGCATTCTATCGCATCCAGATGCATCATCTTCCGGAAGCATTAAACTATATACGACAAACCGAACAAATCAGCCGGCAACACCAGTACCCATATTTTCATTTAATGATTAAATACCTGTATTCACGCTACTACACTGAATCCAAAGAATACACGCAGGCACTAACCACACTTGACGAATTACTTTCGCATACCAAAGCAGCCAACTCATACAGATCCCTGCAAGTACTGAAAGATCGTGCACACATACTTACACTAATGGGAAACAGCAAGGAAGCATGTGAAGCTTATGAAATATTCAATACGTACAAAGACTCTTTGGACGCAATGAATTATATTCGCCAAATCAATGAATTGCACACCCTCTACCAAATAGATAAAAATGAACTGGACAACTTAAACAGACAGAAGACAATCCTCTACTGGAGCTGGTTCACCATCCTATTCATAGTCATACTGATTGTATTTTTCATCCTTTTGGTTAGACGAGGAAATAAAAAACTGCGCCAATCACAGCAGGAACTGGAAAAAGTGAAAAAGCAAGAAGAAAATTCCATCCGGACAAAGAGCCTTTTCCTTTCCAACATGAGCCATGAAATTCGCACGCCGCTCAATGCGTTGTCCGGCTTCTCCTCCATCCTGACGGAAGAATCCATCGACAACGAGACCCGGAAACAGTGTAGCGATATTATTCAGCAAAATTCAGAACTGTTACTCAAGCTGATTAACGACGTAATCGACTTGTCCAGTCTCGAAGTAGGCAAGATGAAATTCAAATATGAGCGATGTGATGCAGTGGCAATATGCAGAAACGTTATCGACATGGTTGAGAAAATAAAACAAACGAATGCTAACGTCCGTTTTTTGACCTCTCTCCATTCATTAGAATTGACGACAGACAATGCAAGGTTACAACAATTATTAATCAACCTTCTCATCAATGCAACCAAATTTACTCCGCAAGGTTCCATCACCATGGAACTGGAAAAACAGACAGAAGACATAGCACTGTTCTCCGTGACCGACACCGGTTGCGGTATCTCTCCGGAGAATCAGAATAAAATATTCAACCGTTTTGAGAAACTGAATGAAAATGCTCAAGGGACAGGACTCGGTCTGTCTATCTGCCAACTCATTATCGAGCAGCTGGGCGGCAAAATATGGATTGACTCCAATTATGAGGAAGGAGCCCGTTTCCTGTTCACACACCCCATTTACCATGAGCAACAAGGAAAGGAGGAAGCCGAATGAAACAAGTCCTGCTCCTGATCCTTCTATTATGCTGCACCCTCACCGGAAAAGCCAGCACCGAGATTGTTTTGGAATCCGATAGCCTGATAAAGGTGTTGGAAACATTACCGTACGATACGACACGGCTGAATGTTCTCAATCAAATCATCAGAATAGAACAAAACAACCAGCAATGTATCCAATATTCAGATGCATTAATGAAAGAAGCATTGCAACTGGGAAATGACAAATATGCCGGTCTGGCTGCTTACTACCATATTTTATACTATTACAATCGTAATAATCAAGACAGTGTAGCCAAATGGCTCACCATAATGGAGCCTCATGCCCGGAAATCAGATTTATGGAATTACTTCTTTGATGCCAAACGTTTCCAGATAGACCTGTACACATTCAACGAACAATACGAACTTGCTATCAACGAATCTCAAAAGATGCAACAGCAAGCCTCCCAAATGAATAGTAACCGGGGTAGTATGGCTGCCTATCAATGCTTGAGTAATGCATATATCGGCAGCCAGCGCTGGGATAAAGGAATAGAAGCACTGGAGGCTGCCTACCAGCTACTCACTCCGACAGAAAATCCGGTGGTCCGTATCTCGGTATTGTCACAGTTAGTATCCGTTGTCAAAGAAAAGAAGGATAATAAAAAACTACTCAAATATTTGCAGGAACTGGAAAACACTCTTCATAACCACATCAGTGCAAACCCATCCTTAAAAGCGGGATTTGCCGATGTATACCTGTTCAATGAACTGTTCTACAGCTATTATTACCTGAATACCCATCAGCCGCAACAAGCTTATGAACATCTCGTAAAATCTAAAGAATATCTGGACGAGAATACTTATTTCATGTATAAAGTACTCTATTTCGACACATTTGCCAAATATTACCAGGCAATTGGAGCCTACCAACAGGCATCGGATTATATCGACACGACACTGACGATGTTGAAGAAAGACTTCACAAGCGACTATGCCGAACAGCTACTCGAAAAGGCCAGAATATGGAAACAGGCAGGGCAAAGCGGAAAAGCCATCCCCCTGTATGAGCAAGCACTTGCCATCAAAGACTCGACAGCCACTGTACTCTCAAACAATCAGATGGCACAGATACAAAGCAAATACAATATCGAAAAAACAGAACTGGATCAAAAAAGGGAAAACAACCGGATCCAGCTCACCTATCTGATCTTTATATTTGTTATCCTGATTCTGCTTTTTATCTTTATGGCACGACTCTTTATGGTACGGAAGGCACTCAAATACGCGGAAAACGAAATCCGGAAAACAACAGAAAACGTGCGGAAGACCAATGAAATAAAAAATCGCTTCCTGTCCAACATGAGCTATAACATCCGTACCCCACTCAACAATGTGGTCGGTTTCTCACAACTCATAGCCAGCGAACCCAATATAGACAAGGAAATAAGGCAAGAATACTCAAACATCATCCACAAAAGTTCGGAGAAGTTAATGAGACTTGTCAATGACGTTCTCGACTTATCCCGTTTGGAAGCTCAGATGATGAAGTTCCAGTTGCAAGACTATGATGCCACTACCCTATGCAAGGAAGCATGCAGCATGGCGCAGATGAGGAACGAAGAAACAGGTATCCAGATTGAATTTTCCAGCGAAACGGACGCCCAAATTCATACCGATATAATGCGACTGACACAGGCCTTGATTAGCGTACTGGTGTACCCACAAGAACACCGGCAAGCACGAATCATCCGGTTCACATTAAGCCAGAATGAAGACATGCTTTGTTTCCGGATCACTAATTCACCTTTGGCAGACCATGCATTCGTATCACAGGAAACCATCATCCGGCATGATATCAACCTGTTGTTACTAAAACATTTCGGAGGAAACTATCTCGTCAACGATAAAACTCCCGAAGGTCCGGAAATTGTTTTCATCTACCCCATCGTTTCCGAATCGAAATAAAGCACTATCTTTGCAAAGTGTAAACTTAAACACTTAATTATGTATACCAACAAACAGATTTGGAGTGTCAGTTATCCGATACTACTAAGCTTGCTGGCACAAAATGTCATCAATGTCACCGACACAGCATTCCTCGGACACGTGAGTGAAGTAGCCCTTGGAGCATCAGCTATGGGCGGGTTATTCTATATATGCGTATTCACCATCGCATTCGGATTCAGTACCGGTTCGCAGATAGTCATCGCACGACGCAATGGCGAAGGACGCTATTCGGATGTCGGTCCCGTCATGATTCAAGGAATCATGTTCCTGTTCGTCATGGCCCTGCTGCTATTCGGATTCACCAAAGCATTCGGCGGAAACATCATGCGTTTGCTGGTTTCTTCAGAATCCATCTACGAAGGAACGATGGAATTTCTGGATTGGCGTATTTACGGATTCTTTTTCTCGTTCATCAATGTCATGTTCCGGGCATTGTATATCGGCATTACACGTACTAAAGTACTAACTGTCAACGCCATCGTCATGGCATTAACCAATGTCGTACTGGATTACGCATTAATTTTCGGAAAGTTCGGTTTGCCGGAAATGGGTATCAAGGGAGCAGCTATCGCCTCCGTACTGGCGGAAGCTTCCTCCATTCTCTTTTTCGTCATTTACACATACCTCACCGTCGATTTGAAGAAATACGGTCTGAACCGCCTGCGCACATTCGACCCGGCATTACTGATGCGGATACTTAGTATCTCATGTTTCACTATGCTGCAATATTTCCTGTCAATGGCTACCTGGTTCGTATTCTTTGTAGCCGTAGAACGGTTGGGACAACGGGAACTGGCGATTGCCAATATCGTCCGGAGTATCTACGTCGTACTGCTAATCCCGGTCAATGCACTGGCTACAACCACCAACAGCCTTGTCAGCAACGCCATTGGTGCAGGAGGTATCCAACACGTGATGCCGCTCATCAATAAAATTGCCCGGTTCTCCTTTTTCATCATGCTGGGATTAGTAGCAGTATCAGCACTATTTCCGCAGTTCCTACTCTCCATCTACACGAGTGAGGCTGCACTCATTACAGAATCCGTGCCCTCGGTATACGTTATTTGCTTCGCCATGCTTATCGCATCCGTAGCCAACGTGGTGTTCAACGGCATCTCCGGAACAGGAAATACACAAGCAGCCCTGTTGCTGGAAACAATAACAATCATCATCTACGGATCTTACATTGTTTTCATCGGAATGTGGCTGAAAGCACCAATCGAAATCTGCTTTACAATTGAGATTGTGTATTATAGCTTACTGTTGATAACAAGTTATATTTATCTCAAAAAAGCAAAATGGCAGAATAAAAAGATATAAATACAAGAGATTTTTGTACATTTGCAAGCTCAAATAAAGAGCAGACGGAAAAGTCTCTCTTTCGCCCAAGTAAATTGTAATTAGTAATTCGTAATTAAATAACTATGTTCGATAATTTAAGTGAAAGACTAGAACGGTCATTCAAGATTCTGAAAGGTGAAGGCAAAATCACCGAAATCAACGTGGCGGAGACGCTGAAAGACGTACGTAAAGCACTTCTCGACGCCGACGTAAACTACAAGGTTGCAAAGAATTTCACGGATACGGTGAAAGAAAAAGCGCTTGGCCAGAACGTTCTTACGGCTGTGAAGCCAAGCCAGTTGATGGTAAAGATCGTGCATGATGAACTTACACAATTGATGGGTGGAGAGACAGCCGAGATCAACATCGACGCCCGTCCGGCAGTTATACTGATGTCAGGTTTGCAGGGTTCGGGTAAGACCACCTTCTCCGGTAAACTGGCACGGATGCTGAAAACCAAGAAGAACCGTAAGCCATTATTGGTGGCTTGTGACGTTTACCGTCCGGCAGCTATCGAACAGTTGCGTGTATTGGCAGAACAAATTGAAGTACCGATGTACTGCGAACTGGACAGCAAGAATCCGGTAGAAATCGCACAACACGCCATTCAGGAAGCCAAAGCCAAAGGATATGACCTCGTTATCGTCGATACAGCCGGACGTCTGGCAGTAGACGAGCAGATGATGAACGAGATCGCCGCTATCAAAAAAGCAATCAGCCCGGACGAAATTCTGTTCGTGGTAGACTCCATGACCGGTCAGGACGCTGTAAACACAGCTAAAGAATTCAACGAACGTCTGGACTTCAACGGCGTTGTACTGACCAAACTCGATGGTGATACCCGCGGTGGTGCGGCTCTTTCTATCCGTTCGGTAGTAAACAAACCTATTAAATTCGTAGGTACAGGTGAAAAGCTGGAAGCAATCGACCAGTTCCACCCTGCCCGTATGGCCGACCGTATTCTCGGTATGGGTGACATCGTTTCATTGGTAGAACGCGCACAAGAACAATACGATGAAGAAGAGGCTAAACGTTTACAGAAGAAAATTGCCAAAAACCAGTTCGACTTCAATGACTTCCTTAGCCAGATTGCACAAATCAAGAAAATGGGTAATCTGAAAGACCTTGCTTCCATGATTCCGGGAGTAGGAAAGGCAATCAAAGATATTGATATTGACGATAATGCTTTCAAAAGCATTGAAGCTATCATTTATTCCATGACTCCGGCAGAACGTTCTAACCCGGAAATACTGAACGGATCACGTCGTACACGTATTGCCAAAGGTAGCGGAACGACTATTCAGGAAGTAAACCGCCTACTGAAACAGTTTGACCAGACTCGCAAAATGATGAAGATGGTAACTAGCAGCAAGATGGGTAAGATGATGCCTAAAATGAAAAAGTAGTCACGCAATAGATTTAAATCTGATTATAATAAAAAGAGGGAGTTGAAACTCCCTCTTTTTTTACCCGGAAACCTGTAAAAGAAATGGTTTGTCTCACCGACAAACTAATAATATACAGCTCATCTCTTGACAAAAATTCCAATCCCTTTGGAGAGTTCAGTTATTTATTTTACTTTTGCCCATCACCAATAAATACTCTGAAAATATGATTCTGATAGACGGAAAAGCCATTTCCGAACAAGTAAAACAAGAGATTGCAGCCGAAGTAGCCGAAATAGTGGCTCATGGCGGAAAACGTCCGCATCTGGCCGCTATCCTCGTAGGACACGATGGTGGTAGCGAAACCTATGTAGCTGCCAAAGTAAAAGCCTGTGAAGTATGTGGATTCAAGTCTTCTCTCATCCGTTATGAAAGTGACGTGACTGAAGAAGAACTGCTTGCCAAAGTACACGAACTAAACGACAACGACGATGTAGACGGCTTTATCGTACAACTTCCCTTACCTAAACATATCTCTGAACAGAAAGTAATTGAAACGATTGATTACCGTAAAGACGTAGACGGCTTCCACCCGATCAACGTAGGCCGTATGTCCATCGGTCTTCCGTGTTACGTATCCGCTACTCCCAACGGTATCCTCGAATTGTTGAAACGTTACAATATAGAAACTTCCGGAAAAAAATGCGTCGTACTCGGACGCAGCAATATTGTCGGCAAACCGATGGCTGCCCTGATGATGCAGAAAGCCTATCCGGGTGATGCCACAGTAACCGTATGCCACAGCCGTAGCAGAGACCTGGTAAAAGAATGTCAGGAAGCTGATATTATTATCGCTGCTTTGGGACAACCTAACTTTGTAAAAGCCGAAATGGTGAAAGAAGGCGCGGTAGTTATTGACGTAGGTACTACCCGTGTGCCGGATGCAACCAAGAAATCTGGCTTTAAACTGACCGGTGACGTGAAGTTTGACGAAGTTGCCCCGAAATGCTCATTCATCACTCCCGTACCGGGCGGTGTTGGACCAATGACGATTGTATCGTTAATGAAAAATACACTCTTAGCTGGTAAGAAAGCTATTTATCAATGAGACATAGCTTGTTTCTAATGATTTTACTTCTCTCTTTGTCTTGTACCTCCCGGTCGCAGGCAAAGAGAGATTCCATTATCAATACACCGTCGGACAGCCTTTCCATAGCTGACAGTATCTCCCCCACTGATACCCTACGACTCCTTTTCGTAGGTGATCTTATGCAACATCAAGGACAAATCAATGCCGCACGAACATCAACCGGCTATGATTATTCGACCTGCTTTACGTATGTCAAAAAAGAAATAAGGAAAGCCCATCTTGCTATCGCCAATCTGGAAGTCACGTTAGGAGGCAAACCCTACAAAGGTTACCCCGCTTTCAGCGCACCGGACGAATTTCTGGCCGCAATTCACAACGCAGGTTTCAATGTTTTAGTGACCGCCAACAATCATAGTCTCGACCGTGGCAAATCCGGACTGGAGCGTACCATTCAACTAATCGACTCCTTGAAGATTCCACACGCAGGTACATACATCAACACTGAAGAACGTGAAAAAAAATATCCTCTTTTATTAGAAAAGAACGGATTCCGCATCGCCCTACTCAACTATACGTATGGAACAAACGGCATCTCCGTCACTCCTCCTAATATTGTGAACTACATTGATACAGCAATTATCGCAAAAGATATTGAAAAGAGCAAAGCGATGAAACCGGATGCAATCATAGCTTGTATGCATTGGGGAATTGAATATCAGCCGCTCCCGGACAAAGGGCAGAAATTTCTCGCTGATTGGCTAATTCGAAAAGGAGTAAATCATGTCATCGGCTCCCATCCTCACGTAGTTCAACCCATCGAAGTTCGCACAGACAGCCTGATGAATGACAAACATCTCGTAGTCTATTCGCTGGGAAATTATATTTCCAATATGTCCGCCCGCCGTACCGACGGTGGATTAATGGTGAGAATGGAATTAGTAAAAGATAGTACAGTCCGTCTCAATAATTGCGAGTATAGTTTAGTATGGATAGCTCGCCCCATTCAATCAGGGAAAAAAAATTATCAATTACTTCCCGTCAACCTCCCGATTGATTCAATTCCTTTACAAGCACGTAACTCTCTGAAAATCTTCACAAATGACGCGCGAACCCTTTTCAGCAAGCACAATCGGGGAATAAAAGAATATACTTTTTACAAAAAAAAATAGCAGAATCTTTTGGAGATTAGAAGATAATATCTATCTTTGCACCGCGTTAGAGAAACGCAAACATGGTGGATGTAGTTCAGTTGGTTAGAGCGTCAGATTGTGGTTCTGAATGTCGCCGGTTCGAGTCCGGTCTTCCACCCAACAAAAAACCTTTATAAGTTAAGTACTTATGAAGGTTTTATTTTTTTAGTAAGCTCATTCAGGTACTAAAAAAACATATTTGTTGGTCAATCATTGGCGGAAAACATGCATTCAGATAAATACAACCGAACTACGGGGAATCATTATTCGGTAGACCTTTCCAGGAGAACCTTTAGGTACATACAAATCAACCTCATTAGCATTTTCACCAAGCGCATCAACAAATGCACGGCGAATACGCGAAATTTTCTCATTTACCGAATTACTCGTCGGATCAACCAAACTATTAATACTATCCTCATTTATATCACGATGTGAAATATCTTCATAGAGGTCTAGTAATTCCTTTCGTCTTTCCGAAAGCCGCTTCAACACAATTCCTTCCGGATATTTCAAAAAGACAATAAAAAGAACACGGGAAAGTACTGGCATTTTTACCTCTACCCTATCTCCATTAGGGCGTACCAGAGTTATATTATATTCTGAACTTATTTCTAATCGATTGGTAGGAATAAGTAAATCAATCTCACGATATTCGAGCCTAGCAGGTTGAAGTCGGTCAAAAGAAACCTTGTCAAGTTGACTTATAAAAGCATCAAACATCATCTCAAAATTAGTTTCCGGTAAAACAGGAATCATTATATAATCAAATATCAAATTTCCCGTAGTTATAGAACGATGCGGATTATAATGCAGGAAACCGGCACAATCAGGAGGAAGCAGAGTCGTCTCCTTTAACTGTTCCCAATATAGGAATATATCTTTAGTACGTTTTTCCTCTATGCGTTCCCAAAAATTACTTAAACACTCAATATCAGCAACATAATAACCAATAATATCAGAAGTATCACTCCGCCTAGCCATTGCCGGCAAATAAGTGAAAAAGAAACCATGATTTCTAAAACGACGGTCAAGTCGCATTAAATTTCGTGATATAAACTGATTAAGCTTACCATGAGCCCGACGCTCAAAAAATATCATTTCATGCTGATTAGGTACAAATAATCTCGTTTTAATTTCTACTTCTACCGATAAAAATAGATACTCCTCTTTCAAACTCAAGTCTGTTGACAGGCTCTCATTCATATCATCCCCCAAAGCAGCCTTTGCATTACTTTTACAAAAACTGTATTTCACCTGCTCGCTAAACAATACTATCTTTCGCACTAAAGTTTCCCTCTTTATATCTTGTTTATCTTTTGGCTCCCAATTTGGTATTCTTTCGGATGTACTATCAAATACAGGTGGCGGAGCAACATGCCGCCCACCCTGATCCCATATACAACAAAATAAAGCCTCCAATTTCGAATCATGTACTTGCAAAGTAAACATCATAGGCCTAAGCCGTAGTGGACTTTTTAAAATCTTTTTGCAGCTATCCACATTACTAAGCATATCATTTAATCGGTCATTATCTATATACGCATCCTCTTCCCTAAGTTCATCTGTATGATATTCTACCGCTTTTTTGAAGAATTTAAGCGCTGTACGATAGTAACCAGCTTCCATATAAAGTGTACCTAAATTATTTGCTGCAAAGAAATTCTTTTTTTCCTTTATTACTCTGCGATACCAGTATGCGGCTTTATCATAATCCAATGGAGTAATTGTTCCATAATGATATGAAATTGCAATAAATAGCTGCCCCATTTCTTGCCCTCCTTCTGCCCCACGCAAAATCCAACGAACCCCGGTTTCCCGCTCTCCCTCTAATATAAGAAGCTGTCCATAAGCAACCATTCCTGCAAGATTCCCACTTTCTGCCGCCAAAAGCATATATTTCTTTTGCTCAACATTCTCGTCCGATATAGAAGCTAATAATGTATATGCACTTGAATTATAATATTTCTCGGCCAAAACCAAAAGATCACTTTTAAAGTGTTCATGAAGCTCTTCATTTCTACTCCTTACAAAAAAATCGTTATCATAATTCTTCAAAGAATCAATTACTCCCATTTCAACATAATACTTAGGACCGATAACTCCATTATCATTAAGTATTTCCTTACTGATACAAGTATCGTCAATAGGATAACGCTCTGTAAAATAACTTGGTCCTAAACGAAATATAGTATATGGGACTGCCTCCATAATCTATTTTTTTGTAGCCAAAAGTACATAATATTTCGACAAATCAATCTACCATTCAACAGAAAACTATTATTGCAAGGCTTGCAAAACTTATAAACTAACAATTTTTCATCCGATATTTGCACTACATTTTTTTTCAAGAACTGAAATAAGATGAAAAGTTACAAGCCCACACATCGGTGTGCTAATATGAAACGATTTCTCTCTTTTTTTCTATCAGATGCTTGTTTATCTACAAAAAACTGTATTTTTGCAGATAATGTTAAAATAGAAAGATAAAGAAATAGAAGTATAATCAAGACATATTAGAAAAGAAGTGTTTACTTTTTACAAGTAGTTTTCAAAAATCGCCAATTTTCAGAAAACACCTACTGTAGTAATGAGTGAATGTTCTCACCGTATGGTGTGGGCTTTCCTTGTTTGTAGGTGTAGGTGTTTGGCGATACCTTGAAAACTCAACAAGTAAAGTGCCGCACCTTCTTTTTGCAGTATGGCTACAAAAGGAAATGATTATGAAAAAAGATGCTGTTATTGACACGAACTCATTAATCTAATATAGTACTACTATGCCAAATCCAAAACCTAACAAGTGGTCTGGTATCCTGTTGATAACAGGTACAGTCTTACTAATCATCATCATGGTGATACTGACAATCGTAGCCAGTTCTCATATGTAAGAAGAGAAGGGGGGCCATGAAGTATTTGAAGTGAATTACCTTGAATACTTACAATCTTTGCCTTATCAAATTCTGATAAGGCAAATTGTAACTTTATTGATGCCTACTCATGCCAAGTACACTTCGACACTTCTCCAAATTTCTTACTATGAATTAAAAAATGAGTGATTATCTTACACCTTACATTTTACTATTTATATTTCTGATATATAACGAATTAAATCACAGTTTCACTAGAGATAAAAAAATAAAAAAACAGGTACGATTACCCTGATAAATCTTTCCATTTAACCCATAAATCAAATATATTCTTTATATTTGTGCAGCATTTGCACTAAAAAGAATAGTAAATCATGGAAAATGAAAAGAAATTAACCCGTTCCTCCAATCGAATGATTGCAGGTGTATGTGCCGGAATAGCCGAATACTTCGGATGGGATCCTACCTTATTAAGAATAGTGTATATATTGGCTACATTCTTCACTGCCTTCGCCGGAGTGATTATATACATTATCTTGTGGATTGTTATGCCGGGAAGAAGACCTTCAGACGGATATGAAAACCGTATGAATCAACGTTTACATTAGTATAATTCCAGTCCGAACTCATCCTTCAGTTGCATCAACGCCTGATTCTTTTGAGCCATCATCTGGAATTTCTCGACACGTCCCACAGGACGTACTGTTTCTGTAGCCTCACTTACCCGCACTGTCATCATCACTTTACTGTTCTTCAGTCTGCCGCGAAGATAATCCTGCAATTCGGGAATCAAAGCTGTAAAATCCTTTGCAGCAAACTCATTATCAACCACTACTTCAAAAGTCGTAGAGTTGTTAAGCAACACCGGACGGAGCATTTGCATACGTTTTGCAAGAGCATCCTGTTCTTTCGGCAACTGGCCGGCATACTCCTGCCAATAATAGTTCAAATCCCGGTCATTGAACATAAAATCCTCTTCCGGTTGCTGTATCTTAGGAACATAAGTTGTAGTCGCATTCTGCGATACTTGGTCACGCTGCGGATTCTTGATAGATACCCCCAAGCTAGACATCTTCATCACGGGAATTTTCCGTTCTTCCTTGGCAGTCTGAGCAACTCCCGCTCCTTGTGACGGAGCAGACGAAGCCGCACCGGAAGAAGCCGGTACTCCCGGTTGCACAGCCGCAGAAGCCTGCTGATGCTGGGCAGTAGTGCCATTAGCAACCTGTGTTGTAACTGAAGACGGAGACGAATGAACTGGAGCCTGCTGAACCTGAGTGGCAGAAGCTACCTGCGGCTGCTGTGCTGCGGCAGGCTGAGTGAATACGGGTTTTATAGTCTTCTTAGGGCCACGCCCACCACTCACGTCATCCCCCTCGGTGGTAAGCTGTGCAACCTGTATCAAGGTCAGTTCTACCAGCAAACGCTTATTTTTGCTGATGCGGTAATTCAAATCGCACTCATTACACAGCTTCATAGCCCGGTACAAGAAAGGTAGCGGACATTTCTGCGCCTGTTCCTGATAACGTTGGCGTATGCTCGCTCCCACTTCCAACAAAGGCAATGTCACCGGGTCTTTCCCGACCAACAAGTCACGGAAGTGAGACGATAATCCGGTAATAAAGTGACTTCCGTCAAAACCTTTATTCAATATATCATTGAAAAGTAACAATGCATCGCTCACCTTGTTTTCAAGGAAGCAATCCGTCAGACGGAAATAATATTCATAATCAAGTACGTTCAGATTATCAATCACACTCTTATAAGTGATATTTCCTCCGGTGAAACTAACCACCTGATCGAAGATAGACAATGCATCACGCATACCACCGTCCGCCTTCATGGCTATCACGTTCAACGCTTCCGGCTCTGCCGTGATTCCTTCTTTCGAAGCAACATACGACAGATGATTTACCGTATCTTCCACGCTTATCCGGTTAAAGTCATAAATCTGACAACGAGAAAGAATGGTAGGGAGAATCTTATGCTTCTCCGTTGTAGCCAGGATAAAGATAGCATGGCGGGGAGGTTCTTCCAACGTTTTCAGGAACGCATTGAAAGCCGATGCCGAGAGCATGTGCACCTCGTCAATGATATATACCTTATACTTACCAATCTGCGGTGGGATACGTACTTGCTCCACCAACTGGCGAATGTCATCTACCGAGTTGTTGGAAGCAGCATCGAGCTCGTGAATATTATATGATCGCTGTTCGTTGAAAGCTACACACGATTCACACTGATTGCAAGCCTCTCCGTCAGCGGTGGGCGTCATACAATTAATGGTTTTGGCAAAGATACGCGCGCAAGTGGTCTTTCCTACCCCACGCGGTCCGCAAAACAAATAAGCATGAGCCAGTTTTTGGGTAGCAATTGCATTTTTCAGCGTAGTAGTCAACGCCCGCTGTCCTACCACCGATTCGAATGTGGAGGGACGGTACTTACGGGCTGAAACAATATAGTTTTCCATATCCGGGATTCTCTCTGTTTTTTTTGAATTTTCGCTTACTTTACAAAAACAGTGCAAATGAGAGCAGAGTCAAGCTCGCTTGAACTATGCCGAGTGAAGCCTGTTTTCGCTTACTCTGCAAATGTACACAAAAAAGTGATAAGTAATAAGGGATAAAGAGAGAAGTTTTGAAGCCGAAGCGATAAGTTTTTAAGTTATTAGTTTTATCTTTGCAGATATTAAAAGGAGAAATTATGGGTAAACTAATCAGTATCTGGAGTTTCATATGTAGACGCAAGTACCTCATTACGGTCGTTGCATTTGCTGTTATCATTGGCTTTCTGGACGAGAACAGCCTAGTTCGTCGTTTCGGATATGAACGGGAAATCAGCCAGTTGAAAGAAGAGATAGAAAAGTATCGGACAGATTACGAAGAGAACACCAAGCGTCTCAACGAAATAAGCACCAATCCGGATGCCATCGAGCAGATTGCCCGTGAAAAGTATCTGATGAAGAAACCCAACGAAGATATTTACGTTTTTGAAGATTAAAGAATGAAACAATTAGCACCCGCCCTTTTCACCGTAGGCGCCATCATGGCTCTCATCGGAGCAGCTGTGTTTATTACCGGATGGTTCTATGCTCCCTACATATATACTATCGGAGCCGGACTTTTCGCATTGGCACAAGTGAACACACCCGTCAAAGGAAAGAGCAAAACATTGAAACGCCTGCGCGTTCAGCAGATATTCGGAGCACTGGCGCTGATCCTGACTGGAGCCTTTATGTTTACCACCCGAGGCAATGAATGGATTGCCTGCCTCACCGTTGCCGCTATCCTCGAACTTTACACCGCTTTCCGTATTCCGCAGGAAGAAGAAAAAGAGAAGCCATAAAAAAGCCTGTTCATAGCTTCGCAGTCTTGAACAGGCAGAAATTGAAAAATTATTGAGATACGTTCCGTCCTTTTATCAGAAAACGGAACGTTATTTTTTATCATTCACTATTATTTCTTTACAGGTGAATATCTAGCATTCAACCCGTCAACAATTTCTTTTGTGATATTAAAAGTGCTGTCAGCATAAAGCAGGTTATCGAAACCAGTGTTGCTGAAGATCAGGCTATATCCGTGAGTCTTATTATATTCTTTCAGGAAAGCGTTGATAGAATCGCGGAACTGCAAGCTATTCTTGTTGTTCTCTTCCATCAAACCATTCTGAAGTTTGTTGCTCAACTCTTGCAAATCTTGTTCCAACTTCACCAGACGGTTGTACTCTTGCTGCGCTCTATCTTGTGACAGGAAAGCATTGTTTTCAACTTTCTTCTGAAAATCTTGTTTTTCCTTGTTCAAAGAGGTAGCCTTCTGATTCAATGTCATACGAACGTTTTCGCTCTTCTTTACCATCGCCTCATTCAAGTCAATACAGAAATTGTATTTGGCAAGCAGCGTATCTATTTCAACATAGGCAATTTTCATTCCTGACAGTTCGGCATTAGCCTGCGCCGGAGCATTGGTAGTTTGAGTGTCAGTTTTGCCAGCACATTGTGAAAATAAAACGATAAACGCAAGAGCAGCCAAACCGTTCATGAGGTAGTTCATTCTATTCATAATTAATAAGTATTGTTTTTAATAAATTTAATTCATACTATCGTTCAAGGCTTTTTCCAACTCGTTAATAGAAAAACGCGGCTTCTTTTGTGCTTCGCGATCTTGCGACTGTGCGCATCCGATTCCTTTCTGACGCAACGCTTTATTCCCACTCACGTGACCATTCGGGAATTTCCCACCCTTCGTAAAGAATACTTTCACCCCTAATAATACCAGGGAAATAGCAACTATTAACAAAGTTATCAGTATAGTCTCAACCATTTCTATTAATTTTGTGAGTGCAAAGATAGGCTTTAATGAGATATGAGTTCAGATAAGTCAATCAAATTAACCATATTTAGCAATAGAAGAAGCGAAAACAACCCTTCTATTCCTATTATAAAATAGAAACAGCATGGAAAAAAAAGACTTAAAGCCGGCTGGCGTATTCAAGTATTTCGAAGAAATCTGCCAAGTGCCACGCCCTTCGAAGAAGGAAGAGAAAATGATTGCCTACCTGAAGGCATTCGGAGCAAAACATAATCTGGAAACCAAGGTGGACGAAGCCGGCAATGTATTGATTAAAAAGCCCGCTACTCCGGGAAAAGAAAATCTTCAAACCGTCGTTCTGCAATCGCATATCGACATGGTGTGCGAAAAGAATAACGATGTTCAACACGACTTCCTCACCGATCCCATCGAAACGGAAATTGACGGTGAATGGCTGAAAGCCAAAGGCACAACCCTCGGAGCCGACAACGGTATCGGTGTAGCTACCGAGCTGGCTATCCTGGCTGACGACAGCATTGAGCACGGTCCGCTGGAATGCCTGTTTACCGTAGACGAAGAAACCGGACTGACCGGAGCTTTTGCCCTGCAAGAAGGTTTTATGAGCGGTGACATCCTTCTGAACCTCGATTCGGAAGATGAAGGGGAAATCTTTATCGGATGTGCCGGAGGTATTGACTCCGTTGCAGAATTTACTTATAAAGAGGTAGAAGTTCCCGCCGGATATTTCTTCTTCAAGGTGGAAGTGAAAGGGTTGAAAGGCGGTCACTCCGGTGGTGACATTCATTTGGGACGGGGCAATGCCAACAAAATACTGAACCGTTTTCTTTCACGCATGGCTGGCAGACATGATCTGTACCTTTGTGAAATCAACGGAGGTAATCTGCGTAACGCTATTCCCCGCGAGGCTTATGCAATTTGTGCAGTTCCCGAAGATGCCAAGCATGATGTCCGCACCGAACTGAATATTTTCACCAGCGAAATGGAAGACGAATTATCTGTTGTAGAACCTGACTTAAAGTTGGTACTCGAATCGGAAGCTCCCCGTAAGATAGCTATCGACCAGGATACCACTACCCGCTTATTAAAAGCTCTGTATGCAGCTCCTCACGGTGTATATGCTATGAGCCAGGATATTCCCGGACTGGTGGAAACGTCTACCAATCTGGCATCTGTCAAGATGAAACCGAATCATATCATCCGTATTGAAACCAGTCAGCGAAGCTCGATACTATCCGCACGCAACGATATGGCGAACACGGTTAGGGCCGTATTCCAACTGGCAGGAGCTAATGTTACGTTCGGTGAAGGTTATCCGGGATGGAAACCGAATCCGCACTCGGCTATCCTCGAAGTGGCAGTTGAATCTTACAAGCGTCTATTTGGTGTAGATGCGAAAGTTAAAGCCATCCATGCAGGATTGGAATGTGGTCTGTTCCTTGATAAATATCCAACGCTGGATATGATCTCTTTCGGACCGACACTGACAGGTGTTCATTCTCCTGACGAACGAATGCTTATTCCTACTGTAGAAAAGTTCTGGAAACACCTGTTGGACATCCTGGCACATGTACCTGCCAAGAAGTAGCGGGCAAATAAGTCAACATAAAGAAGAGTATGGTAACAGTCAAAAAAGAATAGCTGTTATCGTACTCTTTTTTACTATGATTTTATCAGGTGTAAGTTTCCTCGCTCCTTCCAATATCATTGCACAAGAGGTTCACAGCAGACAAGCCTCCTCTCAACAAGAAAGAATCTCTTTCCGTGTTGTAAGTTGGAACATAGAAAACCTGTTCGACACACACCACGACAGTCTGAAGAACGATCATGAATATCTTCCCGATGCGATACGTCATTGGAATTATAGCAGATATAAGAAAAAACTGGCTGATGTTGCCCGTGTAATTACTGCTATTGGCGAATGGAATCCTCCCGCATTAGTTGGATTATGTGAAGTAGAAAATGATACAGTGCTTCGTGACCTTACCCGTCGTTCTCCTTTAAAAGAGCTCAGCTATCGTTATGTAATGACCAACTCCCCTGATTTAAGAGGAATTGACGTAGCCTTGCTTTATCAACGGGATCTATTCAAACTATTATCTTCCCGTTCCATCTCCATTCCTCCGTTTAAGCAGCACCGTCCGACAAGAGATTTGCTACACGTCAGCGGGCTTCTACTGGCGGGAGATACACTCGACGTATTTGTCTGCCACTTCCCCAGCCGTTCGGGTGGAGCCAAAGAATCGGAACCTTATCGTTTATATGTAGCTCACATACTGCGTACGGAAGTCGATAGCATTATGAATATTCGTTCTCATCCGCAAGCCATTATCATGGGGGATTTCAACGATTACCCGACGAATCAGTCCATTCTGAAAATACTGAAAGCCGAAGCGCCTCCTGTTAAAACCAATGACCTAGCTTCAACAACCGACTCCGCCAACGCCTCAACAGTTACCCCCTCCTCACTAAAACTATATCATCTACTTGCCCGAAAAGCAAAATCAAAAAACTTCGGTTCTTACAAATTTCGTGGTGAATGGGGATTACTCGACCACTTGATTGTATCAGGCACGCTATTAAATCAATCAAATCACTTTTTCACTAGCGAAGAAAAAGCAAATGTATGCCTTCTCCCTTTTTTACTGAAAGACGACGAAAAATATGGTGACAAAGAACCTTTCCGCACTTATAAGGGAATGAAATATCAAGGAGGCATCAGTGACCATCTTCCTATCTACACAGACTTTGAATTGATTGTATATTAATTATGGCAAACGATAGTAGCCAATATTATCAGGTTATTACAAATAAAGATAGTCAACCATTATCAGAGAAGTACAAACGCCGCTACAGCATACTCTGACAAGAGACTATTCTCACTACGATGAGAAAAAATACTCATCGCCATGAGAAAAATTTCTCATTATAATGAGAATCTTTTCTCATCGTAGTGAGAATACTTGAGAAATATAACGCCTCATCATAGCTTCATAAATTAAATTATCAAACAAGAGTTCCGAACTTCTATTTCTCCATGTCCTCTATGATGCAAATGATGAATTAGTCCGAATACTGATAAACCTTCAAATCGAACTTCGGAACCATTGCCAGCAAATGGTCGAAGATATCCGACTGAATACGCTCGTATTCTTTCCAGACCTTATTGCGGGAGAAGAAATAAACCTGAATAGGTACTCCGTACATCGTAGCTTCTTTCTGACTGATAATCAAATCCAACTCCTGATTGACCACAGGCAGACTACACAAATAGCGTTCAATATATACCCTGTACACTTGAGAATTGGTAGGAACGACTCCTTCTTCCGGCTGATAATCCGCCATTAATGGAATTTCTTTCCGGTAACGGTCCAACATTTCCGGAGTACAGAATTGAAGTGTAGTCAAATCCAAAGTTATACTCTTCATCACCCGTCGTCCTCCCGACTGTGTCATTCCCCGCCAATTCTGAAAAGGACTGCTCACTAATGTATAAGGAGGAATAGTGGAAATGGTATTATCAAAATTCTGGATCTTGACTGTATTCAGCGTTATTTCCTGTACAATGCCATTTGCGTCACCGGAAGGAAGCGTCACCCAGTCCCCCGGACGAACCATATCGTTGGCAGAAAGCTGGATACCCGCCACAAAACCTAATATGGAATCTTTGAATACTAACATTAAAATAGCCGCTGAAGCGCCCAAGCCCGCAAACAAAGTAGCCGGAGACTTATTCACGATAATAGCAATGATTACAATCCCGCCAACAAAGAAAAGAAGCACCTGCAACACTTGGATAAAACCTTTCATCGGGCGGTCTTTCATCGACTCTCTTCCGTCATAGATATCCATTATCATCAACAGAATCCCATTTATAGCCAATAGTAAAGAGAAAATAATATAAATGACGCACGCCTTCTGGGAAATCAGCAACAGCTCTTTTCCACGGATAAAAGCCATCGGCAACAACGAATAAACCAGAAAAGCCGGGATGGTATGAATCAAATTATGAAATACCCTACGCTTCATCAACAATGTATTCCATTGATGAGGTTTACGTCTCGTATACTGTTTCATACCTCCAATAAGAATTGCCTGGCAAAGATAATTCAAAACGATAGCAACCACTATCATCAGTAAAGCCATAATAGTCTCATCAAAACGATCGGCAACTGCCGGATCTATTCCCCAATTAATGAGGGTTTTATTCATCCATTTTCCTAAATCTACTACTAACATAACTTCTGTCTTTTTTTTATAAATAACAGTAAAATATTCATTTGGTTTAGAAAAAAAGAGACTAGTATCCGATTTATCAAGAATCAAGACACCGGTCTCCACTGCTACTCTCTAAGCATATCATTTTTCGATGAGGGCTCCATCAGGGAATCACCATCACCCCTATTTCATTCATATTTACTTTAGCAACGGTAGCATCAGGTGTAGTGGCCTCCAGTTTAATGAAACGTGCCTGTACTTTCTGACTGAAAGCAACCGTCTGTGGCAACGGATTATGCATAATATTGCTGAACTCTCCACTGGCAGGCACTTCTTTCCAGCTCTTACCATCCATGCTTACAAAGAATTGATAACGGAATGCCATCGTCGGCTTTGCCTCCGCTTTTGAAGGCGCGTACGTGAAACTGCTCAATGTTACCGTCTTCCCCAAATCAATCGTTAATGGAGAAGCAGCAACCTGTTTCCATCCGGAACGCGGCAAATTATTCCAGTCTTCTTTCGTTGTTTCTTCCTGCAAAGGTTCTGCATAATAAGCGGCAACCTGACTAACGTAAGCAGTCAACCGGCACTCGTCTATTCTCACCCGGAGCTTATTGGCATTAACTGCCGGAAAGCGCAACATACGTTTATATCCTATCGTCGTACCTTTTCCTACTTCTTTCCAGCCATTATCCGTCAAGGCTTCCACAGTAAAAGCCTCTACCCTCTGCCCTTTCGTTATATCTTCCTGCAACATGACCAGATTGATTTCCGATTTGGACTTCAAGGCATAGACAGCCTCACCGCCCGAAGTAGTGCTCCAGTATTTTCTTCCGTTTTTCACCCGGTTGTCAGCAAACGTTTGTTGCCGATAATCAGCAAACTCTTTCAACCGCTTGATATCAGCTTCATGAATCAGTCCCCTCCGGTCAGGTGGAATATTCAACAGGAGCACTGAATTATATCCTACCGACTGGAAATAAATATCTGATAAATGCTTCAAAGATTTCACTTTACCATCTTCCTCCGCATGATAGAACCATCCCGGACGGATAGATACGTCGACTTCCGAAGGATACCAGAATAATTCCGTAGCTTTCTCCAATATCTTACGACTTCCCAAATCCTCTGCTTTACTGAAAACACCCAAACGTTTGTTGTTCTCTTGTGAACGGGCATATATACCGGGAGTCAACACAGTTGCGTTCCATTCCGTTTCACGGCCTACTCCTTTCTCGTTTCCGACCCAGCGGACATCATCCCCCATAATTGCCATCACAGCTTTGGGTTGGAGGCGTTGGATGGTTTGGTAAAAAGCGTCCCAGTCATACACTTGCTTCTTTCCGTTCGGACCTTCTCCATTCGCCCCGTCGAACCAGACTTCATGTACTTCACCATAATTGGTGAGCAATTCCGTCAATTGCCGAATAAAAAAATCATTGTAACGGGGAGAGTCTCCATAACATTCCGCATTCCGGTCCCAGGGAGAAAGATATACTCCAAACTTCATATCATATTTGTCACAGGCAGCACGAAGTTCTTTCACTACATCGCCTTGTCCGTTTTTCCAGGGAGAAGAGGCCACGGAATGTTTGGTAGTAGCCGTTGGCCAAAGGCAGAAACCGTCGTGATGTTTTGCAGTCAGAAGCACCATTTTAAAGCCGGCTTCCTTGAGGGTACGTACCCATTGTTCAGCATCCAGTTCCGAAGGATTAAAGAGCGCGGGATCTTCTTTCCCGTCCCCCCATTCACGTCCTGTAAAGGTGTTGATACCAAAATGAAGGAAAGCTGTTAATTCCATTTGTTGCCAAGCGTATTGCTGTGGAGTAGGTACCAGCCGCGCTGCCATATCAACCTTCTGTTCGATAGTTGCACTTTGAGGAAATTCAACATGCTTCACATAGTAATTTTCTTTTTTCTGCGCCTGCGCTCCACTCATGAGAGTAACAGACAATAAAAGAGAGGTTAGTAGTTTATTCATGGTCTATTAATTATTGCAATCGTACAAAGATAAAATAAAGGTGCAGATTTCACGATTCTCATGGAATATTTTCTTACGACATTCCATCCAATCAGTGTAACCCCCACCTTTATATATAATCTAAATAACCTATTGATTTAGTATCTATTTCACCGGATAAAGGGTAAATTCAAAACTCTGTTTCTTTAATGGAACCAAGTATTGCGGTAATACTCCGGGACCACAAGTAGCCGTTCCCACACCTGCCTGTTCAGCATCCAGATGCACTGTCAGCAATCCATCGCGTTCCAGTTCATTGATATGGCGGGCCTTCTCTAATAATACATCCGAGAAAGGAATGATACTAAACTGGAAAGCACGATCCGACTCAACAAAGATACCTTCGCCGGAAGTATCTGCCAACTTCACCCAACGTACATCGGTGCGGTTGCTTGTAGATTGCGGAGCAACATAATAGTGGAACATCCGTTCCGGTGTGGTCTGATATACACCGATTTTACCGGACTGATTGCGGTCAATATAGGTTTCATTATCTCCACGTCCCAAGTAAGAAACCTGATCGTAGGCGTTCGACACACGGAACGTCAATCCCAAGCGTGCCATTGATTTCACGATGGTCGTGTCGGGTTGGAAAGTTGTATGTACTTTCAGTGCACCGTTTCTATCCAGTGAATAAACAAAGTCAGCAATTCCTACCCTTTGCGTTTTTGCATTTAGAATTTCTACACGGGCAGTGGTCGAAGTCTTACTTTCCTTCAATGACACTACTTTCTGGGTCAGACAATCCAATCCCGCATCACGCCACAAGCGTGCGCCGTTCTTATCCCGGTTGTCATTATCCGTTGCCGGGCGGTAAAGGCTCAATGTCAGCGGAGTAGCCAATAATTCTTTGCCGTTCAAGTTCAATGAAGTCAGCGCGCCTGTTTGCTTATCAACGGTGAAAGTCGTTTCACCTGCTTTTTGCGGACGGTAGCCTGTGTAGTTCTTATTACCGGCAAATACAAACTGGTCGTATGCCACCTCCCAATCCTTATCTATCATTGAAGAAGCTTCACGACGGGTCCAGCTGATATTCAAATAAGCCTCACGGACTGTATTCGGAAGTTTTACAGCACCCAAAGTAACATCAACAGTAGCGTGCGGTGCACAATCAACCGTTTTTGTACCTTCCGCCAAAATCTTACCATTATCTGCCGTCACATTCCAGTTCAGTACATACTCATTCAAGTTAGAGAAATCATACCAGTTCTTGACACGGATAGTCAGATTCTTCTGATTCGCCAGCGTTACTTTTATGTTCTGATATACTTTCTTTACTTCGAGCAAATGCGGGTGCGGTTCACGGTTGGCGCCCACCAAACCGTTACAGCAGAAGTTTCCGAAACTTGGAATTCCTTCCGGTCCGTAATCACCGCCATACGTCCAGTACCATTTACCATTCTTGTCTATTTCGCGGAATGACTGATCCACCCAGTCCCAAACGCAGCCACCTTGTGCCATCGGATTGTTTTCAAATACGTCCCAGTATTCTTTCAGTCCGCCGCAACTGTTGCCCATCGCATGAAGATATTCACAAAGAATGAAAGGGCGGTAGATGTCTTTCTCTTTTACGTATGCTTTGATATCGTCTACACTGCGGTACATACGACAGTAAATATCCGTATTATAGTTCAATTCGGCACGTTCATACTGTACAGGGCGAGTTTTCTCTACCGATTTCAGCCAGTCATAAGTACGTTCGAAGTTAATTCCGTTTCCTGCTTCATTTCCCAATGACCAGATAACGATAGCCGGGTGATTCTTAGAACGTTCATACATCCGGTGAGTGCGATCCATGTGTGCAGTCAGCCAGGTACTATCCTTGGCTAGGGAAGCAGGACCATATCCCATTCCGTGAGATTCGATGTTTGCCTCATCAATCATGTACAAACCGTAACGGTCGCAAAGTTGATACCAGTAAGGATGTGTAGGATAATGCGAGTTACGCACCATGTTGATATTGTGCTGCTTCATCAGTTTGATGTCCAGTTCCATCAGCTCCTTGCTCACGGTACGTCCCAGTTGAGAATGCTCGTGTCGGTTGGTTCCCTTCACCAATACCGGAACGCCGTTGATGCAGAAACGTCCGTCTTTGATTTCCGAGGTACGGAAGCCGACTTCACAACCAGTCAGTTCGGTTACCTTGCCTTGTTCATCCTTCAGTTCGAGTATTAATGTGTAAAGATGAGGATGCTCTGCACTCCAAGCCTTTACATCGGGAATATTCTTTTCATCAAACGTGATAAAATTGCTCAATCCGCGGGATTTTATCCGGATAGCATCCTGCAGGACAGCTTTATCATCGGCGTCTTTCAGGGTATAAGCAATAGAAGTAGCTCCAGATATAGCAGAATGTCCCTCTACGGTCACTTCAAGTCCGAAAATACCATCTTTGTATTTCTCTTTTTCTAAAGAGGCATTCAGTTTATAATCCGCAATGTACTGTTTGGGAGTACTGTAAAGATACACGTCACGTTCGATACCACTCAAACGCCACATATCCTGACATTCCAGATAAGCACCCGAACTCCAGCGATACACTTCCAAAGCAACCACATTTTCGCCTTCATTGAGGACATCTGTAATATCCCATTCGGCAGCCGTCTTTGATCCCTGATTATAGCCAAGTAATTTTCCATTCACCCATACATAATAGAAAGAAATGACTCCTTCACAACACAGTACTACCCTGCGTCCTTTCCAGTCGGCAGGCACTTTGAAGGTACGTCGGTAGGAGCCGACTTCATTCTCTGCATAAGGCACCAGCGGCGGATTCTTCTTGAAGTTGAACATTTTATCATCAAACTCATACGTTTCGTTGACATAGATAGCCGTGCCATACCCCTGGCGTTCCCAGTTACCGGGCACATTGATATCCGCCCATCCTCCTGTATAATAAGAAGGTTGGTAAAAGTCCTTCGGACGATTATCGGGATTCTTCACCCAATGGAATTTCCACTTTCCATTGAGACTCATATAAAAAGGAGACTGTTCATACCCTCCCGGCTTTTCAATGTCGGAAGCGTTGGCGTAAGGCCATACGTATGTGTGAGGAGCGAGTTTGTTCAGTCCCACCGCATACTGGCTTTGCCATTCGGGCAACGGTTGTTGCTGCGCTAAAGTGAAAGTAGCAGTCAGTCCTGACAATAGAACTAAAAGAGTTCGTTTCTTTAAGCTAATATTCATAAGCATGTCATCATAATTGGTTTATATAATAAATTAGGCACAGATTAAGCTGATTGACACTATTATTTTATATACTCATCATTCTAAAAACCGTGAAATTCGTGTAATCCGTCTCTAATAATATAAGATTATTCTGCAAGAGCACTTAATTGCTGTTTTTAACTATTTGATTACTATTCTATAATCACTTCATCAAAATAGACTCTCGCTTCCTGACCGGGACGGACATGCTCGTCGGGACATATCCCCGCACCTTCCGCCGTCACTCGGACATAACGGGCAGATACTCCGCCCATATCTATCGAATAGTCATTTCTAAAAGTTCCTTCCAGATAGATTTCTTCCGGAGAGAAGTTCAATTCTCCCATAGTATGGTAGGTTCGATTGTCATCGGAAACTTCTACGCGAATCATCTTCGGTTTATGTGCTCCCATTCCATAATTCGTAATGCAACCGATGGCAAATTTATTCAAAATCTCCCGTCCCTGCAAATCTATCGTGAAAGATATAGAATCATTTTGATTCCAGTTACACCATTCAAAATCAGTATATTTCAGGCTTCCCCGCAATCCGTTGACTAATAACATTTCGTTCTTCTTATTGCCAAGCAAAGGTTTTGCCGTAGCTTTGTTCCATGTGAGTTGCAACTCTAAAGTTTCTCCCATTTGCTTGCCGTTCATAAAGGTAGCGGCTTTCACCATTTGTGTCTTCGTCACACGGATAGGTCCGTCGTAACGATGAGAAGACATAGCCGGATTACTTCCGTTCAGTGTATAATGAATCTCTACATCCGGGCGGATACATTCCAAATTCACTTCCAGATGTCCGTCCACTGGTGTCACCGTCTGTTGTATGTTATACATTGAGCGGGCATAGACAATTCCTTTTTCCGCAATATGCGCGTTGTATGCATCCATCCGCTTCAAGAATCCAGACCAGTCCTTCGTTCCTGCGGGCGTCCATGCCACTTCTGCTAAAGCGGCCAGGCGGGGGAACAAAAGATAATCCACATCTTCTGGCTTATTACAGAACTCTGTCCACATACAAGCCTGTACTCCCATTAACAAAGACTCATATTCCGGTTTCCAATCCTTCTGTACAGGTTCGTAATCGAAAACATCTTTCAGGGTATTGTTGCCAAAATAGGTTACCGGTTCAAACCATTGCGGTCCCTGATAACGAATCAAGTATAAGACACGCGCCGGAGTCATGATAAAACGATGTCCCTTTTCGGCAGCTTTCAGAGCAGCCGTACCCATTCCCTGCCAGCCTAGGATAATAGATTCTTCAGGAAGAAAAGAGCTGTTTGTCAACTCATCCCAGCCAATCACTTCACGACCTTTCTTACGCAGATAATCACTGATACGTTTCATGAAGTAACCCTGCAAATCTTCTTCATTGGCCAAACGCTGTTTTTTCATCCGTTTTTGGCAAAGCGGGCATTTCTCCCAGTTTGTCTTTCGCGCCTCATCTCCACCAACATGAATATAGCGAGAAGGGAAAAGCTCTAGAATTTCGTCAAAAACATCTTGCAAGAATGTAAATACGCTATCATTTCCCGCACAGTAGATAATCTCGGAATTTCGTCCTCCCAGTCCGGGAAGTACACCGACAAAGTCTTTCACAACCGGACAGGCAAGCTGGGGATAAGCAGCCAGAGCAGAGTTACTGTGTGCCGGTACATCTATTTCGGGAATGACTTCTATCTGTCTGTCGGCTGCATAAGCTACAATTTCCCGGATGTCCTCCTGCGTGTAGAAACCGCCTATCGGAGTAGGTTCTCCCCGTTCCGGGTTGCGACGTGAGTGGAAAGGCACATCTGTACGGTCTACTCTCCACGCTCCTATTTCCGTCAAACGGGGGTATTTCTTTATTTCAATCCGCCAGCCGTTATCGTCTGTCAGATGAAAATGAAGTTTGTTTATTTTCAGCATCGCCATACAGTCAATGATTCGCAGTACATTCTTTTTAGGGATAAAACAACGTACCGGATCCAACAGTAATCCGCGGAAACCGAAACGGGGTTCATCCTGAACCGTCATTGCCGGAACTCTCCAATCGACATTCCGGACCGGTTGTTCCGATTCTATGGCAGCCGGCAGAAGTTGGCGGATAGATTGCAGGGCATAGAAAAAGCCTTTTGTATCCGAAGCTTTAATGAGTATCTGTTCCGGCGTAATCTCCAGTAAGTAGGCTTCACTTTTTAAAGAAGAATCCGTCACAAAACGGACTTGTCCCTTTTCACGCCCGACATTCAAAGCAGGAGTTATTCCGGCAGCACGAATAAACAAGTCAATAAAATTGCGAGCAATCACGGCTTGTTCCTGACTTTCTACCGCAAACACCGTTTGGGCTGAAAAGGTGAAGTTACCACGGCCCGGCACAATCTGTGTCGGGCGTGGTACTATTGAAATTAAAGGGGATGTTAAGTTATCAGCCTGCAAAAACGCTGTCAGTGGAGAAAGCAGTATGAGAATGATTAAGATGTATTTTTTCATGGCGTATGTACATTGGTATTATTCCTTGTCTCTCTCCGGTGAGAAGCGGACAGGATCATTGTATTGCTCCTGAAGTTTCAGCATTTCTTCTTTTAGTTCTTTCACTACCGGTTCATATTCAGGTTGTCCGTAGAGGTTGTGCATTTCCGACGGGTCTGCCTGCAGGTCGTAGAGTTCCCACCAGTTAATGTCATTATAGAAATGAACCAGTTTATAGCGTTCCGTACGTACACCATAATGACGTTTCACCATGTGTTCAGCGGGATATTCGTAGAAATGATAGTAGAGAGCCTTCCGCCAATCTTTCGGATGTTCGCCTTTCAGCAAGGGGACGAGGGATACACCTTGTATGTCTGAAGGAATCTCTGCTCCTGCCAATTCGAGGAAGGTAGGTGCATAATCGATGTTCTGAACCATTTCGGTGATGTCGCCCCTACGGTCGAATCCTTTCGGCAGACGCATGATGAGTGGTGTACGCATGGATTCTTCGTACATGAAACGTTTGTCGAACCAACCGTGTTCGCCCATGTAGAATCCTTGGTCGGAAGTATAGACAACAAGTGTGTTATCCAGTAATCCTTTCTCTTTCAGGTAGTCGAGTACACGACCAACATTGTCGTCCAGCGACTTCACCGTCTTCATATAATCGCGCATATAACGCTGAAATTTCCAGTTGGCTAGTTCCTTGCCTTGCAGGTTCTGTTTATAGAAGTCGTCTATTATTGGGGTGTAGAATTTGTCCCATGCAGCACGTTGTGCTTCATCCATACGACCGATATATTTCTCATATAAGGATTTCAGACGGGTATTTTTGTCGGGACGAAGCATTTTGAGATCATAAATCATGTCCATGTCTTTCATAATACTCATCTCTTGTGCGGCAGCGGCAGGGCGTCCTTCGTAATTGTCAAAGAAATTGTCCGGTAGCGGGAAGGTTTTATCTTCGTACAAAGCCAGGTTGCAAGTATCTGCCAACCAATTACGGTGAATAGCCTTATGGTGAATCAAAAGACAGAAAGGTTTCTCCGGATTGCGTTTGTTTTCTATCCAGTCAATGGCATCGTCAGTGATAAGGTTCGTGATATATCCATGTTTTTGGATAGTGTCATTGTTCTGTGTGATGAAATCCGGATTGTAATAGTCGCCTTGTCCGGGGACAATCTGCCAGTAATCAAAACCGGAAGGCAAACTTTCAAGATGCCATTTACCTACCAGTGCTGTCTGATAACCGATTTTCTGCAACAGCTTCGGAAAAGTCTGTTGCGAACTGTCGAATACGCAAGTGGTATTATCATAGAATTTATTAGCACAACTATGTTTACCCGTTATCATGCAGGCACGACTGGGACCGCTTAATGAATTGGCTACAAAACTTTGAGTAAAGCGTACACCATCGGCAGCAATACGATCGAGATTGGGTGTTTCCATGTAGCGTGTGTCATAACAGCTCATCATCTGAGCTGTGTGATCGTCTGTCATAATGTAGACGATATTCAAAGGTTTCTGTTCCACAGGCTTTTGCTTGTTTGAACAGGAAGCAAAGGAAGCTACAGCTGCTACTCCTGCTAAAGGAAAGAATAAGTTTGGTTGCAATTTTTCCATAAATACTAATTTGTATAAGATTGTGTCAGCAAAGATAGAGGACAGCCATCTATTTAACTTCCACAAATTACCATTTAATTTCCAATAATCTCCATTTCTGCATAATTGACTAATAAATAGCCGGAAGCATATCGCCTTCTAACGATAGCTTCCGGCATAAAATTCATTTCACACTATTGAAAGCTAATTGAAAGAGATAGCATTAATAAAATAACTGATTAGCCCAGACTTTTTCAGCATCAGTCTGTACATAATTCTTATTTGTATAGATACGAATCCAATCAATTTCCATTCGAGGCGTATTATCATCCGTTTCACAATTGGCAATACTTTTCAGTACATTATCCCAACCTTCAGGCGCTTTACCAGCAGCCCGTTCCGAGCTTTCAGCCAATCTCATAAAGAAGTAGAGACCGGCACTGCCACCAGCAGCAGTAGCAGGATCAGGATTAGCAGTAGCAGGAGTTCCAGCCTTGTCGAATGGCCACCTGTCAGGAGATTGTGTACGATTCACAGTCAGATTGGTTGCTCCATTAATTCCTAAATTGATTATATTTTCATCCACAAGTTCCACCCAATATATATTCCATTCATTCGCTTGAGGTATTGCTACACTCTTTGAACCTATCTCATTATCAACAGTTACAGCCTGAGTAATTACAGAACCTTGAGTGTTCTTGAGAATATCGATCTCATCTTTCGTGTTCGGAAGGGAATTTTTCTGATTTTTAAGTCCGATTGTCGGAACAAAACCAGTCCGTATTCCTCTCAAACGCGCCTTCACTTCAATTCTCATACCAGGAAAGAACCGAGTATGTTGTGGGGCAAAAATACCACCAAATTTAGAACATTGCAATGCGGCGACACCGTAATCCTTGGTAGCAGTCATGGCACCAGTCCCCTGAACATTTTTATCCACCCACATATTTAAAATACCTTCATTGGTTATATTTGTACATTTTGCATTATTCACAGCTTGTATTTTCTGTGACGGTGCATCATTAATATCAGAAAAGGCCCAAGAAATACGATGTCCGAAAGCATTAGGGGTATTATTTCCGCCACTAAAACTATTATTAATATAATGGAACTCTATCGCATTGCATAATACCCAATCTTTATCTTTCAAAGCTGAAGTGGGATGAGCGCTATTCTTATTCATAGCTATTTTATCTCCCGTAAACCAACTTTCAATTGCAGTTTTATTTTTATCAGACATAAACGGCCTATCCGGGAATTCATACACCTTCGTTATATCAAACAGATTAGGATCTCCCATAGATTCCAAATCAGTCATAGTTATAGTCAGAGTAGAATTTATCATCGGATTCGCTGGAGAATCACTCTCCAGATTCAATACCAGTTGCAAATCCCCTGTCATTTCAAAATCCTGTTTAATAGTCACAGCATCACTTTTTGCCGAAGTTCTTCCTGCAGGAATTGTTAATGTAGAAGGTAAATTTTCATACCTATCTCCTTCCCCTTCTTTCGGAGTAATTTTCATATTAAGAGGTACGGAACTTGGTTTTTCAATCTTTGCAACTAATACAAACTTACCACCTTCCATTACTACATTCTCCGCATTGTTCTCCAATGATGCCATTATCCGATAATAATCGGAAACCTTAATTACCTGACTGGAGCCTTCCATCTTATAACCACGGGCAAAAGCCGTAAAGTTTATAGCAGTACTACCCGTCAGTCCGGATGCCTTTATCGGAAAATCCACCTGAATCTGTTTCTCCCCCTTCGGAAAAGTAACGATTCCATTGAACTGTTCGAATACATTCGAAGCATCCTCCGTTCCGGCTTTCGCCGTAAAGTAAATATCAAAATCTTCATTTGCTACAACCTCCTTGCCATCAGCATCCGGTTCCACATTAATATTCACTTTCAAGTGTTCTCCCATCGCAAATGCGTTGTCATTGATGCTCATCGTTAATGGCACGATTTCCGGCAGAGGGCGGTATTTCGTTTCTTCCTCACACCCAGTCAACCCCATGGTCAACAAGCATATCGGAAATATTTTATATAATATGTTCTTCATATCTTTATCTATCTAATTATCATAAATGAATTTTATTCAGTTCCCTTACTTAGTCGGCCATCCCGGATTCTGATTCAGCTCATGGTCCATCTGGATTTCATCCGGTGGTATGGGTAACAAGTAATCACGATCTTCATTAAACTTGTAGCCTTCAGGCAAGTACTCTTTCAACGGATCCATCCATCCTTCATTATCTGTCAGTACATGATTCAGTCCTTCTTTCCGCAATGTAGGCGAAAAGCTCAGATAAAGTACACCGTCTTTGCCCAGATAAGCTCCACGTCCGCGTCCTTCCACACCTTTCAACGTTCCGGCTACCCTCCAACGCATCAGGTCATCCAAACGAAAACCTTGCAGAGATAGCTCTGAGCGTCTTTCCCGACGTACCTCCTGCACTGCCGGCGGCAGGCCTTGGAAAGGGAAGTGAGGATCAGCCGCCGGAGTAACATAGGCCACACCGGCTCTTTGACGCAATGGCTTTAATGTTTTCTCTGCCACGCCATCGTTATACAGCCCCAATTCGGCGGCAGCTTCAGCATAACAAAGCAATCCTTCGGCATAGCGGAACATGACATGAGCCGTTTCACAATTGCCGGTTACATAGGTCGTATCAATGCCAAGGCGAGTATGGAACCCGGTCACGTTCTTGTAAATACCATCCCCATTCAAGCGCGGAGATGAAATATCTTTATTCTTTTCCTTTTGTTCTTCTTCGGTACCTGTCTCGTCATACGCTCTCACATTCATCAAGCTATTAGATTTGAACTTACAACCGGTATGCATCACCATGGCCAAAAGTCTTCCATCACGATCTTTAAATACCTCATTAAAGTCCTTATACTTTTCATCGGTTGGGTCAACCGGCGTACCATCCACATTCAGAAAGTTATCCACCAAAGACTTGGATAGTCCCGAAGGCTTCACATTATCTGTTACTCCACCGCTAAGCTGTTGAGTAACGGTATTGAACACGCCATCAGCTATTGAATATTTTTTCCAAAAAGTCACTTCGCTAATGTTGGAAAGATCGTTTGAATTGAATAGCTCCGAAAAAGCGTCATCTATATTGGTAGCTTTCGGATTGGTTGCTGTCATATGCAAAGTCAGTCCGACCGGGAACAAATATTGATCTCCCCAGTTCATCACTTCCTTAAAAAACTCTTCAGAGTTATCTTCCGTTGCAAAATCAGTTCCTTTGTGATACTTCTCCCACGAACCTTCGTACAAAGCAACTCGCATAGCCAGAATCATGGCCGTTTCTCTGTTGACACGCAATCCACTGTATTTACTGCGGGAATGTAAATTAGCACGAGCCTCCGGTATCAACCCAATAGCCGCTTTCAAATCGTTCAGGATGAAACGGGCTGCATCCGCACGTTTTGTCACCGGAATTTGCAAACCGCCCAACGTAGCATTGCCATCCCAGAAGTCATCCATAATGGGAATATTACCAAAACGTGTGAGCAGATAGAAGTGCCAATAAGCACGGAAGAAATACGCTTCCCCTCTCAATGAAAGCACTTCGTCCGTCTCGTCCACTTCGGAAACTGCGTAATAATGAAAAAAGTAATTCACCATACGCAAGTTTTTATAGCCTTTATTCCAATCGTCAGAGCCACTGAATTGATTATTCTCTCCATTCAGGCGCATATCATACTTTTCCGAAAGGATATTGTCACTGTTCACCTCTTCTCCTCTGACACCAATACCATATTGAGCCGGAGCCGGTAGAGAAGTATACAAATTATTTATATAGCTTTCTACATTCTCTCTAGTTTTCAAGAAATCTTCATTGTTAGGCTGCGTATAGGGTTTACGGTCCAAATAGTCGGAACACGCCGACAACAGTAAGCCTGCAAAAACAGTCAGGATAATTATTTTATTTTTCATGATAGCGTTCCTCTTTAATTAAAATGTAAAATCAAGTCCAAACACGAAATTACGGTTCATCGGATACACCTTTCCGTTACCATTCTGATTTTGAGCCGAGGTAAGTCCCGGAGCAGCCGCATTACTTCCGCCTGCCCACGCGTTCACCTGATTAAGGGTTTCCGGATCAAACTGATTCGGCAGTTTACTGATGGTAAACAGGTTATCGCATGTAAAGTATACTTTCAGGTTACTTAGTCCAATATTCTTCAACAATTGAGGCTTAAAAGTATAGGATACTGTCAAGTTCTTCATACGCATATATGCCGCATTCAGCATATAGCGGGTAGTATTGTATCCCGTATTGGCATTCGTTGTCTGGGCATCGGTCGTCAGTCGAGGTAGATATCCATTGGGATTCTCGGGACTGAAATAATCGAGATGCTCCTTGAACCATTCTTTACCACCGAATAGGTAAGTACTGGCGGCCATCGGGAAATCTCTCTTGGCAACTCCTTGCAGCAAAGTGGATATTTCAAATCCCTTATATCCTACGTTTAGATTGATACCGAAACTGTATTTGGGAGTAGCATTACCGATAATTTTCAAATCACCATGGTCGGCCAATGTACCCTTACCCGGATCCACTTTACCGTCACCGTCGGAATCAATGTATTTCAAGTCGCCTCGTTGCCACTTGTCACCGGACTTAAAGAAACTAAGATCTACTTGTCTGAGGTATGCATCCACTTCGCGATTGGACAGAAAAAGATCATTCGCTTCATATCCCCAAATCTCACCTATGTCCATTCCTTCATAATATCCTTTATTAGTTGCCAAACCGGTATGATTGTTGTATATCAATCCCTCCGGATTGTTGTATTTAGTAACAACAGCTTTGTAATTGAATACATTGAATCCTATGCCATAGCTAAAGCCACATTTTAGCTGGTCCTGCCAGTTTACAGACAATTCCCAACCACGATTTCGCAAAGTAGCGTTATTAACTTTCGCACGGTCAGCCGTACTAATACCTCCGAGATTCGGAATAGCTTCAGCAGGACCAATCATGTCGCGTGTGGTACGCTGATAGATATCAGCAGTAACAGACAGTCTATTATCCAATAACATCAAGTCGATACCTAAGTTGGCATTGTCTACCTTCTCCCACGTAATATACGAACTAATCATCTTAGGCGTAGTGGCTAAAGTTCCTTTTTGAGGAGTAGCTTGCACACCGGGCAACAGCCAAGCATTGGGTGAATCGGAGGTCAAACTCTGAATCCCGAGGTAATCGTAGAGTCCCGCTCCGTTCTGATTACCCAAGCGACCGTAAGAAACACGTACTTTCAATTGAGAAACCGGCAGATTCAAAGCTTTGAAATAGTCGGTACGAGAAATGTCATAACCGGCTGAGAAAGAAGGGAACAATCCCCAGCGATTTCCCGGAGCAAAACGGGAAGAACCGTCATAACGTCCACTGAATTCCAGAAAATAAATCTCCTTGTAATTCCAATTCAGTTTAGCGTACATACCCATTGTAGCCCAATGCGTCCGGTCTTCACCTGCCAATACTTGCCCGTTAGCATTCACAAAAGAGAATATATCACTAGTCAGCAATCCGTCTTTATAAGTATAACCATTCGAATTTTCTTGCAGTTCCATCTGGAAACCCGCCATCGCCTTAAAGAAGTGGTCGCCCCAAGCATGTGTGTAGGATGACGATACGTTTGGAGACAGGTAGTAGTTGAAAGTATTACCACGTGTATAAGAGCCCCAATTAGAGTTTTTCCAGTTCATGCCCGGATATTGATACCCCTGCTTGGTTCCCTTACTTATATCCAACGTTCCGTCAGGCTTTTCAGCAGTGGGATATCCGCGTTTGAAGTCATTGTTTTCCACATCGAAGCGTACTTTCATTTCACCTACAATATCCCAACCTTCCAGCGGAGTAATCGTAGTGGCAAACGACATCGCATCAGAAATTCTGTTCTGCACATAATGCGATTGTTTCAGATAACGGTATTCGGAATTGTCATTATATTCCGACTTTACAGGAAGATGGGTAGGAGAATTCGGAAAGCTGCTTCCGATAGTTCCATAAAAAATGGTCTGGTTAGCCATCGGACGCTTCAGTATATTCAGCGAAAGGTTATTATTGAAATTAAACTTCAACCATTTATTGGCTCGGATCTGAAACTTCGAGTTTACATTGTACTTACTCAAGTTATCGTCCACTTGATCCAGTAATCCTTCCTGGTAAATATATCCCAAACCTACGTAATAATTAAATTTATCAGAACCTCCCGTTACGCTCAGATTATGAGAATGACGGATGGAAGCTTTTTTAAAGTAGTAATCATACCAGTCGGTATTGGCATACACAGCATCTTTAGAACCTGCCCAACCGGTACCGTCCGCATTAGGTCCTATGCCCGGAAACTTTTCCGAATAAGGATTCTCCATAAAGCCCTGCATCTTTTCGATGAGCGCATCAGGAATCGAGTGTTTTACTCCATCGTTATCATCTCGTTCGTTCAGATAATTGGCAAATTCAATGGAATTCATCATTTGGGGCATATTAATAGGAGAACTGAATCCTACAGTACCACTATATGATATACGTGTTTTTTCCTTTTTACCACTTTTGGTAGTGACGATAACCACACCATAGGCGGCACGTGCACCATAAACGGCAGCAGCAGAAGCATCTTTCAATACACTGATGGTTTCGATGTCGGCAGGATTCACGTTCTGCAAACTTTGCTCCACTCCGTCTACCAATACATAAGGTTCGCCTCCATTGATAGAACCGATACCACGAATATTGAATTTAATTTCGGCACCGGTCTCACCACCTACACCATTAGCAACCGCATCAGAAGAGAAGTTTAAACCGGCTACGTTACCCTGAAGGGCACTCGTGAGGTCAGTGACCGGACGGTTGACAATAGCATCGGAACCTACAGTAGCCACAGCCGCCGTGATGGTGCTTCGCTTCTGTTTGTCCATACCTACTACTACCACTTCATCCAATACTTTTGTATCCTCTTTTAGTGTAAATCGGTTGCCTTCTGCTTTTGTAACCTTTATTTCAAGGGGAGTAAAACCGACATAAGAAATAACCAATGTGTTACCTACTTTCCCTTTCACGGAAAAGTTACCGTCAATGTCAGTCAGCGTCCCATCTTTAGAACCTTTCACCATCACTGTGGCACCGATAATGGTTTCACCTTTATCATCTACCACTTGTCCTTTTATCATTTGTTGCTGTGCCAACGCACTTAAAGGAAATGATAGCAGGAGTATCAGAAACAGAATCAAAAATTTCTGTACTCGCATGAACTTCTTTTTTTCCATAATATTGTATTTGATTAATTTAGATTCTCTTTTATTCCGTCGGATTCGCATAATATTCAAACTCTTCTTTTATGACCTTCAACAAAGACTTATTATTGGTTATGTCAATATCTGTTGCCAAATCCCAACTCATAATGCCTGCATAGTCTTCTTCACAGACATATCTCGCTTTCTTACGAATCGTTTCTATACTGTTGAAAGTATATGTATTTCCTTTATATGTATATGTATCTTCATTCGTAGTAGCCAAACCATCATTCACGAAATCACAATAGGCAGCAATCAGACTACCCGTAGAACCATAGAAAGGCACTCCCATCACCAGCTTATTCTTAGGGATTCCATATGCCACAGCTGCTTCTCCATCTTTTACAAATTGCTCGTAAGGAAAACGCATCACTGCAGGGCCGTAACATTGATAAGAGATAAAATCCAGAGCATCAATAGCTTCCGGGGAAATTTTAAAAGAAACCGGATGCAACGATGCGGTGAAGTAAACATACTTTCCTAATGTAGAACGCATTTGGATTACAGTTGCACTATAATTATTATATTCACTGGCATTTGCAGGCCATTCAAAATCAAAATCAACTCCATCAAAATCATATTGTTCGATAATCTTCTTCACCTCGGAAGCAAATCTTGTACGGGCAGTGGCATCAGCCATCATCTTTTTCCATTCTCCACCGGCAATGCCCAAGCGCAATCTTCTATCTCCCTGTTGTCCCTGTAAAGCGGTACGTATATTATTCAAACGCCCCAGCCAGGAATGTGAATCCTTGCCAAGTTTCGTGGCATCATCGTATTTCCAATAAGCAAGTATTTTTGAATTATTCCAATTGTCAAAGGTGATAGGGTTTCTACCTGATGTACCTACTACCAGACTGCTTACAAAAGTTTCATCTAAATAACCTTTAAATTTATCTCCAATCAAAAAATCAGTACGTGTATTAGGTACTTCATTAGGGAGAGCACCTACAAAACTTATTGCAGTATTGTTTGTATCTACATAAAGTTTAGCTGTACCTTGTTCATAAGTCAACCCAATATAGTGCCAGCCTGTTGCCAGATCAGGAGTGGTAACGGTTGCAACCGAACTTCCAATAGACAGTTTCAAACTATTAGCTGTCGCACCCATTTGAAAAGCAATAATCGTGGAGTTTCCATCCATTTTCTTAAAGAGAAAAGCTCCGTCCACCCATTCACTTATATATATATAGGTACCAAAGGTGAATTTATTAAAGGCTCCATCAGCAGAGTGAAGTAATCCATCACCGCCATTCATAAGACTTGTTCCTTCAAATTTAACCACTCCATTACGACCTTGAAAAGTGCCAGCATGAGATACGTTTGTCATCGTTGCATCATTCAACGGCAATTCAAAAGCTACCTCACCATTTGCATAAGGACGCGCTGCCAAATAAATCAAATCTGTACAAGTACCCATACTGGCTGCCGAAATACGGTTTATTTCAAAAAAATCCCCCCGAATGTAAGAGCAATTAATGAATGATTTTACAGTAGGATTATCCGGTTCTTCCGGTTCACCAGGTTTTCCTGTGATTGCACCTTCAGGAGGAGTACCAGTTGGAACGTCTACCCATTTTGTGTCTTTACAAGCTGTCAACGTTCCCAAAAGGAGGAGACAAAGAAATAGGAATTTGTTTCTCATAAATTTAATAATTAAGATTAGCTTTATTTAATAATTGTGCTGTCCCTTTTGACAATCACTGCCACAAATGTAAGCTATATTAAAGGCAAAGAATGTTCTATTTTAGCTACGATTCTTCCAAATTTGTCTAAAATCGTCCATTTCATCGATATATCTAAACATCATAGACATTGTTGGACATCTTACGAATCAAAAAAAGAAAGCGGAAGTATTCATTCCTGAATATTCCCGCCTCTTTTATATTTTATCCTAATATAACTACAACAATTTTCCTACGAAGATATATTATAGGTTTTCTATATCAGAAGATTGAAGACCCGTGTATTTGATAATTGTATCAATGGATATTCCGTCCTCCCTCATCTTTCGAGCAATTTCAATTTGCTTCTTTTGCTCTCCTTTCTCCATCCCTTTCTCCATTCCTTCCTTTATTCCTTCTCTTATCCCTTCCTTTAGCCCTTCTTTCATCCCTTCTTCAGCCGCTTTTCTCCGCATCTCTTCGTTTTTACGCCGTTCATCCTCCTCTACGATTTGATTGACTCTATATCGATCTAATGCCTTATCATAAGCGATACGATTTTCTTCCGAAAGATCGGCAACTGCTGCCAATCTCGCCAGATGTTCAAACACTTGTTCTTTCAAAGCATCCGGCATTCTATTCCAATTGCTCATATTCTTCAGTGCATAAATCAATTTATCATATAATGTATGGCAGTCCGACAAGTCCTTTGTAAAATAAGGAAATTGCAAATAAATCTGCCGGAGATGCAGATTTACAATCTTCCCAGTATCACGGCCGGAAAGAACCGTATCCGTACGGAATTTAGCCTCCAAATTTTCCTTACGGGTTTATATAGTTCATATCTAATTTACGAGGCAAAAAGAACCCCTTTATACAATTAGGATTACGCACACATATCTGAATATGATTCTTTTCTCTAAACCCTGCGTCTGGATAGAGTTCAACACCTTCCCAAAATACACCTTTCACTGAAGCAAATTCTCTTCCTGATACTTCTCTGTTAATCTGATGTGCCGTTTCAATAACTGCACAATCCAATCTGCGCAATAGCTTATCTTCAGATATTCCTATTGTAGAATTTGTAGGAAGAGAAATCCCTGTTACACGACATGTTTCCACAAGTACATTATAAGATTCCTTCAATTCACCTAAATACAATGAATCTGTCAAGTCCATGCAGTATCCCAAATCAATAATAGCACCAATTACAGCTGGGCATTTAACAGATGAATGAGCTCTACCCATCATATCATTTGCATATTGCAATGCACGAAGCTCGTTGTTTTCCCAAAAATAGATTCCATGTCCCAGCCAATCATAATCATTAGTACTTGCAATTAGATCATCTTTACCTTCAATTATCTTATTTGCAATTGATTGATCACAACCATGAAAGCCAACAACAAGATTAGAACGACGTGAGTATAATGTTTCTTTCATCTATAAATTTTGGTAAGTTCACCTGATTTAGAGACTATTCCAGCTTTTTTTAGAAAAGATTGGGCATTCCTTTTATTAGCTGTAATTTTCTTCACTACCTCAACTCTAAGTTCTTCCCGAGTTTTTATTTTCTTTGTAGCAGTCATTATATACCTCCTTTCTTGTACAAAGATAACTATTTAAATCCATAAACATAAAAAACAATCCCAAACTTTACGGATTTATAGCCTTTTAAGTAAGCCGTCTCCCTTTCAATTCCTCCAAACAAACAAGAGAAATGTTCTTTTTTTCAGATTAAGAAAGAAAACAAAACTGTTGAAGATGGGAATCCGGAATTAAAAGCATCCATATTATCACATATATATGCATATTACTGCCACAATACAGCATATATTTTCAGATAATATGCGTTTTCTTTAAAGAAATAAATGATTTTCCTCGGTGAGCAATAAGCCATTCCTCGGTGAGGAACACATCCTTCCTCACCGAGAAAGCCTTCCATACTCACCGACCAAGTTATAAAAGCCCTTGGAAAAGCCCGTTTATAGGCTAGTTCATCATCACATGCGCGCAAAATAAGAATGATAAAACAAACTACATACGAGAAAACAACAAGCATATAGATAGCAACACAGAGGGATTATTTATTTTTAGACAGGAATTATCCAGGATAACAAACAGCCCTACATTCTTTCATCCAAAATGCAGAGCGTTTTTTCCTTCACCACAAACAAGTGACTGATATATTAAAAACTGAAAGAATAGAATATACCCTTTTTCAGATCAGCATACTTTTAATCCCATCCTTTCAACAACCATACTCTTTCAGCGTCTGCATCAACTTCGCACCATTGATCGGCTTCACCAGATAATCATCACAACCAGCTTTCAACGCAGCTACCCGGTCGGCATCAAAGGCATGAGCAGTCAGGGCGATAATCGGAATTTCAGCATTGAACTTCCGGATCTCCGAGGTTGCAGTACGCCCGTCCATTACAGGCATCTTCATATCCATCAGTACCAAATCCACCGATTGGGTACGGACAATCTCAACTGCCTCCAGTCCATTCGGTGCGTGTAACAACTGGCATTTGTTTTTCAAGATAGAAGATACCAAAAAGAAGTTACTTTGTATATCTTCAACGACCAGTACTCTTTTAGGTACTTTCTTTGTTTCTTCGGAGTCAAGAACATTTTCTTTATCTGCATCCTTCTCATTATTCCGACGTGAAGAAGTCGATTCGCTGCCAACTGACTTAAACTGGCATGGCAAAACCGCCCAAAACAAAGACCCTTTATCAAATTCCGACTCAAAGCCTATCTCTCCCCTGCAAGCCTCAACGATGGCTTTACAAATAGACAGTCCCAATCCGGTTCCCTGTGCAAATTCATCCAGTTTCTCAAAACGATGGAACACCTTGTCTTTTTTATCTTCCGGTATACCAATACCTGTATCGCGAACGTAAAGACGAATATTTCCGTCTATCTTTTCATACCCCATTTCAATCATTCCTTTGGAGGTATATTTGATAGCATTAGTTACAAAGTTAGTGAGAATCTGCGCTAACCGGTTTTTATCCAAACGAACGGTACAGGTTTCATAAGGATTCACGGGAACTAACCGAACCTGCGGATTTACTACACGACGATGCATCGAAGCAGCTAATTCGTTGAAATAAACAGCCAAATCAAAATCTTCGTATTTCAGTTCTACCGAGCCGGCTTCTATTTTCGAAAGATCCAGTATGTCGTTAATCAGCTTCAAAAGCAACTCATTGTTGGCATTGATAATCTGAATAAATTCTTCTTTTTCTTCTTGATCTTCCGTCACCATCAATAAGTCGGAAAAACCAACGATAGCATTTAACGGTGTACGGATTTCATGGCTCATATTTGCCAGAAAGGCGGATTTCAACTTATCGGATTGTTCAGCGCGGCTCCTTGCCTTTTCAAGTTCACCAATCATGTGCTGCCGCTCGGTAACATCATCTACACGAATCACGACACCGTCAACATCTCCCTGTTCATTAAATATGGGAGTAGCAAAGACTTCTATGACATGCTTGTTATCCAGATTAAACAAGATAGACTCTACCTGACCGGATTTCCGGGCACGTTGCATCACACAATTCTCACAAGGAGTGGTGCGATTATGGGCTGTCAGATAGCAAGGTTCTCCTTTTTTGTAAGCCTCATAAGAAAGGCTTTTACTACAAAGCGAGATATTCTCCCATTGTACGATATAGTCGTTCGCAATATATGCCAATCCCGAATTAATATTGTTCAATACCAATTCATTCTGACGAATCAAATGGATCATTCTTTGTTCGCTCTCAAGAAGTTCTTTTTTCGAACGCACAACCTCTTCGTAAAGATTGTCATATTTGTTTTGCCACAAAACACGTTCGGTGATATCTTGAGTTATCACCATATAATTGGTAATTTCAGACTTATCATTATGTACAAAAGAAACGGTAATCTCGAAGAATTTTATACCGGACAGATTAGTAGGAAAAAGACGGCACAAGTCATCAAAATCATATTTTGCCATGAAACGCACTGTTTCTCCTTTTCTGATCTGTTCCTTGATTTCATCAGAGAAACTGGTGTAGTTGAATAGATTATAGCCCAAAATATCCTTTTTGTCTTTTATCCCCATTGATCTCAACCGTGAATAATTGACATCTATCATGAGACCGTCCTTATCATACAATTCCAAGCCTACAGACAAGTCATTAAAGATATTATGCAATAAGTTATCAGCTATCCCATTTACCAAAGTCTGTTCCATGCAGCAAAATTTGTATAGTATTACAATATTGATTGTTTATCCAAGCAAAGTTACTTTAATATTTTGTTACATAGAAAGAAAGAGGCCTTTTAGCCTCTTTCAGTATCTTTATTTCGCATTTTGGTATAAGAAGCCTTCTGCTTTCGCTAATGTTTCCGGTTTGCCTATATCAATCAGATGCAACTTTTCTGTCAAGTAACCACCATAGTTTACTTGCCGGCAAGTGGCAAGATAGAAATCCATGATAGAGAATTTTCCATCCCATGAGGGAGAGGTCATCCATTGAAAAATGGCGGGCGAAAGTACATGGATGCCACTGAATGCATATTCTTGATAAAGGGAAGAATCATACTGAAAACCTTCCGGTTTCACTTGTTTCGTATCCTTGTTTATCCATCCGCAAAGTCTCTTATCTGTATCAAAAAGAAGATAGCGGGAGGTTTTACGTTGGCTGGCCAGTAAAGTGGCAACAGCACCGCTTCGTAAATGGTAGTCATATAATTCTTTCAGATTCACGTCTGAAAGAATATCGACATTGTGTATCAGGAAAGGCTCATCGGAGTTCTCAAAGAAAGAACGGGCTTTCTTAATTCCCCCACCGGTGTCGAGCAACAGATCGCGTTCATCGGAAATATGTATGATAAGCCCAAAATTCTCATTGGCTTCTAAGAAATCAAGTATTTGTTCGCCAAAATGATGGATATTAATCACTATTTCTGTGAATCCGGCAGCTTTCAGTTTTAAGATCACATGTTCCAACATCGGATGTCCGGCTATGGGAACCAAAGCCTTCGGCATGGTATCGGTGAGCGGCTTCAGCCGGCTACCCAAACCGGCTGCAAATATCATTGCTTTCATTCTTTCGGTTACTTTCTTCTTTAATATTTACTCTTCTTAGATTGTTGCCTCAAACGTATGTTCTATATTTTGTTCCCGATGTACGAGTTCGACTTTCACACCAAATTTCTGATTCAGGTGCTCTGCCAGATGCTGGGCCGAATAAACAGAGCGATGCTGTCCCCCGGTACAGCCGAAGCAGACGGACAAATTACTGAATCCACGTTCCATATAACGTTTCACGGAAGCATCTACCAAAGCATAGACATGATCGAGGAAACGGAGTATTTCGCCATCTTCTTCAAGAAAAGTGATTACAGGCTCATCCAGTCCGGTGAAAGGTTTGTAACGCTCATACTTACCGGGATTATTCACGGCGCGGCAGTCGAATACATAACCTCCTCCGTTACCCGTGGAGTCATCAGGAATGCCTTTCTTATAAGCAAAGCTCATTACTTTGACAGTTAGCTGCCGCTTTTTCAGATCATCCGTAAACTGTTTCAGTCCGGTAAGCTCCCGTAAAACGTTACAGAGATACGGATATTCCGGATATTCTTCTTTCAACAATTCACGCAGGTTCTCGATGGCATAGGGAACACTTTGGATAAAATGCGGTTTCTTTTCGAAATAGCCACGGAAACCATAAGCTCCCAACACTTGCAGCGTACGGAAAAGAACAAAGTGACGAAGTTGGCTATAAAAATAGGATTCGTCAATCGGCTGGTATTTGCGAAGAGCTTCCATATACTCTTGCAGCAGTTCTTTACGGAGGCTATCGGGATATTTCGCTTTCGCTTGCCACAGGAAAGAGGCTATGTCGTAATAGAACGGGCCTTTACGTCCTCCTTGAAAGTCAATAAACCATGGTTCGCCATCTTTTATCATCACATTACGGCTCTGAAAATCACGATACATAAAAGTAGCGGAAGAACTACGAAGCAAGACATCACTCATTTTCTGGAAATCATCTTCCAGTTTATCCTCCTGAAACTCCATACCGGTAGCTTTCAGGAAGCAATATTTAAAGTAATTCAAATCCCACAAAATGGAACGTTGATTGAACTCCGGTTGAGGATAACAACGGGAAAAATCAAATCCATCGGCCCCGGCAAACTGAATAGCAGGAAGCAGACGAATCGTTTTGCGGAGCAACTCTTTCTCCTCTTCTGAAAAGACACTGGTAGCACGTCCTTTCTCTATGGCATGAAACAATAGAGCATCTCCCAAATCTTCCTGCAAATAATAGGTTTTATCTTCCGAGACAATGCGAACTTCGGGAACAGGCAGACCGCACTTACGGAAGTGCCCCGCCATATAAAGAAATGCTTCATTCTCATCTGTTGAAGCCCCGTAGACTCCAATCAACGGCTGAATACCCGTCAACCGAAAATAACGGCGGTTGGAACCGGAAGACGGTAATTCTGTTATGTTTTCAGCGGGAACGCCCGTATATGACTGATAAAGTTTCTGTAGTTCTTCAATAATCATAGTCGTATATTTTCGAGCAAAGATAGAGAATCTAGCTAAATAATACTATCTTCCCGCTGATAAAAACCGGCTACTTTACCTAATCTGCTGTGTACAGGCCTTTACTTCCAATAAGCCGGTTATTTAAAAAAGTTGTTGGAATGGCTCCCTATGAATATAAGATGAAGAATTAGCAATTCTCATTGTATTCAAGGATTTTCAGTGCAGAGATTAAAGATTTTCAGTACAGAAATTTATAATAGTTTATGCAGTCGAGTAGTCATCCCCTTATAAGGTGACAATAATCATTTTGTAAAGTGATAAATAGCACCCTATAAGATGACTATTATCCCATTACAAGGGGACAACTTATCTTTAGAAGGACGGAAAGCTTTAAAGATACAAAATTAAATAGAAAAAAGCAACTATATATAACTCTTTTACCTGAAGGAATACAAAATAAGTTTGCTTTTCAACAAACATTCATCCGAATGTATTATCTTTGTTTTAGTTTAACTGACCTAATCTCATGAGAAGAAAGACCTTTTTACTACTATGCATCGCATTTATCGCACTGTTTATCGGCATCTCCCCTCTTCAAGCCGGTCATTATTACTATAAGCAAATCTCACTAAAAGACGGACTGCCTTCTACCGTACGATGCATCTTAACGGATGAACAAGGTTTTGTATGGATTGGAACCCGCTCCGGACTGGGACGATATGACGGACATGAACTTAAAAAGTATGTCCATCAGTCAAACAACCCTCATTCCATTCCTCACAATTTAATCTACCAGCTGATAGAAGATGTACAAAACAATATATGGATTCTGACAGATAAGGGAGTGGCACGTTATCAGCGGCAAAGCGATGACTTTCTTATACCGACTGATGAAACAGGAAATAATATCATCGCCTATTCCGTCTGCCTGACTGATGATGGAGTGTTATTCGGTTCGAAAAATAAAATCTTTTTCTATAATTATCAGGATGCCACTTTCCGCCTCCTGCAAACGTTTGACCTAGAGCCCAATTATAATGTGACTCTGCTAAGTCTATGGGATAAACGAACATTACTTTGTTGTAGTCGCTGGCAAGGACTACTCCTGCTCGACCTGAATACCGGAAAATGCCGCCGTCCTCCTTTCGATTGCGGAAAGGAAATAATGAACGTACTCATAGACTCACAAAAAAGAATCTGGGTAGCCCCTTACAACGGAGGGCTGAACTGCCTGACACACGACGGTAAACTACTGGCTACATATACTACCCACAACTCTTCTCTAAGTAACAATGTTGTACTAAGTCTCGCCGAACGGGAAGGAGAAATCTGGATTGGAACAGACGGAGGAGGCATTAATATTCTCGACCCGGAAACCGGACATTTTTCTCTGCTGGAACATGTGCCCGGAAGTGACAACTATTCACTTCCCGCCAACTCTATCTTATGCCTATACAACGACTACAACAACAATATATGGGCAGGCAGCATCCGCAACGGACTAATCAGCATCCGGGAAGTTTCCATGAAAACATATACAGACGTACCACCCGGCAACGACCGGGGACTTAGCAACAATACCGTTCTAAGTCTTTTCCAGGAATCTCAAGATCAAATCTGGGTAGGCACGGACGGAGGAGGTATCAACAACTTTAATCCGCTCACAGAGAAATTTACTCATTATCCCTCAACCTGGGAAGACAAAGTTGCCTCTATCTGTCAGTTTACTCCCGGTAAATTATTAATTTCTATTTTCTCACAAGGAGTATTTATTTTCAATCCGGCAACTGGAGAAAAACAACCTTTCACCATTGTCGACGCTGAAACAACAGCACTCTTATGCAATCGAGGCAAGGCTGTAAATCTACTCCGGAACACTCATCACAGCATTCTGTTCCTTGGAGAACATATCTATATATATGATTTGAATACACGTACTTTCAGTACCGCTATAGAACAGGAAGAACAAGATATTATCGGTGCTCTCCTGCCAATCGGCAATTATAGGAACACCACTTATCTAAATGATACGAAGCACATATATGAACTGGACAACCATACAAACCGGCTGAAAGCCCTATACAGATGCTGGAAAGACACGACCATCAACTCCGTTTCAAGAGACGAAGAGGGAAACTTCTGGATTGGGAACAATTACGGATTGGTACACTACAATCCCGCCACCAAAATACAGACTCCGATCCCGACCTCTCTATTTAGTGAAAACACTTTGATCGTATGCGACCAGCAAGGAAAAGTATGGATAGGAGCTGACAGCATGCTTTTCGCTTGGCTTATCAAAGAAAAAAAGTTCGTTCTATTCGGCGAATCAGACGGCGTAATCCAGAACGAATATCTTTCCAAACCCCGCCTGTTAAGTATGCAGGGAGACGTCTATATGGGTGGAGTAAAAGGTTTACTGCACATTAACTGCAAAATACCATTAACAACTTCTGAACTTCCCCAACTCCAATTATCCGATGTCATCATCAATGGAGAATCCGTGAATAACGAATTAACCAATCGACCAACAGGGATCTCCGCTCCCTGGAACAGTAATATCACTATCCGGATCATGTCGAAAGAGAAGGACATTTTCCGACAGAAAGTGTACAGATACCAGATAGAAGGGCTGAATGACCAGCAAATCGAATCGTACAATCCCGAACTGGCTATACGTTCACTTCCTCCGGGAAGTTATAAGATTATGGCTTCATGTACAGCTAAAGATGGCAGTTGGATTCCCAGTCAGGAAGTACTGGAACTAACCATTCTCCCTCCCTGGTATCGGACATGGTGGTTTATTCTTAGCTGTACCGTTCTTACTGCTGCCGCTATTATTGAAACTTTCCGAAGAACTCTAAAGCGTAAGGAAGAAAAACTGAAATGGGCAATGAAGGAACATGAACAACAGGTATATGAAGAAAAAGTACGTTTCCTTATTAATATCAGTCATGAGCTGCGCACACCTTTAACGCTCATACACGCACCGCTTAGCCGGATACTGAAATCGCTTTCTGCCGAAGATACACAATATTTACCTATAAAAGCAATCTATCGCCAGTCACAGCGAATGAAAAACCTTATTAATATGGTACTCGATGTACGCAAAATGGAGGTTGGGGAAAGTAAATTGCAGATACAGCCGTATGCTCTCAATCAATGGATTGAACATGTATCCCAAGATTTCGTCAGCGAAGGTGAAGCTAAAAACGTCCGTATCCGCTATCAGCTTGACCCACAGGTCAATACTGTAAGTTTCGATAAAGATAAGTGTGAGATTATTCTAAGCAATCTGCTTATCAATGCCTTGAAACACAGTCCACAAGATGCAGAAATAACAATTACATCGGAGTTGCTTTCCGAGAAAAATAGCGTACGTATCTCCATCATTGACCGGGGAAACGGATTGAAACAAGTAAATACACAAAAACTCTTCACCCGTTTCTATCAAGGTACAGGAGAGCAAAGCGGCACAGGTATCGGATTATCTTATTCCAGGATTCTGGTAGAACTACACGGAGGCTCCATCGGTGCACGGGATAATCAGGAAGCTGGTGCAACATTCTTCTTTGAACTACCCTTGAGACAACAATCGGAAGAGATCGTCTGTCAGCCGAAGGCATATCTGAACGAATTGATGAACGATGATAGCAAAGAACAGTTACCGGAGGAAAATACGTTCGATACGAGTCCTTACAGTATTCTAGTGGTGGATGACAATCCGGATTTGACGGATTTTCTGAAAAAGTCACTGGGAGAATATTTCAAACGGGTAGTGATTGCTTCCGATGGTGTGGAAGCCCTTCAACTGACCAGAAATCATGCTCCGGATATTATCGTCAGTGACGTGATGATGCCGAGAATGAATGGATATGAACTTTGCAAAAATATAAAGGAAGATATTACGATCAGTCACATTCCTATCATTCTGCTGACAGCAAGAGATGATAAACAAAGTCAGTTGAGTGGCTACAAGAATGGGGCGGACGCTTATCTGACTAAGCCCTTTGAGATAGAAATGCTAATGGAAATCATTCGCAACCGATTGAAAAACCGCGAATCTATCAAGAAAAGATATTTGAATACAGGATTAGTCCCTGCGCCGGAAGAGAGCACTTTCAGCCAAGCAGATGAAACATTTCTGCTGAAACTGAATAAAATTATTCAGGAACATCTGGATAGCAGCAATCTGGACGTCACTTTTATCTGCAAGGAGATAGGTATGAGCCGGGCTTCCCTTTACAATAAGCTAAAAGCTCTGACCGATATGGGAGCCAATGATTACATTAATAAATTCCGGATGGAGAAAGCGATCACATTAATCACCAGTACGGACATGTCGTTCACGGAAATTGCCGAGAAGGTCGGCTTCACTACTTCACGCTATTTCAGTACGGCTTTCAAACAATATACAGGAGAAACGCCAACTCAATATAAGGAGAAGAGAAAACAGGAACGGAAAAAAGAGTAATGAGCAGCTACCCGAAAAAACAAATATTCTTTAGGCACGGAATTCTAAGACCTGAGCAAATAATCCGTGCCTAAAAATTTTAATATACTGCAAGTTTCATTACTTACTCAACCATTGACTTTTTTATAGTCTTCCAGAAACTTCTTCAATCCCGAATCCGTCAACGGATGATTCAATAAACCCTTGATAGCACTCAACGGACAAGTAGCAACGTCTGCTCCCACTTCCACACATTCGATAATATGTTTCGTATTGCGGATAGAAGCAGCGAGCACTTGTGTCTTGTAATCATAGGTACGATACATACGTACAATATCTCCCACAAGCCCTACTCCATCTTCACAAATATCGTCCAGACGACCGACAAAAGGCGAAACATAGGTAGCTCCGGCTTTAGCTGCCAGTAATGCCTGTCCTACTGAAAAGACTAATGTACAGTTAGTACGGATTCCCTTTTCCGTGAAATGTTTGATCGCTTTAATGCCATCGGCAATACAGGGGACTTTTACTACAATATGCGGATTGAGCGCGGCAAGTTCTTCACCTTCACGAATCATTCCTTCATAATCGGTTGCTATCACTTCGGCACTGACATCTCCGTTGACAATCTTACATATCTTGATATAATGTTCACGCTGATTCTGCGTTCCTTTGATACCTTCTTTCGCCATCAGCGAAGGGTTGGTAGTCACTCCGTCAAGTACTCCGAGGTCATAAGCCTCCTGAATTTGCTCCAAATTAGCTGTGTCAATAAAAAATTTCATACTCTTAATTTTTAATGGTTAACGATCTAATAGTCAAAGATAATAATTTATTTCCATTCATCTCTGATTATGCAATCGTTATTGACGAATCAAGATATACATCCTGAATAGTATTCAATAATTCCACCCCTTCGTTCATTGGTTTCTGGAACGCTTTACGTCCGCTAATCAATCCCATACCTCCTGCACGTTTGTTGACTACAGCTGTAATGACTGCATCACGCAAATCGGAAGAACCGTGAGATTCTCCACCGGAGTTAATCAAACCAACGCGTCCCATATAGCCGTTGGCTACCTGGTAGCGGCAAAGGTCAATCGGATGTTCGGAAGCAAGTTCGGTATACATACGCTCGTCGATCTTTCCGAAACCGATAGCTTTGAAGCCACCATTATTAGTCGGAAGTTTCTGTTTCACAATATCAGCTTTGATAGTCACTCCCAAACGGTCGGCCTGTCCTGTCAGGTCGGCGGCAGCATGATAATCGACAGCACCTTTCTTGAAATCATTATTGCGCAGGTAACACCAAAGAATGGTTGCCATCCCCAGTTCGTGAGCATATTCAAAAGCTTCGGCTATCTCCACGAGCTGACGGCGACTCTGTTCCGAACCGAAATAGATAGTGGCGCCTACCGCTACTGCTCCCATATTCCAGGCTTCTTTAACGGTACCAAACAATACTTGGTCGAAACTGTTAGGATAAGAAAGTAATTCATTGTGATTCAACTTAACGATAAAAGGTATTTTATGGGCATATTTACGTGCTACGGATCCAAGAATCCCAAAGGTAGAAGCTACTCCATTACAGCCTCCTTCAATAGCCAGTTTTACGATATTTTCCGGATCGAAATAGATCGGATTGGGGGCAAACGATGCTCCGGCAGTATGTTCGATGTCCTGATCGACAGGAAGTATAGACACATAACCGGTATTTGCCAGGCGGCCATGTCCCAACAACGTTTGCAGACTGTTCAATACTCTGATGCTCCGGTCCGAATCAATCCAGATTTTATCTATTGTATCGGGAGACGGAACATGAATCAATGATTTATCAATGGTTTCGCAAGTGTGGTCCAGGTAATAACAGGCCTTATCTCTTAATAATTCTACTACTTTACTCATAACTTCTTTTTTTAATGTGTAACTTTTCTATTTTTTCTTTCCCTGATTGGCTACTGCTTCCATCAGTTTTTTGATCTCTTCCGGGTTTCCCAGGAAATAGTCATTAGCAACGTTCAGGTTTTCATCAAACTCAAATACGTAAGGCACAGCCGTAGGTAGATTCAGCTTGACAATATCTTCATCGGAGATGTTTTTTAGATGCTTGATGATGCCTCTCAAACTATTGCCATGAGCGACCACCAACAGCGTATGAGCTGTTTTCAGACTAGGAAATATATCACTTTCCCAATAAGGCATAATACGTTCAATGGTATCTTTCAACGATTCAGTACGAGGCAACTCCGCATCGGGTACTTCATGATAACGGTAATCAAAACGGGGATTTCTCAAATCACTTTCTGAAAGAGGATGGGGAGCTATATCATAGCTACGACGCCACACTAGCACTTGTTCTTCTCCATATTTCTCGGCAGTCTCGGCTTTATTCAATCCCTGCAATTCACCATAATGCTTTTCATTCAAGCGCCAGCTTTTCTCTACAGGTATCCAGTCCAGATTCATCTTATCGAGAACACAGTTCAAGGTTTTCACCGCACGCTTCAAATAGGAAGTATAAGCCTTATCAAAATTGAAACCATATTCTTTCAATGTCTCTCCGGCTTTTTCAGCTTCGGCAACTCCCTTTTCTGTCAGATCTACATCTGTCCAGCCCGTAAAACGATTTTCTTTATTCCATGCACTCTCTCCGTGACGAAGTAATACTATCTTTTTCATTTCTAAAATTCTCCTTTCTTCTTTTTATATATACAACAGATTGTTTCTTCACAAAGTTCACTAGAAAATAAATAGTTGTCAATACCCAGAAATAATGATTCTTTCTACAAAGAAGCGGGATGCAGTAATCAGGGATATAAAAAAAATACCCTCCTCTAATTCTAAGCTTGCATTATGGATGATGATTCATCAAAGCAAGGTTATCATTAGAGAAGAGTAAGTCTGTAAAAGTAAAAAGAGAGAGTTTATATATACAAGAAAATCTGTTCTACTTTTCTATTTTTTCTATTCTTCGTTTTCCTCAAAGCTATTTATCAAAAGACCGCGTATCAGCATCTTTTCCATAATATCCTTCTTTTATTTTCTGAACGTTGCGCAGCAATGCCGCATAATGCCGGTAATTGAGATCTCCCTCCTTAGAAGCAGCAAGTTGCTCTTTTACTGACTCTTCAATCTTATCTAAATGCTGTTCTACAAAAAGCTGAATATCAGAACGGCTGATTGCCAGATTTGCATTGGCACCATCTTTGCTACTAGGTTTAATCATTCCTTCGACAAACCCCAGATAAGTCCGGTGCAACTGACGGCGGAAATTATTCTCCAGTTCATTGGGATCATTCAACGGTTTCCATATTGCAGTAAATACATCGTTCAAATAATCATCGAGTGCATACGATTCCGAAGAACACAATGAGGTTGAGTAAATATTATACAACATTCCCGGTGCAAGTAGCAAAGCTACAACAGAGCTTTGGCGGTCACGAATCTCATCCACCGGTTTGACTCCGGTACGACTCACCACTTCATCAGGGTAGAGCCAGAGTGGAGCTACAAACAAATTGCGTCCCAACCATTCAACAGCTTCTTTCTGCAAACTGCGTGGCAGATAATCATGCACTTTGAGATCCGGCAAATTATTGGTATAGCGTCCTCCTATGTTCTTCTGCACTTGCAGGGTATACTTCAGATGTTGGGCACGAACCGAATTATAAATGGTGGTTAAGTCAGTGTACTCTCCGTCAGGCTGTGCTGTCCAGGTCAGTATGTTTTCCATCACTCTTTTCAGGTTCTTTATACCATATTCATTGGCTTTCATATTATTGTCGCCCAAGTCCTCACTCTGGCTACGGGGATCAAATCCCTTTCCTTCATCACCAACAAACCACAAGCGATGATCTCCCCGCAGTTTTTTGGTTACTTCGGCACGTAATACGTCTTTTTCTTTATAAGGATCCTTAAATTCCGGACGATAGCGATATCCCCATTGGATAGCCCATTTGTCATAAACACCGATACGAGGGAACAATCCTTTTTCGGAAATCCGATCTTCCGGTTGGGCTACATAATTAAACCGCGCATAATCCATGATTGATACCGTATGACCATTGGCTTCTACCCAAGCTTTATCACGCAGTTTCTCTACCGGAGTAGCCGAACTGGCTGCCATATTGTGCCGTAAGCCGATACTATGCCCCACTTCATGTGAAGAGACAAACTGAATCAGACTGCCCATTAATTTGTCGTCAAAAGTCATCGTGCGTGCGCGCTTATCCAGTGGCCCGCACTGCACCATATACCACTTTTTGAGTAAGTTCATTACGTTGTGATACCAACAAATATGACTTTCCATAATTTCTCCACTACGCGGATCGACAATACGCGGACCGTAAGCATTCTCCGTTTCGGAGGGTAGATAACGTATCACACTATAACGCGCATCGTCCAAACTCATATTGGGATCGTTCGGCCATTCTTTAGCTATTATAGCGTTCTTGAATCCGGCAGCTTCAAATGCTGTATTCCAGTCTTCGACACCTGCTTTAAGATAAGGTATCCACTTCTTCGGTGTTGCCGGATCAATGTAGTAGATAATGGGATTTTTCGGTTCGGAGAGTTGTCCCCGACGGTAACGTTCCGGATCTTTCGGTTCCAACCGATAGCGCTGGATGATGGCTCCACGATCGGTAGTCTGCTGGTCGTCCGAAAATTCGGTCAACGAGTTTTGGAAAAATCCCACCCGGTCATCGGCAAACCGTGGCTGCATCGGTTCTTTGGGTAACATCACGATGCTTGTATTCAGTTTCACAGTCACCGAACCAGTCTGTGCAGCCGGTAGTCTACCAGCACTAATACTATAAGTACGCAAAGTCACTGCCTCCATGTTGATAGGATAGGTTTTTATCGTATCCATAAATGTGCGGTCCTGGGCTAAAGTACCGATGCCAAGAATGGAACGGTCGCTTGAGGTAAAGCCACACAATTTATTATCACCTAAAAAGAGTTTTGATACATCAATGAGCTGTGCCTGAGTCTCCGGATTTCTACCGATTACATCAAATTTATAGATTACAGGATCTACAGTCGATTGTTTCAATGCCTCGGCAATGTTATCACCCGGACGGGCAAACTGTGATTGCACATATTCGCGTAAAAAGAGAGTCTTATCATCATGCTGTTCCCAATAAACAACACTCCGGTTCACCTCTTCTCCGCTAAGCATTTTGAAACCCTGTGGCACTGCTTTAAACCGGGTCACAGCCAACAACAACCGTCCTAAAAGAGTATCCGGCACTTCAAAATACCAGTTATCTTTGATGTGGCGTACCGTAAACATACCCTCACATTCACTTCCTCCATCTTTCAACAGTTTTTCATAAGCCGTTACTTTCTTAACTGTGTCTTTCTTGACCGTATCTTCCTGTGCTACCAGTTTCTTCTTTCCACTTTCCAGAAGAGATATACCACTGGCACGAGCTCCCACACCTTGCAAGGACAAGAACGCCAACACAGCCATCATCAAAATCTTTCGCATAGTTTTCTCTTTATTTTTTTTATTCGTTAGTGTTCATTGTCAGGTTCGGATTTTTTTCACGGGCAGCCAACGGGAATGGAATGATATACAACCGTGAATCCGGCTTCAACGTATATGTCTTTTTCTCGACATCCGTAGATACCAGCGGGAAAGTACGGGTGATTGTCTTTGCGTAATCAGCTTCCGTATTGTATCGTTTCAAATCCCAGAAGCGACTAAATCCGGAGATTAACTCCTTACGGCGCTCATCAATGACTGCCTGCACCATCGCACGTTCGGTAGCAGGTTCCGGCAATACAGCTTCGGCTCCCTTGATTCGTTTTTCACGCAACTGATTCAATGTTTGGACAGCTCCCGGTATATCTTTCAGCCGTGCTTTCGCTTCTGCCAGAATCAGGTAAACTTCGGCAGTACGCATTCCCACAGACATAGGCTGAAACTTAGAATAAGTAATCGAAGTATTCCACAAAGCAGCTCCTGAACCTTCGTCAAAGTAGTATATACTGTTGTCACTCGTTTTAAAGAATTGGTTCAAACGTTCATCATTCTGCCCGAAAAGTTGTACCATCTCCGGGCTAAGCATACCATAACAAAAGGCCAAAACTTCAGTAGGACCACCCATATAAGCATAGTTCAGCACTTCCGGGTTACCGCCTTTGGCATAAGTAGTAACCTTAGTCGGACCTCCTTTAGCTCCCAAATCAATATAATCAATCAGGGTATTATTCAACTTCAATGATTCTTCGGCAGCTTCTTTCGCTTTTTTCCAATCTCGATGGAACAGATAAACACGGGCAGCCAACGCATATCCAAAAGCTTTTGACGGATGATATACATTCACCGGCTCTTCCTGTAAATAAGGAAGCGCTTCTTCTATATCCTTAATAATAAAATCGTATACTTGAGCAACCGTAGATTTGGTTGGAGTAGCCTCCAAATCATATTTATCAATGATAGCAACTCCACCGTCAGTGGCTGCAGTTTCCGGATTATATGCTTTCGCAAATGTATTTATCAGAATAAAGTGATCCCAGGCACGCATGATCTTTGCTTCCGCTTTTGCCAATTCCTTAACATCTTTATCACCCAGACTAGCATCAACCAATGAAATTACGATATTTGACCGTAGGATATATGTATAACAATTTTCATATAAATTGTTATCACTTAGCTCTTTCCGGTTAGCTGCCTCATTAAAAGTCATGTTAATACCATCCCATGAAATAAATTCATTACCTATGATATTCGATTCTTTCGACCAGACATTATCGCTCAACAAGGCAAAAGCTGCCGGATGGTAGGCCCGGTTGGGCAGGGCTATCAATTCATAATAAGTATCAGTAGAATCCACCGTTTTCTTGCCTGTAGGAGTAATATCCACATAGTTTTCACAGGCTGCAAAACCCAATATGAGAATAACTGGCAATATATAAAGTAATTTACGCATATCTTATATTTTTAAAATGGTTAGAAACTTGTTGATAATCCGATGGAGTAAGTCTTGGGAGAAGCGATGCCACGTGTACCGTCATTCATTCCATAGCTTTCCGGATCAATATCACTTCCTGCCTTACACCAGGTAAACAGATTATTTACCTGCACTTTCACTTTCAGAGAAGAGAGGCGGAGGTACTGGCAAACCATAAACGGCAAGTTATATCCTACACTCAAACTACGCAATTTCACATAACCTGCATCTTTCACATTGATGTCACCAAATTGCCACCAATCCTGGAAAGTTGTTGCATAAGTTTTTACCTGTGCCGGTATATCGAGGTACATACGTACCTGTGCATTCGAATCATCCGCAGTCCAACGGTTGGCAATTCCTTTCAAGGTTTGAGTACCTAACTGGTCATCCATTTTTAATACACTGTTACGCAGTTTATTACCACCAGCATACACAAAGAATGCATTCAAATCAAAATTCTTATAGTTGAATCTTAACCCTACTGACCCGCTGAATTTCGGAGTCAGCGAACCAAGGTTCACCAAGTCATCAGTACCTTTGAGCGAAGAACCAGAAGTGATACTGGCTACCGTACCATCTTCATTGAATTTCACCAGATCATTTCCATCTTTGTCCACTGCTACCGGATATCCATTCTCCATACGATCTATACGGTAAGCCCATAACGTATTATAACTAGTACCTTCCATAAAATAGTTCAGCGGACTCTTTATAAAGAGGCTCGCATTGTCGGATTCACTATGATCCACCTTCAACATTTTGTTCTTATTATGGTCAAAGTTAAAATCTACAGCGAAGTTCCAGTCTTTCTTACGTATGATATTGGCTGAAAGGGAAAGCTCTACACCACGATTACGCATCTCACCATTATTTACTACACGTGAGCCAGCTCCTAAAGTCGGATCCATATATCGGCGTACCAACAAATCAGATGAGTGACGATTATAATACTCCAGAGTTCCACTTATCAGATTCTTGAAAAGACGGAAATCTAATCCTATATTGTAAGTAGCCGTTTTCTCCCAGCGAAGCTTCGGATTCGGCAGATCATCATCCTCGTAAGTCAAATAAGTCGTTTTGATGGGATTGCTCTGTGTTTTTTTCTTTACAACAAAATAGGTAGTCGAAGCTTGATCTACATTACCGTTAATACCGTACGTCATACGTAGTTTAAGGTAATCCAGCCAGGAAATCTCTTTCATGAATGATTCTTCCGACAGAATCCAAGACGCACCGACTGACCACAAAGGATGGCGCTGATTACGTATATCGAGCCCGAACAAATCGGCTTGATCCCAACGAATACTTCCGGAAAGATTATAACGTGACAGATAAGAGTATCCTGCATTTGCATAAAAAGACGCATAACGATGGCGTGACTCGTGCAAAGTAGCAGACAGCCCCGATAAAGTAATCGTTCTGTCAGAAAGAGCACTGGTTCCTACACCGTCACGATAGGCTTGCCAATTCATAAAATCAGAAGTTAATGTTTGCGGATCGTAGCCATACAACAATTGGCGGGCAGGTGTCGGAATCTTATTTTCACGAAATTCCAGACCGGCAATGGCAGTTACTGCATGGTCCTTCCAAGTTTTATCAAAGTCTATTTGGTTTCGTACCGTGTAACGCTTACTTTCAACTTCTGTCTGAGAAAAACGTCCCCCTTGCGGCAATTGTGCTTTTCCATTTGTATCAACCATACTGTTATGTAGCATACGCATTGCATAAGTATTTTCCGACTCAAATAGTTCACTCTTACCTTTATTCCATTCATATTGATACATGAAGTTGTATTTGAACATTTTCAGGAAACGAGCCTGTAAACTTACAAACGGACGAATACTAACATCATGTGACTTTGTTATGCTTTCCTCCAATGCATCAAGTACATTGAAACCAAACGTTCTATAAGGTGAGACACCTTCAGCTTTTCTTACAACACTCCCATTATAGGAAGGATATGCACCTACATTCACATAAGGAGAAGTATAATGGTTACCGTCGGCATCCAATATCCGCTCATATCGTTGTTGCAGGGTATAGCTGGTATAACTGCTATTCGGAGTATGACTACGTCCCATACGTACGTCCACTCCGGCATTCAGATTCAACCAGTTTGTGACCGCATAATTCGATTTATAGTACAAAGAAATTTTATTGCTTTTACCGCTAATAACGCGCTGACTATCCTTTTCATAATTGAAAGAAAGGAAATGATTGCTATTTCCGGCTTTCTGTGATACAGTTACATTATAGCGCTGGGTTATAGCCGTACGCCAAGCATTATCACGATATTCCTTATAATAATCATTATTACGCCATTGTCCCAACGTAGCATTTACTTCACTACTGGTAATATCTCCATTGGCCTGATCCAGATAGAGTTGGAACAAGGGATTATAATAATTGTACTGAAAAGAAGATAAAAAATTCGCCGCACTTCCTTTTTCCACTACATTAGCATCAAAAACAGCTGTTTGATAATCAATAATATCACTTGTTGAAGCTAAGTTCAAGCTCTTGAAACTTGGTTTGGTAGTGATAAACCAGTCTGCATTAATACTCACGTGCGCACCTTCTTTCTGAGCTTGTTTCGTGGTCACTACAATAACACCATTGGCTGCCAAAGCACCATAAATACTAGCAGCGGCAGCATCTTTCAAGACTGTGATACTTTCCACATTATAAGGATTTATCTCGCTCAAGCTTAAATTGGTTGGCATATCGTCCACAACGATCAGCGGATTTGTTCCTACGTCATCCGAGAACGTACCTACTCCACGAAGAATAGGACTCATATCACCCGTATTCGGATTAATATTCATACGCAAACCTGCTATCTGCCCTTCCAGAGATGAGGCCAGGTCACTGTGCATCTGTCTGTTCAGTTGTTCGGAATCAACGAAACCGAAAGCTGCAGTAGAACGTTCACGGCTAATACGCTGATAGCCCGTCACCACAACATCCCCCAATTGTTGCTTGTCCTCATGCATTATCACCCGGACATTGTTACGGTCTTTAACAGAAACCTTTTCCGACTGCATACCGACGAAAGACACTTCCAATGTATGTACATCCACCGGAACTTTACAAATAAAGTTTCCCTCTGCATCTGCAATAGCACCAAAAGGACTATTGAGCACTTTGATATTTGCTCCCGGCAAAGGATTACCACCCTCATCCACTACCTGTCCCCCAACATTTCTGAACTTACCTGAAGCAGTTGTCGAGGTAGCTTTCACTTTACGGACAGTGATGAAATTTTGTTTCACATCATACTCAAAAGGCTTTCCTTCCAGAATCTTCTGAAGTGCTGCAAAAGGAGCCATCTGATATATACTCACAGTTACACGATAGGGTGCAACGTCTTCACTGGGAAAATTCACCTTATAACCAGATACATTGCTGAACTGTTTCAAGGCCGAACCGAGCGGTTCGTTTTTCATCTCTAAAGAAATCTGCCTGTTTTCTGCATTCTGCGCCCATCCTTGCAAGGCTGTTGCTGTAAACACCAGCAATAGAAAGGCAGTTCTCATCCACACAAGCTTTTTTTTAGTTCTTTTTTCTAATAATGTAATTTGTTGCTTTTTCATAAGAGTTGTATTTGTATAGTTAAATCTGCTTGATTGTAATGGTCCCGTCCTGATAGTCCACCTGCACTTTCTCCAACTTATTCAGCAGTTCCAATGCTTCATCCAAATGGGTATTTTTATTAGCCCAGAAGTTCAACCTGATATGGTACAGTTCGCACCGCTCAAAATCGATATTCACATTATACCATCTTCCCAAAGCACCCATGATTTCTTCCAACGGCACATCCTCAAAGTAGAACATTCCCTCTGTCCAGGCTGTATATGTAGCGATATTCACTTCTGATACTTTTTCCTCTCCGGTTTCCGTATAGGTCAAATCCTGTCCCGGACGTAATGTTACCGACTTATTGTTAACTGTGTTTGTGACCTGCACCTTACCATTCACCAAAGTTACATGACGATCTTCAACACTATAGGAACGCACGTTGAATTTAGTTCCCAGCACCATGGTATTCATGCCATTAGCACATACAATAAACGGATGTTCGGCATCTTTTGCCACTTCAAAGCAAGCCTCCCCTTCTAGTTCCACACGTCGTTCTTTTCCATTAAATGCCACAGGGTAGCGCAAACGACTTTCAGCATTGAGCCATACCTTAGTCCCATCAGCCAGTACCAGCAGAAAATCTTTTCCACGTGGTGTAGTCAAAGTCTGACAGCATACAGTGTCTGCCGAGACAGTTTTCCAGTCTTTCACATCCATCACACTGTCTGTCAATAACTGCTGTTCACTACGACCATCCATTTGTAGGACCACATGTTCATCATTGTTGTTCGCAGCAAAAAAACGTATCGGCTGTTCTGCAGGTAAAGAAGTGGAAGGAAGCAAAGAAGGAATCAGAAAAGCCAGTATCAAGACAGCTGCAGCAGAAGAAGCAATTGCCAAGATACGCATTTTCTTTCTGTACTTGCGTTTCCGTTGCAGATTCTCACGTATCACAGCTTCCTTACAAGCCATTAATTCCAAGAAAAGTTCTTTATTTTCAGGTATACCTATCCACTGAAGAAATTCATCAGTTTCTCTTAATTGTGGATGTTGTATGGCACGAAGTGCATAATCTAATTTTTTATCTGAATGGTCTATCATAGTGTCAATAGTTTCATTAAACACGTAAAGGTTACTGAAACTGATGACACCCCGATAGGATTTTTTTTAAAAAAAGATGGTTAATTGTTTTCGGAGTATCTTTAAAGCTCTGGCAATGTGCGTTCTAACGGTATTATCACTAATACGTAACTTTTCACTGATTTCCGCACATTTCTTTTCATTTAAGAAGAATTCTTCCACTACGGTTCGCATTTGTGGAGCCATCTGGCGAATACTCTCCTGCATCCGGTTTATCTTGTCTTCATACTCACGGTATTCTTTCACAGTCCAGCCACTGTAAAGTTCTTCCAGATATCTTTCCGCATTTTTATGCACCACGTTCTGATGACGTATTTGGTCAATACAACGATTTCGCACCATGACGAAAAATAACGGCAGCAGATCCTCTTCCGTTGTCAACCGTTCGTTGCTCTCAAGCACCGAACAAAAGACATCGTTCACCACATCTTTTGCGCTTTCCTCATCATTCAGCAGATTATATGCATGAATATAGAGTTTTTGCCAATGTTCCCTGTATATAACAGTTATAGCATTTTGACTATCATTCATGTATTTCTAGTTACTTTTTGCGTTTCATAGAGCGCAAAGATAACCAATTGGAGCAAAAAACATTCTATTTATTAAAAAAGATTATAATTCATATAAATACATTTGTTGTTATAGACATATTCTATTCCCATCGTCTGACTCTTTATATTTTGACACTATGTTTCTCTCCAGAAAGATACGATTCACAACTATATCCGGCCGTTTCCATTCATCTGGACGTTGATTTAATCTTCGCTTTATCTTTACGCGTACAGAATGCTTCGATTACTTTTTTTACACGAAGATAATTTATTGATACTCTGCTCATATATGCCCATTTTCTTTGTAATACATACTTTCCTTGTGATACAATCATACTATCTTTTACTTTTTTAAGGTGGAATTCAACAAAAATGATTATTTTTACGAGCAAATTATTGTCTAACTACCTGATAATACAGACATACCTTGAAAATAAACGAACAAAACGAAAGCGAATTCCTACAAAAGCTTATGAACAAAGCGAATATAGGATGGTGGGAAGCTGACTTGAAAGCAGAGACTTACAAGTGTTCGGAACTTATCTCCCAACTACTCGGAATAGGAGAAGACGGGCTCATCAGTTTCGAAGATTTCAACAAGCGTATTCTAAAAGAAGATCAGGGATACGCAACTTTTCCGTCTTTTGACAAAGTACAACAGACTGTAGAAGAAATATACTTGTTTGATACTCCCAAAGGTCATGTATGGATTCGTAGCAAGGCATGCTTCCAGGAAACAGACGAAAATGGTAACACCAAAGTATATGGAATTGCCGAAACCCAAGAGGGAATTCATATAGCATCTGCACACCAGGCTCTACAAAATAGCGAGCGGATCCTTCATAATATATATAAGAATCTTCCGGTAGGCATCGAATTATATGATAAGGACGGTCAAATGGTCGACCTGAATAAAAAAGATATGGAAATGTTCCGTATTTCCAATAAAGAAGATATTTTGGGAGTCAACATTTTCGAGAATCCTATATTGCCGGAAGAGATAAAACAGAAAATAAAAGACAATGAGAACGCAGATTTTACATTCCGGTACGACTTTTCCAAAATCAACAAATATTATCAGCCTAACAGTACAACCGGTTTCATTGACTTAACAACCAAAGTCACCACTCTATACGATCACAATCACGAACCTATCAACTACCTCTTAATTAATGTAGACAAGACCGAAGATACAATTGCTTATAATAAGATTCAGGAATTCGAGAGTTTTTTCGACCTGGTAGGAGATTATGCCAAAGTAGGTTACGCGCACTTCGATGCTTTGAGTCGGGATGGGTATGCTTTGAGAAGCTGGTACAGGAATGTAGGTGAAGAAGAGGGTACCCCATTGCCGGAAATCATCGGCATTCATTCCCATTTCCATCCAGAAGATCGGGCTGTGATGATCGACTTCCTGGATAAAGTGATAAAAGGAGAAAGTTCCAAGCTATCCCGCGATGTCCGGATTCGCAGAGCAGATGGAAATTACACTTGGACACGGGTTAACGTATTAGTAAGGAATTACCAGCCCCAGGACAATATCATCGAAATGCTGTGTATCAACTTTGATATTACCGAACTGAAAGAGACAGAGCGGATGCTGATTGGCGCCAAAGAGAAAGCTGAAGAAGCCGACCGGCTAAAATCTGCTTTTCTTGCGAATATGAGTCATGAGATACGTACCCCGCTCAATGCGATAGTAGGCTTTTCCAGTTTGCTTGAGGAAGCGGAGGATGCAGAAGAAAAACATCTGTATGCAACGATTATTGAAGAAAACAACAAGCTCTTGTTACAACTGATCTCGGATATTCTTGACTTGTCAAAGATTGAGGCAGGGACTTTCGACATTATCCCGGAACAAGTGGATGCACAACAACTTTGCAACGAACTGCTACAATCTATGCAGGTAAGGGCTACAGAGCAAGTAGAGATTCTCTTAGCACCGGAACTGCCCGAGCTTACTTTTACCAGCGACAAAAACAGGTTGTATCAGGTATTGCTGAATTTTGTAACGAATGCTCTGAAATTTACTTCCGAGGGCAGTATTGTTATTGATTACCGAATCAACGGAAATGAAGTCAGATTCTCGGTTCAAGATACAGGAATGGGCATCGAACCGGAAAAGCAGGAAGCTATCTTTACTCGATTCGTGAAATTGAATAATTTTATTGCCGGCACAGGGCTGGGACTCCCTATCTGTCAAAGTATCGTCACACAGTTAGGCGGCAAAATCGGAGTGGAATCAGAACCGGGGAAAGGTTCTTGTTTCTGGTTTACGCATCCGATTAACTAAAATCTAAATTCAAAATAAATATCAGAAAACAATGTTTACCGGTTTCTCTTTAAGAAAATACGATCTGTTATAGTGTTGGGAAGTTCCGATTCATAATGTGTCACCATAATCATCGTCTTATCTTTGCGTCGGCAGAAAGCCTCAATCACTTTCTTTACCCGTCGACGATTATAAGTATCCAAGCCATGAAGCGGTTCATCCAGAATCAGCAGTTCCGGGTCTTTGACGAAAGCTCTTGCCAACAAGGACAAACGTTGTTCTCCACTGGATAGTTGCAGGAATGGTTTATCTTTCAAATCTGCAATGCCAAATATATCCATCCACCACTCACAGATAGCCATCTGTTCCGGTTGAGGACGTTTATACAGACCGATACTGTCATGCAAACCACTGGCTACAATCTCAATAGCGGGCAGATTTTTAAGATAAGCACGGTGCATCTCCGGACTTACGTAACCAATATGTTTCTTGATTTCCCAAATACTTTCTCCCGTCCCTCTTTTCCGTCCGAAGAGACTGATGTCACAGGCATACGATTGCGGATTGTCTGCACAGACAAGGCTCAACAGAGTCGATTTCCCAGCACCGTTCTCACCACTCAACGCCCACTTCTCACCACGACGGACTGTCCAGTCCAGTTCTTTCAGAATAGTTCGGTCGCCATAACGGATACTAACCTTATTAAGTTTTACTACTTCCTCCGAATCGTAATTGTTGCCATCAGATGACAAATCTATAATCCGTTGCTGCAAATCATCAAAAGAGGTAACCACATCTCTACTGCGGAAAGCTTCCAGATAGGCTTCACGTTCCATTTTAGGAAAGACCTCCATTTTGTCCACAGGAATGACATGAGTGATGAATGAAGGTATATCATCGAGCATGGAAAGTACCAGAATGATCTGTACGGACGACATTTTTGTCAGACGTTCGAGCAAAGAAAACAACAGTTCACGCGTAGGAGCATCCAGTCCGATAAACGGATTATCCATAATCAACACGCGGGGAGCAGTCAACAGGGTTTTGGTTAGCTGGAATTTACGTAATTCACCGCTGGAAAGGAGAATAATTTTCTTGTCGAGCAACGGTTCGATACGGAAGAGTTCAAACAGTTCGCGTTGTAGTTGCTCGTCCTTGATTTCTCCCAACATCTCACGAACATCAGGAGCTTCATCCTGATCGTGAGCATTCCAACGCTGCTGGTAGTAGTAATTGGCATCGGCAGCTCCATAGGTATCACGGAAAGCAATGTATTTCACATTATCATAAAGAGTCTGGGTGGCAGAGGGGGAAAAATCATATTGTACGGTTCCTTCACGCAATGGATATTTTCCGATCAGGGTATCTACAAAAAGACTTTTACCGCCACCATTGGGACCTACAATAGCTATGTGTTCATTCGCTCCGATAGTTGCCGTGATGGGTTTGGCTAAACGCACAAGCGGGTTGCGTGCTACGCCCCCCGCCATGCAGAATGTATTTTGGTTCATATTCTTTTATTCTGTTTTATTATTGCCCGCAAAGGTAACAATTTTATCATAAAAGACGCCAAATTGCAAACATATTCTTATTCGTTCCGTAGAAGGAATATCTTTATTTACTTACTAAACCCATAAGGTGGACATTCAAAATTGGTAATATCCAATTTGTATTCCATCATATCTTTCAACTCGTGTATGGGACGTTCCAATTCGTAAGGTATCGATTGTCTGCTGAATTGCTGGAAGTAAAGCAAACAAGCATCCCGCCACCAGACAGCATCCCGTGCCTGAATCTTCAGGCGGTGTTGCACATCACGAAAACGTTCGGAATCAATATACGGTTCCATCCTGTCCCACACTTTTTGAAAGTTTCTCACTTCGTTTACACCACGATCATACGCGTAGCACAGTTCTGCCCAAAGTGTACGTCCGCTCTTCATCTGATGATTCCAAGGGACATGGTGAAACCAAAGGAGCAGATTCTCCGGACAAGTATTCACATTGTCCAGTTGCTCGCATAATGGAGAATGGTATTGTCCGGTAGCATTACTTCCTGTACTGCTGCGGTCGAAACCTATTCCCATGTTGTCGGCACGGTGGTAATAAGGAGGCAGCCAATCCGGGCGAGCATCGGGAATATCACACCAGGGTTCCGGTCCGTAATGATGTCCCCATGCAAAGATATGATGCAAGCCGAGAGGTATCATGTAGTCTACTACTGCTTCTCTCGATTTCTGAAGCACTTGGAAGTTGAGAAGGGAGAGTTGAGCGTCGATCTGCTCTTTTTGAATGACTTCTCCTGCCGGAGTATCGGTTTGCGCACCGGTAACGGGAAGAAAAGTTTGTTTCAACCATTCTTCTCCTATCTGTTCGGAAGAGAGCGAATGTTTCCATGCCAATCGTCCGAAAGCATACCAGTTGGCTTGAGCAAAAGGATGTCCACACCAATTAGTATCATCACCGATGTTTGCCACTCCGGAAATAGCCGTGAGCGGATGAAAGAATAAAGAACCATCTGTCACACGGGCAACGGTAGAGCCTTTACCTTGCAGATAAGTATCACTGTCTAAACACTCTTTCCACATAGAAGCAAGGAATGCAAGATGATTGGAAAAACCAAGATACTCTTGTGTGATTTGAAATTCGGGCATAACTGCCGTCTTTTTCATGGCTCCGAACAGCGGGCTGAATGGTTCACGGGGTTGGAAATCTATCGGACCGTTCTTGATCTGCACAATAACATTATCCCGAAACTTATCATCCAAAGGTTCAAATTCAAGATAGGCTTGTTTGGCACGGTCGCTGTCGGTAGGAGAATAAACGAAAGCGCGCCACATCACAATGCCATGATAGGACCTCAACACATCGGCAAGCATATTGGCTCCTTCGGCATGAGTCCGTCCGTAATCACACGGACCGGGCTGCCCTTCGGAATTCGCTTTCACCAGAAAACCTCCGAAATCGGGAATCAGAGAATAAATCTCTTTGGCTTTCTGCTTCCACCAGTTTATCACTTCTTTATTCAACGGATCGGAAGTGGATAAACCGCCTAAAGCTGCGGGAGAAGAGAAATTGATAGAAAGATATATTTTCAAGCCATAAGGGCGGAAAACGTCGGCCAAGACTTTGACTTTCTGCAAATAATCATTAGATAGTATCTTAGGACTTGCATTGACATTGTTTATTACAGTGGCATTAATGCCGATAGAAGCATTGGCACGAGCGTAGGCTTCATAACGGGGAGAGACAACAGACGGAAGTTCGTCCCATTTCCAAAGTGAATGTCCGGCATATCCGCGTTCGATTGTACCATCCAAGTTATCCCAATGATTCAGGATACGAATTCGATAATCAGGTCGTTCGGAGATATTGAGGGATTGCAAAGCTGATTCCGGTAGTTGTCCGGTAGCTTGCAGACGGAGTAAATGATACGTTCCATAAAGTACTCCTTGTTCACCGGAAGAAGCTATCGTTATTTGACTGCCACCTTTGGAGGTCTGAATCGTATATCCCTCATTTCCAAGTGCACGAAGTTCTTTATTGTTCCGGACCTCCAAAGTAACCGGGATTCCTCCCTGCCAGAAGTTCTGTAATTCGGAAACCGCAATACGTAATGTAGGTGATTGTTTCTTGCTGGTAATTTCCGCTTTCGCTCCCGATGCATAACGAAGCCACAAGGCACTTCCATCTTCTGCCCAAATAGAAGAAAAGCAAAAAAGGATAGTGAATATCAATGCAAATATATTTCTAGGCATATTTTTCAGATAGAAGCGGTTGTTTTAATGTATTCTATTATTCATCTTTTCCCTCGATAGTAATGATTCGCCCGTCTGCATCATACTGAAGTTCACAGACTTTTAGGCTACGGAGCCAAGTCTTTCCCTCTGATGGTACACAATCGTGATGAAACAGATACCACTTACCTTTAAACTCTACAATAGCATGGTGAGTAGTCCATCCTACCACCGGAGTCAGAATGACTCCCTGATAAGTAAACGGACCATAAGGGTTATCACCTGTTGCATAGCAGAGCAAATGAGTGTCTCCCGTAGAATAGGAAAAATAGTATTTACCATTATATTTATGCATCCACGAAGCTTCGAAGAAACGGCGTTCCGTATCCCCTGCTGTCAATGGCTTACCGTCTTCATCCAGAATTACCACTGCACGGGGTTCTTCGGCAAACTCCATCATGTCTTCACTCAAACGAGCAACACGCGACGGGATTGCCTCCTCCTCTCCTTCCGGCAAAATGGCAGATTCCAAGGCTTTATTATTACGGTAACGTTGAAGTTGTCCACCCCACAATCCACCGAAATACATATAATAGTTACCATCTCCGTCATCCCATACAGCCGGATCGATGCTGTAACTTCCTTTCATCGGATTAGCTTCCGGTATAAAAGGACCATAAGGTTTATCACTCACAGCTACCCCGATACGAAATATATCATTCTGATCTTTCAATGGAAAATACATATAGTACTTACCATCTTTACAAACCACATCACAATCCCATAGTTGACGGCCCGCCCAAGGAATATCCTCTGTGGAAAGCACCACTCCATGATCTTTTATTTCACCGTTCATCACATCATCCATAGAATACACGTGATAATCTTTCATATTGAAATGATCGCCATTATCATTTTCAGCAATACCACTTTCCCAATCGTGCGAGGGATAAATATACAGTTTGCCATCAAATACATGTACGGCAGGGTCAGCCATATAATCACTGGGAACTAAATATCTTTTTTCTGTTTTCATGCTTTTTCGGTTTTTCTGTTAGAAACTTATTTTGTTTTTTCAGCCTCTTTGATAATCAGGCCGACTACCGGCTTCGGCTGATAATTGCGATCAAAAAGTAACGGATAATCCGTGCGGCCTCTCATCGGCCAGTCATTACGCCAAGAGTTCTGATCGGCTACTCCCCAAAGAGTAACCCTGGTGATGAGGTTATGATGTTTCAGGAACAGACGGAAAAAGTCATTCATTCTTTCAGTCCATGCTTTCGATACCTCTTCCGGTAATCCATCCGGATAAGGATTCATCTCTTTCTTATATTCAAAGGAAGCGGAAACTTCTGCACCTACATTGGGATTCGGTGATGGTATCACCGTCAAATCCAGTTCTGTTATCATTATCTTCACTCCTGTTCCGGCAAAGGCCAGCATACTCTTCTCAAATTCACTGATTTTCGGGTAGTCCATGCCGATGTGTCCTTGCATACCTATGGCATCAATACGGATTCCACGTTTTTTCAAATCGTTCACCATTTTCACGACGGCTTCTCTTCTCCCCGGTTGGGCCATTGAGTAGTCATTGTAGTAAAGTTCGGCATCCGGATCGGCCTCGTGTGCATATTGGAAAGCCAATGGGATATATTCTTCCCCCAGAATCTCATAAAACTTTGTCTTGCGATATGCTCCATTATCTTCAATCGCTTCATTTACTACATCCCAGCCTTTGATACGGCCTTTATAGCGTTTCACGATGGTAGTGATATGGTCTTTCATCCGTTTCTTCAGGACTTCCGGAGAAACATTATTCCCGTCCTTATCTACGCAAAACCAAGGAGCCAATTGTGAATGCCAAATCAGGCAGTGACCAATGATAGCCATTTGATTGCTCTCACCAAAACTGACAAATTCATCTGCCTGCGCAAAATTATACTTATTTTCTTTCGGATGAATGACAGAAGACTTCATGCAGTTTTCCGCCACGATGGAATTAAAATTCTTCTTTACAATTTCAACAGCTGCGACATCCTTACCGGAACTTTGATGTGTGTTCACTGACACGCCAATCAAAAACTTGTTTTTCAAAGCCTTTTTCAGCGAATTTCCATCTTTCGCAAAAACTTCTCCATAAGAAAAAGAAAACATCACTGTCAATAACAACAGAATTATTCGTTTGAGTTTCATACGTTATATTTTTGAGTAATAAACATTCTACTATCTTATCTATTCGCCTTTTTTACAGCGCGATTCTATCTCCTCATTTATATTGTCAATCACATTATCTTCCAATTCATATTTAGAAATAATGAACATAGCGACCAAAAGCAACAACGCCGGAATAACGGCTACGAGCCACAGTATTCCCTGTTCGGCAAAAGGTGATTGTGACACTTCATTTGTCTGGTCGAATCCGACAAAAGCCATAACAAGTCCCGGTACAACTCCTCCAAGAGCCATTCCCGCTTTATAGAAAATACCAGTCAAAGCATTGACTATACCCGAAATACGTTTACCATGAGTATATTCGCCATACGAAATTACTTCGGGAACCAAAGCCCACATATACCCTGTCGCAATAATGACTCCCGTCGATTTTATGAACTGCGCCACAAAGACCAACCATATCTGCGTTTTGAGTACCGGAACCACAGAAATAATATACAGCAATGCCATACCCAATATAGCGACTGAAAGGAATACATAAAACATTTGCTTTTTTCCAATGGCACGTTTAATGGCAGGTACCATCGGCATGAAAATGAATGCGGGTATCGAGCCCAAGGCCATGAAATAAGGTAACATCTCCGGTGCACGTACATTATAAATCATATAATATGAACCGGCAGAATTACCAATCGCCATCATTGCAAAAGCAGTAATGAAAAAGAACGCCAAAATACGCAAAGGTTTATTTCTACAAAATTCTACCCACAAGTCGGACACTTTTACTTTAGATGTCTCCTCCTGATCCATAACCACACGCTCCTTCGTCTGGCTAAAGCAGAACATCAATAACGCCAATCCGATAACAGCATAAATAGTCATCGTAATAAACCATGCGTTAGCAGATGCAGTAGTATTGATTTTACCATCGGGAGACAACACCTTCACCAGTATCGGAATACCGTATGCCACAGCCAAACCACCCAAATTGGCAAGAAACATACGCACTGACGTCAACACCGTGATTTCATTCGTATCGCGGGTAAGTGACGCATTCAGTGCTCCATAAGGCACATTAATCAATGTATAACACATGGATAATCCAACGTAAGTGAAATAGGCATAGAACAGTGAACCCGAAAAGCCGTTCCAAAAACAAAGAATAGCAAAACCAGTCAGCGGAATTCCTCCCCAAATAAGATATGAACGGTATTTACCTAGTTTAGGATTGTGTTTATCGACGAAAGCACCCACCAGAGGATCCCAAAGGACATCCACTATCCTGACAATAAGAAACATCACGGCTGCCACTTCCGGTTTAAGTCCATATACATTGGTATAAAAAATCAGCAGATACATACATACGGTCTGGTAAATAAGGTTTTGCGCCAAATCACCGGAACCGAATCCTATACGTTGAAGCCAAGAGAGTTTATAGAAACCTTTCGCTTCATTGGTCTTTATTGTATTCTCCATAAAATAGATAAATTGGTCATTTTCTGTTTTTCGTATTCATTTCTATCAAGATAGCTGCTGCCACTCGTTGCCCTAGCGTCTTTTTATCCAATGGATGAATATCATTCCATTCTCCTAAATCACTATTTTTAATCAGAGTAACATTTTTATTTGTATCGGCTACTTCCGCCTGCGCTTTCCGGAATTCCGCCCAGGCAGTGCGTCCTCCTTTATCTGTGGGTGAAAGGAAATCCGCCAGCTCAATGATATAGAAAGGCATATCCGACTTATTCCATCGTTGTCTCCAATCGCTAATCATAGCCGTCAACAAGTCTTTATACTCATTTCTGCGTGAGACATTCGATTCTCCCTGATACCAGATGACACCGGATACCGTATAGTTCAGCAAAGGAGCAATCATTGCATTATACAGTCCTGTGGGTTTATAATGAAAAGCCGTTTGTCCCGGAGCAGCGGGCATAGGAGCACCAAGATGATATTTCCAACTCCCCTCCAAATTGATCTCCGATTCTCCTTTTTCCGGCTGACCTTTTCCGAAAAGGATTTTATAAGGCTTTTCCTTTACAAATTGAGGACGACCGCCATAACTGAAAAGGCGTATGGTTATTGTATTTTTTCCGGCTTTCAACAATCCGGCAGGAATGGTGTAGATACGGGGAGGATACTGATAAGAGACAGTCCCCACAAATGTGCCATTTACATAGACCGAATCTGCATCTACGATGCATCCCAAACGAAGAGTCGCTTTCTCTCCCGCCTGTTGTGCAGACACCTGAAAGTCTTTACGGAACCAGTGGGAGCCATTGACGGTATTCAGTCCGTTTGTTGCCCAGCCGGAAGTAAACAAATCTGTTTCTGTCCAATTGCTATCATCATAATCGGCAGCATACCAAGGGGTAGCCTCATGCATCCCTTTATCTCCCTGAAACAACGCCACATTCCAGGCATGACTTTTCTTCCTCTCCTCTTTTTTCATCGACTCCATCAAATCGTCTGACTCATAGATACGCTTTTCATTCAAATAAAATGGAAAAGGCTTCAACCCTCCCTCACTGATCCACGCTTCTACCGGTGAACCTCCGACACTGGAATTTATGATTCCTACCGGAACCTTTGTCTTTTGATAGACATCTTTAGCGAAGAAATAGGCTAAAGCAGAGAAAGGCATCACATTTTCAGGAGTCATCGCTTGCCAGGAAATTCCCGGAATATCTGCCTGCGGAGCATGAAAATTATAGAGCAGAGGTGTTTTTATATAGCGTACCATCGGATAGTTACTGTCCGTAGATATTTCATCGCGAAAACGATCTGTAACCCGTGAAACAGGCAATTCCATATTCGACTGTCCCGAACATACCCAAACATCACCAATAAGAATATCCTTTAATTCGATATCATTAATGGCCATCGTATAAGGTCCGCCAGCTTTCAATATAGGCAAAGTCACTTTCCAGTTACCTTGTACATCAGCAACAGTCTTATATTTCTTTTTCAGGAAAGTTATATCAACGGTTTCATCAGGATCAGCCGTTCCCCAGATATTGACAGGTTCCCCACGCTGAAGTACCATTCCGTCGGAAACAAGAGTCGGAAGTTTAACCTTTGCTCCGCCCAACAAGGCGAAGCAAAGGAACACAACTACTAACCCTACCTTATAAAACCAATACTTATTCATTCTGTCTTTTCTTTTATATGTCTTTATTTCATGATAATTTAGCAAGAGAAGAAATCCATCGGGATTCCACTTTGCAAACTTAGGAAGTTTCTTCCCACTTACCCAGAAATTCTGATTCAAATCATTACTCGCTTGTTACATCATCGTTTACGTATGTTACAAAAACTTGTTGTAATGTTACATTCAAGCTGAAACCACCGATGAACAGGAGGAAAACGAAAGTTTTAGAAAGAGCGGATTACAGTAGTTATTGTTATTCATTCGATCCGCTCCAGGATGATAACAACTACTGTAACCCTCACTCTCCCCCTCTTTAATTATTATAAAATCATTTATTCCAAATCTCCGGTAAAGTCTTCGCTGACATCCTTACCAGCCAAACCATCGGCTACTCCCTTATAAGCATGTTTACGTGCATAATTAGCATCCCAAAGGTTCGGAGCGTCATTCGGTATCCAATTCACATGTTCTTTTTCATTGTCCGATACTCCCCAGATGGTAATACCATATTGTTTATCCACCGGAATATACTTCTTGTACATATCAATAACATACTGATACATTTCTGCCTGTTGTGCCAGATTTTCAGTAGTAGGCGACGAGGTGTTAACCTTAATATCCAACTCGGATACTTTAATCAACTTGCCGGTAGCACCCAGTTTCTGGAACATTTGAGCAATATTGTCTTTATTGGAATCAATAGCAATATGCATTTGTGTACCAATACCATCCACTATGGCCCCTTTGCTTTCGATGTATTCCACATATTTAATCAGACCGTCACACTTATTGAGGTTATATTCCAGATTATAATCATTGATGAATAGTTTATCATCCGGATTTCCATACTGACGGGCAAGTTTGAAAGCTTCTACTGCATAGTCTTTCGGAGTCAGGAAATAATCTTGCCAGTAGAATTCATCAGAAGCCAGATCAGTTTTGCCTTTACCAGTCTTAATGTCTGATGTTTTTCCGTCATCCATTGGTTCATTGACTACGTCCCATGCATGAACATAAGGTTTGCAATGGGTAACCATCTTTGAAATCCAGTCTTCCATAGCATCTCTGATAATCTCGGCTTTTTCTTCGTCGGTCTTCTCAATGATAGTAGGACCGGAAGCGCGAGTGACTGCACGTGTCTCCACCACTTTCTCCGACAATACGATATTATCTATATAATAATCGCCTGCACTAACTCCGAAATTGATACAGAATCGATTCATATCCTCTTTAGACACTGTAAATTCTTTCTTAAATTCTGTCCAAGTCGTACTCACATTTCCATCTACATAGCATTCACCTGCATAACTCGTTGAGTTCTGAATTTGAATTTGGAAAGTAGTTGAGACACTTGCTTTAATCATAGCAGAGAACTCATAGGTCTTGCCGACTTCCAAAGGAGTATCAAAGCCATATCCAGCCTGTGCCTTATATGCATTGCCCGCCCCTCCGTCAACAGAACTAGTCAGCTTCATCGAATATGAACTTCCATATCCTTCACCTTCTTCCGAAATCGCGGCTTTTCCACTACTCCAAGCTCCCCAAGGAGTAATAGCTTTGCTTTCAAAATCTCCGTTAGAAATCAGATTAACCACAGTAGGATCGGCATCTTTGTCTGTCACAACAATATTATCTACATAATAAGTCACATCCGGCAAATAACCAAATTCAAATGCAATCTGAAATGTAGTACTAACAAAATCATTCACTGTGATCTTCACCTGCTGCCATTGAGACGTTGTCTCAAAAGCTTCCGTCCAACTGCCACCTGTAGCATACCAGTCTTTATATGGATAATTATTTCCTAACCCAGCGAAAGTCAACCGGGCTTTACCAGCTTTATCCGAACGGACAAAAAATGAAATTTCATAATTATGCCCACTTACTGCTGAAATGTCAGGAGTATATAATTGCACAGAATGAGCAGCCGTTACAGAAGATCCTACTGTAAATTTCAATGCTTTGGAAATAGTTGTCAGTCCTTCCCCTTCCACAATGGACATCGCATCACTTCCATTTTTACGATTCCAGCCATCAAAGGTTCCATCTTCAATGCCTGACAGATCCAACAAATTACTGCCCGCCGGTCCCGGAATAACTTCCGGTGCAATCAGACTATTCAGATAACTCGCATTCTGATTAGTGTGCCAAATCAGACAGTGTCCATAAATGCTTATACCCGCTTCTGTAGTCTTTGTAAACAATTGATCTACCTTATCAAATTTCAAATTCCCTTTAGAATCGACCATAGGACCGTGCTTCATGGCATATCCTATCGTCAGATCATTAAAGTTCTCATTCACAATGGTAGTCGTTGTCTCGTCACCAAGATATTCATCCATCCCCACTCCGATACCCAACTTAAAGTTGGGATCGGATAAATATTCTTTCAACGGCTTGTAACGGGAAATCTTTTCAGCCAACTGTAAAGGCAGTTCGGAAGAAGTAACCGCTCCATGTGTAGGGTCTTTATACCACTCCATCTTATTATCGTCACACGATGTCAATATCAGCACCGACAAGGCAACAAACGGAAGCATATTTCTGTATTTCATAATCTTTTCAATTTAAAGTCATTATTATTCTGCATCCTCTTCTTCGTCCGGGAAATCGGTATATTCCGGCTTCGTCAAAGGTACGACACGCCAGTTATCAATATAAATCTTCACGGAAGTTGCTTTGGATAGAAACTCTGTTTCTTTATCCGAGCTCGCACCTGTGATCTTATCCAATGTAATATCAGAGTTCTCAAAATAGAAACCGAAGTTGGCATAAGAAGCAGATGCACGGGTAGCGGCCACATCGGCAAAAGTGGTCCAAGCTCCGCTGGATGCTTTCGATTTGTAGAATTCACTAAACGGAACAGTTACAGTCTGCCAACCGGTTGTCTGGAAAGGAACAATCTTTCCGTCTACAAGCCACGGTACGTAATTATAACAGTCTCTCTCCCATTCTCCACCGTTGAATCCGTTCTGACCACAAATCTTCAGGAATCCGGATTCAGACCAAGGTTCGGGCACATAAATTTCAAACTGAATAGCACATTCGGCAACAGGAGTTTCAGCAGGGACACCCAGCGTCAACCAGTCAGGATCAGTGCCATTACCAGCTGTCCAAACTTCAGCACAACGATTCTTCGCTGCTGCCACCGGCAACTGTCTTTCTAATGGCAAACGACAGTAAGCACCTTGCGACACATTACCTTCACCAATCGAAGCAGATTCCAGTTCGGTTGTTTGAATCATACTTTCAGAATCGCCCCATGCTCCTTGTGCACCCACTCCGTCGAAGTTCAACAACAAGCCTTTCTTATAATTGAAATAGGCAGGAGAATAAGCACCACCATTCGAACCTTCTACGAAAATAGAACCGCCCTCTTCAGAAACTCCGGCAGGCATATCCACCATAAAATATTCACCGTCAAGATCAGAAATAATACCTTCTGTCACCACCACATTTCCGGGGAAAACGACTTTTGCTATTTCCGTCAATCCACTTCCGTAAACAATGATAGGTTCACCTATATTCGGCATACAGTTGGAGATTTTCGTTATAGACGGTGCAGCAGCACGAATCTGGAAATCATAAACGTATTCACCGCCATCTTTTACCAAACGAATTGTATTACGTACATTCTCGTCAGCTTCTGTAGTCGGAACTTTACTGTTCACACTAACCAAAAAAGATTTATTCGAAACAAAAACCGGATTAAAATAACAGTTATATCCATTAATATACACTTTCTTCAATCCGTTGAATCCTTCACCTTCAATTCGAATCAGTTGTCCCAAACGGGCAAAATCAACCAAACGGTCAGGAACATTCGACTTCGCGTCTTCCAGATAGATCCCTGTTATGTTCATCACAGAACTTCCGCCATTATCGTCATCGTCGTCACACGAAACAAATGAACAAGAGCAGATGAGCAGGCTCACCAATAAGCCAAATGCTTTCATACTATTTTTATATATCAAGCTTTTCATTCGTATTCTCGTTTTTAATTAAACAAATCAGTTATTCTGTCTTCCTTAAATGCATAAGGCACAGGATCTGCTTTCAACAAAGGATTTTGCACAGTCTCCGATTCCGGATAAGGAAGAAGGAATATACTGGAATCGACGTCACCTATGGCACGCTTCGTTTCATCCGAATCCTCGTCTCTCTTCAAAGTCTGTGTATCCGCATCCCATACTACAGGAATAGCAGTACCCCTATCCTGTCCGGTGATATAATTGAGTACTTCCTGTTGTTTATAATAAGCTCTACGTACCAAGTCATACCAATACTGTCCTTCCAGACAAAGTTCCAGTCTACGCTCACGACGAATATCTTCGTAAGTAATCGAATTTTGGGGTTCCAAACCGGCACGCTTGCGCACTTTGTTAAAGTATTCCATTGCATCGGCATCATCTGTTGAAGGATTATTTCCCAATATAGCTTCTGCATAAATCAGATATACTTCTGCCAGACGCAACATGTAAGTATTGATAGGAGTACTTCCGGAAGTGATCTTCGCATTATCTTTGCTAGAACCACAAACATATTTCTTACAATAAATTCCGGAAACAGTACCCGATGCTTTCTTCTCACAAGTATATCCTCCGTTTGCTTTCTGTATTTCAGGATAATGATCGCCATAAGCCATCCAAGTCGGCTGACGCCGTTTATCTCCTTTTTCATACTCCCAAATCACGTCCGGTTGTGCAAAAACATAACCGCCCCATGCACGGTCATTACCGGTAATAGCCGACTCACAAGCAAAATAGTCCTGTATCGTATTACATTCCCCATACGTACCATTACTAACCCATTGTAAAGCAAACAGTGTTTCCGAGTTGTTATTTTTATCAATCATAAACAAATCGGCATAATCAGTCATCAGTTCAAAATTTCTGTTTTCTATCACTTTTAAAGCCGCTTTCTTTGCCAAATCCAGATAGTCCTGGTTACGGGTCGCACTATTAGGGTTACTACTATAACCGGCATACGTCAGATAAACACGCGACAACATGCCAAAGGCACTGTATTTATTGACACGTCCGGCAGCAGAAGAAACCTCCGGCAAATATTTTGCCGCAAATTCCAAGTCACGCATCGCAAATTCATAGACATCACTTACCGGGCTAGTATTGACAATTGGATTAGCCACCAGTTCATCCGTATCCTCATTTATAATAACATTTCCCCATAACATCGCCAGATAGGAATAAGCAACTCCACGCATGAACCGTGCTTCAGCAATATATGGGTTCTTCACTTCTTCGCTATTGGATGAGTTACCTTTGATCCCGTTAATAATCTTATTAGTTTGCTGTACTATATTGTATAATGAGCCCCAAGCCGAAACTAACGGCCCCGTCAATCCGGTTTCGGTCAAATCGGCAAAAGGATAGATATAATTAGAGGTTGTCGCACAAAGGTTGAATCCGCGTCCATCACCCAGTCCATAATAGAACTTATCGTTAAAGTCGAACCACACCTTATTATACAAAGGAGCTGTTGCTGCCCGGAAATCATCTTCCGTTTGATAAAAGTTATCTCCTGCGATATTGGAGTTATCTTCAGAATCGAGGAAGTCACTGCATCCTGCAAACGCCAAAGCTACAGCCAACATGAAAGAGTATATATATTTACTTGTTTTCATATTTAGTCACTTTAAATGATTAAAAGGTTAAATTCAGACCGAATGTATAAATTCGCGGAGAAGGATAACGATAGTTATCAAAGCCTGTAAGCAAAGCGTCCTGATTGGCAGAACCTATTTCCGGGTCCATCCCTTTGTATTTTGTGAATGTATATACATTCTGCAGGTTACAATAAAGTTTCAGATTCTGAATACCAATCGGTGCCAACCATTTATGCGGGAACGTATAGCCGAAAGAGATAGACTGAATACGCAGGAAAGAACCATCTTCCACAAAGCGGTCACTGAAACGATAATTGGAATCATCTGTCCCTTTGGCAATAGCCATACGGCAAGCATAAGGGTCACCGCCTACAATCTGTATATTCCGATAATCATCCGGACCATTCGGATCAATCAAAGCCAGTTGTGCATAATCCAACGCCGATTTCAGGATATTATTATTGCCCCGTGGATTTTCAAGTTCACGACGCCCCCAGTTTACAACTTCATTTCCCACCGATCCGGTCAGGTTAATGCTCAAGTCGAAGCCTTTATAAGAGAAAGAGTTACCGAAGCCGAAAGTAAAGTCCGGTTCAGGATTACCGATATAAGTACGGTCCTGTTCATTGATAACACCGTCTTTGTTTACATCTTCAAAAATATAATCACCAATCCAGATACTATTCTTGGAAATCGACATACCTTCAGGCAATGCTACCGGCTTAATTGCTCCGGAAGCATCTTTATAGTAAAAGTCAGTAGCCTTTTCAAAGCGGCCAATCACTTTATAACCATAAAACTGTCCGATAGGGTTTCCTACTGATGTACGTGTCAGTACGGTTATTGTTTCGCCTGTCTGATTACTCTTATCTATCAGGCTGGTTGCCGTATCCAGCGATTTTACTTTATTACGGTTCATAGAGAATACCACGTTACTTCTCCATTGAAATCCGCCTTTATCAATATTCACTGTATTTAAAGTCAACTCAAGTCCTTTATTCTCCAAAGAACCCACATTCTTCCAGGGTGCGGAAGTAGAGCCCTGACCTGAAGTTCCCACGTAAGCAGGAAGAGGCACTTGCAACAACAAATCATTTGTTTTCTTATAATAAATATCGGCTATCAATTCAATCCTGTTCTGGAAAAGATTAATATCAAGTCCCAGATTACTTGAATAAGTAGACTCCCATTTCAATTCGGGATTCGGAGTATTGCCAGCCAGCAATCCTGTTCCCCAAACGGTAGCAACAGATGAATAAATGGCTTTATATGCATTATTAGGCACATTCTGATTACCTACAACACCCCATCCTAAACGCAATTTCAGATTATTAATAATATTGTTGTCTTTCAAAAAAGATTCATTGGAAACCTTCCAAGCCAAAGCAGCCGACGGGAACCATCCCCAACGATTATCTTTGTAGAATTTGGAAGAACCGTCGCGACGAAGAGTAAATGTCAACAGATATTTGTCATCGTATGAATAGAACAGACGGCCGAAATAAGATAAAATCGAACTTTCTCCACTATTACCATTATTCTTGGCTGTTGCGGCATCTCCCAATGTCAGGTCGGTTGCAGCATTGGACAAATATCCCATACGGCTTCCCATCAGATATTCCCATTTGCTCTCCTGCATTTCCTGGCCAATCATTGCATTCACATTGTGCACTCCAAAAGTTTTCATGTAATTCACGATATTTCTCCAACTCCAGAACTTATTATATGATTTGGAGAAAGTCCCCTGACGGTCCGTATTTTCAATCGCACCAAAAGTATATGAGGGATCAAATTTATAAGTATTAGTTACCCCATAATCGAAAGACAATTCCGTTTTAAACGTCAGTCCGTCAATGATAGTAGCTTCAGCATAGGTGTTTGCCCGAATACCCATTTTCTCGTTGCGGTTATCCTTAATCATGGCAAGACCCACCGGATTCGTTTGTACCCATTCGTCCGTATCCGGTCCGTCAAATGTGCCTTCAGCATTACGAACAGCCACACTCGGACTCTGCAATAAAGCAGTTCTAATCAACGACTCGTCAGATACAGTCAATTTCTGACGGGAATTACTAAACGCAAAGTTAATACCCATTTTTAAATAGCTCTTCACCTGGGCATCAAAACTACCTCGTAAGTTCAGACGCCTGAACCCTGAACCAACAGCAATACCATCCTGATTGAGGTAACCTGCTCCCAATGCATAGTTACTTTTATCAGTACCTCCGGTCACAGAAAGATTATGACTGGTCATCATAGCTTTAGAGAACATCTCATCCTGCCAGTCTGTACCCTCACCTAGTAAATCCGGACGAACAAAGTTATTATCCTTGTTCACTATTCCCCAATCATTTCCCGAATAGTCTTTTCCTGAACGAACATTCTTATGCTCCGCATATTCACGCAGATTCAGCATATCCAGTTTTTTAGGCATTTCCTGCCATCCTATATATCCGTCATAAGTTATTTGCGCCTCACCCTTCTGTCCACGTTTGGTAGTAATCATAATCACACCGTTTGCAGCTCGCGCACCATAAATAGCAGTGGCGGAAGCATCCTTTAATACGTCCATAGAGACGATGTCCGAAGGATTGATAGATGCCAGTGCATTATCACTTCCCGAACCTGTGGAACCGTCGATGATAACACCGTCAATGACAAAGATAGGTTCATTGGAGGCATTCAAAGAGTTGATACCACGAATACGGATGGAAGAACTACCACCGGGCATACCGCTATTAGCCTGTACCTGCACACCAGCAGCACGTCCTTGCAGTACCTGGTCAACGGAAGTCACTACAGATTTCTTAATGGCTTCATCGTTGACCGATACAACAGAACCGGTCAGGTCACTACGTTTCATCTGACCATATCCAACTACAACTACTTCGTCTAATACTTTTGCATCTTCTTTGAGGGTAATATCAAACTGCTTTTTCCCGGCTACAGGAATCGTTTGTGTCTGATATCCGATAAAAGAAATCTTCAAGCTACCTTTGGCTGATACATTCAACTTAAAATTACCATCCAAATCGGTAACTATACCATTGGTAGTGCCAGCTTCTACTACACTGGCTCCGATAATCGGTTCGCCCGATGCATCTTTGACCACTCCCGTCACGGAAACAGTCTGTGCCAATACCCATACAGGGAAGAGGCAGAAAAGAATGATAAGACCTAACGGTCGAAAATAATGATTTGTGCTTTCCATAAAATCATTTTTTTAATTAATAATGATAGTGGTTAATCCAAGTTATAGGTTTTTCTCTTCTTATTTATAATAAGGAATAGAGTAAGGAATTCATGTTTCCATAAGCAGTTATTATTTTAAGGTGTCCGACAATTCATTTTTTTGGTTAATGCAAATTTATGGATAATATATCAAGCATAGGTGGAGATTTTGTTTCAAGCAATTGACAGGCGGTTACATACACTTGCATGTACGTTACAAGCTATTGCACACCCGTTACATACCCCTCCCAGAAGCATCCCTAAAGGGTTTGCACGTAACATCAGTAAAAGGAAAAGTAACAAAGCTAATGCTATTTTAATTTAATATAGTATCTTTGTCTATATAAAAAGCACCAATAAACCCTGCTTATATTAATGAGTATGAAAGCACAAATCCTATTCCTTTTTTCCATATACTGTTTCCTGATAGGAAGCACTCCTGTTATGAAAGCACAGACCGGCAAATTCTATTCAACAGACAAAGAACTTTCCAACAGTCTGATCAATGCCGTATATCAGGACCGGAAAGGATTTATCTGGATAGCTACCGAAAACGGACTTAATAAATTCGACGGGACACGTTTCTCGATCTATCGACATAATGCTACGGATAGCACCAGTTTGAAGAACAACTATGTACGGACATTATTCGAAGACAGTCGCGGTAATTTCTGGATCGGATGCATCAATGGCTTACAACGATATGACCGCGCCACAGACAACTTTCACGAATTATTCATCTCTCGGAAAGACGGACGAAAGAATCCTCATATCACTTCCATTATTGAACGCCGGAACGGAGATCTTTGGATAGCAACTTCCGGACAAGGCGCCATATCCCTAAAAAAGAACAGTAATCCCGCTTCCTTCCATATCGAAACCGAACTTACAGACCGGATAGGTAGTAACTACCTGAATGTCATTTTCGAAGATTCCCGGCAAAATTTATGGATTGCTACAGAAGAAAAAGGACTTTACCGTTATTCTCCGGAAAGTAAAGAGCTTAAAAGCTATAAAGCACCTTATCATATAGCAGGTGATGACGTTTCTGCCATTTGTGAGGATGCACACGGACAAATTTTCGTAGGAACCTTGACAAAAGGTCTTTTCAGGCTATCATCCCGGCAAGAAGGAAACTTCGAACCTATCCTCTACCAAAACCGGATGAATTTGAATATCCGGACTCTTATCATTGATACCCGTGGAAAACTTATCATAGGAACAGACGGTGAAGGAGTAAAAGAATATCAGCCTCAACAAGATATTATTGTGGACAGTGAAATTAATGCGGGTCCCTTCGACTTCTCCAAATCCAAGGTTCACTCGTTAATCGAAGATAAAGATCACAATTTATGGCTGGGCATTTTTCAGAAAGGTTTGATACTAGTGCCCGGCATTTCAAATAAGTTCGACTACTACGGCTACAAATCAATACACAACAACACCATTGGTTCCAGCTGTGTTATGGCTATTCATACAGATGAACAAGCTACAATCTGGATAGGTACGGATAACGACGGATTATATGCCATAAACGATCAGGGAAAACAATTACGCCATTACACCCATCAGGCAGGTAATCCCCAATCTGTCCCCGGCACTATCCTATGTCTCTATGAAGATTCCAATCAGGAACTTTGGCTAGGATCTTACTTCGACGGTCTGGCACGGATAAACAAGCAAACCGGAACATGTCAGGATGTCACCTCGCTTTTACAAGGAAATCTTAACGCAGGCAAGCCCAAAGTTTCCTGCATCATTGAAGACAAAAACAAGAATCTCTGGGTAGGTACTTATGGTTCGGGCTTATACAAAATTAATTTACCAACTCAACATGTCACCTATTACGAATCTACCCGCAACGAAAACGATGACTGGAGCATCAACCGTCTTCCGAACGATTGGATCAGCTACCTACTGGAAGATAAAGAGGGAATGATATGGATCGGCACTTATAAAGGTCTGGCCGTACTCAATCCTCAAACGGACAATTTTATCAATTATAAAAAGCAAAACAATCTCCTCCCCGGGTATGTCGTTTACAGTTTATTGGAAAGTAGTAATGGAGAGATCTGGGCTGGTACTTCCGAAGGATTGGTCTGCCTGAATAAAGACAGACTAACACCTGTACTTTTCACTACCGCCGATGGACTCCCCAGTGATATTATTTGCGGCCTGGCTGAAGACGAGAAAAAAAATATATGGATCAGTACCCATCAGGGAATCTCCAAACTGAATCCTCCGGAAAAGAAGTTTATCAACTATTATGCAGGCGACGGTCTGCAAGGAAATGAGTTTACGCGCACTGCTGTATTTAAAGATAAACGCGGCAAGATATTTTTTGGAGGTACCAATGGAGTAACAGCTTTCTACCCCCAGGATATCACCGAAATCAAAAAAGAAATGAATGTATTGATTACCGGCTTTCACGTTGCTAACCGCCCTGTGAAAAAAGGGGATAAATCCGGCAACAATGTCATCACTGATACTGCTGTCATGGATACCGAGCAATTTACACTGGCATATAATGAAAATACATTCAGCATTGATTTTTCTGTTTTGGAATTCAGCAATCCCGACCGGATTAGTTATCAATATAAGATAAAAGAATTAGGCGATGAATGGATCAGTACGCAACCGGGAACAAACCGGGTGACTTATAGCAGTCTGAAACCGGGGAAATACACTTTCTCCGTACAGGCACGCGACCATAATAATTTCTCTAATATCCGCACAGTTACTATTGCCATCACTCCACCCTGGTACCAGACCTGGTGGGCAAAAGTAATCTGGGGATGCCTCGGAGCATTACTAATCTATGCTCTTACCATGTATATTCTGTCACGTATCCGCCACCGGCAAGAAGTGATGCGACAAAAACACATGGAACAGATTAACGAAGCCAAATTACAATTCTTCATTAATATCTCACATGAAATACGTACCCCGATGACTCTTATCATCAGCCCGTTAGAGAAACTGTTAGCCGAACATTCCGAGAAACAACCGGTTTATCTCATGATTTACCGGAATGCCCAACGTATTCTACGTCTGATCAATCAACTGATGGACATACGAAAACTGGACAAAGGACAAATGCATCTGAAATTCCGGGAAACAGACATCGTAGGATTTATCAATGACTTGATGCAAACATTCAATTATCAAGCGCAAAAAAAGAACATCACATTTACTTTCGAAAAAGAACTGGAAGGTGCTGATTCTCTGAAAGTATGGATTGATCTAAATAACTTTGACAAAGTATTGATGAATGTCCTTTCCAATGCTTTCAAATATACACATGAGGGAGGAAATATCGAAGTGTCATTGAAAACCGGTCACAACGATGCCTACCGGAGTGCTTTGAAAGATTATTTCGAGATAGATATCACCGATAACGGAATCGGTATTGACAAAAACAAAATAGAACAAATATTCGAGCGTTTCTATCAGATTGACAACGACATGACACAATCTAATTTCGGTACAGGAATCGGACTGCATCTTTCACGGTCGTTAGTGGAACTGCACCACGGCATCATCAAAGCAGAAAACCGCGAAGACGGACAAGGAACCCGTTTCATCATCCGCCTGCCGTTAGGTAGTAATCACTTGAAAGCAGAAGAACTGGAAAATCCTGAAGAAACCGGAAGCGAACCAACAATCTCCCAACTTCCCAAAGATTCGATCTATGAAACGGAAGAAGAAAACAAAACTAACGAGTACAGGAAACCCAAAGCAAAAACACGTTATCGCGTCTTAATCGTAGAAGATGATGAAGAAATACGCCGCTACATACGTAGCGAACTGGATAGTGATTTCCGTATCTATGAATGTACAAATGGACGGGAAGGACTGGAAACCATTTTGAAGGAGAAACCCGATCTCGTCATCAGTGATGTTATGATGCCCGAAATGGATGGGATCACTCTCTGCCGGAAAATAAAACAGAATATCAATATCAATCATATACCGATTATATTATTAACCGCCAAATCGAAAGCCGAAGACCAAATCGAAGGGCTTGAAATTGGAGCAGATGCTTATATCGTAAAACCATTCAACACTGAATTATTACGAACTACTATCAGTAATCTGATAGCCAATCGGGAAAGACTGCGCGGCAAACTGGTAGGTGAACAACAAGTAGAAGAAAAAATAACAAAGATAGAAATGAAGTCCAATGATGAGATCTTGATGAGTAAAGTAATGAAAACCATCAATGACCATCTTGCCGACCCTACCCTTAATGTAGAGATGCTGGCAGCCAACGTTGGAATGAGCCGCGTACATATGCACCGCAAATTAAAGGAGTTGACTAATCAGTCAGCACGAGATTTCATTCGTTCTATCAGACTGAAACAAGCTGCCAATCTGCTACGTGAGAAGAATCTAAGCGTTTCGGAAGTTGCATACGCTACAGGCTTCTCCAACCTCTCTCATTTCTCCAATACATTCAGAGACTTTTACGGAATTTCACCGAGTGAATATAAAGAACAACAGATGTAACAAACAGAATTAGACTTGTTACAAACAAGAATCTAAATTAGAAAGAAAACCGTTATTGATATGACAAATAATGACTAAAGCTATTTATACATAATCAATGCAGACTGTCCGGGAATAATTACTTCCGACCCGGTTTGCGTACCTAATCCACGCACATCTATCACGCCATCTTTGCATACCACTGTATATTTACCAACAGGCACTTCCAAACGCGCAGGAGTCATACGAGAATTAAACGCCACGATAATATCTTCCCAACTATCTCCGTTCGCATGATCCTTCAGGCGGAATGCAATCAGGTTTTGTCCTTCCACCGGAAGAAACTCCAGATGTTTCCGAACCCTTTCCGCATCTCCCATACGGAAAGCGGGATGGGACTTACGCAGATCTATGAGTCGCTTATAATACATGAAAACATCTCCGTTCGTCGTTTTACGTCGCCAATCGATAGCATTGACTGCATCCGGACTCTTATAACTATTGCCCACTCCTTGTTTATCGCGCATCACTTCTTCTCCTGCATAGATAAAAGGAATACCTTGCGAAGTGAAGACTACCGTCTGCGCAAGCTTATCAAGTCGAACCAGTTGCTCGGGAGTAGCTCCCGGCATACTTGCTTTCAAGCGATCAACAAGGCACAAACCGTCATGGCAGGAAACGTAGCTAATCATCTGGGTAGGCTGCTCCGCCCACGGTTTCTGACTGTAATTAACAGAATCACACCGTACTTGCGGATGCTCAATAGCACCCACAATACCGAATTTAACACTCATTTCTGCTCCCGGAACTCCGGCGAGGAAAGCCCCTTTCTCCTTTTTCCACACAGGTCCGCAAAGCCCATCACGCAATTCATCCGAGAATACGGCAATTCCCGGCATGTGGGAAACATTCCCTTTCATTGCCAACGAATCTGCCGGATATTGGGGAGTGTCGGCTGCCCAACCTTCTCCATAAATACAAATGGTAGGATCAACCTTGTTCACCGCTTTCCGGATCTCATTCATGGTTTCAATATCATGCACTCCCATCAAGTCAAAACGGAAACCGTCAATATGATATTCTTTTATCCAATAAAGAACGGACTCTATCATAAACTTGCGCATCATAGGGCGTTCACTTGCCGTCTCATTACCGCATCCGGAACCATTTGCCAATGTCCCGTCTTCTTTCTGACGATAAAAATAACCGGGAACAGTACGTTCAAAATTACTTTCAACGGTATTAAAAGTATGATTATAAACCATATCCATTATCACACGGATACCAGCTCTATGCAGTGCTTGTACCATTTGTTTGAACTCTTTCACACGAGTGGCAGGTTGATAAGGATCAGTTGAATAAGAGCCATCCGGCACATTATAATTCGCCGGATCATATCCCCAGTTATAGTGGTTTTCTTCCAGTTTTGTTTCGTCGATAGAAGCATAATCAGAGGAAGGAAGAAGATGTACATGTGTCACTCCCAGTTCTATCAAGTGATCGATACCGGTCAATAACTTATCTGAATTCATGGTCCCGTGTTCAGTCAATGCGAGGTATTTACCTTTATTCTTAATTCCCGAAGTAGAATCAACCGAGAAGTCACGATGATGCATTTCATAGATAATCATATCAGCAGGAGATTTCAGAGAAGGACGCCTGTCACTCTCCCATCCCTCGGGATTTGTAGTCTTCCAGTCAATAATGGCAGCACGTTTCCCATTCACTCCGACAGCATGGGCATTGATTCCCGGCGTGTCTCCCTGCCATTTATCATTGATTTTTACATTGAAGGCATAGAATTTACCAAGTAGGTTCTTATCTACTGAAGTTGTCCAGGTTCCATCTTCTGTGGGCTCCATCTTTACTGTTTCATAAGCATGTCCGCCTTCACCGGCATCATATAGCATCAGGCGTACTTCTTCTGCAGTTGGTGACCAAAGATAAAATTTGGTTGCCAACGGCGTATATTCCATTTCCGTAAGACTTCCCGTACGAACCGGATACAGCTCAAAAGAAGCATATTCCTTTTTCGCAGGGGAGCAGCTCATTACTGTTGTCACTGTAGTCACCCCTAATATTGCTAAATAATTACCTCCCATCTTCATTTAAACCTCCCCTAGATATTTCCTTTATATCTATCCCTATAATCAGTCGCTTTACTTCACCTTATCCGGATTCTTCGCTATAAAATCCTTCCAGCTATTATAACCTTTTTCCATTGTCGGCCGCCCCATTTGCAGGAAATGACAATAGGCTGCTGCCAATCCGTCTGTTGCATCCATAAAAGTAGGCATATCCTCTTTGGGAAAGCGCAACATCCGCTGCAACATATCCGCTACCTGTTCTTTGGATGCCTGCCCGTTTCCGGTGATAGCCATCTTTATCTTCAAAGGAGCATATTCCGTAATCGGAATATCCCGACTCAACGCCACTGCCATCGCTACCCCCTGTGCACGGCCCAACTTCAACATCGATTGTACATTTTTACCGAAGAAAGGCGCTTCAATAGCCAGCTCATCAGGCAGATAACTTTCAATAATGCTCAATACCCGTTCATGGATATGGCGAAGTTTCAGATAGTGGTTGGCAAATTTACGCAAGTCGATAATCCCCATCGCAATCATTTCGGGCTTGGTTCCTTTCACTCTTAGAACACCGTATCCCATGATTGTCGTACCGGGGTCAATCCCCAGGATTATCTTTTCTTTTACCGGTTGAATCACTCTATCACCTCCATCAAGGTCGGAAACCCGATCACTTTATCTTTAAATATTTTTGCCAGTTCGTCATTCAAACGTACTCCCTGTTCCAAATGCCAACGATGCAGTAACCCACTGCTTTCCACCTCCCATTGCAAAGAATACGCACTTCCTTCTTCCCGATGACTTAATATCCTGCAAATGCGCGGTGCCTTCAACGTACCGTGTTTCTGTACTTCAGGAATATAACTCTCTTTTATCCAAATCATGAAATTGTCGTGAACGTCATCGTCCACTTGAAAAGTTGTATTATAAATCAGCATATCTTAATTTCATACTATTATTTACCGCAAACATAGCAATTATTTCAGAATAATGCATTATATTTGCGGCAACAAAAAAGATTCGTTTACAAACGTTATCATATAAGATAGAAAAGGGGCGTTAGCTCATCTGGCTAGAGCGCGACACTGGCAGTGTCGAGGTGATCGGTTCGAGTCCGATACGCTCCACTTTTTAAAAGAGCAATTTCCAAAAGAGTTGCTCTTTTTTGATAGCCTTCTTGAAGTAATTATATTGTACGAATCAGAACCAAGTTATTTGATAATTATGGAGCGCAAACTTATCATTCGTAATTTTGGAGCTATCGCTTCAGCAGATATTGCATTGAAAGACTTCAATATCTTCATAGGTGAACAAGGAGCCGGAAAGAGCACAGTGGCCAAACTAATTACTATCTTCGAGAATAGTAGGGATAAAGTTTTGAAGGTTGATTCCGACTATTTAATGACTAAGTTCTCCGAGTACAATATTATTTCGTATTTTAATCCGGACAGCTATATTAGTTATTCTTCAGAACAAGGAGATATCACCTACGAAGATGGTTCCTTCAATTTCACTTTTTCGTACCATTCGACAAGCCATAATTTATACATTCCGGCAGAACGCTTCTTCATTAGTACATTCTCCCGCTCCATAGCTACTTTGGTGTTGTCCAAAGCACCTATACCAGTCACATTGTTGGAATTTGCCTCTTTCTATGAAAAAGCAAAGAACCTATTCGTAAATTATCAAGTTCCTATTTTCAATATAATATTCCAAGTCCGTGAGGCTAGTGAGAATCTAGTTTTAAGCAATTATGATAAAATCATTCCATTCAAAGACGCATCGTCGGGTATTCAATCCGTCGTACCCTTACTCATGGTTATTGATTACATCACCAAGGAGCAATCGGACACTCACTTCGTAATAGAAGAACCGGAACTTAATCTCTTTCCTGAAACTCAAATTGCTTTGCTCCAACACATAGTAAAAGAATGTCATCAGCTGACAATAACAACTCATAGCCCATATCTACTGTCGGCTTTAAACAATATGCTAGAAGCCGGTAACGTATCTAAGTTACACCCGGAAAAAGAAGAAGAGATTGCAGCACTCATGCCTAAAAGCAGTTGGGTTGACTTTAATAAAATTACTGCCTATAAGATAGAAAAAGGACATATCATTTCTATCTTAGATAAAGAATATAACATCATTGTCGCCGACCAAATAGACTCTACTTCAGATGAACAGGGAAGGATTTTTTCTTCATTATTAGATTTAGAATAATATGGCAATATTCAAACAAGCCTGCACATGGGAAGTAACAGATAAGTTGCTGGTAGTAAAAGAAAATAAATGCAAATGCGTTTTCTCAAATCCCAATCAGCATCTACTCACAAAAATAAAGGTTGATGGTTGCCAAATTACTGATGGCATCAGATGTGACTACCTGATACTCGACCATTGTCACAACGAATATTTTGTTGAATTAAAGGGGAAAGATCTGCCTCATGCTGTTGAACAACTGGAAGCCAGTATCCAGCAATTATCAGCCCCCAACCATACAATTAAAAAAAAGGCTATTATTGTATCAAGCCGTAATCCCTCCAATGACACTTCGGTACAAAGAGCTAAAGCTATGTTCAAGAAAAAATATGGAGTAGAGCTTATACCCAAGAATATACAAATAGAAATTACAATCAAATAATATCCCGACAAATCAGACTTCCTTTTTTTTGCATAAATAGCAAAAAAAGGACCTTTATTCAAGGTCCTTTTTAATCACTTCGTCCATTTCTTTTATACGTTTCTCACGATCTTTAATGGGACCGTCTTTCTTGTCATTCTTAAATACGTCATCGGCACGGTCGGCAACCTCGCCGCTCCATTCCTCAAACTGGTCCTTAGCCGGACGACCATTCGGCTCGATATTTTCCTCGGCTATCGAATCATGCCTGTTAATCATATCATCCATAAGTTTTCGTTTTAAAAGTTTATGGCTATAAGACAATACAAACGAAGAAAAGTTTTCTATTTTAATGATTTTTGAAGAAATCAGCCATGTTATTATACTATCAAAGAAACACTCCAGCCCAATCTGTGTCATTCATCCAGATACCTATATAAATTGCAGTTGCCGGCAACGTCCAGTACATTCAGCTCTTTCAAGCGTTTTTCCACTTTCTTTTGTGAAACCAGCCCGAAATTCCGTAACATATCACGCAACTTCCTAAACCCATATTGAGAAGTGATTTGTAGCAGTTCTCGAAGTGTTTTTATATCAGCTTCAGAAATGATCCGCTGCGACCGAATATCGAATTTCAATTCTGTGATAGGAGTATCAAGTAAAGCCTTTGCCGCTTTTATATCTTCGGGAATAAAAATTTCCGGATTCGTTTCTTCCGCCTCTCTCATGAACATATCATTATCAAAGCCATTTTGGCGGAATTTCATTTCATACGCCCGTACTGTTGCTTTAAGACGGATATTTTCTTCTTTATACGTCCTAAGGAATCCCGCTTGAGATTTTATTTCCTGCACAAGTCCTTCAAATGCCTTCTGTGCTTGACGATATTTCATACGTTTCCGGATACTAAAATCCTTAATATTTCCTTGTAAGACGGTATAAAGAAATAGTTGCCGTCTTTCATCATTCCTTATCATTCCGGCAAGCTCCTTTATTATTAACCGGATCAATGGGGTTAACTCTTTCAGTGATTGAAGTAGAAAAAATTCCTCTTCATTTTCCTTCATCTTCTCATCCATCCGGCGTTTGTGTTCTTCTTCGGAAAGACTGAACCGAATATTTCGTTCAAGACAATCCGTCAGACTGTTTTCATCAAGCATTAGATAATCGCCGACTTCTGAATAAATAATCTCTTGCCTTTCACACCAAGTAATAATACGTCTGGTAGATACCTGATACTTGGTTGCCGCTTCTTCAATACCAATCCATTGTTTTGTTGCCATAACTCGTTTGTTTTTAGATGTATACGTCGCAACCGGATATAAAAAAGGTGCGAACGATACATATATTTCCCAACAGCGGTACTAGCAAAACCGACAGATGAAAATACAGTATGCCCCCACCAGAACTTATATATCGATAGGGATATAAGCTTGGCACGGACATTTGATTTATCATCTGTTTGAAAATTGCTAGTTTCCTGTTAGATAAATTAAATGTCCTATAAATACAAGTCCGGCTGTCAAAGGTCCGGTCCTTGATTGCAAATATACTTCTTTTTTCTGAAAAGAAAGATAATAAATGACAAGCTTTTTAGTTACAATAGAATTTTATATAAGACAAATAAGTAAACAACTACACGGGAGAATAGTTTCATCGGTGAGAAACTAAAGTTCCATCAGTGTGAAACTATAGTTTCATCAGTAAGAAACTAATAGTTCCAAGCAAGAGAAACTAAAGTTTCAAGGCGATGAAACTGTAGTTTCGAACCGCAAAACCAATAGTTTCAAGGCTTGAAACTATCGGTTACAAGGCAGGTCCCGCCCCGTAAGTACAGGGGTAATAAATAAAATAGCTTATCTGCCTGTGGTTAATACTATTCAGGCAATGAAACTTCATCTGTGATTTTTACTTGATTTGGGTATGCATCTCTACCATACCGTCTTTGCAGTGCGTTTATCTCTTCTTAGCTTTGCAGTGACAGCATTATTGCCGTCACAGTGCTGTCACCATGCTGCTGCCACGCCATTAACTTTTCATAATCAAACAGTTAAGTTACAATCTGTGACAGATGACAGCAAATTTATTTTTTTTTATTTATTGGAGAGAGTATAAGTTCAACTTATAAATGCAATATTTCTTTTTTATTAATCGGACTTTAGATGCAAAGTTGCTTATTTATTCCGATAGAGTTGCGGACGGAAAGGAACATAAAGAGTGTAATTACTATCCGCCGGCTTTCCTCCCACCAATGCAGGTGACCATTTCGGCATTCCTTTGACAATGCGGAGAGCCTCCTCTGCAAATTCCGGATGAGTGGAACGTAGAATATGAGGACGAAGGATAACCCCTTCTTTATCAATAGTAAACTCACATAAAGCATAACCCGAAACATTCTTCTCCAAAAGCCCTGACGGATAAACCATTTCACTGGCAATATATTCTTCCGGAGTCATCGCAGAGAAATGAGCAGGTTCCTCCACCTGTCTTCCGGAAAGTGTCTTTGAACGGGGACCCACCGGATAAATTCCGATATACATCGGCCGCTTATAAGCATCCGGCTCTTCCTTGGTGCGCTGTTGCAATGCTTTTAATAAAGCAGCAGCCTCCACTGCCAACGTCTGTTCAGAAATATTTTCCCCTCGGGATAACATATAAGCCGACTGACAAACCAACACGAGACGTTCCATCAACGTTCCCTTTTCCGGCGACCATTTACGTCCCATCTGCTCTTTACCTTTAGCATCCGTAGAAGAGAAAAAATAAACAATTCCATCCAAACCAGCCGTAGAACCGTCCAAATCCTGTACCTGCTCTGTCACCAAACGAAAGATAGCCCCTAAAGACTGATATAGGGAAGCACTAATGACAACCGATTTAGTATCCACCGTCACCGTCCCCTTCTCTGCCTGCCAATAAGTACGCGATAATGTGTTCGAAACCAGGGTATAACGTCCATTCCTCTTCTCTACCGACATTGCATACTCCGGCGAAAAGGAAGGGATAGCTGCAAAACGCGCATAAGGCTGTTTCTGGAAGCCCGTATTAAGTAAAGAAAACACACTACGATAATATTCGCCTAACTCGCCTGTATAAGTGGAAAAAGGTTTCACCGGCTCCAAATAGTCAATCTGGGCCGCAAGGCGAAAAGAAAAGGTTAAAAGCAGAAGACAGAAAACAATCTTTTTCATAAGTTGCCGGATTTTCGGTACATATATGCCACAAAGTTACTACAAAAAAGAGAAATGCGGAAAGATATAGTGATAGAATTGAGTTACAAGGGTTTCAGTCGTGCTTCCGATTATTCGTGAAGCCATCGCAATCACCGCTGAAGCCAAATCAGGACGCCGCTACGTTACTTGTCCGTAACCATGCACGGAATGGCGACAAACGGACACGGATAACGAAACAAGGCGTTAAGGATTAGTGAGTTACTGACAACTCACGCAACAAATCCGGTTACGGAAAAAGATTGCGCCGTTCCTCCCCGTTTTGCGTACCGGCGACGGACTCTTCACCAACTAATTTTGAACCTAAAAAAATAAGGACGATGAAGAGTACATTTTCAGTAATCTACTACCTCAAACGTCAGGTAGTGAAAAAGGACGGGACAGTACCCGTCATGGGACGCATTACGGTGGACGGCAGCCAAACGCAGTTCAGCTGCAAACTGACCGTCGATCCCAAGCTGTGGGACACCAAAGGGGGACGTGTCACGGGCAGAAGCTCGGCGGCACTCGAAACGAACCGCATGCTCGACAAGATGCGTGTGCGCATCAACAAACACTATCAGGAAATCATGGAGCGTGACAACTTCGTCACGGCGGAGAAGGTCAAGAACGCCTTTCTCGGACTGGAACATCGCTATCACACGCTGATGCAGGTGTTCCGGCAGCACAACGAAGACTACGAGAAACAGGTGGATGCTGGCATGAAAGCCAAAGGCACGCTCCTGAAGTACAGGACCGTTTACAAGCACCTGCAAGAGTTCCTCACCATCCGCTACCGCGTGAAGGACATCGCGCTGAAAGAGCTTACGCCCGCCTTCATCTCCGACTTCGAGATGTTCCTGCGCACGGACAAGCACTGCTGCACCAACACCGTGTGGCTGTATGTCTGCCCCTTGCGGACGATGGTGTTCATCGCCATCAACAACGAGTGGCTCACACGCGACCCATTCCGGGAGTATGAAATCAAGAAGGAGGAAACGACACGCAGTTTCCTGACGAAAGAGGAAATCCGGCTGCTGATGGAGGGCAGGCTGAAAAACGCCAAGCAGGAGCTTTACCGCGACCTCTACCTGTTCTGCGCCTTCACGGGCCTGTCGTTCGCCGACATGCGCAACCTGACGGAAGAGAACATCCATACCTACTTCGACGAACACGAGTGGATAAACATCAACCGCCAGAAGACGGGCGTGGTGTCCAATATCCGCCTGCTCGACATCGCAAAGCGCATCATCGACAAATACCGGGGTCTGTGCGGGAACGGCAGGATTTTCCCCGTTCCCCACTACAACACGTGCCTTGCCGGAATCCGTTCCGTCGCCAAGCGTTGCGGCATCACCAAGCACATCACGTGGCATCAGAGCCGACACACGGCAGCCACGACGGTGTTCCTCTCCAACGGCGTACCCATCGAAACGGTCAGTTCCATGCTGGGACACAAGAGCATAAAAACGACGCAGATATACGCGAAAATCACCAAAGAAAAGCTCAACCAAGACATGGAGAACCTTGCCGCAAGGTTGAACGGCATCGAGGAATTTGCAGGTTGCACCATCTAAAAAGAAAAGCCATGAAACGTGACATAATCATCATAGAGGACAAGGCGGTCAGCGTAACCGGTAACGAGATATGGATGACCTCCACAGAAATCGCCGGACTGTTCCACACGGGCGTCCCGGCAGTGAACGCCGCCATCAGAGCCGTCCGCAAGCCGGACGTGCTGAACGACTACGAGGTGTGTCGCTACATGCGGCTTGAAAACGGGCTTTCAGCCGACGTGTATTCGCTGGAAATCATCATCCCCATCGCCTTCCGGCTGAACACCTACCATGCACACGTGTTCCGCACGTGGCTGGTGGGCAAGGCACTCTCGAAGGAAAAGCGGCAGGCATACGTGATGTTCATACAGAACGGAAAAGCCGGGTATTGCTAAACACGCATAAAAAGAAAAAAGAAAAAGGAAACGGACAGCCCGTATGGAGTTGCCCGTTTCCTTTTTTCATGCAGCCGCCTTATTCCATCGGCTTGCGGTAGTTCGCCTCCAATAGTTCACGCAACCCCGATTCGGGGTAAAGCACCTTCCCTCCCAAAAGTATAAAGGGCAGCACCCTGTTGTTGCGGTACTCCTGCAAGGTGCGGCGGCTGACACGGAGCAGTTCCGCCACCTCCCTGTCCGTCAGGTAACGCTCCCCGTCCAACGGCGGGCGGTAACTTTCCAGAAAGGCGGAGAGCCATTTCGAGCCTTTGCGCATGTTCTGCACGACGGTGGCAAGCGGCTCGTCCTCCATCGTAAACACTTCATTGTTCTCGTTCATCATAACTTCGGATTCAGTGGGTTGTGAATAATAAAAATCAAATCATTTTCCGCCGGGATAGAGCGTGCCGACAAGCGGAATGAGCCTTTTGACCTCCTCCGGCTTGTAATAGAACCTGCGGTTTATCTGCGAGTAGCCGATAAGCCGCCTGTCACGCAAAGTCTGCAACGTGCGCGGGCTGATCCTCAACTGCCCGCAGACCTCCTCGCCCGTGAGCCACCTTTCCATCCGCCCGCCGTCGCTCCTGCGCCTCAGGGCGGCTACCTTCTCCGCGAGGGCGTTGAAGGACGCCACCATCATCTCGAAGGTCTTTTTCTCGATAGATACTATTTCCATAAGCAAAACATTTCAGAGTTTGCCGCAAAGGTAACGAAGCCGCCTTGAACACGTACCGTTTCCCGCTAAAAGGCAGCTTGTTGCGCCGTCTGTCCGGGTTACGGAGCCATTATCCGTAAAAATCTTACGTGAGCCACGTAGTGAGCTGTTAAAGCCCATTTGGTTTATTGCCGAATTTTGTCGCAGAAACATAGCGCAAGCCGAGCGCAGAACGTCAAGCCCGCTTGAACGGTATGCCGAGGCGCAGCCTATGTTCATGCAAATAAACCAAAAGAAAGAACTGAATATGAAAGTGATAACGATGGAAAGTTCCGCCTTCACCGCATTGACGGAACAGATAGCCGAGATAGCGGCACACGTGCGTGCCGTTTCCGGCGGTAGGAAGGAAGAAGCTCCCGACAGGTTGCTCACCACCCGCGAGGCGGCGCACCTGCTGAACGTGAGTTGCCGCACCCTCCAGCGCATGCGCAGCGAACAGCGCATCGCCTATGTCGTGCTGCGCGGCAAGTGCCGCTACCGGCAGTCGGAAATCGACCGCCTGCTCGAAGACAGCACCGTTACGGGCGAAGCCGCGACACCGGAACAGTTGAAACGCAACCACACGCTGCGCACGGGCGGCAGACCCAAAGGAAGGAGGACGTAAGACATGGAACTGCTTACCCGCAACAATTTCGAGAACTGGATGCAGAAGGTGATGGAACGGCTCGACCGTCAGGACGAGATGCTGCTCTCCATGCAGCCGTCCGGCAAAGCCCCGAACCCGATGGACGGGATCAGGCTTTTCGACAACCAAGACCTGTGCATACTGCTCCAGATCAGCAAGCGCACCCTGCAACGCTACCGCAGCATCGGCGCGCTGCCCTACAAGACGCTCGGCAAAAAGACCTATTACAGCGAGGCGGACGTGCTGACGTTCCTCTCCGAACATGTAAAGGATTTCCGCAAGGAAGACATAGCCTTCTACAAGGCTCGTATCCATAATTTCTTTCAAAAATAACCATTAAAACATTTTTCAGATGGCAAAGAAAAAAGACGAAAAGGACGTGCTGGTTGTCCGTGACGAGAAGACGGGCGAAATCAGCGTGGTAGCCGGGCTGAACGCCGACGGCTCCCCCAAGCGTATCCCCGCGAAAGCGGAGAACGCGCAGAGTTTCCTGCAATTCGACCGGCACGGCGACGTGCTGGACA
>OAWA01000029.1_pt1 | contig 175573 bp, 177 predicted proteins | sample 1516971 | NCBI WGS metagenome assembly OAWA01 (sample SAMEA2580097, study PRJEB22360) | human gut metagenome | biome: human gut; feature: human-associated habitat; material: faeces | place: Denmark | collected 2008/2010
TAGGGAGGGGGGATTCGAAACACCCCTCCCTACCTCTGGCCCGCGCGGAGCGCAAAGCCATTTGACCAAAAGAAAAAACCTGCCCCGCGCTGCCAGCGCGAGATCCCACACAAAAGAGGAACGATAACCATGCAGAATATCGACCTGATCTGCGTCGGCAAGCTCAACGCGAAATACTTCGCCGAGGGCGTGGCCGAATACCAGAAGCGTCTGGCGGCGTTTGCGTCTTTCCGCATCGTCGAGCTGCCGGAAGAAAAAATCGAAGAGAAGAACGCCTCCGACGCCGTGGTGAAAAAGGCGCTGGACAAAGAGGGCAGAGCCATCCTCGGCAGCGTCCGCAGGGGCGCGGCCATCGTCGCCCTGTGCATCGAGGGAAAACAGATCTCCTCCGAGGAGCTGGCGCAGTTCCTCGCCGACCGCGCAAACAGCGGCGCGGGAGACGTGGCCTTCGTCATCGGCTCGTCCCACGGCCTCTCGGACGAGGTCAAGCGCGCGGCGGCGCTCCGATTCAGCATGGGCCGTATCACGATGCCCCACCAGCTGGCCCGCCTTGTCCTCACCGAACAGATCTACCGCGCCTGCACCATCAACGCGGGGATGAAGTATCATAAATAAAAGGTCGGAGAGGGCGCTTGTAAACTTTCTGTTCAATGCTTGACTTTTGGGGAGAATGGCATATAATAAAAGTGATAAAGGTAGAAGCAAATGAGTCCATTGGCTCACCCAAAAGGAAAGACCCCCTCCCGGAGCGCCATCTCCGAAAGGGGGTCCTTTTTAGTGCTTACGGCCCGTCAGCCATCCGTCAAGCCACTTGCAAATGTAGTAAGACGCTACATTCGCTGCGACGGACAGGATAAAGGTAGAAATAGACTCCATTGGGCTTCACCTCCCTTCCCATAAAATGGGCGGGCAAGGCCGCAAACCCATTATACCACACGTTTCGCCAAAAAGATACAGGAGATGCCAAGAGAAGAGTGATTGTAAACTTTCCGCACAGTGCTTGACTTTTGCGGAGAATCGCATATAATGAAAGTAAGAAAGAAAGAATGATACTTTCCATCGTTCTCACCAAAGCAAAAGAAAACCCCCTCACGGAGTTGCCGCTCCGAAAGGGGGTCTTCTTTATTTAGTGCTTACGGCCAATGAACCATCCGTCAAGCCACTTGCAAATATAGTAAGCTGCTACATTTGCTCCGACAGACAGTATGAAAGAAAGAATACTTTCCATTTTTCTCACCTTCCCTCCCGAATAAATGGGCGGGCAAGGCCGCAAAACCATTATACCACACGTTTCGCCAAAAAGATACAGGAGATGCCAAGAGAAGAGTGACTGCAAACTTTCTGTGCAGTGCTTGACTTTTGCGGAGAATCGCATATAATAAAGACAGAAATGTGAGAACCCAGCGCTTTCATCTCCAGCAATGAGAAATCCCCCAAGGAGTTGCGACCTCCCCGGGGGATTTTTTTGCGCCTTTCGGCGAGCCAAAGCCTCTCCCTTTGGGAGAGGTGTCACCGAAGGTGACGGAGAGGGCAAGCCCGGCAGGAAAGAGCCGCTGCGCAGCGATGGGCAGGCTCTTTGTCAGAGCGATGCTATCGCAGCGTCTGGGATTCGCCGTCAGCGGCCTTGCCCTCTCAGGCGCTCTGCGCCAGCTCCCCCAAAGGGGGAGCCCTTGGCATGTCGGTCAGCTTTCGTCTGGACGCTGAAAGCCCGACGGGGCGCAAAAGGGCGGGCCTTGCTACAGAGGTCGGGCTTGTAAACTTTCCGCGCACCGCTTGACTTTTGCGGGAAATGGCATATACTATAGATAGTGAAGGTAGAAATCGAGCTAGTCATTTGGCTCACCAAGAAGAAAACCCCCTCACGGAGCTGCTATCTCCGAAAGGGGGTCTTCTTTTTAGTGCTTACGGCCCGTGAACCATCCGTCAAGCCACTTGCAGATGTAGTAAGATGCTACATTTGCTGCGACGGACAGAATGAAAGTAGAAATACTAGGCATTTTTCTCACCTCCCCTCCCGAATAAATGGGCGGGCAAGGCCGCAAAACCATTATACCACTCTTTTCGCCAAAAAGATACAGGAAACGATGCGGCCTGCCAAAGGCTCTCCCTTTGGGAGAGGTGTCACCGAAGGTGACGGAGAGGGCAAGCCCGGCACGAAAGAGCCGTGGGCGCGGCGATAGGCAGGCTTTTTGTCAGAGCGATACTATCGCTGTGTCAGAGCTGTTTGGCAGCGGCCTAGCCCTCTCAGTCGGGCTTGCGCCCGCCAGCTCCCCCAAAGGGGGAGCCATTGGCATGTCGGTCAGCTTTCGTCTGGACGAGCGAAGCACAATATCTCGGAAACAGCAGTGCTCCGCTGTCTAGGCCAGCGACAGCTTGACAAGGAGCGTTGTCCAGAAGCCGCTGTCCCCGTAAGCAAGGCCCGCCCTCTTGCGTCCTGTCGAGCCTCAGTCGTCCAGTAGGAAGTGAACCGGCCTGCCAAAGGCTCCCCCTCTGGGAGAGCTGTCACGCCTGCGGCGTGACTGAGAGGGCTTCCGTGAATTTGTGGAAAATGCACGATTGAAAAGAGAAGAATTTGTAAATGTGATAAAAATGAGAAGAAGATATTGACAAAAACAATGGGTGGGGTATAATGATAACACAGGCCGACAGCCGGAAATGGATGGCCTGCCTGTATAATTCATTTTTATTTATGGAGGCAAAAATCATGAAAATGGCAAAGAAACTTCTGGCCGTCGTCCTCACCGGTGTTATGGCTGTGTCCATGCTGACTGGCTGCGCTCTGGGCGATGCTGCTAAGGCAAAGGCTCTGGAGAATGCTCTGAACAAGGCTGACGCTCAGAGTGGCACTCAGGTTGTTAGCTATGACCACGATGGCGATCTGGATTCCAAGGCTGCTAAGGTCTACAAGGACAAGTTCAACAGCACGAAGGCTACTGCTTATGCCGCTGTCGAGCAGACTCCTGATCTGACTGCTGCCAGGGTTATCACTGATGGTTCTAAGACCTATGCATACACCGTTATCGCTGCTCCTTCTGATTCTGCTGATCTGAAGAAGGCTGCTCAGTGGGCTGCTTCTGGCCTGCACACTGCTCTGTATGATAATGTTAAGGCTAAGAATCATGCTGGTACTAAGCTGACCATCAGCGGCACTGAGTATCTGGTCAAGAACTTCGCTTCTGATACTGCTGACAAGGCTAAGGTTAAGTTCGGCGTTAAGATCTACGACAATGGCCAGACTGGCACTAACAAGAAGTATTGCGCTATCGTTGTTGTTGAGCTGAAGACTGCTGCCTAATCACCCCATCTGCTCAAATCATTACAGACCCGGTCTGTGATACACATTGAGAAATGACTCCAAGGCCCGGAGCGGGAACGCTCCGGGCCTTGGTTTTTTTGGAGTTGGGGCAGGGCGGAGCGAGGGGGCGGGCCTTTACAATCCCCGCAAAACATGATAAAGTAAAGATACTCTGCTTTCAACAGGAAAAGCAGGCCCGGCTGCGGGGAAAGCCGCCGGGACAACGACGCAACACGACACGGCAAACCAGCCGCGGACGGAAAGGATGTACTTACAATGGAACAGAGCGAAAAGACCCTTGATATGATCGTCAATCTCTGCAAGAACCGGGGCTATGTCTTCCCCGGCTCTGAGATTTACGGCGGTCTGGCCAACAGCTGGGACTACGGCCCTCTGGGCGTCGAGTTCAAGAACAACGTCAAAAAGGCATGGCTGAAAAAGTTCGTGCAGGAGAGCCCCTACAACGTGGGCCTCGATGCCGCCATCCTCATGAACCCCCAGACCTGGGTCACCACCGGCCACGTGGCCGGCTTCTCGGACCCGTTGCTGGACTGCCGCGCCTGCAAGGCCCGCCACCGCGCCGACAAGCTCATCGGCGACGAGCACCCCGAGGTGAACGTGGACGCCATGAGCTTTGACGAGATGGACGCCTTTATCGCGGAGCATGAGGACATCGTCTGCCCCGTCTGCGGCAAGCACGACTTCACCCCCATCCGTAAGTTCAACCTGATGTTCAAGACCGCCATCGGCGTCACCGAGGACAGCTCCTCCACCTGCTACCTCCGCCCCGAGACGGCGCAGGGCATCTTCGTCAACTTTGCCAACATCCAGCGCACCACCCGCCGCAAGCTGCCCTTCGGCGTCTGCCAGGTGGGCAAGGCCTTCCGCAACGAGATCACCCCGGGCAACTTCACCTTCCGCACCCGCGAGTTCGAGCAGATGGAGTGCGAGTTCTTCTGCAAGCCCGGCACCGACCTCGAGTGGTTCAGCTACTGGAAGGACTACTGCGAGAACTGGCTGCTGAGCCTCGGCATCAAAAAGGAGCATCTGCGCCTGCGCGACCACGAGCCTGCCGAGCTGGCCTTCTACAGCCGCGCCACCACCGACATCGAGTACGCCTTCCCCTTCACCGACTGGGGCGAGCTGTGGGGCATCGCCGACCGCACCAACTACGACCTGAGCCGCCATCAGGAGGCCTCCGGCAAGAGCCTCGAGTATTTCGACAGCGAGACCAACGAGCACTACATCCCCTACGTCATCGAGCCCTCTCTGGGCTGCGACCGCGTGGCGCTGGCCTTCCTGTGCGAGGCCTACGACGAGGAGCATCTGACCGACAGCAAGGGCAAGGAGGACGTCCGCACCGTCCTGCACCTGCACCCGGCTCTGGCTCCCTATAAGTGCGCTGTCCTGCCCCTGAGCAAGAAGCTGGGCGACAAGGCCATGGAGATCCGCAACGAGCTGAGCAAGTACTTCATGGTGGACTACGACGATACCGGCTCCATCGGCAAGCGCTACCGCCGTGAGGACGAGATCGGCACCCCCTACTGCATCACCGTGGACTTCGACACCGTGGGCGACGAGGCCAAGGGCATCGCCGCCGACAACTGCGTCACCGTCCGCGACCGCGACACCATGGAGCAGGTGCGTATGCCCATCTCCGAGCTGAAGGCTTATATCGAGAGCAAGATCGAGTTCTGATAAAAACTCACTTTTGTGAGTGAAAAAACAGCCCCGCCGTTGCAATTTCGGCGGGGCTGTGGTATAATACAGATAAAGAAAGCGCTGTCTGGCAAACGGTCAGCACCTTTCCGGTAGATCAATTACAAGAAATGACCGCTCGAGTGGAGCCGGGAAGTCATTTTTTGTTATTGAAGATCTTGTACGCTATATCGAACGCGCCAAAACCTACCGTTGCAAGCAACGTAAGCAAAGCCAGAGTCTCTAAAAGCGTCATAGAACATCCCAAAGTTTACAGTTGCAAGCAATACTACAGCCCCGCCGTTGCAATTTCGGCGGGGCTGTGGTATAATATAAACGAAGAGAGTGCTGTCTGGCAAACGGTCAGCACCTTTCCGATAAGTCATAACAAAAAATGACCGTTCAGCTTAGGACACTGGGGCGGTCATTTTTTGTTATTAAAGATTTTCCAGGCGATATCAAAAACTCCAAATCCTACCGTTGCAAGCAACGTGAGCAGAGCCAGAGTCTCTAAAAGCGTCATAGACCATCACCCCTTTCGCTGTGGAGCGTCGGGGGCATAACAAAAATGCTCGCCTTCCCGACGTAAGGCCGGAAAGGTGTAGACCGCCTGCCGTTATGTAGACAGCACTCTCAAACACTAGTATAACAGATGTTTCCCGATTTTTCAACCGGCAGAAACGTCTGTTTTGTTTTTATCGGGTGGACAATTCCGGCCGGAGCGGTTATACTGTCAGATAGAAAATGCACCGCCGTGGTCTGCACGGCAGAAAGGATATTCTGTGGAAAACTTTACTCTTCTTCTGAAAAAATACGCCGACTTCATCGTCCGGGTGGGCGTCAACCCCCAGCCGGGCCAGACCCTCATCATCAACTGCTGCCTCGAGGCCGCCCCGCTGGCCCGTCTGTGCGTGCGCAGTGCCTACGAGGCAGGCGCCCGTGACGTGCTGGTGAACTGGAGCGACAACGAGGTCTCCCGCAGCCGGATGGAGCTGGGCAGCGAGGAAGCCCTGACCGACTTCAAATCTTATCAGCTGCGCCGCTATCTCGACTACGCCGAGAGCGAGGGCGGCGTCTGCGTCCTCCACATCCTCGCCGACGACCCCGAGGTCTACGCCGGTCTGGACGGCGCGAAGATCAGCCGTGTGAACGCTGCGCAGCGCAAGTTCATGGCTCCGTGGCGGGAGTACACCATGAACGACCGCGTCCAGTGGTCCATCGCCGCCATGCCCAGCGCCCCGTGGGCGAAGAAGATCTTCCCGGAGCTGGACGAGGCTGCCGCTGTCGAGAAGCTCTGGCAGCTCATCTTCGATGTCTGCCGCGTGACGGGCGGCGACCCCGTCAGCGAGTGGAAGGCCCACCTCGACCGTCTGACCAGTCTGAAGGACAAGATGAACGCCCTCGACCTCGAGAGCGTCCACTTCGAGAGCAGCAACGGCACCGACCTGACCGTCGGCATCGCCGACAAGGCCACTTGGGAGAGTGCCGCCAGCGTCAGCGAAAAGGGCGTGGTCTTCCTGCCCAACATCCCCACCGAAGAGGTCTTCACCGCCCCCCACAAGGACAAGGTGAACGGCATCGTCTACGGCACCAAGCCCTACGTCTTCAACGGCCAGCTCATCAAGGGTTTCCATGTTACCTTCAAGGATGGCCGGGTCGTGGAGCACGGTGCCGACGAGGGCGCTGATCTGCTGGGCCAGCTTCTGGACACCGACGAGGGCGCACGGAGCATCGGCGAAGTGGCGCTGGTTCCGGCGTCCAGCCCCATCAACCGCAGCGGCGCGCTGTTCTACAGCACCCTCTTCGACGAGAACGCCGCCTGCCACATCGCCTTTGGTGCCAGCTATCCCGGCACCACCGCCAACGGCACCCGCCTGACCAAGGACGAGCTGCTGGCCCGGGGCATGAACCAGTCCGCCATCCACGAGGACGTCATGGTGGGTGCCGAGGACAGCCATATCACCGGCAAGTGCCGCGACGGCCGCACCGTGGAGCTGTTCCGCGACGGCGTCTGGGTGCTGTGAGAAGAGGATTTTTCACGAAAAAGCTTGCATAATCCGCAAGAGTATGCTATATTCTAGTAGTACGCTATAGTTTTATTGGAAAGTGGGCCGCAAGGTCCGCTTTTCTTGTTTGTTTGGAGGTTTTTTATGGCGAAGCAGTCTGGCGGCAACACCGCCCAGAGAGTCGAAGCGCTTGTCCGCCCCGTCGTGGAGGGCATGGGCCTGCGCCTGTGGGATGTGGTCTTTGAGAAGGAAGGGCCGGACTGGTATCTCCGTGTGCTCATCGACCGGGACGGCACCATGGACACCGACACCTGTGCCGAAGTGTCCCACGCGCTGGACCCCATCCTCGATGAGGCAGACCCCATCGACCAGAGCTATTATCTCGAGGTGGGCAGCCCCGGCCTTGGCCGCAAGCTGACCCGCCCGGAGCACTACGAGGCACTCAAGGGCGAGAAGATCGGCGTCAAGCTCATCCGCCCCACCGCCGACGGCGTGCGCGAGTTTGCCGGCATCCTGAAAGGCCGCGAGGGCAGCACCGTCACAGTCGAGACGGAGAACGGCCCGGTGAGCTTTGAGGTGAACGCCGCATCCGGCGTCCATCTCTGTGACGACGAACATCTGTTTGATTAAGAACAGCCCTCCCGGCGGGAGAGCCAAAGATGAATCGAGAAAAGATACCATTATAAACTAGGAGGAACCCGAAAAATGGCAGCAGCGAACAACGAATTTTTTGAAGCTCTCTCCATGCTGGAGCACGAGCGCGGCATCACCGCGGAGTACCTGATCGAAAAGATCAAGGCTGCGATCGTCATCGCCGTGAAGAAGAACTACGAGGTCGAGGACGACCACGTCATGGTCGAGATCGACCCCAGCACCGGCAAGTTCAACGTCGCCCTCATCCAGGACGTCGTGGCCGATGAGGACTGGTACGACGAGCACAGCGAGATCGGCATCACCGAGGCTCAGCACATCCGCAAGAGCTATCAGGTGGGCGACCGCGTCGTGACCCCCCTCAAGACCAAGGACTTTGGCCGCATCGCCGCCCAGACCGCAAAGCACGTCATCCGTCAGGGCATCCGCGAGGCCGAGCGCAGCCAGCAGCTGAGCGAGATCCAGTCCCGCGCCCACGACATCGTGCAGGCTACCGTCACCCGCGTTGACCCCGAGAAGGGCATCGTCGCCCTCGACCTGGGCAAGGGCGGCGAGGCCATCCTGCCCCGCAACGAGCAGGTCCCCGGCGAGGTCTACACCGAGGGCCAGATGCTGCAGGTCTACATCGTGGATGTCGTGGCCAGCGAGCGCGGCCCCCGCGTCATGATCAGCCGCACCCACCCCGGCCTCGTCAAGCGCCTGTTCGAGCTGGAAGTGCCTGAGATCTACGACGGCACCGTCGAGGTCAAGGCCATCAGCCGCGAGGCCGGCGCCCGCACCAAGATGGCTGTCTGGTCCAAGGACGCCAACGTCAACCCCGTCTCTGCCTGCATCGGCCCCCACGGCGACCGTGTGGCCGCTGTGGTCGAGAAGCTGGGCGGCGAGAAGATCGACATCGTGAAGTGGAGCGAGGACATCTCCGAGTTCATCTCCGCAGCTCTCAGCCCCGCAAAGGTGGTCAAGGTCGAGCTGCTGCCCGGCGAGACCCGCTCCTGCCGCGTGACCGTGCCGGACCAGCAGCTGAGCCTTGCCATCGGCAACAAGGGCCAGAACGCCCGTCTGTGCGCCCGCCTGACCGGCTACAATATCGACATCCGCCCCGAGAGCGGCTACTACGGCGAGGAAGAGCCGAAGGCTGCCGAGGCTGAGAAGACCGAAGACACCGCCGCAGAATAAGCGCGGAACACCTGCCGAAGGAGGGAAAACCGGATGGCACAAAAGAAGATCCCTGCCCGCCAGTGCATCGGCTGCCTGACCAGCCGCCCCAAGAAGGAACTGGTGCGTGTGGTGCGCGCACCCAGCGGAGAGATCAGCATCGACCCCGTGGGCAAGAAGCCCGGCCGCGGTGCTTACCTCTGCCCGGATGCCGCCTGCCTTGCAAAGGCAAAAAAGAAGAAGGCGCTGGAGCGCTGCTTTGAGCAGCCGGTCCCCGCCGAGGTATACGATGCACTGGCCCAGCAGCTGGCCGGTGTGGAAGCAGAAAAGGAGGCCGACCGCGATGGCAAAGAAGCATAACGCCCCCGCAAAACCGGCCCTTGAGCCGAATGAGGCCCTGTTCCAGGCCGTGAGCCTCTGCCGCAAGGCGGGCGCTCTGACCATGGGCTTTGACGCGGTGGAAGACGCCGTCGTCAAGGGCAAGGCATGGCTCGTGATGACTGCGTCCGACGCCAGCCCCAAGACCGTGCAGCGGCTCAACTACGCTGTGGGCGATATGGTGGACGTCATCCCCATGCCGCTGACACAGGATAAGCTGGCTGACATCAGCCGCAAACCGGTGGCCATTTATGCCGTCACCGACCGCAACCTCGCCAAGCTCTGCTTTGACCGGCTGACGGCGTGCGGAGCGATTCAAACTGAGGAGGATATGAGCGAATGATCGTAAAATATAAAGTGAGCGATTTTGCAAAGGACCTGAGCATCTCTGCCAAGAAGGTCCTCGACGAGCTGAACGCCATGGGCAGCACCGGCAAGAAGAACAGCTCCACTCTGGAGGAGAACGAGCTGAACTACCTGCTGGAGAAGTTCAGCAAGGACAACAGCGTCAAGAGCCTGGACGAGTTTTTGAACAGCGCCAAGGCCCCCAAGGCTGAGCCGAAGCCCGCCGAGAAGAAGGCAGAGCCCAAGGCCGAAAAGAAGCCCGAGGCTCCCAAGGCTCCCAAGGCTGAGCCCGCAATGGCCGAGGCAAAGCCCGCTGCCAAGCAAAACAACAAGAAGAACGAGCAGCACAAGAAGCGCGAGGAGAAGACCGTCTCCCTGAGCGAGCTGGCCCGTGAGACCGGCGCAAAGGCTACGGCTGCTTCCGCTCAGTCCGTCTCTGTCCGCCGCGAGGACAATCAGGTCACCGTCGATACCCGCACCGTCGATATGAACGTGGACCGCTTCGACGCCCGTTACGACGATCTGGCTTCCACCAAGAACACCGAGAACCGCCGCAAGCCCACCCCGCAGGGCAACAAGCAGAAGTTCACCCAGCGCGGCCAGCGCCAGCGCCAGCAGTTCCAGAAGGGCAAGCGCGAGACCGAGTTCGAGCGTCTGCAGCGCATCCAGCTGGAAAAGGCCCGCAATGCGCAGCTGAAGGTCCTCATCCCCGATGAGATCACCGTCGGTGAGCTGGCTGCCCGCCTGAAGCAGCAGGCCGGCAAGGTCATCGCCAAGTTCATGCAGATGGGCGAGATGCATGCCATCAACGACGTCATCGATTTCGATACCGCCGCTCTGGTGGCCGAGGAGTTCCACGCCAAGGTCGAGAAGGAAGTCCACGTCACCATCGAGGAGCGCCTGTTCACCCAGGAGGAGGATTCTCAGGACGATCTCGTCACCCGTCCCCCGGTCGTCTGCGTCATGGGCCACGTTGACCACGGCAAGACCAGTATTCTGGACGCGATCCGCAAGACCAACGTCACCGCAGGCGAGGCCGGCGGCATCACCCAGGCCATCGGTGCATATCAGGTCAAGGTCAACGACAGCCTCATCACCTTCCTGGATACCCCGGGCCACGAGGCATTCACCTCCATGCGCGCCCGCGGTGCCAACATGACCGATATTGCAGTTCTGGTCGTCGCCGCCGATGACGGCATCATGCCCCAGACGGTCGAGTCCATCAACCACGCCAAGGCTGCAAACGTCAAGCTCATCGTGGCCATGAACAAGATGGATAAGCCCACCGCCAACCCCGAGCGCGTGATGGAGGGCCTGACCAAGTACGGCATCATCACCGAGGACTGGGGCGGCGACGTCGCCTGCATCCCCGTCTCTGCTCTGACCGGCATGGGCATCAACGACCTGCTGGAGCGCATCGCTCTGGAAGCCGAGGTCATGGAGCTGAAGGCCAACCCCAACCGCCGTGCCAAGGGCGCTGTTGTCGAGGCTCGTCTGGACAAGGGCCAGGGCCCCATCGCTACCATTCTGGTGCAGAACGGCACCCTCCACTCCGGCGACGTCATCATCGCCGGTACCGCCGTGGGCCGTGTGCGTACCATGCGCAGCGACAAGGGCATTCTGCTGAACGACGCCGGCCCCTCCACCCCTGTGGAGATCACCGGTCTGACCGCTGTGCCTGAGGCCGGCGACCTGTTCGAGGCCGTCGAGGACGAGCGTCTGGCCCGTGAGCTGGCCGAGCAGCGCATCGCTGCCGCCAAGGAGAAGCAGTTCTCCTCCTTCCAGAAGGTCACTCTGGATAACCTGTTCAGCCAGATGGCTCAGAACGATATGAAGGAGCTGGCCATCGTCGTCAAGGCTGACGTCCAGGGCTCCGCCGAGGCCGTCAAGCAGAGCCTCGAGAAGATCTCCAACGACGAGGTCCGCGTCCGTGTCATCCACGCCGGCGTCGGCGCCATCAGCAAGTCCGACGTTGACCTGGCCGACGCATCCAACGCTATCATCATCGGCTTCAACGTCCGCCCCGACAACGTGGCGAAGGAAGAGGCCGCTGCCACCAAGGTCGAGATGCGTATGTACCGCGTCATCTATGACGCCATCAACGACGTCACCGACGCTATGAAGGGTATGCTGGCTCCCAAGTTCCGCGAGGTGTCTCTGGGCGAGCTGCAGGTCCGTCAGGTCTACAAGATCTCCAACGTCGGCACCGTCGCAGGCTGCCGTGTCACCAGCGGCAAGATCACCCGCGACAGCAAGGTGCGTGTCGTCCGTGACGGCATCGTCATCACGGAGGACGAGATCGCATCTCTGAAGCGCTTCAAGGATGACGCCAAGGAAGTGGCCGAGGGCTACGAGTGCGGCGTCACTCTGGCAAAGTTTGCCGACGTCAAGGAAGGCGACGTCTACGAGGCCTTCAAGATGGAAGAATACCGCGACTAAGAGTTGAAGCTGCTGTTATCATCGCCCCCCGGGCGGTGATAACGGGCTTTTCAGAGGAGAAACTATGTCTCAGAAAAATATGGGCCGTCTGGCGCAGGACATGAAGCGTGAGCTCATCGCCATCATCGGACGGCTGAAAGACCCGCGGCTGGAGGGCGGTCTGCTGACCGTCACCCGGCTGGATGTGACGCCCGACCTGGACGTGGCGAAGGTCTATGTGAGCGTGATGGGCCGTGAGGACGGCCCCAAGCCCGCCATCGAGGCCCTGAACCGCGCCGCAGGCCATGTGCGCACCGAAGTGAGCAAGAAAATGCACATCCGCAAGGCACCCCGCTTCATCTTTGTGGAGGACGACGGTGCCGCCTATGCAGCCCACATCAACGAGCTGCTCCGCACGCTGAATGTGAACGGCGACGCGGAGGACTCCCAGCCCGCCGAGACCGAGGAATAAATCCAGCGCTGCGGAAAGGATGGAACCATCAAATGACAGAACAGCTCAATGTGCAGCAGATGGCCGAGCGCCTCTGTGCTGCGGACAACATTTTGATCCTGTGTCATAAAAACCCGGACGGCGACACCATCGGCTGCGGCAGCGCCCTCTGCCACGCGCTCAAGGCGCTGGGCAAGACGGCAGCTGTCCTCTGCTCCGATGCAGTGCCTTCCCGCTACAGCTTTACCGCACCGGTGCCGTTCCGGGGCGAGTTTGAGCCCAAGACCGTTGTGGCCGTGGATGTTGCCAGCGTGCAGCTCTTTGGCGAAAACAACGGCATGCCGCAGTATACCCGCCATATCGATCTCTGCATCGACCACCACGCGGGAAACAGCGGCTATGCGGATTTCACCCTGCTGGACGGCAATGCGGCCGCAGCGGCAGAGCTTCTGTATGAGGTCATCAGCGAGATGGGCGTGGAGATCACCCCCCTCATCGCCAACTGCCTCTACACCGGCCTCGCTACGGACACTGGCTGCTTCCGGTTCTCTTCCACCACTGCCAACACCCACCTCGTGGCGGCAAAGCTCATTCTGGCCGGTGCGCAGGTGGAGGAGCTGAACACCCTGCTCTTCGACACCAAGCCCCGGGAGCGGATGGAGGCGGAGCGTATCGCCCGCAACCATCTGGAATATCATCTTGAGGGCCGCTGCGCCCTGATGTATCTGACCCGGGACGAGATCGAGCAGAGCGGCGTGGACCCGGCTGACCTGGAAGAGCTGACCAGCCTGCCCATCAGCATTGAGGGGGTCAAAGTGGGCCTGCTGCTCCGTCAGCAGCCCGGCGGCAGCTACCGCATCAGCGTGCGCGCCGCCAAGGGCGTGGACGCCTGCGCCATCGCACGGCGTCTGGGCGGCGGCGGCCACACCCGCGCAGCGGGCTGTGAGCTGCTGGGCAACCTCGACAACGCCAAGAGCGCCATTCTGGCCGAGGTGGAGGCGGAACTCGACCGCCCCGAGACGCAGGAGGAAAGCTGATGCAGGGCATCCTTATCGTAGATAAGCCGATGGAGTGGACCAGCTTTGACGTCATCGCCAAGCTGCGCGGCATCCTCGGCACCCGCAAGCTGGGCCACAGCGGTACGCTGGACCCCATGGCCACCGGCGTTCTGCCGGTGTTCTGCGGCGGGGCCAGCAAGGCTGTGGACCTTCAGCTCGACCACACCAAGACCTACTGCGCCCGGCTGCGGCTGGGGATGCAGACCGACACCGGCGACATCACCGGCACCGTGCTGGAAACGGCCCCGGTGACGGCAGGGGAGAAGGAGCTGCGGGCTGTTCTGCCCCGGTTCCTCGGCCCCCGGATGCAGACGCCGCCCATGTACTCGGCGGTCAAGATCAACGGCCAGCCCCTTTATAAGCTGGCCCGCGAGGGCGTCACGGTGGAGCGGAAGGCCCGTCCCATCGAGATCCTGGACATCCGGTACGGCGGCAGCCCGGTGGAAAACGAATACATCCTCACCGTCCGCTGCTCCAAGGGAACGTATATCCGCACCCTGTTGGAGGACATTGCCGCCGCTATGGGCCAGAAAGGCACCATGAGCGCTTTGCGCCGCACGACGGCGGGTGTCTACACCGAGGCCGACGCCCACACGCTGGAAGAGATACAGGCGGCAAAGGACGCAGGCCCCGAGGCACTGCTGGCTTTGATGCTGCCGGTGGAGAGCGTGTTCGAGAGCCTGCCTCTGCTGGTGGCAGAGCCGAGGGTGGAGCAGCACCTGTACAACGGCTGCCCCACCAGCCGCTACCCCGCGGCAGACGGCCGCTACCGTGTCCGCAATGCCGAGGGTCAGTTCCTGGGTCTTGCGAACATCACCGGCGGCGTGCTCAAGGTCGAAAAACTCTTTGTAGAGAGGAATTAAAGAACATTCATGCAGATCTATTCACAGCTTGCGCCGCTTGCGCTGGGCGGTGCCCACGGCTCTGCTGTGGCAATGGGCTTTTTTGACGGCATCCACATCGGCCACCGCGCGGTCATCAATGGCGCAGTGGAGTGGGCCAGGGCCCACGGCGCGGCACCGGCGGTGTTCACCTTCCGCCTGCCCACCGAAAACAAGATGAAGGGCAAGCGCCTGCTCTCCACTGAGGACAAGCACGCCCTCATCGCCAGCCTCGGCGTGGAGCACTATCTCTGCCCCGATTTCGAGGAGATCAAGGCCATGACGCCGGAGCAGTTCGTGCTGGGCATCATCCGGGACTGCAACGCCCGGGCGCTGTTCTGCGGCGAGAACTTCACCTTCGGGGCCAGAGCGGCAGGCACACCGGAGCTGCTGCGTCAGCTCTGCGCGCCGCTGGGCGTGGAGGTAGTCGTCCTGCCGATGGCACAGTTTGAGGAGAAGCCCGTTTCCTCCACCCGCATCCGCACCGCGCTGGAAGGCGGGGACATCCCGGCGGCCAATGCCATGCTGGGGATGCCCTACGCCATCCGCTTCACGGTGCATCACGGGGCGGGCCTTGGCCGGACGCTGGGGGTGCCGACCATCAACCAGCTCTACCCGCAGGGCTTCCAGCTGCCCCGGTACGGCATCTATATCACCCGCACCAGGATAGGGGACAGGTGGTACCCCTCGGCCACCGGCCTTGGCACCCGGCCCACCGTCAACAGCGACGAGAGCAAGGTGACCTGCGAGACCTTCATCCCGGGCTTTACCGGCGACCTTTATGGCACCGACCCGGTGGTGGAGTTCCACGCCTACCTCAGCCCCAGCAAAAAGTTCGACACGCTGGATGAGCTGCGCGAGTGCATCGACCACGCAGCCCAGCGCGCGCAGGAATACTTTGCGGAGCGAGCTTTATGAAAAAAAAAACAAAACAGAAATGGTGCCTGCGCATCCTGATCTGGCTGGTGGCGGTGCTGGTCCTTCTGGGGGTGGCGGACTCCTGCCGTGTGCAGGAAGACCCCCACCGCACACTGGTGCAGGGCAGTCTGCAGGAACTGGACGACAGCTGGACGCTGGAAACAGACCAGCAGGCCGTGTATGACATTCCGGAAAGCATGGGGGAAAGCCTGATGCTGAGCATCCGCAGCACGAAGCAGAAGTTCAGCCTCGGGCTGCGGGCGGCGGACGGTCAGGAGACGGCGTTCTATACCTACGACCCGGGCAGCGGCCCGGCAGAGATGCGGCTCTTTGCTGCTCTGCCGGAGGGCGCGGCCGGAAAGACGCTGGTGCTCCGCTGTGCGGAGCCGTCGGCCCTCAGCGCGATGCTGAGCAGCGAGTCGGTGCTGGCCACCCAGACGAAACTGAGCAGCTATTATTTCAGGCGCAGCCTTTACGCGCTGGTGTTCTTCCTGCTCTGCGTCCTCTGCGCCGTGGAGCTTGGCGTTCTGATGGTGACGATGCGCAGCATCTTCACGCCGGAGGTCTGCCATCAGACCCGGGTGTTGATCGGGCTGATGCTGGACGCCGGCATCTGGATACTGACGGATTCCGAGCTGCTGACACTGGTGACGGACAGGGCGAATCTCGTCGTGTTCGTCTCGCTGGTCACCTTCAGCCTCACAGCGCCGTTCACACTGGAATTCGTCCGCTGTACCATAAGGAATGATGGCTGGCTCATCCGCCTCCCGCAGATGGCTGCGCTGGTACTGCTGGCAGCAGATGCTGCGGGTTGGCTGCTGGCCGGACAGCCCATGTTGTGGCTGCTCATGCCCATTCATATCACCGTCATTGCCAGCATTCTGGCAGCATTCCATACCCTCGTGGTCTCCTATAAAAAGAACCACAGCGGCGAGGTGAGGAACATCCTGCTGGCTTTCGGCGTGCTGGCAGCGGGTGCTCTGCTTGCGCTGGCGACCTTCTACAGCGGCTACCGGGGCCGGACTTACGCCGTGTGCTACTGCGCCGGTCTGCTGGGATTTCTGGTGATGCTGGGCCGCATCGTGCTCCACCGCATCCGGCAGGCTATCAACGAACAGGCCCAGCTGGAAAACTACAAGAAGCTGGCCTACGCCGACTCGCTGACCGGGCTTTTCAACTATACGGCCTTCAAATATATGAAGTCCCGCTGGCCCGAGCGCACGGACTGGACCTACATCGTTATAGACGTCAACTGGCTCAAGCAGACCAACGACCAATACGGCCACCGTGCCGGTGACGAACTGCTCTGCTGTGCGGCCCGCTGCATCCGGGAGGCCTTTTACCGGGCCGAGGACTGCTTCCGCATCGGCGGCGACGAGTTCGCGGTCATTGCGGCTGCGACGGATGAGGAGGCTGTGAAGGCAGCAGTCGAAACGCTCCGGCGGCTGTGCGCGGAGTGGGATGCGAAGGAAGAGTATCCCGTCTCCATCGCAGTGGGCTATGCCATGCAGGCAGGCCGCACCATGACGGCGGACGAGCTGTTCATGGAGGCCGATGCTGCGATGTATCAGAACAAAGCCGAGATCAAAAAGGCTGTGGGCGGCATCATCCGCTGAATAAAACAAGAACGCACCTCACCAATGAAAGCGATCGGTGAGGTGCGTTTTTGCTTCGTCAGAAAGAGAGACCGGAAAAATAGAGGTGCTCCACCGTTTCCTTTTCGGCGGCGGAGAGGGATGTGTCTGCGGCCATGGCGGCACGGATACTTTCCTGGGTATCCGGGTAGGAGTTGAGGGTGATGCAGGCTGTTTCGCTGTCGGCATCGAAGTGGAGGGCGTCGCGGTCTTGCGGCGTCCAGGCGTCCCAGCCCGGGGAACCGCTGGTCATGAAACCGGCAAGCGCCTGCTTCAGCCGGGCCGAAAGGGCCTGCGCACCTGCCGAAGACAAATCAGCACAGGCAGAATAGCTGCTTTCGGACGAGAAGAGCGCCAGCGGCAGGCCGTGGAAGGAGCCGAGGCCCGGGATAGCCGTCTGACTGTCGGTCCCGCCGTAGTCGATGAGGCCAAGCCAGACCGGAGCACTGCCGCCCAGCGCTTCGGCGACAGCTTCGGTGCTGCTCCAGCGGCAGAGGGCTGAGCCGTATTTTACGGCATAGGCCCGGGCCGCGCTGGAAGCGGGCCGCAGGTCGTCCCGGACAAAGCCGCTGAATTCGGTGGCGCTGCTGAGCAGCAGGAGGGGGACAGCACTCCGGGCGCCCCGGGAGAGCACCACATCGTCTGCGTAGAGGATGGCTGGTTTGCCGAGGGCCGCAATGCGGGCCGGTTCGAGGCCGCAGAGCCATTCCCGGACGTCCGCCCCCGGCGTCAGCAGCCATTCGGCGGCGGAAGCCGTGTCAGCGAACCGCCCGTCTTCCACGGCCAGCGGCGCGAAATTTTCAGCCAGCTTCTGGGCGGCGGCGTCCGGGTCGGCGAGGGACAGCCCGCCGGAGATGGCGACGGCTTTCTGAAAGCGTCCGCGGAAGAGCGGGCTGCCTGCAAGGGCCGCTGCCATCCGCCCGCCGTCAGAGAAGCCGCAGAGGGTGATGTTGTCGGCATCGCCGCCAAAGCGGCGGATGTTGTCCCGCACCCAGTCCAGCGCCCGGGCGATGTCCAGCAGGGCAAAGTTTCCGGTGGCGTTGGAGCCGGAAGTAAGAGCGGGCAGGCAGTTCCACCCGAACAGCCCCAGCCGGTAGTTGAGCGCGACAAAGACGCAGCCCGCGTCCCGCACGAGTTCGCTGCCGGGCAGCTCGAGAGATGAGCCTGTGGCGGCGCTGCCGTGCAGATAGACGAGGACGGGCCGCTTTTTGGCCTCGGCGGAAGAATAAATGTCCAGTGTCAGGCAGTCCTCGGTGCCGAGGGGGAAAGTGGTGTACTGGTAGGCCGCCGAAGCGGGGCTGGTGCAGTCCCGCACTGTGTCCCAGCAGGCGGGCTCCTGCGGCGCTGTCCAGCGGCTTTCGCCCGTGGGGGCAGCGCCATAGGGGATGCCGTACCAGCAGAGCTGACCGTTTTCGCCCTCTCTGCCCTTCACCGGGCCGTACTGGGTCTGGCAGAGAGCAGAGACAGGGGAGAACAGGCCGTTTTCGGTTTCAGAAAAAGCCGCATCAGCCGGGAGGAGCGGGCTGGTGAGGGCCGCTGCGGCGGCTGCGCTTCCTTTGAGGAAGCTGCGGCGGGAAAAGCAATTTGTCATTCGATCTACCTCTTTATTACAATAGACAGATTATAACATGATTTGACGGGAAAACAACATCCTTATTTTTGCGGATCTGTAAAAATTTTTCTTGCTTTTTACGTTGGTTTCTGTTATACTAGCCCTGTTACCGCGATACGGGGCTGGGAGTATGCCCACTCGGGAGTACCGTTTTCCCGCTGCTGTGTCGTCGGCAAATAAAAATTTTATAAAGAGGTACTGTTACTATGAACAAGCAGGAAGTTATGGCCAAAGTCGCTCTGACCGAGAAGGACACTGGCTCTCCCGAAGTCCAGGTCGCTCTGCTGACCGCTCACATCAACGAGCTGAACGAGCACCTGAAGAAGAACCCGAACGATCACCACAGCCGCCGTGGTCTGATGAAGATGGTTGGCCGCCGCCGCAATCTGCTGGCCTACCTCCAGAAGAAGGACATCGAGCGTTACCGTGCTCTGATCGCAACTCTGGGTCTGCGTAAGTAATAGAAAACAGAGGGCAGGTACCGCAAAGGGTGCCTGCCCTTTGCTCTTTTATGTTGGATTTTCCCTTGTATCCCAGGCACTGGAACAAATAGGCCGCTGCTGCGTGTTGCAGCAGTAAATCGAACGCCTGTGTGAAGCGGCACGGACGCTGGATTTATTGCTATGATGCGCGGCGGGCAGCCTTTTGGAATATCAAACGGACATAAGGAGGCAAACCAAATGGCAATCGAATTTGGTTCCCGCAAAGAAAACTTTGACAACTTCAAAGTTTACGAGACTACGCTGGCAGGCCGCCCCTTCAAGGTGGAGATGGGCAAGATGTGCGGCTTGTCCAACGCAAGCGCCCTCATCCGCTACGGCGAGACCTGCGTGATGTGCAACGTGGTCATGAGCCCCAAGCCCCGCGAGGGCGTCGATTTCTTCCCCTTGAACGTGGAGTACGAGGAAAAGCTCTACGCCGCAGGCCGCATCCCCGGCAGCTTCATGCGCCGTGAGGGCCGCCCCGGCGAGCGCGCCATCCTGACCAGCCGCGTCGTGGACCGTCCCATGCGCCCGCTGTTCCCGAAGGAGATGCGCAACGACGTCTGCATCACCATGACTGTCATGAGCCTGGACCCCGACTGCAGCCCTGAGATCGCCGGCATGATCGGCGCATCTCTGGTCACCGCGGTGTCCGAGATCCCCTGGAACGGCCCCATCGGCGGCGTGCAGGTGGGTCTGGTGGACGGCGAGATCGTCCTGAACCCCACTCAGGAGCAGCGCAGGAAGAGCGACCTGGCCCTGACCGTCGCCGCCACCATGGACAAGATCGTCATGATCGAGGCCGGTGCCAATGAGGTCGATGAGGACACCATGCTGAACGCCATCAAGGCCGCTCACGTGGAAATCAAGAAGATCATCACCTTCATCAACAGCATCGTGGCCGAGCGCGGCAAGCCGAAGATCGATTTCCAGGTCGTGGGCCTCGATATGGACCTGTTCCACGCCATCAAGGAGAAGTATCTCGACGACTTCAAGGCCGCCATGGATACCGACGACAAGAATGTGCGTGATGCCGCTCTGCTGCCCATCATGGACAAGATCGCCGAGGAGTACCCCGACCTGACCGAGGCCGACCTCGACCTCGTCAGCTACAAGATGCAGAAGTACGTCGTCCGCCGCTGGCTGCTGGACGAGGGCAAGCGCGTGGATGGCCGCGGCATCAACGAGATCCGCCCGCTGGCCGCAGAAGTCGGCATCCTGCCCCGTGTGCATGGCTCCGGTATGTTCACCCGCGGCCAGACTCAGGTGCTCACCACCTGCACCCTCGGCGGCACCAAGGACAACCAGCTCATGGATGACCTGACCGACGAGCAGACCAAGCGCTACATCCATCACTACAACTTCCCGCCGTACTCCGTCGGCGAGGCCCGCGCACCCCGCAGCCCCGGCCGCCGCGAGATCGGCCACGGCGCACTGGCGGAGCGCGCTCTCCTGCCTGTGCTGCCCTCTCTGGAAGAGTTCCCCTACACCATCCGCTGCGTGTCTGAGGTCCTCTCTTCCAACGGCTCCACCTCTCAGGCTTCCATCTGCGGCTCCACGCTGGCTCTGATGGACGCAGGCGTCCCCATCAAGGCTCCCGTCGCCGGTATCTCCTGCGGCCTCATCACCGAGGGCGACCGCTGGATGACCATGCTGGACATTCAGGGCGTCGAGGACTTCCACGGCGATATGGACTTCAAGGTGGGCGGCACCCGCAAGGGCATCACCGCCATCCAGATGGATATTAAGATCGACGGCCTGACCTACGACATCATTGCCGAGGCCTTCGAGAAGTGCCGCAAGGGCCGTCTGTACATCCTCGATGAGATCATCAAGCCCGTCATCGCAGAGCCTCGCCGCGAGCTGAGCCGCTGGGCTCCCAAGATGTTCAGCATGATGATCCCCACCGATAAGATCAAGGACGTCATCGGCAAGGGCGGCAAGGTCATTCAGGACATCTGCGCCACCTGCAACTGCAAGATCGACGTGCAGGAGGACGGCCACGTCTTTGTCTCCGCCGTGGATCAGGAGGACGCAAAGCGCGCCATCTTCACCATCAGGACCATCGTGGAAGACCCCGAGATCGGCGCTATCTACAAGGGCAAGGTCACCCGTCTGATGAACTTCGGCGCCTTCGTCGAGATCGCTCCGGGCAAGGAGGGCCTCGTCCACATCTCCAAGCTGGACACCAAGCGTGTCGAGCGGGTGGAGGATGTTGTTGCTGTGGGTGATGCCATCGTCGTCAAGGTGACGGACATCGACCAGCAGGGCCGCATCAACCTGAGCCGCCGCGACGCCATTCTGGCTCTCGAAGCCAAGAAGGCACAGCAGGAGCAGGGCTGATAGATAAGCTTCTGAATATGCCCCCGTGCGCACAGCGCGGGGGCATATTTTGTCTCATGGGCGAAGGAGCTTCAATTCCCTACTGAAAAAGTTTGTTTTAGGGGGTTGACAAATCCCGTCGAGGCGAGTACAATAAACGCAATATCACTAAAATGGCTGTGAAGAGAAGAGTAAGCTTTCGCATGAGCCTTACCAGAGAGCCCGGCAGGTGGAAAAGGGCAGGAAACAGGGAGCCGAAAATGGTCTCGGAGCTGCGCGGACGAAGAGCAAGAGCACTAGTCCGCGACGGGTGCGCCCGTTAAAGCGTCCGGCTGTAAGCAGAAAAAATTCTGCCGCAGTTTTGAGGCAGTGTCCGCGAGGATGCTGTGAACCAAGGTGGTACCACGGAAGTTTCAAAGCCTCCGTCCTTGTGCAGCGCATGGCTGGCAGGGACGGAGGCTTTTTTGATGCTTCCGTTCAAGGCGGGCGCGGACTGTGCCGCGCCGCCGCTGTACATTACATTTATCCAATAATAGAGAGGGAAAAAACTATGATTACTCGTCGTGATTTTCTGAAAGTTACCGGTGTTGCAGCCGCTGCTGCCGCCCTGACCGCCTGCGGCGGCTCTTCTTCCACCGCAAGCTCTGCTGCTTCCAGCACTGCCGCTTCTTCTGAAGCTGCTTCCGCTGTGGCAAAGCTGGACAAGGTGAAGGTCGCTGTCCCCAACGACACCACCAACGAGGCCCGCGCTCTGACCCTGCTGGAGAAGAACGGCTTCTTCAAGCTGAAGGCTGACGCCGGCCTGACCGCCACCAAGAACGACATCGAGGAGAACCCCCTGAACGTCACCGTCGATGAGGTCGAGGCCGCTCAGGTCCCCAACGTCCTGCAGGATGAGGACTACGCTGTCATCAACTCCAACTACGCCATCTCTGCTGGTCTGGACCCCATGACCGACGCTCTGGCAATGGAGGACGGCTCTTCTGCTTACGTCAATGTTCTGGTCTGCAAGGAGGGCAACGAGAACGAGCCCAAGATTAAGGCCCTCGTCGCCGCTCTGCAGAGCCAGCAGGTCAAAGACTTCATGGATGAGAACTACAAGGGCGCTGTCGTCTCCGTCGTCGAGAACCCGACCGATGGCTATGACCCTTCCATCGACTACGAGGCACTGAACGGCGAGACCGTCAGCTGCGCTGCTACTCCCGCTCCCCACTGCGAGGTCCTGGAGGTCTGCAAGGACATTCTGGCCGCTAAGGGCATCACTCTGGACATCCAGGAGTACGACGACTATGTGATCCCCAACACCATCGTCGAGGACGGCCAGTGCGACACCAACTACTTCCAGCATCAGCCGTATCTGGACAACTTCAATAAGGAGAAGGGCACCCATCTGGTGACCGTCGCCGGCATCCACGTCGAGCCCATGGGCATCTACGGCGGCAAGCAGGACAGCCTGGCACCCATCGTGGGCTGAGCTTTACCAACTAAGGAGTAAATCGTGATCGAGATCAAACACCTTTCCAAGACCTTCCAGATGAAGGACGGCGCGGTGAATGCGCTGAAGAACATCGACCTGACCATCCCCGATGGCTCCATCTACGGCATCATCGGTATGTCGGGTGCGGGCAAATCCACGCTGGTGCGCTGCATCAATCTGCTGGAGCGCCCCACCGAGGGCAGTGTCGTCATCGACGGCACCGCGATGGAGACCCTGTCTCCCGCAGCCCTGCGTGAGCGCCGCCGCGACATCACCATGATCTTCCAGCAGTTCAATCTGCTGATGCAGCGCAGCTGCCTGAAGAACATCTGCTTCCCGATGGAGCTTGCGGGCGTGAAGAAGGCCGATGCCGAAAAGCGCGCCAGGGAGCTGCTGGAAATGGTGGGCCTGCCCGATAAGGCCAACGCCTACCCGGCCCAGCTCTCCGGCGGCCAGAAGCAGCGCATCGCCATTGCCCGTGCGCTGGCCACCAACCCCAAAGTCCTGCTCTGCGATGAGGCCACCAGTGCGCTGGACCCCAACACGACCCACGCCATCCTGACCCTCATCAAGGACATCAACAAGAAGCTGGGCATCACCGTGGTGGTCATCACCCACCAGATGAGCGTCGTGGAAGAGATCTGCGACTCCGTCGCCATTCTGGACGGCGGCGTGGTCGTGGAGCAGGGTGAGGTGCGCGAGATCTTTGCAAATCCCAAGACGGCTGCGGCCAGGCGCCTCGTCGCCCCCAACGGCGGCAGCGCGGCCCGCGACCTCTCGAGCTTTGCGCCCGACGATCACGTGGTCCGTGTTACGTTCAATGGTTCGTCCGCCGCAAAGCCGCTGGTGGCGAGCCTCGCTGCGGAGAAGGGCATCCTCGTGTCTGTGCTCAGCGCCGACACCCGCGACCTGAGCGGCCAGTGCTACGGCTCCATGCTGCTCAAACTTCCCCGCGATACCGAACAGGCAAAGCGGGCTGCGGCCTATATGCGCAGCCAGAATGGTGTGACCGTTGAGGAGGTGACCGGAGAATGAGCTTTGCAGATTATGGCTTCGCCATTTGGGAGACGTTCTATGTGACCGTCCTCTCCACGGCATTTTCTCTGGTCCTGGGTCTGCCGCTGGGCGTTCTGCTGGTGGCTGGCGATAAGGACGGCGTCCTGCCCCTGCCGGGCTGGCTGATGCACATTCTGAACATCGTCATCAACATTCTGCGCAGCGTGCCGTTCCTGATTTTGATGATCTGCGTCTTCCCGCTGACCCGTGCCATTGTGGGTACCACCGTCGGCACCAAGGCCACCATCGTTCCACTGGTGGTCGCGGCCTTCCCCTTCGTGGCCCGTCTGGTGGAGACCAGTCTGCGTGAGCTGGACGAGGGCGTCGTGGAAGCTGCCCAGAGCATGGGCGCGACTCCCTTCCAGATCATCACCAAGGTCATGATCCCCGAGTGCCTGCCCGGCCTCATTTCCAGCATGACCACTGCCCTGACGACCATCCTCGGCTACTCGGCCATGTCCGGCGTCATCGGCGGCGGCGGTCTGGGCAAGATCGCTCTGTCCTACGGCTACTACCGCTACCAGACCAACATCATGATCGTCTGCGTCGTGCTGCTGGTGCTCATGGTGCAGGTGTTCCAGACCGTCGGTACCTTCTGGGCGACCAGGAGCGATAAGCGCTTGCGGAAGTGAGAAAAGCCTCTCCCTTTGGGAGAGGTGTCACCGAAGGTGACGGAGAGGGCAAGCCCGGTGCGATGGAGCCGCCGCACAGCGATAGGCAGTATCTTTGCCAGAGAAATATTATCGCTGTGTCCGTGCTTCTCTGTCAGCGTCCTAGCCCTCTCAGGCGCATACGCGCCAGCTCTCCCAAAGGGAGAGCCTTTAGGTGCCTCCGGGCAGGGAATAAAATTTAACGAATCGATTCCCCGCAGGAGGCTCATGCTCCTGCGGGGAATTGTGCTATACAGACAAACCCAGTAAAGGAGTATGTTGCAATGAACCGTGATACCATCTGCGTGCAGGGCGGCTACACCCCCGGCAACGGCGAACCCCGCCAGATCCCCATCATCCAGTCCACTACGTTCAAGTACGCTACCAGCGAGGACATGGGCAGGCTGTTCGACCTCGAGGCCGACGGCTACTTCTACTCCCGCCTGCAGAACCCCACCTGCGATATGGTGGCGAAAAAGATCTGCGAGCTGGAAGGCGGCACCGCCGCCATGCTGACGTCCAGCGGTCAGGCGGCCAACTTCTTTGCACTGTTCAATCTCTGCGAGGCAGGCGACCACATCGTGGCGTCCAGCACCATCTACGGCGGCACCTTCAACCTCATCTCCGTCACCATGAAGAAGATGGGCATTACCGCCACCTTCGTGGACCCGCTGTGCAGCGAGGAAGAGCTGGATGCCGCCTTCCGGCCCAACACCAAGGTCGTGTTTGGCGAGACCATCGCCAACCCTGCCCTCACCGTTCTGGACATTGAAAAGTTCGCCAAGGCCGCACACGCCCACGGCGTACCGCTCATCGTGGACAACACCTTCCCCACGCCGGTCAACTGCCGCCCCTTCGAGTGGGGGGCCGACATCGTGACCCATTCCACCACCAAGTACATGGACGGCCATGGCGCTGTGCTGGGCGGTGCTATCGTGGACAGCGGCAAGTTCGACTGGATGGCCCACGCCGACAAGTTCCCCGGCCTGTGTACTCCCGATGAGAGCTATCATGGCATCACCTACGCGGAGCGCTTCGGCAAAGAGGGGGCTTTCATCACCAAGGCCACCGCACAGCTCATGCGCGACTTCGGCTCGATGCAGTCCCCCATGAACGCCTATATGCTGAACCTCGGCCTTGAGAGCCTCCACGTCCGGATGCAGCGCCACTGCGCCAACGGCATGGCCGTCGCAAAGTTCCTTGAGGCTCACCCCAAGGTGGCTTACGTCAACTACTGCGGCCTCGAGTCCAGCCCCTACCATGCACTGGCGGAGAAGTATCTGCCGAACGGCAGCTGCGGCGTCGTCTCCTTTGGTCTGGCCGGCGGCCGCGAAGCCGCCAGCACCTTTATGAAGGAACTGAAGCTTGCCGCCATTGAGACCCACGTTGCCGATGCCCGCACCTGCTGCCTGAACCCGGCTTCCAGCACCCATCGCCAGATGAACGACGAGCAGCTGGCCGCTGCCGGTGTGCCTGCTGAGCTGGTGCGGATGAGCTGCGGCCTCGAGAGCAGCGAAGACCTCATCGCCGATATTGCACAGGCGCTGGATAAGATTTATAGCAGTTTGCGTTTTTAATGCACAAGCAACATCCGCAAACTGCATATCGCAAATATGCCGTTTCGATAGGCACTATTTTTGAAAATTGCGATAAGAAACACGGTCAGCGCCATCTGCCGGTTTCGGCCCCTTCCCGTGAAAAAGCGTCTCTGGATGCAGATAAAAACTTCCCGCTAAAACCGTCAAAAGGAGCAACGATGCTATGCCGCTGATCATCCCCAAGACTCTTCCCGCCTACGATGCCCTCTACGAGGAAAACGTCTTCGTCATGCACCGGGAACGGGCGCTCTCCCAGCACATCCGTCCGCTGGAGATCCTCATCCTGAACCTCATGCCGACCAAGATCGCCACCGAGACCCAGATCGCCCGCCTGCTGGCCAATACGCCCATTCAGGTCCACATGACCCTGCTGCAGACGGCCAGCCATGCGGCGACCCATGTCTCTGCGGCCCACCTCGAGGCGTTTTATAAGACCTTCGACGAGGTGAAGAACGACCGCTACGACGGCATGATCATCACCGGTGCGCCTGTGGAGAAAATAGACTTTGAACAGGTGGACTACTGGCAGGAGCTGTGCGAGATCATGGACTTCAGTGAGACGAACGTCTACTCCACCCTTCATGTCTGCTGGGGCGCACAGGCGGGGCTTTATTACCACTATGGCATCCGCAAGCAGATTCTCGACCAGAAGATGTTCGGTGTCTTCGAGCATAAAGTCACCCGTCCCTCGAACCCGCTGGTGCGCGGCTTCGATGAGGTGTTCTACGCCCCTCACAGCCGCCACACCGGCATCAGCCGGGAGGATGTGCTGAACTGCAAGGCCCTGCGCATCCTGGCCGAGAGCGATGAGGCCGGCCCCTTCCTGATGAGCACCGAGAATGGACGGCAGATCTTCGTCACCGGCCACCCGGAGTACGACAAGTATACGCTGGACGCCGAGTACAAGCGGGATGTCGGCAAGGGCCTGCCTATCGCGGTGCCAAAGAACTATTACCCCAACGACGACCCCGAGCAGCCGCCTCTCTTCCGCTGGCGTGCTCACGCACACCTGCTGTATGAGAACTGGCTGAACTACTACGTCTACCAGAACACGCCCTACGACCTGGGCGCTATCAGCAAGGTGGAGCACGAGGAAGAATAAAATCAGCCCTCTCCGTCTGGTGAGGAGGGGGCGTTTTTGCAAGGAGGATACTTATGGGAATCGAAGCAAAATGGAAGAGCCGGGGCATCCGGGTGGGCAAACTGCCCTGCGGGCCGCTGGACAAGATAAGCGATGTGCCGGGCGTGACGGTGGGCCACTGCACACTGGCGGAGGGCGAGGTCCAGACCGGCGTGACCGCGCTGCTGCCCCATCAGGGCGATATTTTCCACGATAAAGTGATGGCGGCCAGCCATGTCATCAACGGCTTCGGCAAGACCACCGGCCTTGTCCAGATCGACGAGCTGGGGACGCTGGAAACGCCCATCCTCTTCACCAATACCCTCAGCGTAGGTACTGTGGAGACAGCGCTGGTGAAGTATATGCTGGATAAGAACCCCGACATCTGCGAGACGACCGGCAGCGTCAACCCGGTGGTCTGCGAGTGCAACGACAGCGGCCTCAACGACATCCGGGGCCTCCACGTCACAGAAGAAAACGTGAGGGCCGCGCTGGCCGACTGCCGCGCCGATTTCGCCGAGGGCGCTGTGGGCGCGGGCCGGGGAATGCGCTGCCACGGCCTGAAGGGCGGCATCGGCTCCGCCTCCCGTGTGGTGGAGCTGGACGGAAAACAGTACACCATCGGTGCGCTGGTGCTCTCCAACCACGCCGTCTTCGATGACCTCGTAGTGGCAGGAACCCCCATCCAGAGCCTGCTGGACGCCCACATCCCGCCCCACGAGGACAAGGGCTCCATCATCACAGTGCTGGCGACGGACATCCCCTTGAGTGAGCGCCAGCTGCGGCGGCTCTGCCACCGGGCGCTGGTGGGCCTGTCCCGCACCGGCTCTTTCTGCGGAAACGGCTCCGGCGAGATCGTCATTGCCTTCACCACCGCCAACCGGGTGCCGCACTACTCCGAAAAGGCCATCCTGCCGATGGGCATGCTCCACGACGACGCCATCAATCCGCTGTTCCGGGCGGTGGCCGAGTGCGTGGAGGAAAGTGTGCTGAGCAGTCTGCTCCATGCCGAGACGGTCACGGGCTATCATGGCCGGACGGTCAGATGTCTGAGTGATCTGCTGAAATAAAAACGAAGCCGCGGGATGCGCAATGCATCCTGCGGCTTTTGTGATTGCAGATCGTCGAAACCTGTGTTATACTGATTTTGCTGCTTTGGCGGCAAGGCACTGCACATACGGCAGGCGGTTGGCTTACACTTCCCGAAAGGGGGTGAGGCAATGCGGATTACTTTCCATATTGGTGAGTTTACTATCACCATTATCGTGAAAAAACGCTGAACCGCCACCTCGGCAAAGGCGACGGTTCAATTTTTGAGCCATAGTTCTTGAATGAGGCTGACCGCTTGTCGCAGTGCCTTTTCTATTTTCAGTATAGTTTGTTTCACGCGAATTGTCAAGCACGGGGAAGTTATTTCCGCCGTGTTTTTTTCTTCCGCACGCTGTAGCCGAAGGTCCCCAGCTTTTTGCCCAGAGCCAGATATTCGCCGTGGCTGTAGACGATGAGTCTGGCCTTGTCGAGGCAGAGCTTACCGTTCTCGTCCAGCAGGCTCTCGTCCACGTCGCAGGCGACTACTTCGGCGAGGAAGAGGTCGTGGCTGCCCAGCGGGATGACCTGCGTGACCCTGCACTCGAGGTTGACGGGGCTTTCTTCGAGGATGGGGCAGTCCGTCAGCACCGAGCCGGGGGCAGAATGGAGTTTGCAGGCCGCGAATTTGTCAAAATCCCGGCCGCTCCTGACGCCGCACCAGTCCACCGACTTCACCAGTGCCTCGGTGGGCAGGTTGATGGCAAACTGGCCGCTCTCTTTGATGAGGTGGTGGCTGTACCGCTCGGGGCGGACGCTGATGGATACCATGCTGGGCTGGGTGCAGATGGTGCCGGTCCAGCCGATGGTGATGAGGTTGGGCTTGTCCAGCCCGCCGCAGGAGACCAGCACCGGCGGCTCCGGGTTCAGGAGGGTGCTGCCTTTCCAGCTCTGCTTGCTCATCCGTGATACTTCCTTTCGTAGGGAGCCCATGTGCGCTCGCTGATGATGTAGCGGGGGCGGGCCTTGGTCTCCATATAGATCTTGCCGACGTATTCGCCGATGACGCCCAGACATACCAGTTGGACGCCGCCCATGAAGCAGACGATGCAGATGGTGGAGGCCCAGCCCGCCACGGCGCTGCCCAGCACAGCCTGCACGATGGCCCAGATGACGCCGATGAAGCTGATGAGGCTGACCACGATGCCTGCGCCGGTGATGAGGCGGATGGGCTTGTTCGACAGGCTGGTGATGCCGTCGAAGGCGAGGGCCAGCATCTTGCTGAGGGGATAGTGGCTCTCGCCGGCCAGACGCTCGTAGCGCTCGTAGTAGACGGTGTCGCTGGGGTAGCCCACCAGCGGCACCATGCCCCGCAGGAAGATGTTCACCTCGCGGTAGTCAGCGAAGCTCTCCAGCACCCGGGTGCTGATGAGCCGGTAGTCGGCGTGGTTGAAGACGATGTCTGCGCCCAGCGCGTTCATCACATGGTAGAAGCCCTCGGCGGTGAACCGCTTGAAGAAGGTGTCGGTGTCCCGGCGGCTGCGCACGCCGTAGACTACCTCGGCGCCGTCCAGATACTTTTTGACCATCTCGTCCATGGCGTTGATGTCGTCCTGGCCGTCGCAGTCGATGGAGATGGTGATGTCGCAGCTGCCGCTGTGGAGCGCCTCCATCAGCCCGGCCAGCACGGCGTTCTGGTGGCCGCGGTTCCGGCTCTGGGAGATGCCGATGAAGTGCTCATCCTCAGAGGCGAACTTCTGGATGAGGGACCAGGTGGCGTCGCGGGAGCCGTCGTTGACGAAGAGCACCCGGCTCTTCTCGCTGATAAGGCCCGCTGCGGCGAGGTCGTTTATCTTTTTCAGGAACATGGGGGCCGTGATGGGCAGCACCTGTTCTTCGTTGTAGCAGGGAATGACGATCCATAAAATCGGTTTGGACATGATGAAGTTCTCCTTCTATATAAGGCTCTCCCAAAGGGAGAGGCTGTTACAGCACCATGCGCCGCAGCGCGTCCGGTTCCAGCAGCTTGAAGCTGCTCTTATAGGTCTCGAGCAGGCCGTCCCGCTGCATCAGGCTCAGCTCCCGGGAGAGGGCGCTGCGGTCGCAGTTGAGGTAGTCGGCCAGCCGGATGCGGGAGTAGGGGACGGTGAAGGTGAGGCTGTGATGCACCTCGGCCTCACTGAGCAGGTAGGCGCACACCTTGGCCCGCAGGCTCTTGAGCAGCAGCAGGTCTACCCGGCGGGAGAGCAGGAGGTATTTGTCGCTGATGGTGCGCACAAGGTTCTGCAGCACCCGCTGGCGGGCCGGGTCGGCCCCGGGCAGCAGAAGCTTCTCGTAAGGCACCAGCAGCACCTCGCAGGGGGCCGAGGCCACCACCGTCACCGGGCTGGAAAGGCTCGAGCCGCCCAGCACATCGCCGAACACACCGCCCGGCCCCATCTGGCTGATGGGCAGACGCGCCCCGCTGGCGGCGGAATGATAGGCCTCGATGGCACCGGAGAGCACCACGCCCACCCGGCGGTTCGGCTGTCCGGCCAGCACGAGGGTCTCGCCCCGGCTGTAGGTGCGCAATACGGCCCCCACTTCGCCCAGCAGGACCCGGAGCGCTTCGGCTTCCAGCCCGGCGAACAGAGAGGTGGATTGTAACAGCGGAAGATAATTTTCCATACCCATTCCGTGAGGTTTTCCCCGGGCCCTCACCGCCCTTCTGCGATTCCGTTGCGTGTGCAACGGTATTTTTTCTCTTATTATAGTAAACTTGAGGGCGTAAAGCAAATGGTTTTGCAAATTTTTTGCGGGAAAATTTCTCCCAATGAAAGTGAGGAGCTGAATCCTATGAAAAAACTGACATCTCTGCTGCTGTCGCTGGTGCTGATGGTCAGTGTGCTGGCCTGCGGCGCATCGGCCAAAACGAGCACCAAAGTGCGCATCGCCGGCCTGAAAGGCCCCACCACCATGGGCCTCGTCAACCTGCTGAGCATGGAGAAGGACGGCACGGCCTCCCTCGACTATGACCTGCAGCTCTACGGCGCTGCCGATGAGATCGTGCCGAAGCTCATCAAGGGCGAACTCGACATGGCCGCTATCCCGGCCAACCTCGCCGCGACCCTCTACCAGAAGACGAACGGCGGCATCCAGGTCATGGCCGTCAACACGCTGGGCGTCCTCTACGTCGTGGAGAAGGGCAATACCGTCCACAGCTTCGCCGACCTCAGGGGCCGCACCATCCTTTCCACCGGCAAAGGCACGACCCCCGAGTACGTCCTGCGCTATCTGCTCAGGAAGAACGGTCTCGACCCCGACAAGGACGTGAAGATCGAATACTACAGCGAGGCTTCCGAGGTCACGGCCCAGATGGCCGCTGCCAGGCAGGATGCCATCGCCGTCCTGCCTCAGCCCTACGTCACCGCTGCCCAGATGAAGGACAGCGGCCTCCGCGTCGTTCTCGACCTGACCAAAGAATGGAACAAAGTCTGTGACACCCAGCTCATCACCGGCGTCACCGTGGTGCGCACCGAGTACGCAAAGCAGAACCCCGATGTCATCGCAGCTTTCCTGACCGACTACCAGAAGAGCGTCAAGGCGGCCAACGAGGACATCGACGGCACCGCCGCCCTCTGTGAGGAAGTCGGTGTGGTGGCCAAGGTTGCTATCGCCAAGAAGGCCCTGCCCAAGTGCAACATCGTCTACCGCAACGGTCAGGAGATGAAGAAAGACATCTCTGCCTACCTGCAGGTGCTCTACGATGCCTCTCCCGCCGCCGTGGGCGGCAAGCTGCCGGACGATAACTTCTACTACACCGAGCCGTCCGTCCTGCGCAAGGTCATGGCGGCGATCCGCAACTCTGCAAAGTAAGCTTTGAAACAAGAAAAACTGCCGCACAGCCGTGCGGCAGTTTTTCTTACATCAGAAGGCCCGCGCCGATGCCGATGAGGGCCGGCAGCAGCCAGCCAAAGCCGAGGCTGCTCAGGGGCAGAGCGTTCATCAAGGTGGAGAGGGGGCCGAAGGGCAGGGCGGCAGGGATGCTCTGGATGGCCGTGAAGAGGATGCCCAGCCGCCAGACCGATGTCCGCTGGAACCGTCCGGGCAGGAACTCCACCACGATGAGGATGATGGCGATGGGGTAGATGGCGTTCAGCACCGGGACGGAAAGGCTCAGGATGCCCGCAAGGCCGATGTTCGCCAGCAGCATGCTCATCAGCGCGAAGAAGGCTGCAATGGCGGGGTAGGGCAGCCGGGGCAGAAGCTCGTGGAAGTATTCGCCTACACTGGCGATGAGGCCGACACAGGTGTTGAAGCAGGCGATGACGAAGATGGCGGCCAGAAGCACCTGTCCCACCCGGCCAAACAGGCCGTCGGCCAGTGCCGTCAGGACGGCGGCACCGGTGTCGCTGCCGGGGAAGGCAGCCCCCGAGATGCCGCCGATGTGGGTCAGCATGGCGTAGACCACCAGCAGCATCCCGCCTGCGATGAGCCCGGCCCGGATGGTGCCGCGCCGGACGGCGGACTCCTCCGTGATGCCCACCGCCTGAAGGTTCAGCGCGATGACCGCGCCGAAGTTGAGCGCTGCCAGCGCGTCCATGGTCTGATAGCCGTCCAGCACGCCCTGTGCGGCGGGGAGGGCGGCGTAAGCCTCGGCAGGCGTGCCGTAGCCGGGCGCGGCCGGGCGGAGGATGCAGCCCGCGAACAGCACCACGATGAGCACCAGCAGGGCAGGGCAGAGGATGCGGCCCAGCCGCTGGGTCAGCTTTTCGGGCTTGAGGGCCACGAAGTACGCCGCAGCAAAGAACACGAGGGAGTAGATGAACTGTCCCGGTGTGCTCCGCCCCACCAGCGGCGTCAGCATCTCAAACGAGGTGCTGGCCGTGCGGGGGATCGCGAGGCAGGGACCGATGGACAGATAGACCAGCACAGCGAACACCTGTGCGAAGCGGGGATGGACCTGCCCGGCCAGCGCAGGCAGACCGCCCGCCCGGGCCACCGCTGCCACGCCCGCGATGGGCAGGCCGATGGCGCTGACGGCAAAGCCCACAAAAGCGGGCCAGAGCGCCGTCCCGGCCTGTGCGCCGAGGAAGGGCGGGAAGATGAGGTTGCCTGCCCCGAAGAACATCGAGAACAGGGTGAACCCCACCAGAAGGAGCTTTTTGCCCCGGAGGGCCTGAGCGGAATCGTGCATGTTCATCTCTCCCAGCTGTGCGCGGAGGCACGTAGAATCAGGATTGCTTTATTCCAGTGTAGTGTTTTATGACCCTCATGTCAAGAGAAGAAAAGATGAAGGATTGTATTCTCATACATGATGTGATATTCTGAAAGCGAGAAAACGAACAGGAGCAAAGAAATACATGGATAAAACAAAAAAACGCCGCATTCAAATCTTAGCGGCGTCGGTGTTCTGGCTGGGCGTCTGGCAGGCGGCGGCTGCGGCCATCGGGCAGGAAGTCTTTCTTGTCTCGCCGGTGCAGGCCATCGGTACGCTGGTGGAGCTGCTGCCGCAGGCCGAGTTCTGGCAGCGCATCGGTTTCAGCGCCGGGCGCATCCTGCTGGGCTTCGGGCTGGGCGTTCTGTCCAGCGCGGTGCTGGCGGTGGCCGCCGAAAAGTGGGAGTGGGTGGACGCCCTTCTCGCCCCCGTGATGCAGCTGGTCAAGGCTACTCCGGTGGCGAGCTTCATCATTCTGGCGCTGGTGTGGGTCAGCGGCTCGTCGCTGTCCGTCCTTATCAGCTTTCTGATGGTGCTGCCCGTCCTCTACAGCGCAGTGCGCACCGGCATCGGGAGTGCGGACCGCCAGCTTCTCGAAATGGCGCAGGTGTTCCGTCTGCCTCTGGGGCGGCGTCTGCGGGCGGTCTGGCTCCCGGCGGTGCTGCCCGCGTTCCGGCAGGGATGCAGCGTGGCGCTGGGCATCTGCTGGAAGAGCGGCGTGGCAGCAGAGGTCATCGGCCTGCCGGACGGCAGCATCGGCGACGCCCTTTACCGGGCAAAAATTACCCTTTCCACCGGGGAGCTGTTTGCCTGGACCTTCGTCATCATCCTGCTGAGCGCCGTATTCGAAAAGCTGTTCCTCGCGCTGCTGGATAAAGCGGTAGCGGCAGTTCTGGGCGAAGAGGGGGCTGAAAAATGAGTGAAACCAACAACAAACTGGAAATAAAGAGCCTGTCTAAACGATTCGGAGAGAAGATCCTCTTCGAAAACCTCTCGCTTACCGTGGACGGCCCGGCGGTGCTCTGGGCGCCAAGCGGCTGGGGCAAGACGACCCTGCTCCGCATCCTGATGGGGCTGGAAGCGCCCACCTCCGGCAGCGTGGAGGGCGTGGGCCGGGTCGGCGCGGTCTTTCAGGAAGACAGGCTCTGCCCCCAGCTGACCGCCGAAGAGAATGTGGCGCTGGTGCTGACCGCAGAACAGTACAAGGTCAAAACACAATACAAAGAGCAGATACGAGATGACCTTATACAATTAGGACTGGATGACGAGGCCCTTGCCCTGCCTGCCCGGAAGCTCTCCGGCGGACAGAAGCGCCGCACCGCCTTGCTGCGCGCGCTCTGGGCCGAGAGCGACACCCTTCTGTTGGATGAGCCCTTCACCGGCATGGACCCCGCCGTCATGAAAAAAGCCGCAGCCATGCTCAAGGCACGCTGCGGCACAAAGCCCACCCTGCTGGCGACCCATGATCAAGAAGCCATCCGGGAGCTGGGGTGGAACGTGATCGAACTGGGCTGAAACGAAAGGAGCCTGACCATGGAGAAAAAGACGAGCTGCCTGCTCTGCGTTCTTACCGCGCTGATTCTCGCTGTGCTCTATCTCTGGGCCGCCCTCCGCCCGGGCGTCTGGCTGCGGGATGCCTTTTTGTATCGGCAGGCCGACGGCAGCTTTTCGGGCAGGGATGCGTATGCCGCCTACACCATGCAGATCGCCCAGACAGGAAACGGTGCGGAGGTGGAATTCACGTTGGACGGAGAGACGCGGCACTATCGGCTCGAATCGAAAGCCGAGGGCATGAGCGACCCGGGCGTAAAAATCGAGCAGGACGGAGTGGTCATTTTTACCGGGACCGCGCTGGGCGACCCCGGCGACGCCATCCTGTGGCGGGAAGACGATGGGGGCCTTGCCGACGAGGTGAACGTCATCGTCAACGGCGAATACCGGAGATCCGACCTCTGGCCCAGCTGTAGCTGGCTCTATCATGTGGCCGTCGGCGGGCGGCGGGAGACCCGGGGCAGCGTGGCGTTCCTGCTGCCGATAGGGGCGCTGGTGGTGCTCCTTGTGCTGGATGTCCGGTTCCCGCTGCTGTTCTGGAACCTCCGCCACGGGCTGGAAGTGTACGGCGGTGAGCCCACCGACTGGTATTACGCGATGCAGAGGGTGAGCCGCATTACCGGCACCATCGGTGTTTTTGTGCTGGCGGCGATAAGCTTTGCTGTTCACTGAGGCTCACAGCAGCTCGGCAAGGATGCTGTTCTGTACGATGAGCCCGGCGGGCGTGAGGGCGAGGGTGTGGCCGTCAAAGCTGGCGTAGCCGCTCTTCACGCAGTTTTGCACAAAGGCCAGCTGCGCGGTGGAGAACTCCCTGCCATAGCGTTTTTTGTATTCGTCGAGGCTCAGACCTTTGCGCAGACGCAGCTGCAGGATGAGATAATCCTCCGCACCGCAGCCGCCGTCCATGACGGGCGCGGCCTCATCCCGCAGAAAGGCTTCGGTGTCGGCGGGGTAGTAGAACCGTTTGCCGCCCATGCAGGAGTGGGCCGCGGGGCCGATGCCCAGATAGTCGCCGCAGTCCCAGTAGATGAGGTTGTGCTTTCCCTCATAGCCCGGGCGGGCGAAGTTGGAAATCTCATATTGCCGGTAGCCATGATGCTCCAGCTGCTCGACGGCATAGAGGTAGAAGTCTGCCGCCTCGTCGGAGGTGGGCAGACCCTCGGGGGGAGTCCGGCCAAAGGCGGAGTCGGGCTCGATCTTCAAGAGGTAGGCGGAAATGTGGGCCGCGCCGCCATCCTCGATCAGCTCCAGCGTCTCGTCGAACTCGGCCTGCGTATAATGGGGCAGGGCCAGCATGATGTCGCCGCTGATGTTCTCGAATCCGGCACGGCGTGCGGCGGCGAAAGCGGCCCGCGCCTGCTTTGCCGTGTGGGGTCGGCCCAGCGTCTTGAGCTGGCTGTCCCGGGCCGACTGGACGCCGAAGGAAATGCGGTTGACGCCCGCCTCCCGGAATGCCCGGAGAGAGTCTTCGGTCACGGTCTCAGGGTTGGCTTCCAGCGTGATCTCGGCCCCGGGCAGGGGCTGTGCGGCGGCGATGAGCCGGGCGGCGTCTGCCGGGTCCAGCAGGCTGGGCGTTCCACCGCCGAAATAAAGGGTGTCCGGCCGCAGGGGCGCGTCCGGCGCAAACCGGGAGAGTTCCCGCAAAAGGGCGTCCACATAGGCCCGGGGGACGCCGCGCTGGCCGGGGGCTGAGTAGAAATCACAGTACCGGCATTTGGAAAAACAGTAAGGAATATGCAGATAAAGTCCAAGGGACATCAAATATCACAGCCTTTTTCATGAATCGTTCATTTCTATGCAGTATACTATATTTTGTAGACCGGGGCAAGGCCGAGGCCGATGCCCTGATTTTGAATGGAGGATTCCTTATGGATTACAACAACTATGACCGCGGCTATGCGGAGCCTTCGATGAGCGCATCGGACTATATGACCCGCACCTACCGCTGGATGGCCGGCGGCCTGCTCGTCACCTTCGCAATGGCCTATATCACGGCGACTACACCCCTTATCTATCTGGTCAATTCGCTTTACTTCCTGCTTACCATCGGTGAGCTGGCACTGGTGTTCATGCTCAGCGCCCGGGTGCAGAAGATGTCCATCGACGGTGCAAGAGCCGCGTTCTTCGGATACGCCATCTTAAACGGCATGGTCCTGAGCTACTACTTCTTGATGTTCTCGGTAGGCACGCTGGTCATGGCCTTCCTCGCCACGGCGGTCTACTTCGGCCTCATGGCTGTGTACGGCACCACCACCCATAAGGACCTCACCGGCTGGGGGCCCCGCCTCATGATGGCTCTGGTGGCCATGATCGTCACCAGCCTCGTGGGTGCGCTCTTCGGCTTTGGCTTCGGTGCCTCGGTGCTTTACTGCGGCATCGGCCTGGTGGTGTTCATGCTGCTCACCGCCTACGATACCCAGAAGCTCCGCCAGATCTACGCCTACTACGCAGGCGATGCTGAGCTGGCCGAGAAGGCTTCCATCTACGGCGCACTGACCCTGTATCTGGATTTCATCAACATCTTCCTGTACGTCGTCCGCCTGCTGGGCGTGAACAGCCGCAGCCGCAACAACTAAATAGGACTTTTGGCCCCTGTCCGGAACGCCGGATGGGGGTCTTTTGCACTGTGATTGACTTGATGAAACGGAGATGCTATAATCAAATAAAAAGAAAGAAGGCCGGTAGAGCGTGGAATTGACGATTGAAAACCTGCGCACACTATCCTGCAGTGGGCAGATATTCCTGACAGCACACTCGCAGGCCCGGCTTTATGAACGCGGCATCCGTTTGGCTGATATTCGGCAGGCTATCCAGAGCGGAAAAATCATCGAATATCGCCCGGACGACTACAGGTGTCCATCCTGTCTGGTACTTGGCGTCAATCTGGCGGGCCGCTGGCTCCATGTGGTGTGCGGCATCCATGAGGATGCGCTGTGGATATTGACCGCCTATTGGCCTGACCTGGACCACTGGAATGCCTCTTATACAGAACGAAAGAAGAAAGGGGAATAAGACATGACCTGCTTTTTCTGCAAGGGCGAAATGAAGCCTGATACTACCATTCATACCGTACAGCTCAAAAACTGTGTCGTTGTCATCAAAAATGTCCCCTGTATGAAGTGTGAGCAGTGCGGAGAAGTTGTTCTGTCAGCGGATACAATAGAAAAGATAGAGCATATTTTGCAGACTGTGGAAAAGGCGGTGGCGGAAATCACGGTGGTGAATTTCCCGGACTGCGCTGCATAAAAAGAACAATGCAACAGGTAAGGCCCCGGTCATCCGGGGCCTTTTTGCGTCCTTTCGAATAAAGGATGAATAAACCCCGCTCTGCCGCTCCAAACTACCACCAAAGAAACGATTCCGTACACAAAATGGATTGGAGTAACGAACGATGGAGCAATTCAGAAAGTTTTTGCGGGACAAAGCCTTTGCGCTGGTGCTCACCGCCTGCCTGCTGGCGGCGGCAGCGGCCGGGGTGTGGGCTGTGCGCACAGTGCGCAATGAGCTCAAACAGAATCTGGACGCGGTGCGCAGCCCGTCCAGTACCGCCCCCGGCATCGACGAGGGCATCAACACATCGCCCGGCGTTGCCGGAGAGGAGGAAGCCGAATGGCAGCAGCAGAACGCACCCGCAGCAAACAGTGTGGCCAATGTGCCAAAAGCCGACAGCTCGTCCGGTGGGGCTGCGTCCTCTTCTGGTGCGCAGTCTGGCTCTGGTTCGGTGCGCGAACCCTCCGCGCTGCAAACCGAGTCCTTGCCTGCCAGCAGTTCGGATGCGCCTGCCTCCACGCAGCCTGTCTCGGGGCGCGTCTTAAACAGCTACAGCGGCGATGAGCTGGTCTACAGCAAGACGCTGGGCGACTGGCGCACCCACAACGGCGTGGACTACGCCGCCAGCAGGGGCGCGGAAGTGACCGCCCCGGCGGCAGGCAAGGTGGTGGAGACCGGCACGGACGACAAGTGGGGGCCTGTGGTCGCCATCGAAGATGCCTCCGGCAGGGTCTGGCGGGTCTGCGGTACGACGGACGCCAGGGTGAAGAAGGGCGACACCGTCTCGGTCGGGCAGACCATCGGCAAGGTGGGCAGCGTGAGCTGCGAGTGCGCCGAGGAGAGCCACATCCACTTGGAGGTCATGGAGGGCGAAAAGTATCTCGACCCCATCAAGGCCATGAAATAAGCAAAATTTTCCGGGCAGGTGCAGCAGAACGCTGTACCTGCTTTTTTCACATTGCTTTTGGCGGTCGATTCTGGTATGATAAACTGGAATAAGTGTGAAGACAGAAGAAAAAGCGGAGGAAACGAAACATGAAGGTCTTAGTGGTAGGCGGCGGTGCTGCCGGCCTGATGGCGGCGGGCGCGGCCCTGCGGCAGGGGCATGAGGTGACGGTGCTGGAACATATGGAAAAGCCGGCTCAGAAAATTCTCGTCACCGGAAAGGGCCGCTGCAATGTGACCAACGACTGCACCGCAGAGGAATTTCTGCACCATGTGCGGACGAACCCCCGCTTTCTGTTCTCGTCGCTGGGGGCTTTCCCGCCGGCCAAGACGATGGAGCTGTTCGAGTCTCTCGGTGTGGAGCTGAAGGTGGAGCGCGGACGCCGGGTGTTCCCGGTGTCAGACAAGGCCGAAGAGATCCGGCAGGCTCTTCTGCGGTACGCAGACGGAGCGGACATCGTCCACGACGGGGCAAAAAAACTGCTGCTGGAGCCGCTGGCCCAGCCGGAAGAAGCGCCTGCCGCGCCGGAAGCTCCGCGCCGCCCGAAAAAGAAAAAGCCCGGCCCGGCCTATCGCTGTGTAGGAGTGCGGGGAACTTCGGGCCGGGAGTACAAGGCGGACGCCGTTCTGGTGGCAACGGGCGGCCTGAGCTACCCCACCACCGGCTCCACCGGCGACGGCTACAAGCTGGCCCGGCAGGCAGGCCACACCCTCGTGGAGCCTGTCCCCAGCCTCGTCAGCCTCGTGAGCCACGATGCCGACTGCAAGAAGATGATGGGCCTCGCCCTCAAGAACGTGACCCTCACCCTCCACGAGGACGGCAAAGCCATCTTCGAGGAGCAGGGCGAGATGCTGTTCACCCACTTCGGCATCAGCGGGCCGCTGACCCTCAGCGCGTCGAGCCATCTGGGCGACATGAAAAAGCACAAGTACGAAGCTTTTATTGATTTGAAGCCTGCCCTCAGCGAGGAACAGCTTTATGACCGCATCACCCGGGACTTTGCCCTTCTGGCGAACCACGCGGCGCAGGGCGCACTGGTGAAGCTTCTGCCGTCCAGTATGCAGCCGGTCATGGTGGCCCGCTGGGGCATCGACCCGGCCACCAGGGCAAACCAGATCACCCGGGAGCAGAAGCGGGAGCTGGTACAGCTGATGAAGCACTGGCGGGTGTCCATCGACGCCCGGGGCGATTTGGCACACGCAGTCATCACGTCGGGCGGCGTGTCGGTGCGGGAGGTGGACCCCAAGACCATGCAGAGCAAAAAGGCCCTCGGCCTCTACTTTGCAGGCGAGGTGCTGGATGTGGACGCCTATACCGGCGGCTATAACCTGCAGATCGCATTCTGCACGGCACAGAGCTTTGCGAATAACCTGTAATATCTGAACACTGGTGGGCCGGGCTATGCTCAGTAAAATGAAAGAAGGAGCTTTTATAATGGTATCTGTTGCGATCGACGGGCCTGCGGGCGCAGGCAAATCTACGCTGGCGCGGCGTCTGGCTGCGGACTTCGGCTACATTTATGTGGACACCGGTGCGATGTTCCGCACCATCGGCCTTTACGCCCTCCGCGCGGGCAAGGACCCGAAGGACAACGAGGCGGTCAATGCCCTGCTGCCCAATATCACCCTCGAGTTTGCTTTTATCGAGGGCGAACAGCATATCTATCTGAATGGCGAGGACGTCAGCACGGCCATCCGCACCGAAGAGGTGGGGATGGCGGCTTCTGCCGTGGGTGCAAATCCGGCGGTGCGCGCCTTCCTGCTGGAGATGCAGCGGGACATGGCCAGGACGCAGAACATCCTGATGGATGGCCGCGACATCGGCACCGTGGTGCTGCCCAATGCGACGGTAAAAATCTTCCTCACCGCCAGCCCGGAGGCCCGCGCCACCCGCCGCTGGAAGGAGTACCAGCAGAAGGGCATCGACACCCCCTACGAAGATGTGCTGGCCGACGTCAAGCAGCGCGACTATCAGGATACCCACCGCGCCGCAGCTCCTCTCAAGCAGGCAGACGACGCCGTGCTGCTGGACACTTCGGAGCTGAACTTCGAGCAGAGCTTTGAGGCCATGAAGAAAATGATCACGGAGAAGGTCGGATGATACTATATTATATTCTGGTCCCGCTGGCATGGCTGGTGTTCCACATCGGCTTCCGCGTCCGGTGTGAGGGCAGAGAGAACCTGAAAAAAATCGGCACGAAGGGCTGCATCATTGCCCCCAACCACATCTCCGCCATCGACCCGGTGTTCGTCGTCATCGCCCGGTTCTGGGGCCGGCGGATGACCGTGTTTGCCAAGAAAGAGCTGTTCGAGATAAACGCATTCCTGTCGTGGTTCTTCCGGTGCGCCGGTGCAGTCTGTGTCCGCGGCACGAAAGAAGAGGTCGGTGTCATCGACGACACCGTGAAAAAGTGTCAGGAGGGCGGTACGCTGCTGCTCTTCCCGGAGGGGACGCGGGAGAAGGAGGGCAAGTTCCTTCCCCTCAAGAGCGGCCTCTTCGTCATCGCGGCGGCAGCAAATGTGGACGTCGTGCCTTGCCGCATCTACTACGACACCCCCGATGGCAAGATGAAGCTGTTCTGCAAGGTGCGTGTCATCTTCGGCGAGCCCATGCCCGCTGCACAGTTTGCGATGGAAGGCCGCCGCGACATAAAGAAGCTGCGGGAGAATAAGCAGGCCGTTCTGGATGCGTGGAGTGAATTGTAAGGCGACTTGCCCTCTCCGTCATCGCTGCGCGATGACGGAGAGGTTGAATTTAGGAGAGTACAATGGAAATCAGACTTGCAAAGACTGCGGGTTTCTGCTTCGGCGTGGACCGCGCGGTCAAGCTGACCTACGGTCTGCTGGATGAGGGCCGCAAGGTGGCCACCCTCGGCCCCCTCATCCACAACCCCCAGACCGTAGAAGACCTCGAGCGCCGGGGCGCACTGGTAGCAGATACCCCCGCGGATGTCCCTGCGGGCTACGAGGTGGTCATCCGCAGCCACGGCGTCCCACGCAGCATTTACGATGAGCTGGACGCCCGGGGCTGTACCTATCACGACGCCACCTGCCCCTTCGTGAAGAAGATACAGAAAGTCGCTTCCGAGGCCGAAGCCGCCGGTGCGACACTCGTGGTGGCCGGTGACGTGTCCCATCCGGAGGTGCAGGGCATCGTCGGACATACCCGGGGAGAGGTATTCGTTTTCAGCGATTTGGCCCAGTTGAAGGCGTGGAAAGGGCCTTCTGACCCCCAAAAGCCCATTTTTGCAGTTGCACAGACCACATTTCAGGTAACAAAATGGCAAGAAAGTTCGGAGTTTCTCAAAAAAGCCTATACAAACGCCCGAATTTTTGATACAATATGTAATGCGACGTGGGCGAGGCAACAGGAAGCGGAAGACCTCAGCCAACAATGCGACATCATTGTTGTCATTGGCGGTCATCATTCTTCCAATACCCAAAAGCTGGTACAGGTCGCCGCAAGGCATACGCGAGCCGTAACGGTCGAGACAGCGAGCGAACTTCGGCCGGAATGGTTTGCAGATGTAAAGACGGCGGGCGTCACAGCCGGGGCTTCAACGCCATCGTCTATTATTGAGGAGGTACTTAACAGTATGAGCGCAGAAATCAATGACAGCATGAGCTTTGAGGAGATGCTGAACGCATCCGAGGAAAAGCGTGTTCATGCAGGCAGTATTGTGAAAGGAATCGTGACCAGCATCTCTGCCAACGAGATCCAGGTGGATATCGGAGCTAAGCAGACCGGCTTTGTCAAGCTGAGCGAGCTGACCGATGATTCCTCCGCCAAGGTCGAGGACCTGGTGAAAGTTGGCGATGAGCTGGACCTCATCGTCGAGAAGGTTATGGATCAGGATGGCGTCATCCAGCTCTCCCGCAAGAAGCTCGCATCTCGCAAGGGCATGGAAGAGATCGCCAAGGCAGCTGAGTCCGGCGAGGTCGTCGAGGGCGACGTCACCGAGTTCAACAAGGGCGGCGTTGTCGTCAACGTCAAGGGCGTCAAGGTGTTCGTCCCCCGTTCTCAGGCCACGATGCGCCGCGATGAGGACTACACTGCTCTGGTCGGCCAGCACGTTCAGCTGGTCGTCACCGAGTGCTCCGGCCGCAAGATCGTCGGCAGCATCAACAAGGTCACCGCTGAGCAGAACAAGGCTAAGCGTGAAGAGTTCTGGGCAAGCGTCGAGGTCGGCAAGACCTACACCGGCGTCGTCAAGAGCCTGACCTCTTACGGTGCATTCGTTGACATCGGCGGTGTGGACGGCCTGTGCCACATCAGCGAGCTGAGCTGGAACCGCATCAAGCATCCCTCTGAGGTCGTCTCCGTTGGCGACACCATCGAGGTGTATGTGAAGGACATCGACACCGAGAACCACAAGGTCTCTCTGGGCTACAAGAAGGCTGAGGACAACCCCTGGGAGCAGCTGAAGAACAACTACCCCATCGGCAGCACCTTCCATGCTCCGGTCGTGTCCCTGACCAAGTTCGGTGCATTCGTCCGCATCCTGCCGGGTGTTGACGGTCTGGTCCACATCAGCGAGATCAGCAATGACCGCGTTGAGAAGGTCTCCGACGCACTGAAGGTCGGCGATATGGTCGATGTGAAGCTGCTGGATGTCGACTTCGACAAGAAGCGCATCAGCCTGTCCATGAAGGCTCTGCTGAACGACGACGCTGAGTAATCAGCCCGCAGCATAGTCTCATCAGACACAATGCGAACTACAGCCCCGTTGCCGGGAAAACGGCGGCGGGGCTGTTTTTGTACAATTATGAAAAACTGGTTTATAAAGCACCGCGAGGTGCTGGCTTATCTCGTTTTCGGTGTGCTGACCACATTGCTGAACATCGTACTGTATGCGCTGTTCAGCCGGCTGTTCGGCTATACCGCTGCCAACAGCTGGGGCAATGTGCTGGACAATGGTATCTGCATTTTGTTCGCCTACCTCACCAACCGGGCCTTCGTCTTCGCCAGCCGGACGCAGGGCAGAGAAGCGCTGAAAGAATTTGGTGCATTCGTCACCTGCCGTCTGGGTACACTGGGATTGGATGCCGCCATCATGATGATCTTCGGCAACCTGCTGGCCGCCCAGGGGGCGGCTCTGGTGGAGTGCTTTATGAACGGTGCGCTGAGCCTGTTGGCTGGCTGGTTTGGCCCGGATACGGTGCTGCAGATGGCCACCGGCGGCGCAGCGCCCGCTCCCTCCATCTCCGACGGCTCTGCCGCCATCGCCATCATCGGCGGTGCCGACGGCCCGACGGCTATCTTTGTCACCAGCTTCTACGATGCCCAGGCCCTGTGGGGCATGGCGGTGAAGGTGTTCTCTAACGTGGTGGTGGTCGTGCTGAATTATGTGTTCAGCAAGCTCATCGTTTTTAAGCGTAAGTGAGATATTTTTCTGCCGGAGGCAGAAAAATATCTGATATAATTTCAGGAGGTACGGTATTATGAAACGTGGTCTGAAAGGTTTTGCATTTCTGGTCTCCGGCCTTGTGCTGGGCATCATCGGCGCAACGGTGTCTGCAACGGCCATTGCCCTGAGCGCTGTCGGCATGGCGAAGGTACGCCGTGCCACCAAGAACTAAGAAGCTGTTTTCAAACCAACTTTGATTCAGGAGGAAAAAAGTATGAATCGTGAAGAGATCCTGTCCCACGTCGATCACACCCTGCTCAAGCCTGAGGCTACCTGGCCCCAGATCCAGACCCTGTGCGACGAGGCCATCGCCAACCACACGGCTTCCGTCTGCATCAACACCTGCTATGTGAAGCAGGCTGTCGAGTACATGGCGGGCCGCATCCCGGTCTGCTGCGTGGTCGGTTTCCCTCTGGGCGCAATGGACACCGCTTCCAAGGCTTTTGAGGCCAAGACTGCCATCGAGAACGGCGCTGCCGAGGTGGACATGGTCATCAACATCGGCCGCCTGAAGAACGGCGAGTACGACGCCGTCCGTGAGGACATCCGCGCCGTCAAGCAGGCTGTGGGCGATAAGGTCCTGAAGGTCATCATCGAGACCTGCCTGCTGACCGACGACGAGAAGCGCAAGATGTGCGACATCGTCTGCGAGGCAGGCGCTGACTACATCAAGACCAGCACCGGCTTCTCCACCGCCGGCGCAAACTTCCACGACGTGGAGCTGATGGTCAAGGGCGTGGCCGGCCGCTGCAAGGTCAAGGCCGCCGGCGGCATCTCCACCGTCGAGGATATGGAGAAGTTCCTCGCCCTCGGTGCAGACCGTCTGGGCACCTCCCGCGCCGTCAAGCTCCTGAACGGCGAGCAGGCAAAGGGTTATTGATTCTTATCGATCTGCGCGAAATGTCAAAAAAGAGTGCGACTCTTCTTGACATTTCGACGAAGCAATGATAAGATATTATCCGGACAAACTGAATACCGACTTATCAAGAGCGGCTGAGGGGACAGGCCCTGTGAAGCCCGACAACCTGTGTGTGAGCATAAGGTGCCAAATCCTGCGGGAAACCGAAAGATAAGAGTGCAACGCTCAGAGCTTCGGTTCTGAGCGTTTTTCATTGCATAAACTTGATGAACGAGTAGGAAGCTGTCAATATCGATACACACACACCCCAACGCCAAGGAGGTACAAAAATGGCAAAGCACCGTCTGTTTACTTCTGAGTCCGTCACCGAGGGCCATCCCGACAAGATCTGCGACCAGATCTCTGACGCCATCCTCGACGAGATTTTGACCCACGACCCCGACGCCCGCGTGGCCTGCGAGACCTGCGCATCCACCGGCCTCGTCCACATCATGGGCGAGATCACCACCAACTGCTACGTCGATTTCCAGAAGACCGTCCGCGAGGTCGTGGCTGACATCGGCTATACCCGCGCAAAGTTCGGATTCGACGCCGACACCTGCGCCGTCATCTCCAACATCGACGGCCAGAGCCCCGACATCGCCCTCGGCACCAACGATGAGGTCGGCGGCGCCGGCGATCAGGGCATGATGTTCGGTTATGCCTGCGACGAGACTCCCGAGCTGATGCCCATGCCCATCAGCCTGGCCCACAAGCTGGCCAAGAAGCTGACCGAGGTCCGCAAGAGCGGCGAGATGGACTACCTGCGTCCGGACGGCAAGAGCCAGGTCACTGTCGAGTATGTGGACGGCAAGCCCGTCCGCGTGGACGCTGTGGTCATTTCCAGCCAGCACAGCGAGGCCGTCAGCATGGAGCGGCTGCGCGCCGACGTGATGGAGAAGGTCATCAAGGCCACCATCCCCGCCGAGCTGCTGGACGAGAACACCAAGTATTATATCAACCCCACCGGCCGCTTCGTCGTGGGCGGCCCTCAGGGCGATACCGGCCTGACCGGCCGTAAGATCATCGTCGATACCTACGGCGGCTACGCACGCCACGGCGGCGGTGCTTTCTCCGGCAAGGACCCCAGCAAGGTGGACCGCAGCGCCGCTTATGCGACCCGCTGGGTGGCCAAGAACATCGTGGCCGCTGGTCTGGCCAAGCAGTGCGAGGTGCAGGTGGCTTACGCCATCGGCGTGGCAAAGCCCGTCTCCATCATGGTGGACACCTTCGGCACCGGCGTCGTGGCCGACGAGAAGATCGAGCAGGCTGTGGAGAAGGTCTTCGACCTGACCCCCGCCGCCATCATCCGCGACCTCGACCTGCGCAAGCCCATCTACCGCAAGCTGGCCGCTTACGGCCACATGGGCCGCGAGGACCTGGGCGTGAAGTGGGAGAACACCGACCGCGTCGAAGAGCTGAAGGCTGCTGTCGCTGCCCTGTAAGAGCAAAAACCTAAAAGAATGACTTATGAGCCGGAGAACGTATGGTTTTTGTAAAAAACACATAGTCTCCGGCTCTTTTTCGAAAAAGAGATGTGCAAGGCGCAGAAAATGCAGGTTGGATGCAAGTTAGTGGTGTCGAAACGCCGAAAATGTGATAGAATAAATAGCGGATATGCACTTCAACGTCTGATTTTATCAACTGATAAAAGAAACTTTAAGGAGCTGTAATTATGTCTGTCATTACCCCTAAGGATTGCTTCCACCAGCCTCAGGTCGCCGACCTGCGCCTCATCGCCTGCCCGGGTGCCGAGGAGCTGACCAACCTCATCGACAAGCATCTGGTGCGCTGGGCCAGCGAGGCCGGCTACCAGACCGATAGCTTTATCATCGAGAGCGCCTGCCCCCGTTTTCAGAGCGGCGACGCCAAGGGTCTGGTCAAGGAGTCGGTGCGCGGCGACGATATTTTCATCGTTGTTGACCCCGGCAACTACAGCGTGACCTACAAGCTGTTCAACTATGAGAACCACCTGTCTCCGGATGACCACTTCGCCAACCTGAAGCGCCTCATCCAGGCCGTGGCCGGCAAGGCACACCGTGTGTCTGTCATCATGCCCAGCCTGTACGGCGGCCGTCAGCACCGCCGCGTGTCCCGCGAGAGCCTGGACTGCGCTGTGGCTCTGCAGGAGCTGCAGGCCATGGGCGTCAAGAACATCATCACCTTTGATGCTCACGATCCCCGCCTGATGAACGCTGTGCCTCTGATGAGCTTCGACAATGCGATGCCCACCTATCAGGTCCTGAAGAACCTGCTCAAGAAGAACCCCGAGATCAGCTTCGACAAGGACAAGTTCATCGTGGTCAGCCCCGACGAGGGCGCTATGAGCCGCAACATGTACTTCTCCAGCGTGCTGGGCTGCAACCTGGGGATGTTCTACAAGCGCCGCGATTACACCCGCGTGGTCAATGGCCGCAACCCCATCGTCGCTCACGAGTATCTGGGCGATTCCGTCGAGGGCAAGACCGTCTTCGTCGCTGACGACATCATCGCTTCCGGCGAGAGCATGCTGGAGGTTGCCACCAACCTGAAAGAGCGCGGCGCAAAGCGCATCATCGCCAACGCCACCTTCCCGCTCTTCACCAGCGGCCTCGAGAAGTTCGACAAGGCTGTGGCCGACGGCATTCTGGACTACGTCACCGGCACCAACCTGACCTACCGTATGCCTGAGCTGCTGACCCGTGACTGGTACGTCGATGTTGACGTCTCCAAGTACGCCGCATACTTCGTCGTGGCCCTGAACCACGACATGTCCGTTTCCAGCATCATCGACCCCATCAAGAAGATCGAGGCTCTGCTGGCAAGCCGGAAATAATGACAGACAGTTCCTGATATTCATCCAATCGAAAAACACCCGCAATGCCGATGCACTGCGGGTGCTTTTTTGCATAATTAAGGAACAACCTTTTCGTCACGCCTGCGGCGTGCCGCAACCCGGCCTTGTCGAGCGGAGCAGACTGAGAGGTTTATTCTAATGCCTTCAGCGCCTCGACCACACGCTGATATTCCTTCTCTACCGGAGGGAACAGCTCGTCGGCACCGTCAAGGCTGCCGCCGCGGAGAGCTTCCGTCAGAGCACTGGACGGGACGTACAGTGCATCGAAGCCGAGGTTCTGGCAGACGCTCTTCAGGGTGTGAGCGGCACGGAATGCTGTCGGAGCATCCTTCTCTTCCAGCGCCTTTTTCAGGTTCGGGAAGCTGTCGTCCTGTAGAAATTTCAGCGCGAAGCGGCGGACGAAGTCCGCGCTGGGCAGACGCTCCATCACGCCCTTGTAATCGCCGCCAATGGCTGCATATACTTGTTCCAACGTCATTTTTATACCTCATCCAAGAACAGTTTCGTCAAAGAGAATCCCTTTTTTCGGGGGGGGGGGGGGGATCGCGCCTCACCTCCTCCGCGAGCCGGCCTTCTACGTCGCGCAGGCATTCCAGCAGCAGCGGATTGAAGGCACCGTGCTTTCCTGCGGTCAGCTCAGCGACCGCTTCCTCCTGCGAGAGGGCCTCGTGCTTGTCCCGCTTGCCGACCAGACCGTCATAGGCATCCGCCAGCGCTACCACCTGTGCCGCGATGGGGATGTCATCGCCCTTCCGGCCATCGGGATAGCCGCTGCCGTCCCAGCGCTCATGGTGCCAGCGGCAGATCTGGATCGCAAATTTCACCAGCGGCTCGTCCTGATACTGGGACAGATTTTCCAGCATCTGCGCACCCAGAATGGGGTGGGTGTGGAGGATGGCGGTTTGTTCCGGCGTCAGGTCGTGGGCGTTGAGGATGCGGTCGTCGATAGCAACTTTGCCGATGTCATGGAGGGCAGAGGCCGTCGTGATGAGGTAGCGGTCCATTCCGCTCAGGCCGTAGATGTCGGTCTTCTGGCACAGACGCTCCAGCAGGATGCTGGTGATGCGCTGCACCCGGGAGATGTGGTGGATGCTCTCGCTGTTGTGGATCTCCGTGACCTGGCCGAGGATGCCGATCATCATCTGGTCGTTCTTCTCCCGGTCATAAAACTGCTGGGACACCAGCGCACTGAGACGGCGCTGACGGGCGTAGAGCCGGGCGACATTGGAGACGCGGCGGTGGACGATGCGGGCATCAAAGGGGCGGCTGATGTAATCCGAAGCACCCAGCTCGTAGGCGCGGCGGACGGTCTGGGAGGAATCCTCGCTGGAGATCATCACGACGGGGATGTCCTCGAGCCAGCCCTGGGCAGACATCCGGGAGAGGACATCGAAGCCGTCCATGTCGGGCATCACGATGTCCAGCAGCACGATGGAAATATCCGAGCCCCAGGCGTTCAGAAGCTCGAGGCACCTGGGGCCGTTGGGGGCTTCCAGGATCTCGAAATCGTCGCAGAGGATCTCCGAGAGGATGTCACGGTTCATGGGGGAGTCGTCCACGATGAGCACCATCGGACGGTGGTCATTTTCAGAGCGGACGGCATCGGGGGCGATGTCCTCGGTGACGACAGTGTTCTTGCGGCGTTTTGCAAGGTACATCCGCTTGTCGGCGATGGGCAGGGCATCGCTGATGGGGATGCCGGCGGCCATCACGCCGCCGATGCTGGCCGAGACGTGCAGCTTCTCGAACTCGGGCAGATGGGCCGCGAAGAGGCGCTTGTTGATGTCCTTGAGCTTGCGCACGAAAGCCTCAGCCGAGATGTCGGGCAGGATGAGCAGCAGCTCGTCGCCGCCGTACCGCACCAGCATATCGGTGGAGCGGATGCAGCGGTGGATGATGGATGTGATGAGCCGGAGCGCTGCGTCGCCGGCTGAGTGGCCGTAGGTGTCGTTGCAGAGCTTGAAGTCGTCGAGGTCTATCATGGCGACGCCGGCGTTGAGGTACTTGTGCTTTAATTCCTCTTCATAGAAACGGCGGTTGTAGGCACCGGTGAGGGCGTCCCGGTAGATGAGCTCGTTGGAGCGGAGGGTGCTGCGGGCGCTGGCGTCCAGCGGCAGGATCATCTCCATCACATAGGGCTTGCCGTCCACCTCGACATAGCGGGCTGTGACCTGATAGAGGGAGCTGCCAAGCGTTTCCAGCTTGGAGCACTGGCATTTGCCTGCCATTGCCTCGCGCCCCACGCAGCTGGTGTAGGGATGGACATTCTTCCAGGGCGGGCAGCAGGGTTCTTCCGCCAGCATCTTCGGGTCGAGAAGACGGACGGAAGCATATATCCTGCGCAGACAGGCCATCTCCTGTTCGGCCTGCTGGCGTGTCAAATTTTGCTCGGTAAGTTCGGACATGATGTCGCTCCTATTATAACGAGGTATGGTGTGGAAGGAGGGCGAGAAACAGCAGTCCTTCTGCAGCGGATAATTATAATCATGTAATATACTACCACAATCATGGGAAATCCGTCAATGCATAGAGAAATATTTCCGAAATGGAATGACAGCCTGCCGGGATTCCCGGGAAAATAGAAATTTGGAGCAGACCGATAAAATTGTTGCATCCCGGCGCGAAACGGCTCGAAAAGTTTGTAACCGATTTGATAAAAATACGCACAGACACAATAAAATTGGACACTGGTTGCACAAATATGAAGAAATGTGCTGCTTAACAAAAAGATTTTGGGATACAACAGAATGTATTGTGGAACACTCACAAAATATGGTAAATAATCTTGTCTATTTGTTCTATTGCGAACGGTCGGACGGATGGTTATAATACAAACAGAGACCGCAAAACGTGTAACGAGTGCGCTTTGCGAGATGCTGTGATAAGCGTTAATGAAGGAGAACAAGATTATGAAAATGATTTCTCGTCGTGACTTCCTGAAAGCTTCCGCTGTTGTGGGTGCTGCCGGTGTTCTGACTGCCTGCGGCGGCTCTTCCGCTTCGACTGCTGCTTCCTCTACTGCAGCTTCTACCGCTGCTTCTTCTACCGCAGCTGCTTCCGGCTCTGCGAACATCGGCGTCTGCATCTATCAGTTTGCTGATAACTTCATGACCCTGTACCGCACCGACCTGGAAGAGTACCTGAAGGACATGGGCTACGCCGTCACCATCGTCGATGGCAAGAACGACCAGAACACCCAGACCGAGCAGATCAACACCTTCCTGCAGCAGGGCGTGGACGTCCTGGTCATCAACCCCGTCCAGACCACTTCCGCTCAGACCATCGTTGATACCATCAAGCCCTCTGAGACTCCCATCGTCTTCATCAACCGTGAGCCCGACAAGAGCGTTCTGGACTCCTACGCAGACAAGTGCTGCTACGTCGGCGCTGACGCACGTCAGTCCGGTACTTATCAGGGCGAGCTGATCCTCGAGACTGAGACGCAGGGCGACATCAACGGCGACGGCAAGATCACCTACATCATGTGCAAGGGCGACCCCGAGAACATTGATGCTCAGTACCGCACCGAGTACTCCATCAAGGCGCTGACCGACGCCGGCAAGGAAGTCGAGTGCCTGTACGAGTATCTGGACAACTGGGACCAGACCACCGCACAGCAGGACGTCGCAAACGCTCTGGCACAGTACGGCGAGAAGATCGAAGTCGTCTTCTGCAACAACGACGCAATGGCACTGGGCGCTCTGCAGTCCCTGCAGCAGGCTGGCCGTACCGTCGGCAAGGACGTCTATCTGGTCGGTGTTGACGCACTGAGCGAGGCTGTCCAGAATGTCGTCGATGGCAACATGACCGGCACCGTTCTGAACGATGACGTGGGCCAGGCTACCGCCGCTGCAGCTGCTACCAAGCTGTACGTCGAGGGCAGCAAGGTCGAGCAGTACTACTGGGTTGACTACGTCAAGGTCACCAAGGAGAACGCTGCACAGTACATCAAGTAAGCAGCCAAAACCCTATCGTTGCAAGGTGCGCAGTGAACCAATAAGGCTTAATTAAAAGCTAAAAAGCGCGTGCGTGCGAGAAAATATCTCCGCGCACGCGCCTTGTTTTAAGAGCCCGCCGGCAAAAGACGCACTTTCCAAGACCCAAAGACAAGGAGGTTCTGAGGAATGTCAGAATACCGTCTGGTAATGAAAGGCGTGGTAAAGACCTTCCCCGGCGTGAAAGCGCTGGACCACGCGCAGTTGGAGCTCCGCCCCGGCAAGGTCATGGCCCTGATGGGCGAGAACGGTGCCGGTAAGTCCACCCTGATGAAATGTATGTTCGGCATTTACAAGATGGACGAGGGCGAGATCGAGTACGAAGGCGAAAAGGTCAGCATCCCCACCCCGCTGGATGCACTGGACCGCGGTATCGCGATGGTGCATCAGGAGCTGCAGCCTATCCCGGCCCGTACTGTGGCTGAGAACATCTGGCTGGGCCGCTACCCCACCAAGAAGGCTGGTCTCATCACCATGGTGGACCATGCCAAGATGTATAAAGATACCGATGAACTGCTGAAAAAGCTCAAGCTGGACATCAACCCCCACGCAAAGCTGGGTACACTGAGCATCGCACAGATGCAGATGGTGGAAATTGCAAAGGCTGTTTCCGCAAACTGCAAGGTGCTGATCCTGGATGAGCCGACTTCCTCGCTGACTGCGAACGAAGTCGAGTCCCTGTTCCGCATCATGAACGAGCTGAAGGAGCAGGGCGTCGCTCTGGTCTACATCAGCCATAAGATGGACGAGATCAAGGTCATTGCCGACGAAGTCACCATCATGCGTGACGGCCATTATATCGGCAAGTGGGACGTCGCCAACATGACCAAAGAGCAGATCATCGCCAAGATGGTCGGCCGTGAGCTGTCCAACCTCTATCCCCCGCTGGAGAACCACCCCTCCGACGAGATCATGATGAAGGTGGAAGACTTCACCTCCATCCATCCGCGCTCTTTCCGCCACTGCAGCTTCGAGCTGAAGAAGGGCGAGATCCTGGGCGTGGCCGGCCTGGTGGGCGCACAGCGCACGGAGCTGATGGAAGGCATTTTCGGCCTGCGCGCTCACACCGCCGGTAAGGTGTGGATCAAGGGTCAGGAAGTCGCCATCAAGCAGCCCCGCGACGCCATCCAGCACAGCGTGGCTCTGCTGACCGAGGACCGCCGCGCCACCGGCATCATGGGCGTGCTGAGCGTGGCCGATAACATCTCCATCGCCTCTCTGGACGCCCTGCGCAAGGGCCCCATCATGCTGGACGACAAGAAGATCCTTGATCTGGTGGCCACCAACAAAGAGAAGATGGCCATCAAGGTCCCCAGCCCCAAAACGGCGATCAAGAGCCTTTCCGGCGGCAACCAGCAGAAGGTGCTGATCGCCCGCTGGCTGGCCAACAACCCCGATGTCCTCATTCTGGACGAGCCCACCCGAGGCATCGACGTCGGCGCAAAATATGAGATCTACTGCATCATCGCCGATCTGGCCAAGCAGGGCAAGAGCATCATCATGATCTCCTCCGAAATGAGCGAGATCATCGGTATGTCCAACCGCGTCATGGTCATGTGCGATGGCCGCATCACCGGCTTCATCGACGGCAAGGATGCGACGCAGGAGAACATCATGGCTCTGGCGACCCAGTTCGAGACCGCGCCCGAAGCGGCGGCGGCCAATCAGTAAACAAGGAGGCTGTCTATCGTGGAAGCTACCAAGAAAGTAACGGGCAAGTCTGTAAAGAAGTGGCTGGGCAACAACGCCATCATCGTCCTGATGCTGGCCGTGTCCCTCATCGTCGGCATCATCCACCCCAACTTCTTCGCACTGGCCAATATCATCAACCTGTTCAAGAACGTCTCTATCCGCTACATCATCGCTCTGGGCATCTCCGGCTGTCTGATCACCACCGGTAACGACCTGTCCGCAGGCCGTCTGGCTGGTTTCGCTGCCTGCCTGGCCTGCATCTTTGCGCAGACCGAGGGTGCTGCCGGCAAGTTCTACCCCAATATGCCCACTCTGCCCACCCCCGTCGTCTTCATCCTCGTCGTCGCTATCTGCGCCATCGTGGGTCTGTGCAACGGCCTCGTGGTCAGCTACCTGAAGGTCCAGCCCTTCATCGCTACCCTGGGTATGCAGCAGGTGGTCTACGGTATCTGCCTGGTCTACACCGGCGGTACCCCCATCGGCTCCCTGAACAAGAACTTCACCTCTCTGGCTTCTGATACCATCCTCGGCATCCCTTTGCTGATCATCATCGCCCTCATCGTGGCTGGCTGCTTCTGGTTCCTGTACAACAAGACCCGTCACGGCAAGTACATGTACGCCATCGGCGGCAACGAGGCTGCTGCTGAGGTGGCCGGCGTCAACGTTTACGCCACCAAGATCCGCATCTACATCCTGGCCTCCTGCATGTTCGGTCTGGCAGGCTGCCTGCTGGCTGCAAAGTCCGGCGGCGCATCCGTCAACACTGCAATGGGCTATGAGCTGGACGCCATCGCAGCTTCTACCATCGGCGGCGTCTCCACCACCGGCGGTGTCGGCACTGTCCCCGGCGTCCTCGTCGGCGTGCTGGTCTTCGAGCTGATGAAGGTCGCTCTGCAGTTCATGAACGTCAACTCTTCTTACACTTACATCGTGCAGGGCCTTGTCATCATCGTGGCTGTTGCGATCGATATTCGCAAGTACCTCGCAAAGAAGTAATTTCCCCAAGAGAGCGCCTATCGGGCCGTCCACTCGTTGCAGTGGGCGGCCCACTTTGTTATAATAAGAGCAGCCCTCTCAGTCTGCTTCGCAGACAGCTCTCCCAGAGGGAGAGCCATTGGCAAGCGGGAAACTTTGAGCTGACCGCTGAAGGTCTGATATGACGCAAAAGGGAGGGCCTTGCCACAGAGGGCAGATACTTCTGGACAAATCTATTTTGTCAGTCTGCTGTGAATCCAGACAGCGGAGCACTACCATTTCCGAGACATCGTGCTTTGCTCGTCCAGTGGAAGCCTGACCGACACGCCAGAGGCTCCCCCTTTGGGGGAGCTGGCGAACGAAGTGAGACTGAGAGGGCAAGGATGCTGCCAGAGAAACATAAGCATGGCGATAACATGGTTTTGACAAGGAGCCAGTGTATCGCTGTAGGGAGGCTCTGTCGCACTGAGCTTGCCCTCTCAGACGCTCACGCGCCAGCTCTCCCAAAGGGAGAGCCTTCCCGAAAAGGAAAACTTCATCTAAAGGCAGGAGAAACACTATGACCGAAAAAGAACAAACCGCCCGCGAGGCGGAGCTGGCCCGGCGGGAAGCCGCTCTGGCAGCTCGTGAAGCTCAGCTGGAGCAGGAGCAGGCCAAGCTCGAAGCAGCCCGTGCAGAGGCTCCGAAGGGCCGCAAAACGTTCCTCAACAACAATGACCCCGATTTCGTCAACCCGAAAGAGAAGCTCTACGATAAATTCCCGCTGACGGTCCACCAGATGGACATCATCATCGGGGTGCTGTTCGCCCTCATCGTCCTGTTTCTGGTGCTGGGCTTCACCCATACCAGCTTTTTCGGGCTGTTCGGCGGCTAAGCCCCCCGCAGCAGACAACAAAAAACCAGAGCCTCCGCACAAGGGCAGGAGGCTCTGGTTTTGTTTTTGGGGATGGTCCCGGGTTCAGAGCAGGTGCTTACAGCAGGACGTACTTCAGGATGAAGAGAATGGTCAGCACATACATGAGGGGGCTGATCTTCTTCTCCTTGGCCTTGCCGGTGACCACATTGACGATGGTCCAGGAGATGACGCCGATGGCGATGCCCTCAGAGATGCTGTAGGCAGTGGGCATCGCCAGGATGGTCAGGAAGGCGGGAATGCCCTCGCTGGGGTCGGAGAAGTCGATCTTGATGGCAGAACCCATCATGTAGAAGCCCACGATGATGAGGGCCGGAGCCGTTGCAAAGGAAGGAATGGTCAGGAACAGGGGGCTGAATACCACGGCCAGCAGGAAGAGGATACCGGTGGTCATGGAGGTCAGGCCGGTGCGGCCGCCCTCGGTGACGCCGGAAGCGCTCTCGACGAAGGTGGTGGTGGTGGAAGTACCCAGCACAGCGCCGGCGCAGGTGGCGATGGAGTCGGCCATCAGAGCGCCCTTGATGCGGGGAAGCTTGCCCTCCTCGTCCAGCATATCGGCCTTGGAAGCAACACCGATAAGGGTACCCAGGGTGTCGAAGAGGTCAACGAAGAGGAAGGAGAACATGACGGCGAAGAAGTTCAGGATGCCCACGCCGGAGAAATCGGTCTTGAACACCTGACCAAAGGTCTTGCCCAGAGCGGAGAAGTCGAAGCTGACGAAGCTGGTGGGGATGACGGTGTACATACCGGCGTCGGGGTTTGGCACATAGATGCCGGTCAGCTCGCAGACGATGCCCAGCACCCAGGTGATGAGGATGCCGTAGAGGATGCCGCCCTTGACCTTCTTCACCAGCAGGATGGCGGTGATGGCCACGCCCAGCAGTGCGAGGATGGCGCCCACGCCTACAGAGGAGAAGGTCTCGCCCTTGAAGTGCTGGTAGGTGACGAGGGTGGAGTCGCTGTTGACGATGAGCTTTGCGTTCTGCAGGCCGACAAAGGCAACGAAGAGGCCGATGCCCACGCTGACTGCGCTCTTGAGGGTCATGGGGATGGCGTTGAAGATGCCCTCACGGACGCTGGTCAGGCTCAGCACGATGAAGATGATGCCCTCGACAAAGACGGCCATCAGGGCCAGCTGCCAGCTGTAGCCCATCGTGAGGACGACGGTATAGGCAAAGTAGGCGTTCAGGCCCATGCCGGGAGCCAGCGCGAAGGGGTAGTTGGCCAGCAGAGCCATCAGGGCAGTGCCGACGAAGGATGCCAGAGAGGTGGCGATCAGGACGGCATTTGCATCCATGCCGGAAGCGGAAAGGATGCTGGGGTTGACCGCAAGGATGTAGGCCATCGTCATGAAGGTGGTGATGCCTGCCATGACCTCGGTCTTGACGTCGGTGTGGTTTTCTTTCAGGTGAAAGATTTTTTCGAACATGAAAGTTCCTCCTGTTTGTGTGTGAAACTCCCGCCGCCCGCAAGCGGCCGGGAAAGAACAAAAACTATTGTAGCACTCCCGCCGGATGCTTGTCCACCGAAAAAATACAAAAAATTCACAATATTGCAAAATTTGACGAATGAGTATGACTTTTCAGAGGGAGCTTTTGTGAAGTGTGCATGAAAATATCGATCCTTATATTGACAAAACGCGAAACGAGTTGACATTAAAAAATGTCGGTGCTATACTATAAAAACAGAGGCTGGTCCAATGGAGCATTGTGCTCCCGGAATGGACTCTGAAAACAGAATCGTTGTTGGCAAACCTGATGTGAGTCAGGGACGCAAAGCCAGGAGCTTTCCGCTTTCATTTCCTGCAAGCAGAAGGTAGTTCGGCTGCAATAGCTTTCCCCGCGAGGGGGTGGCTGTTGCAGTCTTTTTTTGTGTCTATGGCTTTTTCGGGCGATCGAAGGAAAGGAAAATAATGACAGTTAAGGAATGTTACAGCCAGATGAACGGAGACTATAACAATGTCCTGAGCCGTTTTTACGATGAGGCAATGATAAAGCGCCTGCTGGGCAGGTTTATCGACGACACCAGCTTTCGTGCGCTGGAACAGGCGATGGCCGAGGGCGACGTGCAGGCGGCCTTCAATGCGGCGCATACCCTCCGGGGCGTCTGTCAGAACCTGTCGTTTACCCAGCTGTGCGGCACACTGAATCCCATCACCGAGGCGCTGCGGGGCGGCAATATCGCTGCGGCCGCAGCCGACATGGACAAGGCAAAGCGGGAGTATGACGTGACGCTCAGTGCCATCCGTGCCTGCATGGAAAACTGAATCTGAAACAAGAAAAAGAAATGAAAAAAGAGGTTGACAAATCCAGAAACCTATGATAAACTAAGCAAGTCGTCCGGCAACGGACACGAAAAGAATATGGGCGTGTTCCCGAGTGGCCAATGGGGACAGACTGTAAATCTGCTGCTTTTCAGCTTCGGTGGTTCGAATCCACCCGCGCCCACCAAACAAGAAAAATCCGAACCTGTTTCCGATTGGAGAAGGGTTCGGATTTTTCGTTTTCTTCGGGTACAACAATGAAGGCTCCCGTGGACGGCGCAAAACTCCGATGCCTTGTCATAGACCGTAACCACACAATAAGCGTTTGGAGGACACGATGATGAAGTACGATGCAAGAGCCTGTTCGTTCAACATGGATACCGGGTGCGTGGAGTTGACTCTCCAAGATGGGAGAAAAATTTCCATTGACTGCACCGGGGTCGAGGATGCGCTGGATGTGACCATGGCCCAGCAGACTGAACTGGACTACCTCATCTACAACGACCCACTGGGCTATGCGGATTTGATTCTGAACGGTGACCCGGAGGAGTATTTGAAAAACGTAGCTGGAAGCCATGGGTTAGAAGATTAAGGGCAAAAAAATAAGAGGTGCGCCCAACTGGACACACCTCGGCGAGATACATCTATGTAAGGCAGGGCGTTCCCTTTACCGGGAGCGTCCTGCTGTTTTTATGCGGCAACAGGCAATGCTTGTAGAGCTTCCTGCTCTTTCAGCCATTCCTCATATTCACGCTGGCCTTCCTCGCTGTTGAAAAACTCAACCATGGAGGGATAAAAGCAACGTGCAAGGGTCTTGATTGCTTCATCCGGGTAGCCGGATTTGTTTGACTTCTTCTTTTTGTTCAAATGGTATCCTCCGAAAATCAAAGTTCTATATCCTGCCCACGCGTGCGGTTTCGCTGCGGCACATTCATGGTGCGCTCCTGCTTGGGGGCAAGAATCTTTTCCAGAAAGCTGCGCACCAGTTCAGGCGCACGGTGGAGCGCATCCAGATAGGGCTTCACTTCGTACCAGAGTTCATGATACTTTTGGCCCCAATGAGCAGCTTCCTTCTTGGCGGTGGAAAGTTCTTCTTTCAGGCGGCGGTTCTCCACGTCCATCATATAGCCATGGTCGGCCTGTTTTTTCAGCATGGAAAATTCTTCTTCGGTCAGCGAATAGTTGCCGAGGAAGGTGCGCTTGCCGATATAATCCAGATCGCGCACATGAATGAGGGCTTCTTTTGTGAGCGTGGCCTTTTTCTGCACAGCGGCAAGTTCCTTTTCGGTCTTGGAGAGGGTTTTGTTGGTTTGGATGAGGTGCTGCTCTTTCTGGTCAATCTGGGCGGTCAGGCTGTCCAGCCGTTCCTGCTCCCGTTGAACTTTGAACTGGGTGACGGTCAGGTGTTCTTCGGTGCTGCCGCGCTCACCGCGCTTTACATCCGTGTACCCGGCATTGCGCATATAGTTGAAGAAATCGTCTTGCAGGACGCTGTACGACTTCTTCAGGACTGGCTTGCCATTCTTTTGCAGGACAGGCTTTCCGGCATCGTCCAGCAAGGGCTTGGATGCCCACTTCTTGCTTCGGCTGACCTGCATGACGGTCTCCTTGATTGTGCCGACCAACGCCTTGTCCTTGCAGCGTTTCGACCAGAGGATCTGCTTTTCAACCACAGGCACATAGACCACATGGAGGTGGTAGTGGTAGACCTCCCGGCCTAGTGCTTCGGTCATGGCACGGTTGATCTCATCGGAGTGCATGACTGCCGAAAGGATATACTGCTCACCACCAACGATCTGAACGGCTGCTCTGTAGGCATCCTCATAGAACTGTTTGGCGAACTCATAGCCGCCGTGGTTGTCAAAGTAGGCTGAGTTGACATCAAAGACAAGTTCGCAGTAATGGGTGGTATCCGGCTTCAGGCCGCGCGTGGAGATGGTTCCATCGGCTTCCAGTTGGGCGAACAGGTCAGTATAGCTGGCGGTTGGCTTCTTGAAGTGGACGTTCCATGCAGCGCGCTGGGGGATAATGTCGGGGTTCCGATAGCTGTCCTTTTCACGCTCGTTGTGCTGCTGGGTGTTGCCAACAGCCTTATCCGAAACGGCGAGATTTCGGACACTGGTGCGGTCAATACCATCATTTCTTGCCAAAAGGCATCCCTCCTTTCAAGGTTCATCGGGAGGTGACGGGGAACGGAGATGCACTTCTGCGGAAGTGTAATAACCCACTATGACACTTTCATCCCTGCGGTCTGCAAAGTGTAGTGGGCTCTCCGAGGGGGAACGTCTCCTGCGGGAGAGCTACAATCAAGTTCGCACAATGCGAACTTGATTGCTCCGTACGCATCCGAAAAAATTGCGTACGGACTTCAAATAACCTGTACGGTTCGTACGGCGTACGGAAATCCAAAATACAAACGATAACACGCCTTAATTTGCTTCGATTCGCCGTACAGGTGCGTACAAGTACAGACCGTACAGGTTGTACGAACTTCTTCCGTGAAAAATGCACTTTTTACGGGCAGGGGTGGACAAGCGGCTCGATGCCTACAAAACCCCGCACCCTGCGGCCACCGGGCAGGGCGATGTTATGTACTGCACCAGAGACCCCAAAGTGGGAACTCTGGTGTTTTTGCTTCATGCCTGAATATACGGGAAATTTTGCAGAAAAGGCGAAAAAGCGGCAGAACTGCAACGGAAAAAGAAAAAAGCCCTTACTGGTTGCAGGGCTGCAACAGCAAGGGCGGAGAGGAAACCGTATATTGAACAAAACGGCAGAGCGTATTATAATGAGGAAAAACTCCAAAAGGAGGGCCGACCACATGGCACAGGAATATCTGCCCGCACCATCCAACGTCCGTCTTGCGGACTTGATGAAAGAACATAACATCAACCAACAGGAGCTTGCCAAGGAGATCGGCTGCTCCAAGAGCACCATAAACCGCTTTATCAGTGGGGCAAAAGGAACCCTGACCCATGAGCAGGCACTGAAGATCGCAAGGCTGTTCAACGTATCTACGGATTTTCTGCTGGGAGAAACAAATATCCCTGATCGCAAAAACTACGACATTGCCGAACTGGGCTTGTCCGTAGAAGCAGCAAAGAACCTCTACACAGGGCGCGTCAATACAGAGGTAGTCAACTTGCTGCTGGAAAACGCCCGCTTTGCAGAGCTTACTTACCGTATAGCACAGTATTTTGATGATACGTTTGCGTCCGGCATTGCGGCACAGAATGCCATGCTCACGACATTGAGCACCCTGCTGCGCACAAAGGTCAAAACCCCGGCAGCAGCTAAAGCCGCAAAGGACATCAGCCTTCGGAGAAAGCCAGTATATCAAGGCGACCTTGATGACATTGAGATGTACTTCATGGCGGCGGTCAAGGAAATCAAAAAGGGCATGGGGAGCCATTACGCCGAACAGGAAGCTATGAGCAAGAAAGTGGCAGAGAAAATGTTTACGGAATTGACAAAGGGGCAGGACGTGCAGCACCCAACGATTACAGCAGAGCAGTTGACGGATGCAATGTTGGACAGCGTTTCGGGTATGGAAGGAGCTACGCCGGAAGCACTGGAGCAGCTGCGGAGTGGCCTGTTGGGAATCTTGCAGTCTGCCGCAGAGCAGGAAAACGCCCATGAAGCAGACGAATGAACGGCTTTGTGCGCTGGCACAGAAAGGCGATGCCGCCGCACTGGACAGCCTGATCGAAAACAACAAGTCCTTTATCGGCAAGGTGGCAAACGACCTCTTCCGCAGCATGAATCTGGCACAGTCTGGCTTGAACCTTGACATAGACGATTTGAAACAGGCGGGCAATCTTGGCTTATGGAAGGCCGTGCCAAAGTTCGATGCAGCGCGCGGCATGAAGTTCCTGACTTATGCGGCTCCTGCCATCCGTAATGCTATGATGGACATGGTGCGGGATGCCTTTACTGCTTTTGAGCAGCGGATGGTGACGGAGGATAAGGACGGTATCTGCTACCAGCGCGTTTCGCTGGACGATGTTCTGCCGGGAGAGGAACAACTACGACGCATTGAAGCCATAGCCGACCCCTACGCCATGCAGCCGCAGAGCATTATGGAGGAGCAGGAATCGCGCCGGGAACTGTACGATGGCCTGAAACGGCTGACCCAGCGCGAACAGACTTACCTGCTGTACCGCTATGGCTTTACTGATGGCAAGAAACATCCTTTGATTGGTACGGCGATATATTTCCACCTGACAAAAGGCCGCGCCAAAAAGACCGAGGAACAGGCCATGGATAACCTGTGGCTGGAACTGCCGTGGTGGTTTATATGAATGGGCAGAGAGGAATTGTGTCAAATTGACATAATTCCTCCCGATAAGAGGGATGTGAGCGAAAATGCTGGCAATGTATCTGGCAGTTCTGGATGACCGGAGCAGCGAAGAACAATTTATAGATGTATATAATACCTACAAACGGCTGGTCTACCATACCGCTTACAAAATTATGGGCGATTCGTATCTGGCAGAAGACGTACTGCAAGAAGTGTTTTTGTACATTGCCAAAAATTTTTCTAAAATTCATCGAGAAAACTGTCACGAACTCGCCGCTTATCTCGTTAGTTGTAGTAGAAGCCGTGCATACGATATGCTTCGCAAGCAGCGAGAAGAACCGCTGGAAGAAGTCCCGGACGCACCAGACGATGCCCCGGTGCCGGACGATGCAGTAGTCAGCACCGATAACATCCAACACCTGACAGAACTGATCAGCCAGATGAAACCGATGTACCGTGATCCGCTTCGCCTTTTGGCAATGGGCTACACCAACCGGGAGATTGCCGAATCGCTTGGACTGACGGATGAAGTGGTTCGGATGCGGCTTTTCCGTGGAAGAAAACTATTGTGGAAGGAGCTAAACAGCCATGAGTGAGCGGACATATGCAATCAGACATACAGCCCGCTTTCCTCTGTGCTGTTTGGTGTCTACGCAAAAGAGGACATTTTGACAGTGAGCGGAACAGTCGGTATAGAAAAAGGTTCTCTTGTGGACGTGTTCGCTGTTGATGAAGCAGGAAACGGCATGATGAACACGGACATTCCAGAGGGGAGCTACTATGTGAAAGAGCTTGCCACAGGGGACGGCTACCTTATCACTGATGAAACCTATCCCTTTGACTTTCAGCACATGGGAACGGAAGTCCCTGTTATTGCTATCCATGTGAACGACGGCAAACCCATTGAAAACAAGCTCATGCGTGGGGATTTGGAAAGCGTCAAGACTTCCGAAGATAACAAGGTCGAGGGTATCAGCTTCAAGGTAACTGGAAAAACCACAGTCGGCACAGAGTATGAGGAAATCTTTCAGACCGACAAGGACGGAAAAATCCATATCGAAGATTTGCCTGTCGGGGAGTACACCGTGTCCGAGGTGGCGGACGATAAGACCGTCGGCTATCTCACACCAGAGAGCCAGACCGTCAAGGTGGAAAACGGAACTACTTCTACGGTGGAATTTGAAAATCTCTTACAGCGCGGCGGTATCAAAATCGAGAAATCCGCAGAGGGCGAAACCGATCTGGGCGGGTTTGTATTTGAAATCAGCGGAACATCTTTAACGGGCGTTGACTATAAAGAAGTATTCAAGACCGACAAGGACGGTATGATTGAAGTCAAAGACCTGCTCGTTGGAGAGTACACCGTCAAGGAGCTTGCAAACGACAAGACCGAGGGCTTTGTCCTGCCAGCCGACCAGACCGTGAGCGTCCAGCATGGAGCGACCGCAGAGGTCAAAGTCGAGAATAAGAAAATCCGTGGGGACGTGGAAATCACAAAAAAATCGGACGACGGGAAGCTCTTAGAGGGCGTTGTCTTTGGTATCTTCACAAAGGACGGCGACAAGGTGCTTGACATTACGACCGACAAGGACGGAAAGGCACTTGCCGAAAATCTGGAATACGGGGACTACTACTTGCAGGAGCAAAAGACCATTGACGGGTACAAGCTCAATGATAAGAAGTTTTCTTTCTCTGTCAAAGAGGACGGCGAAGTTATCCAGATAGAGGTTATCAATGACAAAATCGTGGAAGTGCCAAAAGAGGAAACACCAGACACGCCGACGGCAAGCAAGCCGACGGACAGCCCAAAAACAGGCGATAATGCAAAGACAGAATTGTTTGCTGGTCTGCTCGCCCTCTCTGGTGCTGGACTTGCGGGAGCATACTTCTTCAAGCGTCGCAGAGATAAGAAGTCATAAGGCGGCAGGCGTATGAGGAAAGAAAAATCACGCTCCCCGCCGAAGCTGTCCGCTGGCAGACTTCCCCTTATTCTGGCTTGTCTACCCTGTATCGGAAAGCACACGGACAGTCAAGGGGTGCGAAGCACAACGCCCGCCCCTTTACTGGACGGGGGCTTTCTGGTATCACAATCCCCGCCAGAATAAGCAATCTATCAACTATATTTAGAAAGAAACGAGGTAAAAATCTATGGAATTAAAATTTGTCGTGCCGAACATGGAAAAGACATTCGGCAATCTGGAATTTGCAGGAGAACACGACGTAACAAGACAGCGGGTAAATAACCGCAGTAGCATTGTAAGCAGGAGCTACAACCTGTATTCGGACGTACAGAGGGCGGACGACATCATGGTAACACTTCCCGCCAGAGCGGGCGAAAAACTCTTTGAACCAGAACAGAGGGTAAAACTCGTCAATCCACGCATTACCACAAGCGGATATAACATTGACGGACGAGGGTTTACCGATTATATCCTGCTGGCGGACGATATGTTGCCAGCAGAGGAAAGCAAGTAAAGGGGGGATTTGATTATGAGATTAGCAAACGGAATTGTAGTAGATAAGGAAAAGACATTCGGGCTGTTGAAGTTTTCCGCTTTAAGACGAGAGGTGCGTATTCAGAATGAGGACGGCTCGGTATCGTCGGAAGTCAAAGAAAGAACCTATGACTTGAAAAGCCGTACACAGGGACGCATGATACAGGTTTCCATTCCCGCCGACGTGCCGAAAAAGGACTATCCGTACAATGCGGAAGTGGAGCTTATCAACCCTGTTGTTGATACCGTCGCAAACGCCAACTACCGAGGGGCGGACGTGGACTGGTACATCAAGGCGGACGATATTGTGTTGAAAAACAAAGGCAATCAGCCAGCGGGAAATCCACAGAACCATAGCCCACAGGGACAGCCGAAAAAATAGTCTGTTAATTAGATTATCATTGTAGTGGATATATGGAACTGTTATAATATGGATATGAAAAAACAAATTGGAATTTACGGAGGTATAAAATTTGGAAAAATTATCACAACTTCCTAATATTGGAAATGTTTTAGAAGAACAGCTTAAACAGGTAGGAATTTGTTCTGTTAGTGATTTAAAAAAACAAGGGGCAAAAGCTGCATGGTTAAAAATCCAAGCGATTGATTCATCAGCGTGTATAAACCGTTTAATGGCATTGGAAGGAGCTATTGAGGGTGTAAAAAAAACATTTCTATCTGATGATGTAAAAGAGGATTTAAGAGAGTTTTATCAATGGCATAAAAATTAAGTGAGATTGTTAAGATTTTGAGCAGATTAAGAAATCCCAGTTTAACAACTTCATATCCGTATCTTAAGCGGTTAGTCTATATGATTGACCGCTTTTTTCATACCTTGAAAGGAAGTGATTTTATGCGAACCATTTTAAATAAAGGACACCGTATCAGAGCCAGCGACAAGTACCTTGTGTACCGTTTCTGTGCGGGTACGCTCCTGTCCCTGTTCGTGGCGGTTCTTCTGCTTCTGAACATGGGACAGCTCATGCGTACCGATTGGGAACATTTCAGCCTGTTAGAGAACGGGCTGACGCTTTCCCCTTACAACTTCATAACCGTATTGATAGCGGCTGGTGTCTGTGCATTAGCCGCTTTTCTCTATTACCGCTATCAGCAAGACAGTTTTAAGAAGCTCCTGCACCGCCAAAAGCTGGCACGAATGGTACTGGATAACAAGTGGTATGAAGCCCAGACGCAAAAGGACAACGGTTTTTTCACTGACCTGCAAGGCAGATCAAGGGAAAAAATCGTCTGGTTTCCGAAAATCTACTACCGCATGGAAAAGGGCTTATTGCATATCCGCTGTGAGATTTCTTTAGGGAAATATCAAGACCAGCTCCTACGGCTGGAAGATAAGCTGGAAAGCGGGCTGTACTGTGAGCTGACCGACAAGACGCTCCATGACGGCTATATCGAGTACACGCTTCTCTATGACATGATAGCGAACCGTATCACGATTGACGAGGTGCGGGCGGAAAACGGGGGCTTGCGTCTGATGAAAAACCTTGTCTGGGAATATGACGCACTTCCCCACGCTTTGATAGCTGGCGGGACAGGCGGCGGTAAAACCTATTTTCTGCTGACAATCATTGAAGCCCTGTTACGGACGGACGCACAGCTTTACATTTTAGACCCGAAGAACGCCGACCTTGCGGACTTGGGAACGGTATTACCGCACGTCTACCATGACAAGGACAGCATGATAGATTGTGTCAATGCCTTTTACGACGGCATGGTACAAAGAAGCGAGGACATGAAACAGCACCCACGCTACAAGACGGGCGAGAATTACGCCTATCTGGGCTTACCGCCCTGTTTCCTTATCTTTGATGAATACGTCGCCTTTTTGGAAATGTTAGGGACAAAGGAAAGCATGAGTCTTTTAAGTCAGTTAAAGAAAATCGTCATGCTTGGGCGACAGGCGGGCTACTTCCTTATCGTGGCTTGCCAGCGTCCCGACGCAAAGTATTTTGGCGACGGTATCAGGGATAATTTCAACTTCCGTGTAGGGCTTGGGCGTATCAGTGAGCTTGGCTACGGTATGCTGTTCGGCTCTGATGTGAAGAAACAATTTTTTCAGAAGCCCATAAAAGGACGAGGGTATTGTGATGTGGGAATCAGCGTCATATCGGAGTTTTACACTCCCCTTGTGCCAAAGGGACACGACTTTTTACAAAGCATTGGAGAGTTACAGAAAAAAAGAACGACCAGCGAGGAACACTGACCGTCCTTATTTCAGCTTCAAAATATCGTTTGGCGTACAGTCCAGAAATTCACAGAGCCTTGCTAAAATGGCGAGGTCTATTCTGGAAACCTTGTTCTTGCAGTAGTTATTAAGCTGTGTCCGTTGGAGCTTACAGGCTTCACAGACCTTGTTTTTGCTGACGTTCTTCTCTTTGAGAAGCCGCTCTAAATCAATGTAAACGTGCATTGTTTTTCCCCTACCCTTTTCTTTGCATTATAAATACATCTGTATTGAAAAATAAGCTGTATTGCAATAGACTGTACTTAAATACAGGTGTTTGGAAAGGATAAGAAAAGTATGTGCAAAAAGAGGAAATTTATCATCACACTGTCTGTTGTTCTATTGGCGGGGGTTCTTTCCTATCTGCAATGGGGACGGGACGCAGACGTATTCAGCACGTTTTCTGATTCATCAAAAAACTACTGTGAGGAACACATCACATTTACGCTCAACCGCCTTGTGGTCGGGGATAAGGAACGGCGGGCTGATGAACTGATACAGGCTTACAGGGAGAACGGCTTTCGTTCCGTCCTGTTCAGCCACGACCTAGAAAAGCCAAACGCCCTTTACGGGACGGTCTACCGTTCCAGTGTTGGCATGAAGTATCAAGAGCCTGTTTTCACGTTCCGCTACATACAGAAAGAGGGAACTCTGGGAGCATACAATCTGATTGACAATCCAGAAAAATTTACCCTCGTTATCGACTGACGAAACGGCGGACGGGACGGCGACGTGCGGAGCGAAAGGCGGCGGCACGTCCCGCCGTTGCTGGTGTGGCGAAGCCACGCCAGCGACAGAAAGCCCCTCGGTATCTAACAGAGGGGCACAAATCAACTGGAAACAGTCAATCAGAATATCGGAAACAACACAGGGTACAAGGGTTTCCGCTACTTTCTGCTGATTGTGATAAACGGTTGAAATCATCACATCTTACGATTGGGGGTATGAATACTGAATGAAACAGAATGGATAACGGCGTTTCTGGAAAAAAGAAATGCCTACGGCGTATCACAAAGGCGGTTAGCTCTCATGGCTGGTATCAGCAGGGAGCATTTAAGCCGTATCGAAACGGGAAAAGTCAATCTCACAAACGACATGAAGCAGAAACTTGCGGACACACTGGAAAAATTCAATCCAGACGCTCCCCTGTTCCTGCTTTTTGATTATGTGCGTATCCGTTTTCCCACGCTGGATATACAGCATATCATACGGGACGTGCTGAAACTGAACATCAAATATATGCTCCATGAAGATTTTGGCTATTACAGCTATACGGAGCATTACTACTTAGGCGATATTTTCGTCTTTACGTCCGACGACGAAGAAAAAGGCGTGCTTCTGGAACTGAAAGGAAAAGGCTGTCGCCAGTTTGAAAGCTACCTTGTGGCACAGGAACGGAGCTGGTATGACTTTCTCATGGACGCACTGGTTGAGGGCGGCGTGATGAAGCGTCTGGATTTGGCAATCAATGACAGGGCGGGCATGGGGCATAAGCATTACCTCCTGTTTTTTGGCATGAAAAAAGAGGCTCAACTTTTCAGTCAAGCCCCCGTGGGAAGTTCCTCCTTTCTCCGCCATGATACAAAAATACCGCCCGTAGTCTCGTTTGGGCGGTACTTTGTGTAAGATTGGCAGTCCATTATTAAGTTTTTTATTATGTTCCCTTTGTACACCGTTGCAACTGTTACCGTATATATTTCGCCTGAGGTTGCCGCACAAGTGACAGATTAAGAAATCGATCAGTTGATTCGTGGAGCAGCGGCTAAAGATGGTGATACTATTATAATTTATGATGTGGGATATGCGTCCTCTGATGATAAAGATGCTCTCCAAGGCTCATCGGAGCGATTAGGGCGATATAATTATCCAACCTCATATTCTTACGGAACCGAATGGGAAGCCCAGAACTATTTTGTTATCTCAGTAGCAAAGGGGCAAACGACAACTTTGACCAGAGCATTTGAACAGACAATTGGAACGTCTCTTAAAGTCGGAACTCCATTTGAAATAACCGCTGAACTAAAAAAATCCGTAACGGCAAGATATGAAACAACTCAGAAGTTTGCAGGTCCTCCGGAGACCAGTGCATACAATAGTAGAGAATATCGAGTACAGTTTTATGCGAGAACTTGCACATGGACGCAAAGACAAGTCGATATTCAAACGGGAAAAACAGTGGCAAGCAAAACTGGTCAGGCGGATGTGCCTTCTAAATATCTGCTATATAGTTTGGATCATTTGATGGGATGATGAAAAATTTTTTTACGGTGACTTTTTCTGCGATAGTCTTTTTAGTTGGTATAGTATTTGTTCTTTGTGCTGATGCTGATATTCTGAGGTACAGATTTAATCAATCCATTACGCTTACAGTAATTGGAGGATGCATTCTATGTACTTTAGGTGGTATCGGCCTTCTCATGAATCTTTGGGCTATCTTAAAAGGTTGGAATGATAAATAATGGTTGAACATAGTATCAGAAAATTATAGCCATAAAAATCAAGCAATTGCCCTTATTTTTAATGAAACCGTCGGTAAATGTTGAAAACCATCAGCTATCCGTCTTATGGTGACTTTGGTCGAATAGCTGATGGTTTATCGGAAAGGTTGTAATATGAAAAAAATTTTATCAGGCTTTCTCTCGCTAGTAATGGTTTTCATATTTTCTGTTCCGGCATTCGCTACGAACCCCCTTACCTATACGTATCTTCCGGTTGTAGAAAATACAAAGTCTAACGAATCCCCTATGCCAAGAGTCCCTAACGGAATTCCTATTGAAGTTATAGCAAAAGTCGATGGAAGTGGCACGAAACATCTGACTGGTACTGCAAAATTAACTTGGAGCGAGGATGACTTAAAAAATGCTCATTGGCATCGTGGCACTAGTTCAACCCGCGCAGCCAGTCTAGAGTATCATTTTTCTAAGCACGGTAGCGAAGTTGGCGCAACAAATTTAGTTGAATACCTAAATTTTGCAAACAGCTATCGAGATCAAGTCCTATATGATTTGAACCGTGGAAATACAAGTGACTACTATATTAATGATAGTTCGACTCCTACTCCGGGGAAAAAATATAAGTCTAAATCATCTAAGCAGTTTATCATTTTAGCAAATTCTGATCAGTTTATTTTGACATATGGGATTTAAGTCTATTTACAAGAATAAAAGTTGATTCCGTAAAAAGTCTCTAAAAAATTGGTGTGTAAACCCCGGAACCATCTAGAGCAATCTATGCTCGAACTGGATCCGGGGCTTTACTTTTTATGAGCACTCAGTTGATATTGATATACCTCAAGTTTTATAGTGGCTTTCTACACTCCATGAATCCAAAAACTATTACTTCCTTCAGGATCTTTGCTTTTCCATTCTTTTATTTTTTGGAAAAAATCCCGAAATTTTCCATCTTCCAATGCAAGCTTTTCAATCTGTTCCCATTGTTCCGTTGTTATTTTCTGTGATGCATAATAGGAAAAATCAGGAATAACTTGTTCCAAATAAGGATTCAAACAATAAAAATCATCATCGGACACAAAAATAGAATCCGCATTCCAGTTTTGGGGATGCCTAATGTCATAACAAAACTCTAGGACATCATGGGACACTAGTTCTTTCAGCAACATTGTTCTCATAGTTGATTCTCCTTTAAAGCATAATTAGCTTCTATGAAACTTCAGAACTCCAATTTGTTTTAACTCGTTGGACTAATATGGTTAATTTAATAATTATACGACAATTATATTTTATTTGTTGCAAATAAAATAGCAACTTGAAAATGTTTGGCACTTTAACCAATATATCACAAGAAATATTGTGCAACTAAGAGAACTTTGATTGAGGCTGCACACTCAGTTGACTTGTAAAGCGAAAAGCATTACAATGGATTCAAGGTGATAACTATGGAAAAATCGATGATGCTGAACGTCCGGGTCAGCCCCAGCGTCAAACAGCAGGCCGAGGATGTACTGAAACAGCTTGGCATCCCGATGGCAACAGCTATTGATATGTACCTGCGCCAGATCACTCTGACGGGCGGCATCCCCTTCTCGCTGTCTTTGCCGAAAGCTCCTGCGGCTCTGAATGCTGACACCATGACCGATGATCAGCTTCATGCAGCCTTGCAGGTAGGCATTAAGGAAATTCAGAACGGTGATACCGTGGATGCTGCAAGCGCATTCGCACAGTTCAGGGAACAGCACCGATGAAGCAGTATGACGTAAAAATCTCCCATGCAGCCCTCAGCGATATGGAGCAGATTTACAGCTATATTGCTGACCGTCTGCTGGAGCCTGACACGGCTATGGGGCAGTATAACCGCATTGCGGAAGCCATCCAGTCGCTGAACATCCTGCCGGAACGCTGTGCGCTGGTTGAAAGCGAGCCGGAGCGCACCCAAGGACTGCGGCAGATGCTGGTGGACAACTACTCTGTGTTCTACATTGTGGGTGAGGATGTAGTGTCGGTGGCTCGTGTGCTGTACAGTGCATCCGACCTTGTGCGCCGCCTGCGGAGAATGAAGTGAAAGGGGTGTTCGCATGACCGCCGTCATCTACGCCCGCTATTCCAGCGACAACCAGCGCGAAGAATCCATCGAAGGTCAGATTCGCGAGTGTACGGCCTACGCCGAAAAGAACGGCATCACTGTGGTCAAACACTACATTGACCGTGCCCTTTCCGCCAAAACCGATAACCGCCCGGACTTCCAACAGATGATCAAGGACAGCGAAAAACGGCTGTTTGACATCGTGCTGGTCTGGAAACTCGACCGTTTTGCCCGGAACCGCTATGATTCAGCGCACTATGAGTACCAGTTGGAACGAAATCATGTCAAGCTGGTGTCTGCCACGGAGCCCATCTCTGACAGCCCTGCGGGTATCATGGTCAAGAGTATGCTCACCGGCATGGCTGAATACTACTCGGCAGAACTTTCTGAAAAAGTTGTGCGCGGCATGACCGAGAATGTTCTGAAGGGGAAGTACAACGGCGGCACGATTCCCATTGGTTTCAAGGTGGACGAAGAGAAGTTTTTTCAAATCGACCCGCTGAAAGCTCCCTTTGTGGTAGAAGCCTTTCAGCGGTACAACGATGGTGCGACCATGAAGGAACTGATGAACTGGCTGAACGACAGTGGCGTGACCACCAACCGCAACCAGAAGTTCACCTACAACAGTGTTCAGAAGTTGCTGACGAACAAACGTTACATCGGAGAAAACCACTTCAAGGACATCGTAATGCCCGACAGCATCCCGGCCATCGTGGACAAGGATTTGTTTGAGGAAGTGCAGCTGAAAATCAAAAAGAACAGCCGCGCTCCTGCCCGTCACAAGGCCGAGGACGATTACTTGCTCACCACCAAGCTGTTCTGCGGAATGTGCGGCGCGATGATGTTCGGCGAGTGCGGTACGGGTAGAAACAAGGTCGTTCATCATTATTATAAGTGCGCCACCGCGAAGCGTTTCAAGACCTGCAAGAAAAAGACCGTCCGTAAAGAGTGGCTGGAAGATTTGGTCATAGCTGAAACCATGAAGCTGATTCAGGACGATGCCGTGATTGATGCCATCGTTGCGGAAGTGATGGAGTTGCAGGATCAGGAAAACACCACTCTCCCTTTGCTGGAAAAGCAGATGCGCGAGGTAGAGAACGGCATTGAAAATATGCTGAACGCCATCCAAGCGGGTGTGCTGACCAATTCCACCAAATCGCGTTTGGAAAAGCTGGAAGCCCAGCAGAAAGAACTTGAGGTTCGGATCGCCGAAGAAAAAATCGCTCGGCCTCGGTTGAGTGAAAATCAGGTTCGGTTCTGGCTGACCCGGTTCCGCAAACTCAACCCGAACGTGAAAAGCCACCGGGAAACGCTTATCAATACATTCGTGAACGCCGTTTATCTCTATGATGAAAAAGTTTTGATTACATTCAACTACAAAGACGGCACAAAAACCATCACTTTCGATGAAATCGCCGCCAAAGATGCCCCAGAGGGCAATGGTTCGGATTTAGGTTGCTTCACTCCACCAAGAACTCCAGCGTCGTAAAGATGCTGGAGTTTTTCTTTTGTCCGAAACTTTTCAAAGCATATCCAAGGGTGGATTCGAACAGCTGCGGCGCTGTCGCCGAAGACAGCGCAAAAACAGCCCAGTGGGCTGTTTTTAGCAGCGCGGCTTGCGTAATCCACCCGCGCCCATGAAAAAACCGCTGGTGTAGAGATACACTGGCGGTTTTCTTTTGCGCAAATGTCAGACTCACATAGGCGGGTGGATTCGAACAGCAGCGGAGCCGACTGCAACGACGACGAGCGCCGCCAGCGGCGGAAGCAGCGAGGAGTTGTTGGGGCCGCGGCCAGCGATACGCAAGCAAGGCGCAGCGGATGCTGGGTGCCGCAACCCGTCTGCCTGCGGCGGAAACAGGGAGGCGAGGCTGGGGCAGCGCTCCGATTTTTCAAGGCCCCGCCAAGGGGTTGCAGAAAAATCGGCAAGCGCAACTCGTAAGGCCCGCTGCCATACGTCCCGCCGGGCAAAAACAGCCGCCGCACGGAAAGCTCCATGCGGCGGCTGTTCTCATTTTGTTGAATCTTCAGGAAAAATTACTTCACGTACTCGACAGTGTACTCGAAGCCGTACTCTTCCTGCAGCTTCTTGACGGCAGGCTCGCAGTCCTCGATGAAGGTGGGAGCGTAGACGGAAGCGCCGTTGTGGGCCTTCTTGTAGTCCTCAACGATCTGCTGCAGCTTTGCCCAGCCCTCGTTGGCCTTTGCCTGGTCAACGCTGTCGGGGAAGTTGATGATGAATTCGCGGTGAGAAGGGATACGAGCTTTCATAATAGAATCTCCTTATGAAAAAATATGATTTCGAATTTATACAGAAACAGGAAAATGTCCTGAATCTTACAGTTGGTATACAGCCTTGGCGTTCTGCGCCGTCTGGCGGAAGACTTCCTCCGGGCTGATGCCCTTGACGCTGGCGGCATACTCGCCGACGTACCGGATGAGGGAGCTGTCGCAGCGGATGCCGCGCACCGGCTCCGGGGCCATGTAGGGGCAGTCCGTCTCGAGGACGATCTGCTCCAAAGGCAGAGCCGCAATGGCCTTTGCCGCCCGTTTGGCACCCTTGAAGGTGCAGGCGCCGCCGAAGCCGAAATACAGCCCCTGCCGGGCCAGCCACACGGCGTCGTCCGCACTGCCGGAATAGCAGTGGACGATGCCCTTGGGACGGTACTTTTTCAGCAGGGCGTAGACGTCGGCGTGGGCGTTTCGGTCGTGGACGATGATGGGCTTGTCCAGCTCAAGCGCAAGGCGGATCTCCGCCTCAAACAGCGCCAGCTGTGCGTCCTTCGGCACAGGCCAGTGGTAGTCCAGCCCGCACTCGCCCACAGCGACCACCTTCGGGTCGTCGTAATAGGGGGCAAGGGCTTTCATCTCAGCGGCCCAGTCGCCGCCAAAGACCGAGACCGTGGGGGCAGGGCCTTCCTCGCCGCAGTCCTCGGGGGCCAGCAGGCTCTCGGGATGGATGCCGATGGCGGCGTACACCCACGGATAGCGGTGAGCCAGCTCCAGCACCCGGGGCGCGTCCCCCGAGTGGGTGGCCTGCTCGCAGACGCCGACCACGCCCTTTTCGGGCAGGCTGTCCAGCAGAGCGAAGCGGTCAGCATCGAAGGCGTGGGCGCTGTAGTGGGCATGGGTGTCGAAGATCGGGCCGGTCATTGCTCCTCCTTCTTGGCGGGGGCTTTGTTCACCAGCCAGATGCCGACGCAGACGAACACCAGTGCGGCCAGATACTGCCAGCGGAACAGCGGTTCGCCGTTGAGCACAGCGCTCAGCAGCACGTTGACCACCGGGTTCACGAAGCCGAAGATGGCAATGCGGCTGACGGGGTTGTTCTTCATCAGCAAGGCCCAGAGCAGATAGCCGGCGCCGCAGATGAAGGCCAGATACAGCAGCACCAGAATGCCAAGCGGCGTCACATTGCCCAGACGCCCGCCGAGAGCCGTACCCAGCACGAAGAGTGCTGCGCCGCCCACGAACAGGTTCAGGAAGCAGACCGCAAAGCTGTCCGCCTTTTTGGTGACGGACTTGTTCCACGGGCCGGACAGGGTGAAGACCACCGTTGCAAACAGCATACAGAAGACGCCCCAGCCGCTGCCGCCGCCGTGGTTGCCCAGTGTGCCGATGAGCACGCCCGCAAAGCCGACGGCGCAGCCCAGGGTCTTTGCCGGGGTCATCCGATCGGCATTGCCGTAGATGAAGTGGGCAAAGAGGACGCCCAGAAAGCTCTGGGTGCTGTTCAGGATGCCGCCGAAGGCACCGGTGAGCATCGCCACGGCGATGTAGTAGAAGGCGTACTGGGTCGTGGTCTGCCACAGGCCCAGTACACAGCACTCGGCAAAGACTTTCCCTTTCGGGAAGGTGGGCATCCGGCTCTGGAGCAGGGTGCTGCCCAGCAGGATGAGCAGACTGCCCAGCATGAACCTTACACCGGCAAAGCAGAAGATGGAGGCCGTGTTGGACGGATCGATCTCAAAGAGGCGGTAGCCCATCTTGATGAAGGGGAACGCACAGCCCCACAGCACATTGCAGAAGATGGCCAGCAGCACCGCAAACAGCGGTGTGCCGAAAATTTTGTCCAGCTTCCCGGCGCGGGAAGGAGTCGTGTTGTTCTCCATTGCTCAGTGGATGCGGGCGCCCACGGGGGTGTCGTCGCTGTAGAAGGGGATGGAGCAGCCGCCGTCGGCAGTGTCAGCGGCGAAGATCATGCCCTCGCTGACATACTTGCCCTTCATCATCGGGCGGGGTGCCAGGTTGCAGACGATGCCGAGCTTCTTGCCGATGAGGTCCTCCGGCTTGAACCACTTGGCGATGCCGGACAGGATGCAGCGCTCACGCTCGCCGTCAAAGACGGTCAGGTGGAGCAGCTTTTTGCTCTCCTTCAGGTTCTCGCAGGCGCGGACCTCGGCCACCCGCAGCTCCACCTTGCAGAAGTCGTCATAGGAGATCTCTGCCTCGTGGGTGAAGTCCACATCGCTCTCCTCAGCGGGAGCAGCGGCCTTCTTCTCCGCCTCTTCCTTGGCCTTCTTAGCGGCCTCGGCAGCGGCCTTCCGCTTCTCGTCCTCTTCCTTCAGGTGGGCGATCTCCTTTGCCACGTCGATGCGGGGGAACAGCGCCTCGCCCTTGTGGACGGTGTAGCTCTCCTGTGCGCCGTAAGCGGCCTTTTCCAGGTCGATGGCGGAAGCGTCCAGACCCAGCTGCTCCATCATCTTGGGAGCGGTGGAGGGCAGGTAGGCGTTCAGCAGGATGCCGCAAACGCGCAGAGCCTCGCACAGGTGGTACAGCACGCTCTCGAGGCGCTCCCTGTTGGCCTCATCCTTGGCCAGAGCCCAGGGGGCGGTCTCGTCGATATACTTGTTGGCGCGCTGGATGACGGCGAAGATCTCCATCAGAGCCTGCGGGATGGTCAGGTTGTCCATGTCTGCCGTGACCTTGCCCAGCAGTTCGCTGGTCATGGTCTCCAGCTCGGTGTCGATGGCCTCGGTGCCGGCAACTTTGTGGACAGTGCCGCCGAAGTACTTCTCACACATGGCGACGGTGCGGCTCAGCAGGTTGCCAAGGTCGTTTGCAAGGTCGCTGTTGATGCGGTTGATGAGGGCTTCGTTGGTGAACATACCGTCGTTGCCGAAGGGGATCTCACGCAGCAGGAAGTAGCGGATGGCGTCCACGCCGTAGCGGTCGCAGAGGATGACGGGGTCAACGACGTTACCCACGGACTTGGACATCTTGCCGCCGTTCATCAGCAGCCAGCCGTGGCCGAACACCCGCTTGGGCAGCGGCAGATCCAGAGCCATCAGCATGGCGGGCCACAGGATGGTGTGGAAGCGGAGGATCTCCTTGCCCACCATATGCAGGTCAGCAGGCCAGAACCTGCTGTATTCGTCGTACTTCTCGTTGCCGTAGCCCAGAGCGGAGATATAGTTGCTCAGAGCATCGACCCAGACGTACATGGTGTGCTTGGAATCGAAAGGCACGGGGATGCCCCACTTGACGGAGGTGCGGGAGACACAGGTGTCCTGCAGGCCCTGCTTGATGAAGGCGATCATCTCGTTCTTGCGGCTCTCGGGCTGGATGAACTGGGGGTTCTCCTCGTAGAGCTTGAGCAGACGGTCGGCGTACTTGCCGGTCTTGAAGAAGTAGGCTTCCTCGTGGGCATCGTAGACCTCGCGGCCGCACTCGGGGCATTTGCCGTCCACCAGCTGGCTGTCGGTCCAGAAGCTCTCGCAGGGCTTGCAGTAGTGGCCGGTGTACTCGCCCTTGTAGATGTCGCCCTGCTCATAGAGCTTGGTGAAGATCTTCTGGCAGGACTCCATGTGGTAGTCGTCGGTGGTGCGGATGAAGCGGTCGTAGCTGATGTCCATCAGCTTCCACAGATCTTTGACGGTGGCGACGATCTTATCCACGTACTCCTTGGGGGTCACGCCTGCGTCGGCGGCCTTGTCCTGGATCTTCTGGCCGTGCTCGTCGGTGCCGGTCAGGAACATGACGTCGTAGCCCTGCATCCGCTTGAAGCGTGCCAGTGCGTCGCAGGCCACGGTGGTGTAGCTGTGGCCGATGTGCAGCTTGTCGCTGGGATAATAAATCGGTGTGGTGATGTAGAATGTCTTGTGCTCGCTCATGAAAACGATTCTTCCTTTCTTTTGGCGCTAACAGCGAAAAACGCCCCCGCCCTGCCGGCTGTGCCGGACAAGGACGAGAGCGTGTAACTTCCGTGGTACCACCTTGTTTCGCCGCACCCTTGCAGACGCGGCCTTGCGCCGGAACCTCCGGCGAGCGCAGTAACGGGCGCACCCGTCGCAGGCTGACATAACGCTTCGCCCGCGCAGCTCAGAGACCATGTTCCGCTCCGCGCGGCCTGCCCGGTTCCATCCTTCGGGCTTTCTGTCAGGCGCAGACGAGGCGTACTCTTCTCTTCACAGCCAATTTACATTATTATATCTAATATACGCAAAATCGGTGGGTTTGTCAATATTAAACCTCGTAATCCAGACAGACGCGGCTCTTATAGTAGGGCCGCACCCTGCTGTCGGCGACGGCCAGATGAGCCGGGTGCTTGGAGTAGCCCTTGAGCGCCTCGGCAGACGCAAAGGTGGTGTCCAGCATCAAATCGGCGTTGGAAGAGGGGAGGCCGTTGATGTTGACGTGGACCTCCACGAGGCCCGGGACCTGACCGGCCAGACCCTCGAGACCCGCTTTGATGCCGGCCTTGATGTCTGCCTTTTCGGCGTCGGAATATTCGTCCTTGAGCTGCCAGAGAATGATGTGCTTTACCATGATAAATTCCTCCTGTTGTTGGCCGAAATACTTGCTGCCCTTATTGTAACATCTGCACAAAAACTGTGCAAGAGCTTTTATTTGCCTACGCAGCGGCGGGATGGTATAATAAAAGGTAAGAACGGAGAGGTTGTGCGAAGGAGAACCTGCTCCGAAAGGTAAGATATTTTTGGTGGACTGCGGGCCGCGCCGACCAGCGCCCCGCAAGACTGTGAGGAACATCGGATGAAAAAACATTTAGCCCATCTTGCTGCCGCTCTGGCAGTGACACTGCTCTTCGGCGCTGCGGCCGGCCCTCTGAGTGCGGCTGCGGCGGCACCCACGGCGATACTGGACGAAGAAAATACCGCGGCGGCAGAGAGCCGCCTGAACCAGAGCTGGCTGGACATGGAGATCGAGTACAATGACCGGAACCCGGTCTATCAGCTCTATCTGTCCAGCGCCGCCTTCGACGACTGGGTGTACCAGTGGTACAGCACCAATCCCGCTGTGGCGACGGTGGACCGCAACGGCCTCGTAACGGCCCAGCAGCCCGGCAAGGCCACCATCGTGGCCAACACCTACACCACCACCCTGCGGTGTGACGTAACGGTGGTGTCCAACGTGGGCCGGGTGACCCTGAACAAGGAGCGGCTGTATCTGGAGGGCATCGGAGGCACAGCGGCCCTGAAAGCCACCGTAGCGGCAGAAAACGGCAGCGCCGTACCCATCACCTGGACGACCAGCAACCCTGCCGCCGCCACTGTAGACCCCTTTGGGCTGGTAACGGCGGTGGGCGACGGCAAGACGGTCATCACCGCCGTCACGCCCGACGGCCACAGCGCCAGCTGCATCGTCTATGCTGGGGCACAGGTGGCAATCCAGGAACAGATCGAGGCCGATGAGGTAAAGATCGCCCTCGGCGTCCTTGGCGGTTTCGCCGTCCTCGTGGGTGCGCTGGCGCTGGCAACCTCCGGCAGCTGAAAAACAACATCAGAATAAAAGCAGCACGCACCCGGAAAAGCCGGAAATGCGTGCCTGCTTTGTGATCCTCTTACAGCTGCTCTACTGTGGTAAAACATCTTGCGATGTTCCAAATATTTGATGTAATATCGTCTTAAATTGGAACTCCGCAAGGTTTGCGGTGTTCGGGTCATTTGCGGTGTTCCAACTCCGCACGAAAGTCGAACTCCGCAAAGCGTGCGATGTTCGATTCTGAACGTAATATCGAGCAAAAAGTGGAACTCCGCAAGATAACCTGAGGGTCTCAGAGGCTTACACGCCCGAAGCGCCGTAGTTTGCCAGCACACGGGCGGAGGGGTCGCTGACGTTGCAGCCCGGCCATGCCTTGTTGGGCATCCAGAAGTCCACGATGGTGCGGCTCTGGTCGTGGTAGTATTTCTCGAAGATCTCGCGGTAGAACAGGCTCTCCTTGGTAAACGGCATACAGTGGGCGGAGTAGTTTGCCCGGCGGAGCTGGAATTCCTCGTCGGTGTAGAGGCTCTCGGCGTACTCCTTGATGTCGTCCACCATGCTGTGGCCCACGGCGTCGGAGAAGGCGGCCTTTTCGCGCCACAGGATCTCCGGCGGCAGCCAGTCGCCCTCGAACGCCTTGCGCAGCAGGTATTTGCCCTTGCCGTAGCTGTTCAGCTTCTTTTCGGGGTCGATGGCCATGACGTACCGCACAAAGTCCAGATCACCGAACGGCACACGGGCCTCGATGCTGTTGGCGGAGATGCAGCGGTCGGCGCGGAGGACGTCGTACATATACAGCTCCCGGATGCGCTTCTGGCTTTCCTGCTGGAATGCATCTGCGGTGGGGGCGTAGTCGGTGTACTTGTAGCCAAACAGCTCGTCGGAGATCTCGCCGGTCAGCAGCACGCGGACGTCGGTCTGCTCGTGGATGGCCTTGCACAGCAGGTACATCCCCATGCTGGCCCGGATGGTGGTGATATCCCAGGTGCCCAGCAGGCGGATGACCTCTTCGAGGCTGCTGATGACCATATCCCGGTTGATGATGATCTCGTGATGCTCGCTGCCCAGATACTCGGCGGTCTGGCGGGCATATTTCAGGTCGATGGCGTCGGTGTCCATGCCGATGGCAAAGGTGCGGATGGGCTTGCCCAGCTTCTTGGCGGCGATGGAGCAGACCAGCGAGGAGTCGAGGCCGCCCGACAGCAGGAAGCCCACGGGTGCGTCAGCGTCCAGACGCTTCTCCACGCCTGCAATGAGCTTTTCGCGGATGTTGGTCAGGATGGTGTCCATCTCGTCCTGCATGGGGGCGGGAACGTCGGCGATGTCCTCGTAGCGGACAAAGCGGCCGTCGCAGTAGTAGCTGCCGATGGGGAAGGGGCGGATGTCATCGCACCAGCCGATGAGGTTCTGCATCTCAGACGCAAATGCGATCTTGTGGCTGGACTTGGAGTAGCCGTAGAACAGCGGACGGATGCCGATGGGGTCGCGGGCTGCGATGAGGCGGTCCTTGCGGGAATCGTACAGGATGAGCGCGAATTCGGCGTCCATGTGGCGGAACATATCGAGGCCGTACTCATAGTAGAGCGGCAGCAAGATCTCGCAGTCGCAGTCGGAGGTGAACTTGTAGCCCCGGCGCTTCAAGATCTCTTTCTCGAAGCGGAAGCCGTAGAGCTCGCCGTTGCAGACCACGCAGTCGGCCCCGCGGTAGAAGGGCTGCATCCCCTCCGGCGTCAGGCCCATGATGGCGAGGCGTCCGAAGCCCATCAGGCCGAAAGGCCCTTCCACCACACGCTGGTCGTCCGGCCCGCGCGAGACGGTGCGCATCAGGTATTCTTTGAACTTGTCGGCACTCATATCATGCCCGGTATAGCCTATCACACAGCACATATTTCTTACCCCTCTTGTGTTGGACCGCTCCGGTGTATCCGCGAGGCTTTCCCTTCCTCGCTTTTGGGGGAGCGGCAAATAAAAAAATACGGCAGCAAACATCCTTTTTGCTAGGACGAATGCTGCCGTATCCGTGGTGCCACCTAAATTACCGGCACAGCATGCCAGTCACTTTGTGCGCTCTCCCCGTTGAAAGCACTGCCGCGATAACGAGCGGCGCACGTCTGCCCCTACTGCCCGCAATGCCACAGCATCCGGGGGTTCAGGGGGAAGCTCACGGGGGTTCGTTCAGGCCCGGCCATCTGCGCGGCTCACACCTGCCCGCACTCTCTGGAAGAGGGCGCTCAGGGCCTTACTTTTCCCGTTCATCGCTTTTTATGCAGAAATTGTATCACTGCTTTTTGTCCGTGTCAACATCTGCGCAGCAATTTTTACAGGTTTGTGCAGCCTGCCCGTCTTCGGCCTCATTTGCAGCGCAGCTGCGGCACAAACCGTACAAAACGCTGCCCTCGCACTGCAGCGTGAAGCCGTGCTCTGCCATCAGGTGGGCGCGCACCTCGTCCATGAAGTGGCAGTCCAGATGATAGATGCGCCCGCACCGCACACACTTGAGGTGCAGGTGTTCCCGGCAGTGACGGCCCTCGTCCACATACTGGAACACGGCCTTTTCGCCCTTGTCGGCGACGTATTTCATCACCCGCTGCTCTCCGGCCAGTTTGTCCAGATAGCGGTAGACGGTGGTGGGGTTGGGGCTGGCGCCCTCGGCCTCGAGATGCTCGAGGATATTGGACGCGCTGACCGCGTGCTGGCGGTTGCGGATGAGATAATTCAGGATGAGCTGGCGGGTCTTGGTGTTGTAGCCGTCGCTTCGTGCCATGATGCTGATACCTTCTTTCTGTCTGTAGTGTACCACATTTTATCTTTCGATGCAAAACAACAGCCAAATGCTGGCAACAAGCACAAAAACCGTTGTGAAATATGTGCAAAAATGAGTCAAGATATTTGGCTAAAACGGAAATCAAGCCAAACTTCAGCAGAAACTCTTGTAAAAAATATCCTGTTATGTGATAATGAAATCGAGGTGATAGTTGGATGGTTTTAGGGATACAAGCAGAAGACGAAACATCCGACCGGAGAGAGACTGAAGAAAAGGAAGAAGAAGATGAAAGAGACGGAAGCACAGGCAAAGCTGAGCCTGAAATTACAGGCGTATCAGTACCTGAAAACCAAGATCCTGAACTGTGAGTACCGCCCCAACGAGTTTCTGAACGAGCAGAAGCTCTGCGCCGAGATGGGCAACATCAGCCGCACCCCCATGCGGGATGCGCTGGGCCGTCTGGAACAGGAAGGGCTCATCACCATCCTGCCCAAGAAGGGCCTGATGGTGGCGGGCATCACCGAGGAGGACGTACACAGCATGTTCGAGATGCGCCTGCTGGTGGAGCCTTATGCGCTGCGCACCTACGGCGCGGACATCCCCCGGGAGAAGCTGGAACACTTTATGCGGATGATGCACGAGCCGGACGTCATCGACGACTTCTGCAAGGTGGACGACGACTTCCACGAGCTGCTGATGAGCACTCTGCCCAACAAGTATCTCCGCTCGGCCTATGACCGCATCACCGGCCTGAACACCCGTTTCCGCATCATGACCGGCAAGGTGAGCATGATCAACCGGGAGCAGACCTGCGAAGAGCATCTGGAGATCCTGGAGCCTGCCCTGAGGGGGGATTTCAACACCGCCGCCGATGCCCTGCAGAAGCATCTGGAGATCGCCCGCGACAAAGCCGAGGGGGTCATCAAGGTCATCCGGCTGTGGTGAGAAGATAACAACAAAAGACCTCTCTGTGTCGAAGGGGGCGGGGAGGTCTTTTTTCACACAGGAAGGGAAAATGGTTAAAAACGATCCCCCGGAACCGATAGAATGGGGACAGTTCAAATGTGAGGTCTGACAAAATGCAAAACAACACACTTTCCCGCCCGGGCCTTTCCCTCAGCGGCACGGCCCTGAAACGCATTGCCTGCCTGTCGATGCTGCTGGACCACATCGGAGCGTCCCTGCTCGAGAACGGCCTGTTCAAGCAGGAATCGTTCTGGCCGGGGGGTGTTCAGCTGGACGACGTTCTGCGGCTGGCGGGGCGGCTGGCCTTTCCCATCTACTGCTTTCTGCTGGTGGAGGGCTTTCTCCACACCCACGATTTCAAAAAATACGCCCTGCGGATGCTGGGCTTCGCCCTCATCAGCGAGTGGCCCTTCGACTGGGCGTTCTTCTCAGGCGTCTACTGGGGGCATCAGAATGTCTATTTCACCCTCCTGCTGGGGCTGCTGGCCATGAAGGCTCTGGATACATACCGGACGCCGGAGGGGATGCCGGTGCTGAAAGGCATCCTCGGGGTGGCAGCCTGCTTCCTCGCGGCGGCGCTGCTCCATTGTGACTACGACGTGCTGGGGCTGACCCTCATCCTCGCCCTCTACATGACCCGGAAGGACAAAAGAGCGCAGTGCATCGCGGGCGCGGTGTTCTCCCTCTTCGAGCCGGTGGCACCGCTGGCGTTCGGGCTGGTCTGGCTCTACAGCGGCGAGCGGGGCGGCAGCTCCAAACTCGAGCAGTGGGCGTTCTACTGGTTCTACCCGGCCCATATTTTCATCCTCGGCATCCTTACAAACCTCCTGCTTTTCCGATAAGCAAGAAGCCGTTTTCATAAGCATTGCACACCGCCTGAACGGTCCTTTTGCTCACATACTGCGTTGCTTTCCCTTGCAATCCGCCAGGATTGCTGCGGAAAATCGCCTTGTCTGTGGGCAGAAATTCTCGTCATTCGGCGCACCCTGCTTACGAAAACAGCTTCTAACCGAAAATTATAAAAATATGACACAAAATTGCAACATGAAATGAGGGAAACTGGCAAAAAGTGTGATATAATAAACGATAGGATAGCAAAAATGCATCAGGAGGTTCTACCAATGAAGATCATTCGTGCAAAAGACTACAAGGATATGTCCCGCAAGGCGGCAAACATCATCTCCGCGCAGGTCATCATGAAACCGAACTGTGTGCTGGGTCTGGCGACCGGAGGCACCCCTGTGGGCGCTTACGCACAGCTGGTGGAGTGGTATAACAAGGGCGACCTCGACTTCTCCGAGGTGACCACCGTCAACCTCGACGAGTACCGCGGCCTGCCCAAAGAGCACCCCGAAAGCTATTGGAGCTTCATGCACAAGAACCTGTTCGACCATGTGAACATCCGCCCCGAGGCCATCCATCTGCCCGACGGCACCAACCCCGACGCGGCCGACGCCTGCGCCGAGTACAACGACATCATCCACAGCGTGGGCGGCATCGACCTGCAGCTGCTGGGCCTCGGCCCCAACGGCCACATCGGCTTCAACGAGCCGGGTGAGGCATTCGAGCTGGAGACCCACTGCGTGGACCTGACCCCCGCCACCATCGAGGCCAACAAGCGCTTCTTTGATGGCAACGAGGACCTTGTGCCGAAGCAGGCCTACACCATGGGCATCAAGACCATCATGCAGGCCCGCAAGGTGCTGGTGGTGGCCAACGGTCTGGCCAAGGCCAAGGCCGTCAAGGCTGTCGTTTCCGGCCCCGTCACCCCCGAATGCCCGGGCTCCATCCTGCAGATGCACCCCGACTGCATCCTCGTGGCCGATGATGAGGCCCTGAGCCTGCTGTAAGGCCCGGAGGAACGCATGGACGAAAACGAAAAGAAAGAGCCGGAGACGGCACAGGAACCGCCCAGACCCGAGGACTACAGCCGCTACATGGGGACCCTGAACCGCATCTACCGCCGGAATAATAACCCGCAGCGCAAGAAGCTGGGCGACGGCATCGCTTCGCTGAAAAAGGGGCAGCAGCCTGCCGCCCCTGCGCCGGAGCCGGGCAAAAAAGACCGCAGCTTCCTTGCTGTGGCGGGCGGAGCCATCGTCCTGATGGCGATCCTGTATTTTATCAAGCTCTTATAAATAAAAAGGGCCGCTGTGCAGCTGCACGGCGGCCCTTTTGCATTGCTGTAAGACTCAGACGTTCTCGGTCAGGAACTTCTCGACAGCCTCAATGGCAGCTGCCTCGTCTTCGCCCTCGGCGGTGACGGTGATGGTCTCGCCCTGACGGATGCCCATGCCCATCACGGCCATCAGCTTGCGCATATCGCAGGTCTTGCCGTTCTTCTCGAGGGTGATGGCGCTGGCATACTGCTTGGCCAGCTTGACCAGCAGGCCGGCGGGACGTGCGTGGACGCCGAGTTCATCTTTGATGGTATACTGGAACTGTTTCATGGCTCATAGTCTCCTTGTCGGATAAAAGGGGGATTCGGGTCGTTCAAAAATCAGACAGCGCTCTCGTAGTCCAGCATGAACTGCACGATGCCGTCCATGGCCAACTCGCGCGGGTCGAGCTTCAGCTTGCCCTCGCGGATCTTTGCGTAGCTGATGGGCATATACTGGTGGAGCATATTCATCGGGATGGGGTACTCGCGGAGATTGTCGAACAGCTTGTTCATGGCGGCCACCACCTCGGGCTGGCCGATGTAGTAGCGGGCGCGGTCGGAGTAGCTGTACTTGCGGCACTGTGCCAGATGCTTCTCGTCGCCGTGATAGTGCTTCTCCCAGTTTGCGGGGGAGGCCAGCATGACGGCGTCCAGCGTCTCGATGAAGTTGGCGCGCTTTTCCTCGGGGACAAGCTCCTTCTCCATCATGCTCAGGGAGAACAGGGCCTCACGCAGGCCGTAGGTCAGGGCCGGGCCGACCTTGAGGATGGCGATGCCGTCGGTGACCATGTTGTACAGGTCGGCGGCGGTCTGGTAGTCGGTGGAGTGGCCCTCGAAGCAGATGTCCGGGAACTCCTTCAGGGCTGCGCAGAGGTCCACAGCGGCGGCAGGGTCATAGTCGAACACCTGCTCGTCGCCGAACTCGACGCCGGGCTGGACGACCACAGCGATGACATCCTTCATGCCGTCGCCCACGCCCGCTTCAGTCCAGACGCGCTGGTAGGTGGAGACGGTGTCGCGGAAAGCATCGGGGCGGGTGACAGCCAGCGTGTCCTCAGCCTCGGTAGCACCGCCGGGGATGGGTACTTCGCTGCCGATGACGAAGACGGGACGCATTGCATCGGGCTTCTCGGCCTTCAGCTCTTCGTAGCCCTTCATAGCTGCCTTGTACAGCTGCGCGCCGCGGCGTGCGATGACCTCGGTCTTGAGCAGGCCGGGAGCGTCGTCAGCCACCTTCATGCTGGTGTCGAGGTGGATCTTGGTAAAGCCTGCGCGGGCATACCGGTAGACCAGCTCGACCGAGTTCTTCATGGCCTCGGCCTCGGGCAGCTTCTGCCAGGTCAGGGGGCCGAGGTGGTCGCCTGCCAGGATCATCATGTTCTCGGGCAGGTCGATGTCTTTGGCCATTTTCAGGACCATCTGGTAGAAGTCGGCAGGCTTCATGCCGGTGTAGCCGCCAAACTGGTTGACCTGGTTGGCGGTGGCTTCGATCAGGACGGGGATGTTGCGCTCCCTGGCGCGGCGCAGCGCGATCTCAATGACCAGCTCGTTGGCGCTGCAATAAGAGGGGATGCCGCAGCGGATGCCCTGGCGGCGCTTGTCCATCATTTCCTGAAGCGGGTGTTTCATGTTCGCTATCTCCTTCGTGCTTGCTTGGGTGGATGCATTGAATCAAAGCTTGGGCTGGCCCATGCAGTAGGTCTGCAGGACGTCGTAGTTATCCTCCAGCACCACGAGGTCGGCGTCCTTGCCCACCTGGATGGAGCCCTTGCGGTCGTCCAGATGCAGGCACCTGGCCGGGTTGATGGTGCAGGAGTTCAGAGCGTAGTTGAAGGGGACCAGAGCCTCTTCCACGAGGATGCGCAGGCCCTTGTTGATGTTCAGGGTGGAGCCTGCCAGACCGCCGGTGGCCGTCAGATGGGCGCTGCCGTCGGGGTAGATGAGGATCTCGTTGCCGCCGAACAGGTACTTGCTGCCCACGGGCGTACCCTTGGCCATCAGGGCGTCGGAGATCATGATGGCGTAGTCGGGACCCTTGCTCATGAAGTAGTTGTTCAGGGCAGCGGGGGTGGAGTGGCAGCCGTCACAGATGATCTCGCCGTACATGGTGCGGATGCGGTAAGCTGCGCCCACCAGACCGTTGGCACGGTGGTTGAAGGGCGACATACCGTTATAAACGTGGGTCATGGAGCGCGCACCGTTGGCGCAGGCCATGACAGCCTGCTCGTAGGTCGCGCCGCTGTGGCCGATGCTGACCACCACGCCGTGGGCCGTCAGATAGCGGGTGAGGGCGAAGTCCTCATCATGCTCCGTTGCCAGCGTGACATAGCGGATGTGGCCCCGGGCCGCTTTCTGGTAGTGCTCGAACTGCTCGATGGTGGGCTTGACGATGTACTGGTCAGGCTGTGCGCCCTTGTACTTCATGTCGAGATAGGGGCCTTCGAAGTGGATGCCCAGGATCTCTGCGCCGTCGTAGCCGCTCTCCATGACATTGGCCACGTTGGTGACAGCGTTGGTCAGCACCTCCACGCTCTGGGTGATGGTGGTGGCGAGGAAGCTGGTGACGCCCTCCGAGACGATGTGCTCTGCCCAGTAGCGCAGGCCGTCCTCGTTGGCGTCGTTGGTGTCGAACTCGTAGGCGCCGTGGCAGTGGATGTCCATAAAGCCGGGGACGATGCGCTTGTCACCGTAATCGTCGTCCACATCCTTGGCGCCATAGGGCAGGATGGCGGTGATCCTGCTGTCATTCACCTCAATGGCAGCAGGGACGAACTGGTCTGCCAGCCAGACCTTTTTGCTTTGTATTACCATTTTAGATACCCTCCTTCTGGGGCCGATAGCTTGACTTCATTATACCGCACGGCTTCGGAAAAATATTTATAATTTTCAATCGATTTGTTATTCGTTTCGGCAAAAAGAGATAAAAATGATGGAGAAAACGGCCTGACAGGCCGCTGCGCGGAGGCTGGTTTGTCTTTTTCAACCAAAAAGTTATGGCTTTCAGTTACCCCCTTGTTTTCTGCGGTTTGGTTGTGATATAACAAACAAAAGAGAGCGGAACAACTCTGCTATGGAATTATCAGAAAAAAGTTTTACCGTGTCCATTAGGAGGTAGATTTAGGATGAGCATTTTTAATCTGACCGAGGAGAAGATGAAGGGGACGTCTTCCACCTTTACGGCCCATGAGATCTATCAGCAGCCTGCCACCTGGCGCAAGACCTGCGCACAGCTCGCTGCCTGCAAGGATGAGCTTCAGGCTTTTATCGATCAGGTCGTCAAGCAGGATGATTTCGACATCGTCCTCACCGGTGCCGGCACCAGCGAGTTCGTCGGCAACTCCCTGTTCCAGGCCCTGAACCCCAAGTACGACTTCAAGGTCAAGTCCTACGCTTCTACCGACCTCGTGCCTTCTCCCGAGAACTTCCTCTCCCGCACCAAGCCCACCCTGCTGGTGAACTTTGGCCGTTCGGGCAACTCCCCCGAGTCTCTGGGCAATGTGGAGGCCGCTGAGGTCGTCTGCCAGAACCTGTATCACCTGTTTGTGACCTGCAACCACGAGGGTACTCTGTCCAAGATGGCAAACACCCGTCACAACTGCTTCGCCATCAATCTGACCCCCGAGACCCACGACCAGTCCTTCGCCATGACCTCCAGCTACAGCAATATGTATCTGGCCACCTATCTGGCCTTCAACCTCGACAAGCTGGACGAGATCACCGCCGAGGTGGAGAAGCTGGCCGTCGCCGGTCAGCACTTCCTCGATGACCAGTTCGGTCTGGCACAGAAGATCGTGGACGAGTTCGATTACAACCGCATCGTCTATCTGGGCAACATCGGCCTGAAGGGCGTCGCTCAGGAGTCCGCACTGAAGACCCTCGAGCTGACCGCCGGCAAGGTGGCCACCATGTACGACTCCGAGCTGGGCTTCCGCCACGGCCCCAAGTCCATCATCGATGACAACACCCTGACCGTCGCTTACCTGAGCGATGACGAGTACCGCCGCCGCTACGAGCTGGATCTGGTCAAGGAGATGGCGCACCAGCGCAAGGGCAACAAGATCGCCGTCGTCTACAACCACGACTGCGAGGGCATCGAGGAGCTGGCCGACTATCCCGTCCAGATCAAGGTCGGCGCCGATATGGAGAACGTCCTGCTGGGTCTGGACTTCATCCTGTTCGCACAGACCATCGCTCTGATGAAGTCCCTGTCTCTGGGCATCACCCCGGATAACCCCTGCCCCACCGGCGAGGTGAACCGCGTGGTCAAGGGCGTCACCCTGTACCCCTACACGCTGAAATAATCAAAACAACGTCATAAATTCAGGAGGGCAACGAGTATGATCGGTTTGGTAGTTACCGGCCACGGCCATTTTGCAGACGGTATCCACACCTCTGCGCAGATGATCGCGGGCGAAAATGATTATGTCCGCTACATCAACTTTGAAGAGGGGATGACTCCCGAGCAGCTGGCTGAGAAGTTCAACGCCGCTTTTGACGAGTTCAAGAGCTGCGACGGCGTCGTGGTGCTGTCCGACCTGCCCGGCGGCTCTCCCTTCAAGACTGCTGTGGAGTGCATGTATGCACGCCCGGAGCAGAAGATCGAAGTCATCGCAGGCACCAACCTGCCCATGATTGTCACCGCTGTGACCATGCTGGACATGGAGGACGATCCCCGCTCGCTGGCCGACGAGCTTATCGACACCGGCAGGGACTGCATCGCTCTGTTTGAGCTGGAGGCTGCTACTGCCGAGACCGAATCTGAAGAAAGCGACGGGATCTGATTTATGACGATCAACTGGGAAGTTATCATCTGGACCTGCATCACGCTGGCCGTGCTCATGAGCGTCATCGGCCTCATCCTCTACGCCATCTCGGCCAAGAACGTGCGCAGTAAGCGCAGGGAGCTGGGTGAGGTACACACGGAGCTGAAAGTCGGCTCCCGCATCATGTTCGCGGGCGGCGTCTACGGCAAGGTGGTCGGCATCGACGACGAGGACACCCTCCGGGTGGAGGTGGCCCCCAAGGTCGTCATCACCATCTCCCGCTACGCAGTCCAGAGCCTGCTGAAATAAGGCGGCATTCCCCCCATATTTGCTGCTTTTGCCTTTCTTTCATAACGGCAAGGCCCCCGCAGAATGTTCGGCATTCTGCGGGGGCCTTGTCATTTGTGCGGCAAAAAGCGGGAGCGGACATCCCGAAGGACATCCGCTCCCGCTGCGATGTTATCTGAGTTTCAGATTTAAGCCTTGCCGTTGCTGCCGCAGACCAGGATCTTGCTCTTGACATATTCCTTGACGTACTCGCGGCCGACGGCGCTGTACTTCTTGGGGTCGAAGACCTCGGGGTCCTTGGCGAGGTATTCCTTCAGGCCCTTGCTGAAGGCAATGCGCAGGTCGGTGGCGTAGTTGACCTTGCACATACCGCGTGCGACGCACTCGCGGACAGCGTCATCCGGCACGCCGGAGGTGCCATGCAGCACCAGAGGCACAGACACGACCTTGCGGATCTCGCTCAGGCGCTCCATATCCAGCTTAGGAGTTCCCTTGTAGACGCCGTGGGCAGTGCCGATGGCGACAGCCAAAGAATCGACGCCGGTGCGCTCTGCGAATTCAGCAGCCTCGGAGGGGACGGTGTAGCCGTTGCCATTGCCGCCGTCAAGGTCGTCTTCCTTGCCGCCGACCTTGCCCAGCTCAGCCTCCACCGGGATACCGGCGGCGTGGCAGGCGCGGACAACGGACTTGGTGATCTCGATGTTCTCCTCAAACACATGGTGAGAGCCGTCGATCATGACGGAGGTGTAGCCGGCACGGAATGCCTGCATGGCCAGCTCATAGCTGCTGCCGTGGTCGAGGTGCATCACGACGGGGACGCTGGCCTCAGAAGCGGCTGCGGCCACCATGGCGTGGAACATGGCCGGAGAAGCGTACTTCAAAGTACCCGGGGTGGTCTGGACGATGACGGGAGCGCGCAGCTCCTCGGCGGCGGCGATGATGGCCTGCACCATCTCCATGTTCTCGGCATTGAACGCGCCGATGGCGTAATGGTTCTTCTGAGCGTCGAGCATCAAATCTTTGGTCGTAACTAAGGACATAGTAAAACCTCCAAAAACGTTACCTTCTTCAAAAAGCGTTAAGAGATTAACGATTCATCCTTATTATAGATAGTCCCGGCTAATTTGGCAAGAGCAAAAAACGCCAAAGAGTTTGTCATTTGCGGTTGAAAGCTCAGAAGCCCAGCTGTGCGTCCTCCCGGGCGGCTTCCAGAACGGTGGCCACCTGCCGGGTCTTTTTCAGTGCGGCGTAGCAGGCATCATAGTCCTTGAGGGCCAGGATCATGGCGATCTCCGCCACCTCGTAGAACCACGGCGACTCGCTGTACTCGCTGCAAAGATCTTCCTGTCCGGGACGGACGAGGCGGAGCTTCTGGCAGTTGCTGCTGCCCGGCTCGATGAGGATGCGGCCCGCGTCGCCGATGAGCTGGACGCTGCCCGGCGCGGCGCAGTCCTTTGCGCCGGTACACTGGCAGAGGAAGTCGGGGTATTCCAGCAGGAGGATGCCGCTGGTGTCGATGCCGTTCCGGTAGAGGTTCGGATGGTAGCTCACCAGCACGGGTTCGCCGAACAGCCCCACCACGAAATGTACATTGTAGAGGTTCAGGTCCATCAGCGCGCCGCCGCAGCAGGCCGGGTCGAACACCGGCGGCACCTGCCCGGAGAGCAGGGCGTCGTACCGGCTGGAATACTGGCAGAAGGTGCAGGAGACGATGCGGAGAGAACCGATGTCGTCGAGGTACTGCTTTGCAAGTGCATAGTTGGGGTGGTGGGCCGTGGTGATGGCCTCGAAGAGGAAGAGGTGCTTCTCTTTCGCCAGCGCGATGAGCTCGTCAGCCTCCGCCACGGCAGGGACGAAGGGCTTCTCGCAGAGGACGTTCTTTCTGGCCAGAAGCGCCGCCCTGGTCTGCGCATAGTGCAGGCTGTTGGGGGTGGCGATATAGACCAGCTCAATGTCCGGGTCGGCCAGCATGGCGTCATAGTCGGTGTAGACCTTCGGGATGCCGAACTGCTGTGCCAGCGCCTCGCCGGTGGCCCGCTGCCGGGAGCAGACCGCCTCACAGCGGAACGCAGGGACCTTTGCAAACTCTGCCGCCATCGTGCGGGCGATGGAGCCGGTGCCGAGGATGCCGATATTCATAGGAACGCCCCTCCTTATATACAATGGGTATCAGACGCTGCTCTGACAGTTCTGCTTGACGAATTCGCTGGGGGACATGTGGTACTTCATGTTGAAGGACTTGGAGAAATAATGGATGGAGCTGTAGCCCAGACGCAGCGAAATTTCGCTGATGGTATAGCGGTTCTCGAGGAGCATCTGACAGCTGCGCTCCAGCTTCTTGTCGTTGATATACTTTTTGGGCGACTGGTCCACCGAGTTCTTGAACAGCAGCTGCAGAGCGGACCGGGACAGCGAGAAATGCTCGCAGATCTCCGGGATGGTCAGCGGGTCGTAGATGTTGTCGTCGATATAGGCGATGATGCGGTCGAACAGCTCGTCCATGGCGCTCTGGTGGGCCGTGCTGCTGGCGGGGGCCATGGGGGAGGCATAGGTGCCTTGGAGCAGCCGGATGATGGTCTCGGTCAGCAGGCAGAGCATCAGGCTGTTCATATAGGGGATGCCGGTGGTGCTCTCCCGGACGAAGGCTTTTAATAAGGTGTTTATCTTCTGGTCGTAGTGGAACACCCGGTTGATGAGGGCGTCATACCAGACCTCCCGCTCCACGGGAGTCAGGTTGCGCATATCGAAGAGGATGGTTATATAGGAGGCCCTGTGCTCTTCGTCGGTGTACTGGGTGTGGAACTGGCCCGGGCCGTATATCATCAGGTCTTTTTCTTTTAAGTGGTAGAGCGTGCCGTCCACTTCAGTCTCCAGCTCACCGGTGTCCACGTAGGTCAGCTCGAAGAAATCGTGCCGCTCACCATGGAAACAGTAGTTCTCGGTGCGGAGGCGGTAGTAGTAGCCCAGAATTTTCTGGATCTCGATGCGGGGCAGGACGGCCAGAAATTCGTACGGGGAAGGAAAGTCTGTGATATGCAGCGAGTAGCTGCTCTCGGCGTAAAGGTCGTATTCGAGCTTCTGGGTCGTGGAGACGACGGCGAAGTAGATATTTGGCCTGATGTGGATGAGCCTGTTCATCGCAAACTCCTGCACATCGGCAGCCTCCGCCGTGTGGGAGACCAGCAGAACGCCAATGCCGCTCTTTACCTGTAAATAAGTATCGCAGTTGAAGCAGTAGAACTGGGAGACATAGCGGCGGGTGAGGGCAACCATCGTCTGGTGGATGAGCTCCGGGTGCTCGCGGCCGATGGGCTGGTGGTAGACCGAGCCGTAGTCCAGAAAACTGTCGTTGGAAGTTTCGCGTTGCATTCAAATCCCTCCTTACTGAAAAAGTATATCATTTTTTTGGCATTTTGACTAGTCTTATTTATACTTTTTTGGTAGATTGTAATGAGACTCACCGAATTTAACCGATTTTTCGAAACAGTTTGTTAAAAAATATAAAGACATTTGTTCAAATATAGCCTATAATGTAGTTACTCTGAATTGGAAACTCAGACAAAAAACTCAAGGAGGAATTTGAGAATGCCGAACATTGTTCTTACGCGGATCGACAACCGTCTTGTTCACGGTCAGGTCGCAACGCAGTGGTGTGGCGCCATTGGTGCAAACCTTATTCTGGTGGCCAACGACGAGGTGGCTGGCAACAGCCTGCGTCAGGGCCTGATGAATATGGCCGCTCCTGCCTACGCTGCAATGCGTTACTGGACCATCCAGAAGACGATTGACACCATCCACAAGGCCAGCGCCAAGCAGCTGATCTTCATCGTCTGCGAGAACCCGCAGGATGTCGTGAAGCTGGTGGAGGGTGGCGTTCCCATCAAGAAAGTCAACATCGGCAACATGCACATGGCAGAAGGCAAGCGCCAGGTGGCAGGTTCCGTCGCAGTTGACGACGCCGATGTGGCTGCGTTCAAGCGGCTGCAGGAGCTTGGTGTGGAACTGGAGATCCGCCGCGTTCCTACCGAACACGCTGAAAACATCGAAAAGCTGTTCAAGTAAGCTTTCCGGGTGCTTTCGAAAATACTTGAAAAGGAGTATTTATTATGGGCTTTAGTGCACTTCAGATCATTCTGGTCTTTGTGTGGGTGTTCATCGTCGCCATCGACCAGTTTGATTTCCTGGAATCCCTGTACCAGCCTATCGTTTCCGGTGCTGTCATCGGTGCGATCCTGGGCGACCTTCCCACTGGCCTCGTCGTCGGCGGTACCTACCAGCTGATGACCATCGGCAACATGCCTGTCGGCGGCGCTCAGCCGCCAAACGCAGTCATCGGCGGCGTCATGGCTACCGTGTTTGCGATCTCTTCTCATCTGGATACCACCGCTGCTGTCGGTCTGGCAGTTCCCTTTGCTCTGATCGGCCAGTACATGGTCACCCTCCTGTTCACCGCTATGTCCCCCATGATGTCCGCTGCCGACAAGATGGCTGAGAAGGGCGACACCAAGGGCATCGTTCGTCTGAACTATCTGGCAATGGCTCTGCTGGGCCTGCTGTTCGCCATCGTCTGCACCCTCGGTATGCTGGGCGGCTCTGCAATGGGTAACACCCTGAGCAACCTGGCCGCCAAGTATGCATGGATCATGGCTGGTCTGGGCGCTGCTGGCGGTATGATGCGCTTCGTCGGTTTCGCTACCCTGCTGCGCATCATGCTTTCCAACGAGTTCTGGGGCATCTACTTTGCTGGTTTCGCTCTGGCAACCATCATCGGCTACATCCCCGAGCTGTCCGGTTCTGCTCTGCTGCTGATCGCATTCGTTGGTGTTGCGATCGCTCTGTATGACTACCAGACTCGCGTTGCTATCAAGCAGGCTGCTGGTTCTGGTTTTGCTGCGAATGGAGGCGACGACGAAGATGGCATCTAATGCAACTCATTACAACAATCTGACTCCCGCGCAGCCTTTGGATAAGGCTACGCTGAACAAGATGGTGCTTCGTTCCCTGAACCTGCAGGCATCCTTCAACTACGAGCGTATGCAGGCCGCCGGCTGGCTGTACTGCATCCTGCCCGGTCTGGAGAAGATCCACGCAGACAACAAGGACGACCTGAAGCTCTCCATGGAGAACAACCTGGAGTTCTTCAACACTCACCCGTTCCTGGTCACCTTCGTCATGGGCATCATCCTCTCTCTGGAGCAGCAGAAGGCTGACATCGACACCATCCGTGCCGTGCGTGTCGCCGCTATGGGCCCTCTGGGCGGCATCGGCGATGCTATCTTCTGGTTCACTCTGGTTCCCATCACCGCAGGTATCACCTCGAACATGGCCATCAACGGCTCGCTGGCTGGCCCCATCCTGTTCCTGCTTATCTTTAATATCGTGCAGTTCATATGCCGCTTCTTCCTGATGTACTGGTCTTACAATCTGGGCACCAAGGCTATCGACATCCTGACTGCCAACGCGAAGGAGTTCACCCGTGCGGCTTCCATGCTGGGCGTCTTCATCGTCGGTGCTCTGACTTCCAACTACGGCGGCACCACCGTTGCTACCGTCATCGAGAACGGCGACAGCCCCATCGTTATCCAGAGCATTCTGGATGGCGTCCTGCCCAAGCTGATCCCTCTGGCTCTGACCCTCGGCCTGTTCTTCCTGATGAAGAAGAAGAACTGGAAGCCCGTTACCTGCATCGCTCTGCTGCTGGTCATCGGTCTGGTCGGCGCATTCTTCGGCATCTTTGCTTAAGGCATAAGCCGGAATCACAATGCACGCGGTACTTCTTGATTTTAATGGGACGATGTTCTTTGATACCCGCTTCCACATGGAGGCGTGGTCAAAGATCTATCATGAACTGCATCCCGAAGATAAAAGCCCTCTTGCATCGACGAAGATTTGCGGCCCCTGCAACGATGTCATCCTGAAGAACATGGCCCCGTGGCTCACCCCTGCGGAGCGCCAGCAGTATTCAGAAAAGAAAGAGGCGCTGTACCGGGAGGCATGCAGGAACGATCCTGCCAGTTTACACCTCGTAGCAGGTGCTGAAGAGCTGCTGCAAGGCTTACAGAAGCGCGGCATCCCGTTCGCGCTGGCGAGTGCTTCCATAAAAGCAAATGTTGATTTCTACTTTGACTCGTTTCCAATCGATCACTGGCTGAAACAACAGGACGTCGTGTACGACGACGGAAGCTATGCCGACAAAGGCGAGATGCATCTGGAAGCTGCGCGGAGGCTGGGTGTTCCGTTCTCTGAGTGCTTGGTCATCGAGGACAGCGTCACCGCCATCGCTCTGGCAAAACGAAACGGCGCAGGCCGGATCGTGGGCGTCGGAGAGACGGCAGACGGGTCCGAGCTGCTGGCACTGGGAGCAGACCACTACATCCACGACTTTACAGAATTTGATTACGGTTGGCTGGAAAACTGAGTTCACCCAATGAGTTTCCACTTCCACAGTTGATAAGGCGGCTTCGAGAGATCGAAGCCGCCTTTGTCGTGTCCGGATGCTATGGTTTTGAGCTGCACAGGGGTCAAAAGTGGAAAACTGCGCAGGGAGGATAAAATAAAACGCGGAGGACTTTCCCGTTAAAAGAAAAGTCCTTCGCGTTTTTGCAGCATGTCCCAGACAGGAGTCGAACCTGCGGCCTTCCCCTTAGGAGTAGGGGCTGAAGCAATAAATCCTAGACAAAAGTAGGTAAAACAAGTAACGTTTTATCAATGGATTTTTTGTTGTGCTGTCAATCCGAGTAAAGAACACAAACCCCGAAATAAAACGAGTAAAAGGCTTTTCATTAGCAGAAAATTAGCAGAGCTAATGAAAAGTGGAAGGTTCATTGTAAAATGCCCACCTTTCATTAGCTGGGAAGTGTACGTTTCCCTACGGATATTTGCTTGTTTATCATTCGTGAACCAGACCATACAGCCGTAGCTGGTGTGATGGACTAATGTTTTCAATAGAAAAAGACCAGAGCTTTCTGCGAGAAAACTCTGGTCTATGTAACAGTGCGAATGGAAATGCGCATTGTCTTGTAAAAGGAAGGGTCTTATGGTATTCTTACGGGAGTAAAGGCACTGGATGCAAGGAACTTTGCGTGATCTTAGGAGTGTGCAATGGAAAAGAAATTTAATATTGTAGTCGGTGAAGATGGAACTGTAAAACTCCCGGATGAGGTTCTGGAAAAACTTGAAGTCAAACCCGGAGAGGAAGTTCGATTCGAAGTAGACGACAATTTCTAGGCAGTCAGGCTTCTATCACGGATAGAAGCTGAACGATTGGATTACTTGAATTGGATGCATAATAAATATTGCCCCTCTATTGAGGAAATGATTGCAGAATCGAGAAAACAAGCCACCCAGAACATTGTGATCTCCCGTATCCTTGATGGGATGCCGGCAGAAAAAATCGCAGAAGGCTATGAAGTTTCACTCGATTATGTAAAACAGCTTACACATCAGCTGAAGATGGACATAGAGGAAGCTAAGGCGAAAAAACACAAAGAAACGGGATCAGCCTAACAGATAGCGGCAGCTTTCCATATATGGAAAACTGCCGCTGATATTTTAATGGATGTGGCGGGTCAGGTGATCTTTAACCATTTATGATCTTCTGCCATCCGACCATGTGTCTTTTCCACTAGCTGTATCGGATCATATTCGGAAACCCCGACAGCATCAAGGTAGTAGCCAAGGCCGCAGCGAGTTTTCGGAATACAGCGGCTTGCCAGAAATTCCAGAAAATCATCCCAAGTGGGTTCCGTGTTGACCCCAAAGGCAGTGTCCAGAATGGAATCCACCTTGTTTTCCACATGCACCTGCTTTGTGGTGAAATCTACGTCAACGATACTGCAAAGGGTATCACGGTCATAATATTCATATTTCCGTATCGTGTGCACCTGCTCCATGCCGACCACTCCTTTTATAGAAGTGTATCATGTCGGGGGTTGATGTGCAAGACATGGAAAAAGTAAAACAGCGGCGGTTTTCCAAATCGGAAAGCTGCCGCTGCTTATGTATAGAGGTTTATAGGTTCTTTGCAAGATTTTTGATGAGTTCGGCCATAGAGGGGTTAGCCAGCAATTTGGTAAGTGCTGCTGCCGCGTCGGCATCGACCGCACTGTTTTCAGGGATGGACTGCGCTGTTTGATGGGGCATTTCAGGCTCTGCGCCCTGATGCTGGTAGAAGAAATCATCAAAACGCTGTGCATTCAGACGCCGATCATCATCCAAGATATGTGCATACTGCTCTGTGACCATCGAAGCCTGTGCATGGCCGGAGTCACCCTGAACGGCTTTGATATCACCGCCGTTCAGTTTGAGTTTGTATGTAATACTGGAGTGTCGGAAGCTATGAAAGACCACTTTGGGGAGATTGTTTTTCTCAATCAACCGCTTCAATGCACCGTTGATGGTAGACTGCTCGGTTGGCATTCCCAATGGGCCGGCAACCACAAGATTGTAGTCGGTATATTCTGCACCCAGTGCTCCCTTTGTCATATCCTGCTCTGCTTTGAATTCAACGAGCATTTCAGCGACCGTTTTGGGCAGGAAGATGGTTCGGATACTGCTATCCGTTTTAGGGCTTTTCAGAACCTGAACCGTGGTACAGCGGGAACTCAGCGAGGGAAAACGAGTGATGACATTTTTGTTTTCCAAGGCGTTTAGCGAAGCAATGTTTACACGCTGCAATTCCTTATTTATGTAAATGGAGGCTCGCCCGGCTTCGATGCTTTCAGGAGAGATATCCACGCAATCCCAAGTCAAACCGAGCAGTTCGCCAAGGCGCAGAGAACAAGAGAAGGAGAGGTTGATGCAGAGCCGGAGCCGTGGATCATCACAGACTTCTAAGGCATGGAACAGGGTCTCGGCAGTCCAGATATCACGCTTCTTTGCAGTGTATTTGGGCAAGGTGGCATAAATACAGGGATTCTTTTCCATAAGTTCCCACTTTACAGCCTGCTCAAAGGCACTTCTCAAAATTTTGTGAACCGAACGAACCGTGCCGGGAGAAACGTATTGATGCTGACGCTTTCCACACATAGGGTCAACGGCTTCGTATTTAAGCAGCCGTTGATAATATCCCTCAATTACGCGGGTGGTGAGATCTTGCAGCTTCATTGAGCCGATAAGCGATATTATGTAGTTTGAGATCAGAGCATTGTTTGATTGGTAGGTTGAGAGTGCCCATTTGGTTTTTCCGTACAGGGTAACGTATTCTTTAAGCAGGTCTTTTAGAGTTCGGCACTGGGGTGCCACAAAGGTACCAACGGATTCTTTGTATTCAACCTCTTTCTTACGGTTTTTGGCATCTGCAAGGTCGGTAAAGGTTTCCCATTTCTGCTTTTGCGTTCCATCAGTGTGTTTGTAGGTATAGACAACGCAGTAGCTGTTATTGCGTTTGACAATGCTGGCCATTATACATCCTCCTCTACTTTACGTTTGGACTTCAGAACTTCATCGAAAGCATCTTTTTGGATGCGTTTTACTCTTCCCAACTTCATCGTTGGAATTCCTTCTTTGAGAACCCACGAGTCAAGTGTTGGGCGGCTGATCCCGTAGAAAGCCTGAATTTCCTGAAAACTGTAGTATTTCCCGTTCTTGGGACATTGCAGTTTTAGCGGCGGCTCCTCATGCGTTTCTTTTTTCGGTTTTTGAAGTTGGTATGTAGATTGGTTTTTAAGCCATGCCTTAAAACTTTTTTTGGTAATGCGCGGCCTGTCGGCCACGCGCTCGATGACGAAACAATCTCGGTATTTTTTGCAATCAAGAATCCCATAAACATTCTTGCGTGGGATACCGAGTAGTTTTGCCATTTCCGGGATGGAGATGGTTTGCGCTTCAATCTCCCGGTCACGCTCCCGGTCAGCTGCTGTGCGGTAGCGGCTTTGTGACCGGTACCACCGCTCAAATTCCTCTTTGGGAACCCTCATACAGAAGTCTGTCGTTTCTGTTTTCAACTTGCCCTGTCGGATGAGTGTATAGATCGTTTCGGGTTTCACCTTCAATATCTCGGCGGCATCAGGAACGGAATAGGATCGTTTGCAAAGTTCCTCGCCCGGTGGCGGGCCATTGACCTTATGATATTTGACCTGATTGGCATACCATTTCTCAAAGCTGGAAATAACGATACGCCTTTTGTCGTTTATCAGAATGACTTCAAAGAGATTCTTATGAAGCAGCCAATAGCTGTCTGTTTTGCCAAGGCCGAGAAGCTGCCGCATCTCACGAACCGACATGGTGGTTTTGGTAGTGGCAGGTTCAGCTTTTCCGTATAAGGGAGCCGAAGTATTCCGCATATCATCCATGAAAGACACCTCTCTATCTATGTAAAAGTTTAGCCGGGATATTTCATCCCGGCTAAAGAATAGCAGATTTCGCTTGAAATGTTGAGGATGTCAAACAGTAGGATTGGGTTCGATAATGCCATCATTGAGCCATGCTTCAAAGCTGGCTTTGGAAATACGGTAAGCGCCGCTTACCTTGAACCAGCGGAATTCGTTCTGCTTCAGCAGACGGTAGACAGTGGGACGGCTTAGGAGCAGCATTGCCATCAGGTCTTCTACGGTATAGCAGCGGCTATCCTTTGCTGTGGAAATAGGGGAGGAAACCGAGTTGGGCGAGGGCTCTTCATGGGTAATCATTGGATAATACCTCGTTAAATATACTTAAAGTTAAAACTTGAGCGGCAGTGCGGCCCGGCGGCTTCCACCATTATAAATAGTATAGACCTGCTGAAGGTACTTCGTCTTGCCGGGAAGGCTTACACCTGCGGTTCGTGCAAGGCGAAAAATCGTGAATGCATCGACCTGCCGCAGTTTGGCAATCAGACGGCCTTTGTTATATTCGGAGTGATACAGTTCTACAAAGCGGCAGATGCCGAGCAGGTTTGCGGAACTCATGGAATCAGGTTCGCCGTTCCAAGCGTTCAGCAAAACATCAAGGGATTCGATATACAGTTCCGGACCTAGCCGGATGAATTCGTGATAGGCGGTTGCAATGCAGCTGATCCGCTGCTTGCCTCGGCCTTCTTCAAAAGAAAGATGAACGCCAGCCAATTCGGTGGCCTGCTGGAATGCAACGGCAGCAGGCTCCCCTGCAAAAATCAGGGCACGGAGCTTCTGCCCTGCACTCAGCCGTTCCAAAATGCCTGTTTGCTGTGCAAACAGGAGGGCTTCTTCCTGCTCGGTCATGTTAAAGTAGACCTTGCAACGAATCCGCAGATCGTCACCACCGTTCAGGAACTTCCGGGCGGCGATGGTGTTCTGCCCGTCCATCACATAGTAGTGACCATCCCGGAAGCTGATCTTCGGCTCATTGGCAACCCGCTCGTCAAATTCTTTTGCGATGCGGGCAACACGAGCGGGGTGAAGAGCACGCTGGTAAGTATCGCGCGGAACGATCAGCTCACTGCTGTTCAGGCACATCTCATGGTAAGGTTTTACAACTGCGTTCATCATAAAGGAACATCCTTCTTCTTTTGCAGAAAATCAATTCCTGATTGGATAATCGAACCGATTTTCTTCTTTTCGTTATCGGATAAGCGGAAAGCAGAATACCGTTCATAACAGATATTCCAGCGGAACATAAGCGATTGAAGTGCATCATCCAGTTCTGCGACCATGAAATCAACAGAAGATTCTGTCGGGGTGGAGAGCATCCTTTCCGATATCTGCTCAATGCTATGTAGATCGCCTTTTGTATGCTTGGCGAGAGCAGGGGGCTGACTGTTCAGCACCCGAAGATTTTGAAACTGCTGAGAGAGCAATTCTTTTGCAGCAGCAAGGACATCCTCCTGCGGAGGAGCCGTAAGGTATTTTCGGAATGACTTGTACCCAATGAAGCCAAAGCTGTATTGCAGACACACTGACACTTGCCGCATTTCATATTTGGACAGGTGCCCAAGGTAGCTTAACACTCTGGATTTATCTGCGGGGCGCGGGCTTTCGCAAATCGCCATAGATGGCGCACTCAAAAAACGATTGTGCAGAATAAAATGCGTTGGCATATTTCGCTTTTTGATTTGTGTTGTCAGCGGAACGACCAGAAGAACATTGGAATAAAAATTACCGTCATCGTTCTGGACAACAATGGCAGGTCGGATGCCGCCTTGCTCGGAACCGCTGTAAGGATTCAGATCCATCATGTAGACATCCCCGCGCTTGTACATCCAGTTTGCGGGCATAGGCGGATACTCTTTCTCTTTTTTGCCTCGTGTTGCCAATTTAGATTTCTCCTCTCTATCCGTATATGTAACAGTGGGCTGCTCGCACAGCCCACCCTACTATCTCAAACAGCATAAATGCTGTGATTTATAGTTATAGACTTTTCCGTACTTGTCCCCGACACCCCCGGAAAACGAAAACTCAGTTTTCGTGTGGGAAATCTTTCAGCCGTCCGGCAGCGTACCGAATCCATAGGGTTCTCACCTCTCCGTGGTTCTCACCGAGCTGCCCGAAGGCAGAAGTATCATTATTCTGTGATGGCTCTTAGCTATGGAGAAGCTGTCATCCATTTACCGTCAACCTACCGCTCATTCCCTCAGTGGGAGATCATCGCATTTGTTACGGACGTGGCTCATCATCACAGGAACGTGACTGAAGAATGCGTGTTCAATTTTCAAGGGGCGGGATAGCTTGAGGGCTGCTTTGAACGCTTGCCGAAGCTATGGCTGTATTGTAACCGATGCGGAACGAAATGAACAGGAACTCAGAGTTCACAATTTTTGAGGAAAATAGGAAGTATCGTTCCTGTTTCTCGATGAGCCGTCAAAAATATATTTCTTGACTTTATGTAAGAAATGAAGTATTATACTTGTAAGAAACTAACTTACGAGTATATAAATTCGATAAATACACTTTGGGGAGGGAACAAAATGAGCCGATTTTATTGCCGCGATGAGGAACTTCGGAAGTTAAACAAACGATATGAGAATGGAAAGTTTGAATGCGTTGTCATTTACGGCAGACGCCGTGTTGGAAAAACTGCGCTGATCAATGAATTCTGCAAGGATAAACCGACCATTTTTTTCTCTGCCTTGAATACGACCGGAAAAGAAAATCTGGAAGCCTTGTCCAAGGCAATCATGAGTTTTGAACGACCCAATGCAGAATCATCACCGGAATTTACAACCTACGATGCAGCATTGGACGAACTGACAGCTCTCTCCAAGGAGCAGCGGATCGTATTTGTAATTGATGAGTACCCTTATCTTGCAAAGGCTAAACCCGCTATTTCCGCAATGCTTCAGCACATCATCGACCATAAATGGACAGATTCCCAAATGTACCTGATCCTGTGTGGCTCGTCCATGAGTTTTATGGAAAGTCAGGTCTTGGGCAAAGAAAGCCCTCTGTATGGGCGCAGAACAGCGCAATTCAAGATCATGCCGCTGGATTACAAGGAAACAGCGGTATTCCATCCGAATCTGTCCGAGGAAGATAACGCCCTGATTTATGGCATCACAGGCGGCGTTCCGCATTATATCAACAAATTGGATGTTCGGGACAGCGTAGATGAAGCGTTGCTGGAAAATTTGTTTGACCGTTCCAGCTATCTCTATGAGGAGCCAGCTAACCTGTTGAAGCAGGAACTGCGCGAGCCGGCAATTTATAATGCAATCATTAAGGCAATCGCGGAGGGTGCGTCCCGTCTGAACGACATCACCACAAAAGTTGGTGAAGAAAACTCTGTGGTGGCAAAGTACCTCAAAACGTTGATAGACCTTGGAATCGTCAAAAAGGAAACGCCGATCACAGAGAAACCGGGCAAGAAAACGATCTATCTTCTGGCGGACAATTTTTTTCGTTTTTGGTACCGTTTTGTGCCGGTCAATGCAAGTGCCATTGATTCGGGGCGGATCGCAAAGACCTACCCCCATGCGGTGAAGCAGTATTTTCCAGACTATATGGGTCTGATTTTTGAGAAGATGTGCCAAGACTACTTGCTCTATTATGCGAATGATCTTCCTATCGAGTTGAGTGAGATTGGGCAGTGGTGGGGAACCGACCCTCAAAAAAAGAAGCAGATCCAGATCGACATTGTCGGAACGCCGGTTGAGGGCAATGACTATATCATCGGCTCCTGCAAATACCGCAATGAAAAAATCGGTTTGGACGAACTGGAACTGATTCGGGAATATGCAGCAGTCTTTGGGAAAGGAACAAACTACCACTACTATATTTTCTCGAAAGGAGGATTTACGGACGGACTACTTCAGGCACAGGAACGCGGAGAAGTACAGCTGCTTACCCTTGCCGATATTTTTGAATAACATAAGAAACGCTCTTGTCGGTGTAAAACTGGCAGGAGCGTTTCTTGTTGAAGTGATTGTAAAAGACCTTTGATTTTTCAAGATGATCTATAGCGGCTTGCAGTTCATTTTGAAACTGATCCCTAGAAGGATCTCGGCCCAAAAGAAGATAATCCATACTGACATGGAAGTATTCTGCAATATCGATTAGGATTTTTACAGAGCCATTGGGGCTTGCCCTTTCAAGATCGCCGAGGTGGCGATGGGAAACACCAAGTTTTTCAGCAAGTTTTTCCTGCGATAACTTCGCATTTGTACGCAAAGTAAAAATACGGTTAAGTCTCCATCTCTTTTATAAATGATGAAATTAGCAGAATGTTCCACACAATTTTCTATCAAAACGATTTTCATTATGCTGCATTCATTCTGCCGGGCTTATGAAAAAGCAGGCATTTTTCTTGCTTTCATCATCCTGCAAACAGATGATTAAGCACTACTGGGTATTATCGCAATTTTCAAAAATAGTGCCCATCAACACGGCATCTTTGCGATATGCAGTTTGCGGATGTTGCTTGTGCATTAAAAACGCAAACTGCTATAATATCAAAAAAGTCTTTATTTGAGTTCAGAATTCATTGAAGATCAAAGGATCATTCGGATTGCAATTCCTGTATGAATATGCTATGATTACGTTGAAAACCATTTGTGTTTCAACTGATCAAACAGGGAGCGTATGAACAGCCATGAAGCGTTTGCAGGATATTGCAGATCAAGTTGGTGTAAGCCGGACAACAGTGTCCAATGTGCTGCACGGCAACACAAAAAAAGTTTCCAAGGAAATGATCCGGAAAATTTCGGAAATTCTGAACCAGGAGGGCTATGTCCCGAATACATCTTCCCGTGAGCTGACCCGCAAATGGTCCTGCATCATTGGACTGGTGCTGGGCTACAGCCGTATCCACGGCATCCCTTCTCTGCGCGATACCTTTGTGGCAGAATTTCTGTCTGGTGTAGAAGAGACAGCCCATCGAAACGGATATTATGTCATGCTGATCAATGGCCAGGACAAAAATACGGACCGGGTGGCAGAGATTGCCTCCCGATGGAATGTGGATGGTCTTGTCGTTCTGGGACTGGACGAAAAGAAATACAAGGAGTTGCGCAGGCAACTCAACAAATATATGGTCCTGATTGACACCTATCCCGAGGCGGAGTACCACTACGTCAACGTGGGGACTGATGATTTCGGCGGCGGCGCCATGATTGCAAAGTATCTGCTGGACAACGGGTACACCCAGGCCATCTTTGCCGCCGAGTGTGATACCGGCGCAGACCATTACCGCTGGAAAGGATTTCAGCATCAGATGCGCTCTGCCGGGATTGACTGCGGAGAAGAGCGCCATATTCTTCTCCCCGAGGATCTTTCTCTGCGCCGTGTCATGTACGGCCACTATTTGGATCGCTTTGTCCAGGCCAGGGCTGTGGCCCTGGCCTCTGACTATGATGCGGCGGAAGTGATGAATTATCTGCAGGACCACGGCATACAGGTGCCGGAGCAGGTCTCCGTCACCGGGTTTGACGACTGCATCTATGCAGAACTCATGCATCCCCCTCTGACGACAGTGCGTCAGAACGTCCCGGCCAAAGCAGAGGCCGCCGTGGAACTGCTGGTGCGTCTGATTCGGCAGGAACCGGTGGAGTGTAAAAATTACGTTCAGCCTGTTGAACTGATCTGCCGCAACTCGGTGCGCGAATCAACCCCCAACGCCGCGCCCTGGTCAAAAGATCTGCACAAAACCCACAAATAATTCTTGTGGTATTTGTCAGTTTCGTAGGAAACGTTGCGCAAAACCCTTTTCAAATCCTCTTCGGTTTTGTATAATGAGCTCGTCAAAAAGACACGCTGCGCAGCCTGTCAGAACGAGACATATACAAACTGGAAGAGGATTTGTTTTTTGTATCCTGGATGGAGCAGACAAAAAACGAATTCCGGAAAATCCGACTGAACATCGTGGAGGATTTTATTATGAGAAAGATTTCGCGCAGATCGTTTTTGAAGGCTGCCACCGTTGCCTGCGCACTCACCGCACTGACCGCCTGCGGAGGCGGCGATGAATCTGCCGCCGTTTCTGTGGCCAAGGACGAAAACGGAGCCTATGTGGACACCCTGACCATCACCCTGGGCCGTTTTGCGGAACCTTCTGCCGCTGCCTTGTTCCCTGAAGGCCAGACTTTTGAAGACAACGCCTACACCCGTTACATTGAATCCAAGCTCAACGTGGATCTGGTGGACAGCTTTGAAGCAGGCGGCGACGCTTACACCAACCAGCTGGCCACCTGCGTCGCCTCGGGCGAACTGCCCGACATCCTGACCGTCAACAGCTACGACACCTTTGTCCAGATGGTGAACAACGGCCTGACCTATGACCTGACCGATGTGTACGAGGAGTACGCCTCTGACTACATCAAGAGCCTCTACGATTCCTACGACGGCCGCTGCCTGGGCATGGCAACCTTTGACGGCCGGCTGATGGGTATTCCCGGCACGAACCCCGACAACAGCGTCCCTGTCCTGTGCTGGATGCGCAAGGACTGGCTGGACAAGCTGGGCATCAACCCCGACCCCGACGGCGACCTGTGCATCACGCTGGATGACATCGCCGCTGTGGCCAGGGCCTTTGTGGACGCCAATGTAAGCGGCGGCAACCGCACCGTGGGCATGGCTTTTTCCGGCAATGATATCGGCGATGCCATGTGCATCGCCAACGCCATGGGCGGCTACATCGACCGATGGATCGAAAACCCCGACGGCACCATGAGCTGGTCCACCCTGGCACCCGAAGTCAAAGCTGCCTGGGCCAAGATGAACGAGTGGTACGAGGAGGGCATCCTGGATCCCCAGTTCGGCACCCGCACCACCGATGACATCAACGCCATGATGATCAACAACGAGCTGGGCATTGTCTTTGGCGCATGGCATATCCCCGACTGGCGTCTGAGCAGCGTCAAGGCCCTGGTGCCGGAGGCCGAGTACATCGCCTATACGGTGGCCGATGACAACGGCATCGTCCACACCTACCACGAAAACGCCTCCGACCGGTTCCTGGTGGTCAGCAAGGACTGCAAGTATCCCCAGGTGGCAGTGGAAATGCTGAACATCCTCTATGACGATCTGGCCCGCGCCACCGCGGAAACCGCGCCGGAGGTCATCGCCTACATCAACGCCGGCGGACACAACGAGGGCCGTCCCTATTACATGGAAGTCCTGCCCTCCAACAATCCCTCCATTTACTACACCGAGCACATGGCCGTCATCAACGGCGAGATGACCCCTGAGGAAACCACCATTGCCGAGAACAGAGGCTCTTCCCAGGCCATTCTGGACTACCTGAAGGATCCCCAGAACGTCACCGAGAAAACCCTGGGCGGTTGGCACTTCTATGAGTCCCGCATCATCGGCCTGGGCGCATCCATCGAGGCGCTGGAAAAGAACGGCAACGCCGAATGGATCACCCCCAAGTATCCCCCCACCACCCCCACCAGCGAGCAGAAAAAGGCAACCCTGGACAAGACCGAGCTGCAGGCCTATGTGGCAATCGTGACCGGCGCACAGCCCATCGATTATTTCGATACCTTTGTCAGCGAATGGAAGCGTCTGGGCGGCGACGCAATCGCCCAGGAAGTCCAGGAATACTTTGCACAGTAATAAAGGGGGTGGAACCGGATGAAAAATCAGGTCAAAAAGATTCACTCAAACCAGGCCTATCAACTGTATTACCACGGCATGATGCTCCCTGGTTTCATCTTCCTGATTCTGTTCAACTTTGTTCCGATGTTCGGCGTCATCATGGCCTTTCAGGATTACAGACCCGCCAAAGGGTTTTTCGGTTCTGACTTTGTGGGCCTCAAACATTTCAAATACCTGTTCGAAATGCCAGACAGCTTTGAGCTGTTCCGCAACACCCTGATCATCGCCCTGGGCAAAATCGTCTTTACCACCATCATGTCCATCGCCTTTGCGATTCTGCTCAATGAGGTCAAGAACCGGGCCCTGAAAAAGTCGGTTCAGACGGTGGTTTATCTGCCTCACTTCCTGTCCTGGGTTGTGCTGGCTCTGGTCGTCAAGAATCTGTTCAGCGTGGACGGCTCCATCAACGCAATGCTGGGCACCTCGCTGAACTGGCTGGGCAGCAACTCCCTGTTCCAGCCCCTGCTGATCCTGACCGACACCTGGAAAGAGTTCGGTTATGGCTCCATCGTCTATCTGGCAGCCATCACTTCCATCGACTCGACCCTTTACGAGGCTGCTTCCATCGATGGCGCCACCTGGTGGAAAAAGGTCTGGCATGTCACCCTGCCCGGCATCCGCACCACCATCGTCCTGATGGCCGTCATGAATCTGGGCAACATCCTGAACGCCGGTTTCGACCAGGTCTATAACCTGTACAGCGCATCGGTCTATTCCACCGGTGATATTCTGGACACCTATGTGTACCGCGTCGGCCTGCAGGGCCTGCAGTACAGCTTCGGTACCGCCGTGGGCCTTTTGAAGTCCGTGATCGCCTTTGTTCTGATGATCGGCGCCAATAAGCTGGCTCAGAAGTACACCGACAGCAAAATTTTCTAAGGAGGTCCGTCCGGCAATGAAAGTTGATAAATTCCGCACTGTCATCATCTACATCACTATTATTCTGCTGGGCCTAGTCTGTCTGCTGCCGCTGCTGAACATTGTTGCCATCTCCTTCTCCTCCTCTGCAGCAGTGGAAGGCAACATGGTAGGGCTGATCCCGGTGGGATTCAGCACCGCAGCCTATAAGAAGATCCTGGAGGACTCCCAGTTCTGGCACTCCTTCCTGATCTCGGTGGAGCGGGTTGTGCTGACCCTGATCATCAACTTTGTGCTGATCGTACTGATGGCTTATCCCCTCTCCAAAACCAACGCACAGTTCCGGGGCCGCAACATCTATGCAAACCTAATGATTTTTGCCATGCTTTTCAACGGCGGCATGATCCCCACCTTCCTGCTTGTCAAATCCTACGGCCTGCTCAATACCGTCTGGGCCCTGGTTTTGCCGGGAGCCGTGCCCATCTTCAATGTCATCCTGGTGATGAACTTCTTTGCTGCCGTTCCCAAAGAGCTTGAGGAAGCCGCCTTCATTGACGGCGCCAACCCGCTCCAGGTTCTGACCAAGATCTTCATCCCCATTTCCAAGCCGGTTCTGGCCACCGTATCCCTGTTCAGCATTGTGGGCAGCTGGAACGACTTCTACAGCGGCCTGATCTACATGTCCAAAGCCGCCTATTATCCCCTGATGACCTATATCCAGAGTCTGCAGATCAACGTGGAAGATCTGATCAAGCAGGGCAATCTGTCTGCCGTGGTGGATTCTGCCTCCCTGGGCAACACCAACCTCAATGCAGCCAAGATCGTTGTTGCAGTTATCCCGCTGCTACTGATCTATCCCCTGCTGCAGCGGTACTTCGTTTCCGGCATTGTGGTGGGCTCGGTTAAGGGCTAATTTATATTCTTTCAGAGCGCTCCGGAGATGGGGCGCTCTGTCTGACAAAACAACCACTCAGTTGCTTTTATTTGGGAGAACGGTATGATTCAAAAGTATCTCTATGGTGCCCCCTTTGACACCGAATCGGTGGTCGCACCAATCCCTGCAAGCCAAGGCGAACCCCCTGTGGGAACGGTCAAAACCAGCGAGCCCGGCTTCTGCTTTGCCTGCCCCCTGGCGGAGGGCGACCGGGTCTACGGCCTGGGCGAAGCCAACCGCGGCATCAACAAGCGGGGCTTTGTCTACGTCAGCGACAATGTGGACGACGGCCTCCACACCGAAAACAAGCAGCGAATGTACGCCGCCCACAACTTCATCGTGATCTCTGGCCAGCAGAATCTGGGGCTGTTCTTCGACTATCCCGCCCGGATTCGGTTTGACATCGGCTTCACCCGCAGGGATTGGCTGGAAGTCACCTGTGAGCGGGCCGACCTGGCCCTTTACGTCATCACCGGCGACAGCGCCTGCGATGTGGTCAAGCAGTTCCGGGCCATCATCGGCCGCAGCTACATCCCGCCCAAATTTGCCTTTGGCTTTGGCCAGAGCCGCTACGGCTACAAGACCCAGGCCGACTTTGAAGAGGTGGTTACCAAACACCGCCAGGCCCACATTCCCCTGGACATGGTGTACATGGACATCGACTACATGGACCACTACAAGGACTTCACCGTCAACCCGGAGAATTTCCCCGATTTTTCCGGTTTTGTATCCAAGATGAAAGAGCAGGGCGTCCGGTTGGTGCCCATCATCGACGCCGGCGTCAAGGAGGAAGCAGGCTATTCGGTCTGCGACGAGGGCAAGGAAAAGGGCTACTTCTGCAAGCGGGCCGACGGAACCGATTTTGAGGGAACCGTCTGGCCGGGGTGGAGCCACTTCCCCGACGTGCTGAACCCCGAGGCCCGGGCCTGGTTCGGCAGCCAGTACAAGGCTCTGACCGACTGCGGCATCGAGGGCTTCTGGAACGACATGAACGAGCCCGCCATCTTCTACTCCCGGGAGGGGCTGGCCGAGCGGCTGGATCATCCGCCGGTTCCCCATGAAGACGGCACCATCGATCATTTTGGCCAGGCCATCGGCTGGCTCAATCTGTCCAATGCGCCGGAAGACTACGCCCGCTTTTATCACAAGGTGGACGGCAAAATGGTCCGCCACGACCAGGTCCACAACCTCTACGGCTACAACATGACCCGGGCCGCCTCGGAGGGGCTGGCCAGCATTGCCCCGGGCAAACGGTTTCTGCTGTTCTCCCGGTCTTCCTGCATCGGGATGCACCGGTACGGCGGCGTCTGGACCGGCGACAACCACTCCTGGTGGAGCCACCTGCTGCTGAACCTCAAGATGCTGCCCTCCCTCAATATGTGCGGTTTCCTGTATGTGGGAGCCGACCTGGGCGGCTTCAACGCCGACACCAGCCGGGATCTGCTGCTGCGGTGGCTGGCGCTGGGGGTGTTCACCCCCCTGATGCGCAACCACTCTGGCAGCAACACCCGCCGGCAGGAGTTCTACCAGTTTGAGGGCCCCGAAGACTTCCGTAGCGTCATCGAGACCCGCTACCGGCTGATCCCCTACCTCTACAGCGAATACATGAAGGCAGCGCTGAACGGCGATATGATGTTCAAGCCCCTGGCCTTCGTCTACTCCGAAGACGAGATCGCCCTTCAGACCGAGGACCAGCTGATGCTGGGCAATGAGGTGATGATTGCCCCGGTCTACACCCAGAACGCCACCGGACGGATGGTGTATCTGCCCGAGGAGATGCTGTTTGTCAAGTTCGGCTCCGAGGGCCGCATCACACAGGAAGTCCTCCCCGCCGGCACCCACTTTGTGAAGGTGGCCCTCAACGAGGTACCCCTGTTCATCCGCAAAGGCGCCTGCATCCTGGTGGCGGGCCCCGCCCAGACGGTGGCCGACATCGACCCCGCCACCATCCGGATGATCGGCTGGCCCGGGGCCAGCTATGACCGCTACGACGACGACGGGGTCACCATCCCCGCAGAAGAATAAGGAGGCATTGCCATGGACCGCAAATGGTGGAAAGAAAGCATCGTATACCAAATCTACCCCAGCAGCTTCCAGGACTCGGACGGGGACGGCATCGGGGACCTGAACGGCATCCGTTCCCGGCTGGATTACCTGAAGGATCTGGGGGTCAATGTGCTGTGGCTGTGCCCCATCATGGACTCCCCCATGGATGACAACGGCTACGACATCTCCAACTACCAGGCCATCAACCCCCGGTTTGGCACCATGGAGGACTTCGACGCCCTGCTGGCCGAGGCCCATCAGCGGGGCATCCGCATTGTGATGGATCTGGTGGTCAACCACACCTCGGACGAGCACCCCTGGTTCATCGAGAGCCGCAAGTCGGTGGATAACCCCTACCGAGACTACTATATCTGGAAGCCGGGCAAAGACGGCCACGAGCCCAACAACTGGGGCGCCAGCTTCGGCGGCTCGGCCTGGAAATACGACCCCCAGACCGATATGTATTACCTGCACCTGTTCTCCCCCAAGCAGCCCGACCTGAACTGGGAGAACCCCAAAGTCCGGGACGAAGTGTTCAACATGATGACCTGGTGGTTTGACAAGGGCATCGACGGGTTCCGGATGGACGTCATCAGTATGATTTCCAAGGACCAGCGCTTTCCGGATGGCGAGAAACACGGACTGTATGGCAATGGCGGTCCCTACTATGTCAATGGGCCCCGCATCCATGAATTTTTGCAGGAGATGAACCGGCGGGTCCTCTCGAAATACGACATTATGACGGTGGGCGAGACCCCCGGTGCCACGGTGGAAAACGCTCCCCAGTATGCGGGGCTGGACGGCAAGGAGCTGAACATGGTCTTCCAATTTGAGCACGTCGGCATTGGGGACGGACCCCTGGGCAAGTGGACCACCCAGCGCTACGATTTTATGCAGCTCAAGAAAATTCTCAGTCACTGGCAGACCGGCCTGGACGGCAAAGCCTGGAATAGCCTGTTCTGGGACAACCACGATCAGCCCCGGGCGGCATCCCGCTGGGGCGATGACTCGCCCCTCTCCGCCAAGATGCTGGCCACCTGCCTGCTGAGCCTGCAGGGTACTCCCTACATCTATGAGGGCGATGAACTGGGGATGACCAACGCCTATTTCAAAGATCTCAGCCAGTACCGGGATATCGAAAGTCTCAACGCCTTCAAGGAGCTGACCGGCGCAGGCTTGATTTCTGCAGACGAAATGATGGAGTGCCTGGCCCTCCGCAGCCGGGACAACGCCCGCACCCCGGTCCAGTGGGACGACTCCCCTAACGCCGGTTTTACCACCGGCACCCCCTGGATTGAGGTCAACCCCAACTATACCGCCATCAACGCCGCCGCGGAGGAAAAAGACCCGGACTCGGTGCTCAACTACTACAAGCAGATGATCACCCTGCGCAAGAGCCATTTGGGGCTGATTTACGGCTCCTTCCAGCTTCTGGCCGAGGAGAACCCCCAGGTCTTTGCCTACCGGCGTACCCTGGCCGAGACCGGCGAGAACTACCTGATCGCTTGCAACTTCTCAGACAAGGACGCGGCCTTCACAATTCCCGCTGATTTTGCGGGGGCTCGGCGCCTGATCGGCAATTATCCTGACACCGCTCCCACCGGCGCTGTGACCCTGCGCCCCTATGAGGCCTTTGTGCTCCAGAAGTAAACCAGGTGATACCCTATGAATGACTTTTTCGACCTGGATGCCCCTCTGTTCCGTTTCTTAACCCGGGTTGCGGATATGGTGATTCTCAGCCTGCTGTGGCTAATAGGAAGCCTGCCGTTGTTTACCTTGGGCATTTCCAGCACAGCCCTCTATTATGCAGTGAACAAGTCCCTAATTGAGGACCGGGGAACGGTCAGCGAGGAATTTTTCCGGGCCTGCCGCCGGAGCTTCCGACAGGCAACTTTGAGCTTTCTTGCTCTGGCAGTGCCGGAGAGCATTCTGTTGGCTGACTGCTTTATGACCCATTACCTCAAGGGGCAACAGGCAGCGACGGGTAATCTCTGGATCATTTTTACGGTGCTGAGTACCTGTGGGCTGGCCTGGATGATCTACAACGCAGCCTATGCGGCAAGATTCGACGACCCGGTCAAAAAGACGGTGTTGCAGTCCGGTGCCATGGCATTGCTCCATTTTGACAAAAGTCTGCTGCTTTTGGTGGTGCTGGCTGCGTTTGGCCTGCTGACAGCATTCTGCCCGCCGCTGATCCTTCTGGCACCTGCCGGATATGCGCTGTTTGCCCGGTGGGTCCTTGAGAAAAAGGTGTTCTATCAATATCTTCCCGATATAGACGATGGCATAGACAAGGAGAATAAAGACTGTTCCCATCAGGATTGACCTTTCCACCAATTTGACCATTCTTTTCTACCAAAGGCAGGGGGCCTGACAGATGATCTGTCAGGCCCCCTGCCAATTATTAAGAACTTGAGTGAAGAAAAAACACCAGCTAAGCTGGTGGAATAAAAACGGCTTTAGCCCTAGACAAAGAGAAACCTCTCTGTAGAATAGAGTGTGGGTTTGCCAACCACATTCTAGGAACAGAGAGGTTTCTCTTTGAAATGAAAAATAACAAAGACATAGATAGTTTAAGCCATATGACATGGAGATGTCAATACCATGTAGTGTTTGCACCGAAATATCGGAGAATGGTGATTTATGGCCACATTCTGCCAATTTCATCATTTATAAAGGAGATGGAGACTTATCCCTGCAAGTCATCATTGGTTTGTGTAAACACAAAGAAGCGGCGGCTCTGAAAATTGAGCCGCCACTTCAAAATGGGCGCGCGGATATGTCTGCTATACGACGGCTTTTTTCTTTTGCCGTCGTCCGGTAGATCATTCCATATTTATGAAACTTGGTGCTTGGCAAATACACGGCGAGAAATACCTGCACCAACTCCCCACGATGAAGCCGATTAAGCAGTAAATTTCCAATTTAAGCAAAACAAAGCCTGAAACTTCTTGATAAACCGAGAAATTTCGGGCTTTTTGTTTGCAATGATTTCCAGCAATTTTTACACCATACGCCAATTTTACGCCAAACGATGCTATGATTTGTGCAGAGCAAAAAGAGTGTTGTTCCGGTTTGGCAGTAGAAACGGCTGTGTGGTAGGCGGGTGTAGACCTGCAAAGGGCTGCATCAGAAAGTGGGTTCATGGATTTTTAAACGGATAGCCAGAACTTTCCACCGCAAAAGAAGCAAATGTGAAAAACAGGGAGGCTTTCTTATGAACAAACTGCTTTCCTGCCGCTACAACATGGACACCAACCGGGTGGAAGCCCGGTTCGAGGATGGCACCACCGTTGCCATCGACTGCACCGCCATCGAGGACGAGTACGGCAATACTCCGACGCAGCGGGCAGAACTGGACTGGCTGCTCTACAACAAGCCCTTGGAGTATGCACAGCTTGTGCTGGGTGGGGAGATCGAGCACTATCTCTCCCTTGGCTGTGACCACGGCAGGTTGGAAGAGCAATGACATAACAAGCACAGCCCCGCTTTGGCGAGGGGGAAGCCAAAGCGGGGCTGTATTCAATGAAGGAGAAATGAAGGGAATATCAGGTTACAGATTCAGCTCAAACTGTTCGGCTGTGATTGTTGCTTTGCCATCGGCAGCAAAGGTGATGCCGTCGGCAGACTGGGGGGTGTAGATCCATGCGGTCATGGTCTGCTCGCCATCGTTGGCGAAAACTTCGATGCTGTTTTTGTCCAGCAGGATGCGGAGCTTGAGCGCACCGTTCTGGCTGCGGACCTTGCAGCTGCGGCTGTGAACGATGTCGGCACGGGAACCGGCATGGCTGCGGTCCAGCGTCAGCTGCGAGGTGTAGGGATCGTAGGTCAAGCTGGTGTGATAGTCTGCGTCAGCAGCCAGCTTCAGGGTGAAGGAGCGGTATTCGCCGGGCTGCACCGTGACGGTCAGGTCGGCCACCCGACCCTTGATACCTTCCAGAGAAGTTTCGTTTTGCACCGTCACATTTTCGTGGAAGGTTCGCTTGCCGTGGACGGCATCCAGCTCCCGCACCGGGGTCTGAATAATGCGTCCGTCCTTGATGTGCAGTTCGCGGGGGCAGATGGTCTGCCCGAACCACTTGCAGCCCTGGGGCTTATCCTCGGTGTCCGACCAGGTCTGCAGCCATGCGGTCATGAGCCGGCGGCCATCCGGGGCAAGGGTGGTCTGGGTGGCGTAGAAGTCGATGCCGCCGTCCATCAGCTGCACATTTTCCCTGATGAAGGTGTGGGTGGCTTCGTCGTAGCTGCCGATGAAGGCAATCACGTTGTGGCCGTTGTGGAACTCGCCCTTGGGCAGCATCTCCATGGGCCCCAGCATCAAGACCTGTTTGCCGTCCAGTGGGAAGAAGTCCGGGCACTCCCACATTTTGCCGTACTGATTGTTGCAGCGTTCCAGCACCGTGACAAAGTGCCAGTCGAAGCCGTCCTTGCTCTGGAACAGTACCGCTGCGCCGCTGCCATCCTCGGCAAGGCAGACGGTGACGGCAGAGTAGGTGCCGTCGGTCTCACGCCAGATCTTGGGGTCCCGGAAGTCGAACTTGCTGAAACCTTCCGGCAGGTCTTTCTGGGTCAGCACCGGGTTGCAGGCAGGCTTTTCGTAGTTCAGTCCATCACCGATGGCAATGCTCTGGGTCTGGATGTCCCGCATCTCCCCATTAGGCTGCTTTTCTGCCACCACGCTGGTGTACATCAGCAGCTGCCTGCCGTCATCCATCTGGGTGGCAGAGCCGGAGAAGCAGCCGGGGCCGTTGTCCGCCGGGGAATCCGGTGCAAGCGCACAGGGCAGATACTCCCAGTGCAGCAGGTCGGTGCTGACGGCGTGACCCCAGTGCATGGGCGCCCACCGCACATCGTAGGGGTTATACTGATAGAACTGGTGATACTTCCCTTTATAATAAGAGAAGCCGTTGGGGTCGTTGAGCCAGCCCACATAGGGGGTCATGTGGTAGGCAGGGCGTTCCGCCGGGGAAATGGCAGCGCCGTGCTCGGCCTCGTAGGCGCGGGCTTTTTGTAAAGTCAAATCGTTCATGGAATCCTCCAAAGGAAAGAATTCTTATGCGTAGTAAGCATCCAGATATTTCTGCATAATGCCCAGATAGTCGGACAGGCCATAGGCTTCCAGCTTGCTCAGATATTCGTTCCACTCTGCATCCGTAGTGCCGTTCATGATCCAGTTGGCCTTCTGCGTATTCATGTAGGTCTGCAGATCTGCCTGCAGGTTAGAGACCTGCTCGGTGTCCTCGTTGCTCATAAAGACATTGGGATAGACATAATCGTTGTTCATATCCGGGGTGTAGATATTCTTGATCCAGTCCAGACGATACTGTGCATCGTCCGGGCAGGTAACGTATACACCATAGTAATCATCCAGAACCGCCAGAGGTCCACTGACACACTGTGCTTCACGGACTTCCACGGGAGAAGCATCGCCCAGAGGAGCGTGCTTCAGCATGGGCTCGCCCTTATCGTTGGTGGACAGTTCAAAAATATTAAAGCCTTCCGCATCGCCGTAGGTACCCCAGTTGTTCTGCGGAGACTGGAGGGGTGCGTACATCTGATCCAGCCATGCGCAAACCAGTGCAGGATTAGCCGCCTTTGCGGTGACAACGCATCTGCCGCGGGCAAAGCCGCTGGTGAAAGAGCCGTTCTGCGGAGTGATATTGCGGGTATCGGCGGTCAGGGCAGGCAGCGGCTCCCAGTCGGTCAGGTTGTCAATGTTGGCAACATCCCAGCTGAAGCAGACACCATAGCGGCCAGCCTTGCCTTTGGAAACATAGGTGGACCACTCCTGCGTGAAGCACTCCGGGTCAATGAGCTTCTCGGCATACAGCTTGTGCAGCCAGTCCAGACCATCACGGTAGCCCTGCTGGGTGGCGGCACAGATGACTTTCCGGTCGTTGGTAACGGCGATATGGCGGTCCTTGTCAGCATCACCGTAGCCTTCGCCAAAGCCATTGATGAGGATGCTGGGGTCCTGATCGCCGTTGTTGACGATGCAGGACATGGGGATGATGTCGCCGTCAATGCCATACTCTGCCTTGATAGAAGCGGCGTTATCACGGAATGCCATCAGCACCTGCTCAAACTCGTCCACCGTGGTGGGCATCGACAGACCGAGGAAGTTCAGCCACTTGGTATTGATGAAGCTCATGTTGCCAATGGTCTGGATGGCAGTCTTTTCTGCGCCGAGCTGCTCGATCCAGGGCAGTGCCCAGATGTGGCCATCGCTGTCGGTGCACATGGTGCGGTACTCCGGGTACTGCTCAAAGACCTTCTGGAGATTCGGCATATTGTTGTCAATGTAGTCTTCCAGATTGAGGATGACACCCTGATCTGCGTAGCGCAGCAGATTGCTGTCGGTAAAATCAGCAGTAAAAACAAAATCCGTCAGGGTGTTGGGGTTGGACATATTCAGGGTGATCTTATCGCTCCACTGGTCGGACTGGATGGCGGTCCAGTCGATGTGCACATTGGTCTGCTCTTCCAGACGCTTGAAGATGGTGCGGTTGTTCGGCTCGGGTTCGCTGCCCACAGGGAAGCTGGTCATACCGGTAAAGGTGACCTTTTCGGACAGCGGAAATGTAACGGCACCGGTTACGTCCACAGCTGCGGCAGCAGAATTGTTGCTGCCGGTGGATTTGCCGCCGCCACAGGCAGACAGAGCAGCGGCAGAACCCGCCAGAGCGCAGACCTTGAGGAAGTTGCGGCGAGAGATCAGCTTTTTCATGGTATTTTCTCCTTTTTTATGTTTCTTTTTTCGTGTAACAGATGAGCGTACCGGCTTATAAAATTCCGGAATATCCTCAGCCTTTAATGGAACCAGCCATGATGCCGGCATCAAAATACTTCTGGAAGAAGGGATACATCACCAGCAGCGGCAGACTGGAAATAATAATGGTTGCATATTTGAGCAGCTCTGCCATCTTCGCACGTTCGGCAGTACTCTGGATATCTGCGATCATGCCGGATTCCGGCTGGCTCTGGATCAGGATGGAACGCAGCACCAGCTGCAGCGGCTGCTTCGATGCGCTGTTCAGGTAGATCATGGCGTCAAAGTAGCTGTTCCACATTGCCACGAACTGCCACAGAGCCAGAACTGCCACCACAGGCATACAGACGGGCAGCAGGATCTTGAAGAAGTAAAGCATCTCGCTGGCTCCATCCACATCCGCAGCTTCACGCAGCTCACGCGGGATGCCTTGATAATAGGTACGGGCAATGATCATGTTCCACACGCTGAATGCTCCCGGCAGAATGACCGCCCACATGGAATCCAGCAGACCCAGATTGTTGATGAGCAGGTAGGTGGGGATCAGACCGCCGCTGAAAAACATCGTGATCACAAACAAGGTGTTGAAGAGCTTTTTGCCTTTGAAGTCCGGTAGCGACATGGGATAAGCGGCAAGCATCGTCACAGCTACCGAGACGATGGTGAAGATGATCGAGTAAAGTACTGCGTTCTTGAAGCCGACCCAGATCTGCTTGTCCGAAACGACACGCTGGTAAGCATCCAGACTCCACTTGCTGAAATCAAAGGAGATGCCCTTGTTTTGCAGAGTGACCGGGTCCATAAAGGATGCGATGACGATGTAGATCATCGGAACGATGATCGCCAGCAGGAACAAGCCCAGAAGTGCGTAGCCGCAGTACAGGATGATCTTATCTTGTCTGGTGTAGAGGGCCATTTTTGATTTTTTCTGTTTTGCCATGGTAAACCCCTCCTTACAAGCCCTTGCCATCGTTCATTTTGGCAACGACCTTGTTCACTGCGATCAGCAGGATGACGTTGACAACGGTGTTGAACAGACCGACTGCCGTGGAAAAGCTGTAATCGCCGTCCAACAGGCCCTTTTTATAAACGTACGTTGCAATGATCTCGGCAGTGTTCAGGTTCAGGTCAGTTTGCAGGGCATAGGCCTTTTCAAAACCGATGCTCATGATGTTGCCTGCCTGCAGGATGAACTGAATAACGACCATATCCTTAATGGCGGGCCACTCCACTGTCATGATCTGCTGGATCAGGTTTGCGCCGTCGATCATAGCAGCTTCCTTCAGATCTCTGCTGGCGTTAGAAAGGGATGCGGTGTACATGATGGATGCCCAGCCGGCCCCCTGCCAGATGCCGCTGATGATGTAGATGGGGCGGAACGCTTCCGGCAGCGTCATGAAGTTGATGCTGGTGTGAAGCAGGCCGTTCACCGGACCGGTGACACTCAGCAACACCCGGACGATGCCGCACAGCACGATGACCGAGATGAAGTTGGGCATATACAGCACCAGCTGCACCTTCTGCTTGATCTTCTTGCTCTCGATACGGTTGAGCAGGAATGCCAGCAGGATGGGGATCGGGAAGCCCCACAGCAGACCGTAGACGCTCAGCTTCAGGGTGTTGATCAGATAACGCTGGAAGTCCGGCGAGGACATGAAGCGGGTAAAGTTTTTGAAGCCTACCCACTCGCTGCCCCAGATGCCCTTGAAGGGATTGTACTTCTGGAATGCGATCAGCACACCGCCCATGGGAGCGTACTTGAACACCAGCGTCAGCACCACGGCAGGCAGCAGGAACAACAGGTAAAGCTGCCAATGCCGTTTGATGTAGACCCATGTGTTGTGCAGCTTGCGTTCTGCTGTCAGCACAGCCGTTTCCGGCGAGGCCGTCTTTGCTTTCATGAATCATTCTCCTCCTTTTTGATTTGCTTGCCGCTTGATTTGTGTTTTACATTTGCACCTTTAAGCTTTACGTTTTTCACTTTGATTGCGCAAATGTAAAACTCTGTAATTCATTTATATCACGCAAGCAAGCGAATGTCAACGATAATTCATGGTATATATCAATAAATACTGTGGATTTGTACAGGTGCACAAATTCGAAAGTGCGCAAATATGCAAAATGATGATTTGCATTTTTGCATTTGACTAATTTGTGCATTTGCACTATACTGGAATCGCAAAGAATAAGATCCGTCGCCAGACTTTATCTATAAAAGAAAGAGGATGACTTATGGCAACCAAGGTCACCATTCAGGATATTGCAAATGAACTGCAGCTTTCCCGCAACACAGTTTCAAAGGCCATCAACAACACCGGTGTGCTGGCAGATGCCACACGGGAGAAGATCCTGCGCAAAGCCGCCGAAATGGGCTATAAGCAGTTCGCCTATCTGCCGCTGTTTCAGGAAGACGCTGCAAAAACAGCAGAGCCTTCCATTCTGCCAAGTGGCAAACGGGAGATCGCCATGCTGACGACCCAGTTTCTGAGCAGCTCTCACTTTTCCTCTATGATGCTGGATCGTTTCCAGTCGGAAATCGACCATCTGCACAGCGGCATGACCATTCATCGCATTTCTCCCATAGAGCTGAAAGAGAAAAAACTTCCATCTTCTCTCAATATCCAGCACACAGCCGGCATCATCTGCATTGAAGTATTCGACTATGACTACGCACAGATGCTGTGCGATCTGGATGTTCCGCTGCTGTTTGTGGACACTCCTGTGATGGATATGCGTCCTCCTCTCAAAGCCGACCGTCTTTATATGGAAAACCGCATTGAGATCCAGAATGCAGTGGCCCACATGGTCCAGCGCGGCAAAAAACACATCAGCTTTGCGGGGGATAAAAACCACTGTCAGTCCTTCTTTGAGCGTTATATGGCTTATAAGGATGCAGTGGAGCACTTTGGTCTGACAGAAGGCCTGAGCACCTGTGCGATGCCATCTGGACAGCAGAACTATCCGGTATCCCTGTACGAAACCATACGTCGGTTCAAAACGATGCCGGATGCCTTTGTCTGCGCCAATGACTTTGTTGCCATGGATCTGGTCAAGGCATTGAATGAGCTGGGGTATTCGGTTCCCGATGATATCTGGGTCTGCGGCTTCGATGACAGTCAGGAGGCTTCCTACTTTGCCCCCCATCTGACTTCGATCCATATCCATGGACAGATCATGGGCTACACCGCTGCCAATCTGCTTATGACCCGCATCGAAGAGCCATCGCTGAACTATCGCACCGTCTATACGGAAACCAACCTGATCCTGCGCGAATCCACAGGAGATTGAGCGAAAGGAGAACCACCATGCGTGACCTGTGCAATACGGACAAGCCGCTGTTTGCTGTGCTGACGAAATTGACTTACAGTGCTTACCTGAACATCTTATGGCTCGTGTGCAGCCTGCCCATCGTTACCATAGGGGCTTCTACGACCGCATTGTTCTACGTCACGCTCAAAATGGCGGAAGATCGGGACGATGGTCTGACCCGGATGTTTTTTAAGGCGTTCCGGGAAAATTTTAAGCCTGCCACAAAACTCTGGCTTATCCTGCTGGCAGTCGGCAGTTTCCTGGCTGCGGATGGCTTTGTGCTGCGCCGAATGTGGAGCGAAAACATTTTCTGGACGCTGCTCACGGCAGTGCTTATTGGTGCGGCAGTTCTGTACGGCATCGTTCTGCTGTATGCTTTTCCTCTGCTGGCACGGTTTGAAAACACCACCTTCGGCATCCTGAAAACAGCGTTTCTCGTGGGTGTCCGGTATCTGTTTTGCACCCTGCTGATGGCGGCGGTCTATGGCATCATGGGGTACGTCATAGTGTTTGTGTTCACGCCTGCATTCCTGCTGGGCATGGGCTTCTGCGCCATGCTCTGCTCCTTTCTGATGCTTCGGATCCTCTATCTGATTGGTGGAGACCCTGATGCAGTATACGAGGAACACGACCATGACAAAAACTGACCGGGATACGCTCCGCTCCCTCCATGGGCGCAAAAAGTGGGAGCACATCTGGGCATATTGCAAGCTGCCCATTGCGATCGTGCTCATCGTCGTCTATATCCTCGGCTATGCAGCCTACCGCCATGTGACGAAAAAAGAGGATGTGCTTTACCTTGGTCTGGTAAATATCACTGCCGGGTCTGATCTGACGGAACAGCTTACCACCGGCTTTGCCGAGGCGCAGGGTCTGACCAAAAAGCAACAGGTCGATCTGCTGTCCGGCTTACTGCTCAGCGAAAGTGAACGCGCAGAGGAGCAGTATGTATATGCTTCGGAGATGAAGCTGCTGGGTGCAGTCAGTGCCCAGCGGTTAGATGTTGTTCTGATGGACGAATATGCACGGGATCGACTGTTGGCAGATGATTATTTTCTCGATCTGCGGACACTGGATGCGTCTTTCCATGCACTGTCGGGTCTGAACGCCGGTGGGACTGTGCTGGATATTTCGGACACGCCGTTTGTCAGGCAGGCAGGTTTTTCTGGCAAGGTCTATCTTGGGGTAGTGCAGAATGCACCGCACCCGGAGCGTGCAGCCGCTTACATTCATTATCTGTTCCAGCGGTAATCGTTGGGTTTTAACTTATAGGATAAAAATAAGGAGAAAACGCATGGACATTTTAACGATTGGTGAAGTTTTGATCGACCTGACCCAGACTGGCAAGGATGAAAAGGGCATCCCTCAGTTTGCCGCAAACCCCGGCGGTGCACCGGCCAATCTGGCGGTGGCAGCCGCCCGGCTGGGGGCACAGACTGCCTTTATCGGCAAGGTGGGTGCGGATGCCTTTGGCCGCTACCTGAAAGAGGTTCTGGCAGAGAACAAGGTGGATGTTTCCGGCATGGCGGTGGATGCAGACCACCCCACCACCATGGCGGTGGTCTCGGTAGATGCCACCGGTGAGCGGGATTTCAGCTTCTACCGCAGCGCCAACGCTGACGTGATGCTGAGCAAAGAGGACATTTCGGACGAGGCTCTGAAAGCTGCCAAAATCGTCCACTTTGGTTCTGTCAGCCTGACCGCCGACCCCTCCCGTACCGCTACGCTGGACGCTGCCGCCCGTGCCAAAAAGCTGGGTGCTACCATCACCTACGACCCCAACTACCGTGCCAACCTCTGGAAGAGCAAAGAGGATGCCATTGCCCAGATGAAAGCACCCCTGCCGCTGGTGGATATCTTGAAAGTGTCCGATGAAGAGCTGCCCCTGCTCACCGGCACCACCGACTGTGAAAGCGGCACGGCACAGCTGGCACAGAACGGCATCCGGCTGATTTTTGTCACCTTGGGTGCAAACGGCGTATTCTACCGCTTTGGGGACAAGACCGGCCATGTGGCTGGCGTTCCCTGCAAGGTGGGTGACACCAACGGCGCAGGCGATACCTTCTTTGGGGCTGCCCTGTCCAAGCTCTGCAAGGAGAAGCTGGACACCCTGACTGTGGACAAGCTGGAAGGCATTCTGGCCTTTGCCAACAAGGCAGCCAGCATCACCACCAGCCGGCATGGTGCTATCCCCGCCATGCCCACCCTTGCGGAAGTGGAGGGCTGAACCATGGCAGTAAAACAGGAATTTGCGTCCCGATTTGCCAAGCACAAGGACGAACTGGAATGGCTGTTCATGGAACTGTACCACAACCGGGAAGGGCTGGAGGTTCTGGAGCGGGAGATGGCAGAAGCCTACAACGCCCGCAGCGCCGAGCTGAAAGCACTGGACAAGGCACGCTCTGCCGACCCGGAGTGGTACAAGCGGGGCAATATGTTCGGCATGACCATGTATACCGACCTCTTTGCCGGAAATTTGAAAGAGCTGGCAAAGAAGCTGCCCTATCTCAAGGAGCAGAAGCTGACCTATCTGCACCTGATGCCCCTTTTGCAGATGCCCCACCCCCACAACGACGGCGGCTATGCGGTGGAGGACTTCGACACCGTAGACCCTGCCCTTGGCACCAACAAAGACCTGGAAAACCTGACCCGTGAACTGCGGAAAGCAGGCATCAGCCTGTGTCTGGATTTTGTCATGAACCACACCGCCAGCACCCACCGCTGGGCCATGGCGGCAAAGGCGGGCGACCCGTGGTTTCAGGCGTATTACCATCTCTATGACGACCGCACCATCCCCGACCAGTACGAGCAGACTGTGCCCCAGGTGTTCCCCAACACCGCGCCCGGCAACTTTACATGGTGCGAGGAGATGCACAAGTGGGTGCTGACCACCTTCCACGACTACCAGTGGGACCTGAACTATGCCAACCCGGCGGTGTTCGTGGACATGACCAAGAGCATTCTGCACCTCGCCAACCTTGGCGTGGAGGTGTTCCGCATTGATGCCGTGCCCTACATCTGGAAGCAGCTGGGCACCACCTGCCGCAATCTGCCGCAGGTGCACACCATCGTTCGGATGCTCCGCATGGTGCTGGAATGTGTCTGCCCGGCGGTCATCCTCAAGGGCGAGGTGGTCATGGCTCCCAAGGAGCTTGCCGCCTACTTCGGCACGCCCGAAAAGCCGGAATGCCACATGCTCTACAATGTGTCCACCATGGTCAACCTGTGGGGTGCCCTTGCCAGCCGGGACACCCGGCTGCTGAAGGCGCAGCTGGACGCCCTGCACGCCCTGCCGGACAACTGCTGGTTCGTGAACTATCTGCGCTGCCATGATGACATCGGCTGGGGTCTGGACGAGGCGGTGGAAAACCGGCTTGGTATCGACCCGCAGAAGCACAAGGAATACCTGTACCACTTCTACGAGGGCAATTTCCCCGGCAGCTGGGCAAAGGGCGAGCTGTACAATTACGACCCTGCCACCGGCGATGCCCGCAGCTGCGGTACCACTGCCAGCCTGTGCGGTATCGAACAGGCACTGGAAAAGAACGATAAGATCGCACTGGATTATGCCGTGAAGCGCGACCTGCTGCTGCACACTGCTATGGCATTCTTGCAGGGTTTCCCCATGCTGAACTGCGGCGATGAAATTGCACAGCTCAATGGCTGGGACTACAAAAACGACCCTGACCGTGTGGAGGACAGCCGCAATCTGCATCGCACAAAATTCAACTGGGAGAACGCAAAGCAGCGCACCCGGAAGGGCACGCTGCAAAACGCCTTGTGGCAGGGCATGGAGCAGCTGCGCCAAATGCGGGCAGACCCCTGCTTTGCTCCGGATGCGTGGGTGACCACATGGGACAGCCACAACCCCGGCGTGCTGGCACTGGTGCGCAAGCGTGGCGAAGAAACACTGGTGGGGCTGTTCAACTTTACCGAGTACCCAGCAGGGGCAAGTCTGGACGCTCTGGGCGGCGAGTATCACACCCCGGAGGGCACTTCCGTCTGGCTGGCAGATGTGGAGCTGGAACCGTATCAGGCGCTGCTGGTAAAAAACAAATAAGTAAAACGAGTCATCTGGCTATCTCTTTTTGCCAAAGTTTCCCTCGCTTTTTCTTGCACACTGCCGAAAGTGGCGTGTTTTCAAAGTTTTTTGTTGACACAACTCAATTTTTGTGGTAATCTATCTCAACAATTTAATATAACATATTTTACTTAGAGTTCCAGCTCGGCTCCCAAAGGAGCCGGAGCAAGTTTTTAACTTTCTGATTGCTACATAACGAACCCGAACCAAGGCCATCCCGGAAGGGATGGTCAGGTTCAGGTTGTTGTGTGGCGATTTTTTATTGCCAAATCCAGCACCGCACCTTGAAAATCGAAAGACCGTCTGCATGGGATACCCGGCGATGACCCCCAAGTGGGAGAGCCGGAAAACGCCGCCGGAAGGGGGCAGGAAATCCATGCAGGGAGAACGGCTAAACGTTGATTCCTCAGTTACCAGAAAATAATGTGGTCAAATTGACCACATTGATCTTCCGTAACGCAGTGAAGAGAGGGGCATCTCCATGTATATGACAAATGAAGGATGGGAGCAAAATAATCAGGATTATTTGAAAGAATCGTATGAGGAAACGGGTTTTACCGCCGGAGGATACGCTGTCCGCAAACTTATCTGTGGTGGCTGCGGCCAAGTGTTTTACACCACAATCTACACCAAGAAATACTGTCATAGCTACTGGTGCGGCAATCAGGCCAACAATCGGCGGCAGCGGGAATACCGCCAAATGCGCCGTCAGGATTTGGTCTGCCAGTGCTGCGGTGAAATATTCACACCCAAACGTGCAGATGCCCGCTATTGCAGCAACGCCTGTCGGCAAAAAGACTATCGAAAACGTGTTACGGATGCTGCAAGTGCTCAAATTCGTGCTGTTCCTTTTCATAACTGAAAGGGGGTTCTCATGTCTCAAACATGGAACGGCACGAAGAAAGAAACCCCTGAAAGAAGGACGTATACGGTTGACGATATTGCTCAAATCCTGGGCATCGGAAGAACTTCCGCATATATCCTTGTAAAAGAAGGGCACTTCAAAATCGTGCGAATTGGTAACGCCATACGCATTTCCAAGCGGTCATTTGACGAGTGGCTTGACTCCCTCGACCTGTGATCCAAGAAAGGAAGAACGATATGGCATCTATAATCAAGCGAAAGAAAAACTATTCCGTTGTTTACAACTATGTGGACGAAAACGGAGAAACCAAACAGAAGTGGGAAACCTGGCATACCCACAAAGAGGCCTTAAAGCGCAAGGCGGAAATCGAAAATCAGCAGCACACGGGAACTTTTCTCCCGCCAAGCAATCAGACGATCACCGAGTTCCTTTATGACTTCGTATCTCTTTACGGAGAAAAGAAATGGGGCGTGTCTATGTATGACGGCCAAACGGCACTGATTGCGAACTATATCAATCCAATCATCGGTGATATGGAGGTACAGGCGGTTACTCCCCGTGCGGTTGACGGTTATATCCAGACCTTGCAGAAAACCAAGTCGGTGTCTACCAAGACCCGAAAGGCCGTTACCACCTATGTCAGCGACAAGACCATTGAAAAGATCATCAAGCTCCTGCGGTGTGCGTTTAAGCAGGCGGTACGATGGGAAATCATTGCAAGAAATCCCTTTGACAATGTGATCCTCCCGAAAACGGAGTATGCGAAACGGGATATCTGGACAGCGGATATGATCCGTCTTGCCCTGGACAAATGCACGGACAGCAAGCTCTATGTAGCAATGAACCTTTCCTTTGCCTGCTCTCTGCGTATGGGTGAAATCCTGGGGTTGACCTGGGAGAACGTCCATATTTCCGATGAAGATATTGCGGCGGATAATGCCTATGTCTACATCGACAAGGAGCTGGCACGGGCTTCCAAACGGGCGATTGAAACGCTGGGTGAGAAGGATATCTATTACATCTTCACTCCGCTCATGCCGAACACCAGCACAAGAATTATCCTGAAAAAGCCGAAAACCGACTCCAGTATCCGTAAGGTGTGGCTGCCGAAAACGCTTGCCTACATTCTGCGGGAATGGAAGAAGTCACAGGACGAGCTGAAAGGCTTTCTGGGCGACGAGTATCAGGACTTCGATTTGGTGGTGGCACTTCCCAATGGACGGCCCTGCGAGGATCGTATCATCCTCAAAGAGTTTGCAAAGCTCCGTGAGGACGCAGGGCTGCCGAAGGTGGTCTTTCATTCTCTCCGTCATTCCAGTACCACCTATAAGCTGAAACTGAACCACGGCGATCTGAAAGCCACCCAGGGCGATACAGGCCATGCCGAGATCGACATGATAACCAGTATCTATGCTCACATTCTGGACGAGGATAGAAAGGTCAACGCTCAGAAATTCGAGACAGCCTTCTATGCTAAACCTGATCTTCGCAACGTCCGTCCGCCGGAAGAACCAGCAAAACCGGAGCCTGCGACCTTGGACCTTGAAAGCCTTGTGGAACAGCTTCAGAAGTCACCGGAGCTGGCAAGTGCGCTCGCAGCTCTGATAGCAGCGCAAGCCCCGGCAAAGTGATCCGAAAAATCGAATTAGCAAAACGCAGAATTTTCTTAGCAAATTTCTGAAAAGCGTTCGAGTCCAATTAGCAAATATACATCATGCGGCGTATAAGAATCTCCCGGTAACGGAAGTGAAATTACCGGGAGAAGGAGGAACAAAAAAACGCTGCAAACCCCGAAAAAAGGCTTGCAGCGGTGCTTTCTGGCGTCCCAGAGAGGATTTGAACCTCCGACCCCACGCTTAGGAGTAGCCCCGATTAGTCATCGGGAAGTGACACCTGATGCTAAAAAATGCTTAGAAATACTGGGTTTTTCAGCATTTCCAATCCCATCTGATACTACGCTGTAATAGCTAATTCAGAGGGATTTTACGTCGTCCGATTGGCTCGATTTTAGCAAGCCATTCGATTTTTGGTGGACGTTGCGAGTGCAATCTAATGTCACTATGTATCTGCTCGTTATGCGGAATGACAGGAAATACAGTTCATTCCCGTGTGGAGCCGCTGGTGTCACACGACACCAATTTAAGTCTGTTTAATATATCATTTCAAACCGAATTTTTCAACCAGAATTATCAGAAATTCCATAGAATTTTTCGGAACGAATGATTGTATGTAACCTGAACCTGCCGAAGCAGGTACAGTATTTATCGAAGCATAGTTTCTCGATCTTCAGCTCCCAGCATATATGCGCCCTTCGCAAATTCATCTCTTGCCAGAAGTTCTGTTACATATACCCTGTCGAACAACAACCAGAGTTCTTTTTCTTTTGGTGTAAGTTTGCGGTTTCCGCTAAATAAATGCGATAACCTCAATCCCTCAAGCAGAGCCTGCTTTGCAGCTTTGTAATCATCGGCTCTATCGGAATAATCCTCATTCCTCTGGCTTGATAATTCCTCAATATCATCAGCTCGCATTTTATCATAATACTCGTCCATAAATGCTCTATCCATTTTTCACCCCCAAAAACAAAAATAAGGGCAGACCCCTTTACAAGCTATGAAAGCTATGTAAAAGGATCTGCCATTTTAATTCTATAAGGTCTTTGCCAGCGACTTCAAGAGTGCTGCCATTTCTGGGTTTTGCAGAAGTTTCAGAAGAAGCTCTTTATCATCGGTGGAGCTTTCCTGTGCAACTGTCTGTACGGGTTCCGGTGTAGTCTGTCTACCAGAGTAAAAAGCAGCTTCCAGTCTTTCAGCGTTCAGCCTGCGATCATCGTCGATGATATGGGAGTAAACATCCGCTACCATCTTGACCTGTGCGTGACCGGAATCACCCTGAACGGATTTCATATCGCCACCGTTCAGCTTCAGCTTGTAAGTGATACTGGAGTGTCGGAGACTGTGGAAAACTACCTTCGGAAGTCCGTTCTCCTCAATCAGTTTGTTGAAGGCACGATTGATAACCTGCCCCTCAATCGGCTTTCCGTTGGAAGAACAGAACACCAGATTGAAGTCAATGAACTCGTCACCGAAAAGGTCTTTCAGTTCTTCGATTTCCGCCTTGCGCTGAACCAGCATTTCTGCCACAGTTCTCGGCAGAAAGACCTTACGGACACTGGTTTTCGTTTTCGGGGTCTTGAGAACTAACGCTGTGTGAGTGCTTGCAAAGGTTGGTGGGAACTTGAACATGATGTCTTTACCGTTCAGATCAGCCATCGCTTCACGGTTCACTCTCTGCAACTCCTTTTCAACGAAAATACTCGCCTGACCAAGTTCAATGCTTGCGGGAGAGATGTCCACGCAGTCCCAGGTTAGTCCCAGAAGCTCTCCCATTCGCAGAGAACAGGAGAAAGCAAGGTTGATTGCCAGTCTCAGAATATCGTCATCACAGGCTTCCAGAGCCTTCAGGAGAACCTCTGCTGTCCAGATGTCTCTGGTCTTGTGTTCTTCCTTCGGCAGCGTGGCATGTTCTACCGGGTTCCTGGTCATCAATTCCCATTTCACCGCCTGATTGAATGCATTACGCAGAACTTTGTGAATCTCTCTGACCGTATGCGGCGTCAGATATTCATTGCGGGGCTTCACATTCTTCACCACCACGGATTTCACAGAGAGAAGGTCTCTGTAATACTTATCCATGATTCTGGGGGAAACATCCTCCAATTTCATATCACCGATGAGTGGACGAATATAGTTCGCAATCAGGCTCTTTCTGCTTTCGTAGGTAGACATTGCCCAGGTGTTCACGCCATAGATGGACATATATTCTTCCAGAAGATCGTTTACGGTCTTGGCAGATGGAGGAATAAAGGTTCCTGCTTCCTGCTCATATTCGACCTGCAACTTTCTTTTCTTTGCTTCGGCATTGGTGTCAAAGGTTTCCCACTTCTGACGCTTGTTGCCGTTCTCATCGGTGTATGTATAAACTACAGAATACTTCTTTTTTCTCTTAACGATGGATGCCATACGATCATCTCCTTTCTTCTCCATCCTCCGCTACCAGTCTGTAGCGGTTCTGGTTCTGATACCATTTCTCAAAACTCTCCTTGGTGGCTCGGTTGTACCTGCCGACCTTGATAAGATCGAAATTGCCACCTGAGACGATATAGTAGATTGTCTGGCGATGCACCCCAAGCATCCTTGCGATTTCCGGAAGACCATAGGTCGATGCCATGATGTCAGCATCCAATTCCTGATCTTCCACAGTGCGGTAATCACTCTGGGAAGCGTACCATTTTTCAAAGCTCTCCTTGGTAACTCTGCGCTTACCCAGAACTTCTACAATTTCAAAATGCCCTTTGGCAACCAGTTCATAGGCAGTAGCTTCTTTCAGCCCAAGACGCTGACCAAGCTCCTCTACTGAATATGTAGTTTTCTTCAGTTCCTCGCCGGGAGGGGTTCCATCGACTTTCTGATACTTGAACTGGTTGGCATACCATTGTAGTGCATCGACTTCTTAAAGTTAATGGTGTTGAAAATCTTGATGTTGTAACCATGCTTCAGCAGGGCATTGCCGCACTCGATGACAATGCTGCCTTTCGGGTCTGTAACCACATAGCTGGAGTGCATCTGGAGAAGATTCGGTTTCAGCCAGAACCTTGTTTTTCCTGAACCTGAACCTCCGATAATCAAAACATTTTTGTTTCTGGCATTGGCAGGATTCTTCGGTCTGTTGGACATCATCAGCCGTTCCGTTTTCGTCAGGATAATATTGTCCTCAAACTTTGGAGCGGTGAACGGCTCAATGTCTTTGGCTGTACCCCAACGGGCAGAACCATACTCCACATTGTGCCGGTACTTCTTGGCGTTTTTGCTTTTCAGATAAACCGCAAGCCGAAGCCCTGCGCCACAGGCAATTCCCACCAGCAAATCCAGCGGATGAAAGCTGGGAAGTGGATTGCCCAGGGCTACCGGAAGAACATAAAAAAAGCTGAGGATTTTTGCAGAAGAATCTGCACCCTCAGCCAACCGCCATGCTTCTCCAAAATTCGTTGCAAACAATCCCACCAGAATATACGGGATGTTCAGAATCAGGAGCTTTTTCAAATTGATTTCGCTCATCACAAATCACGCTCCTGTTTCTTTTCCCGAACCTTCCTGGGGATAGCTGCTACCATCTCTTTGAACTTCTTCAGCTGTGCCAGAACGCTCGGTTTCTTATCCTTCGTCAATGACCTTGCCTGATGTTCCTTGCAGATAGCATCCAGGGCATCTGCGTCCTTGGAACGGACAAAGACAAGATAACGGGGAGGATCAACGGACTTATCTTTTCTTACGGCAAAGTCCACACCGTATTTCCTGGCGAGCCTTTCAAAATCCCGGATGCCATCCTTATCAATTTCCACATTGGTGGCACCCTGATTCTGTCCCAGCAGCTGTTTCACGGATTGTTTTCCGTGAACCGCCGTATCTCTGGTTCCTTTTCTCGCCTTGACCTTTTCCCGGTGCTGCAAATATTTGCGAATACCGGCAATGATACTTCGAGCAGTCAGCCTTGTCGTGCTGATTGCCAGATTTATCGTCCTGTTTTCAACTTCTTCCTGCATGAATCATCACCTCCTGCAAGCAGTAGAGTGAGGGTCATCGTGCCATATCTCTGCGGTCGTAATACAGATTTCCTCTGGCAACATTGGCATGACTGATAATCTTGATGTTACCGGCTTTCTGGTTGTCCAGAGCTTTCTGATACCCGGCTTCGCTCAGATACAGACGGTTTCTTTCGCCTTTCCAGCCAACAGGGGATTCATTGGTCAGCACATCAAAGATAATCATATGCTTTGTGGCTTCATCGAATCTTGCCAGGTCCATATAGGTGTGTCCCTGATACTCCTTGGCTCCTGCCTGTATCCTGCGGCGTTCCATCAGCTCTGCAATCGTTGAGCTTCTTTCCATGATGCCTCCTTACAGCGCATCTCGATCAGGGCTGCTCTTGCGTGGGGTGGGGTCAGCCTTGATAGGCGCATCTTCTTTTTTGACCATATCATCGGGCAACGGCAAAGCCATGATACTGCGCCCCATGCGGACGAAGGTTTCAGGCTGATGGAAATGTTCTTCAAACTGCTTCATCAGCTCCGGGGAAAGGGAGGAAAAATCCTCCTCACCCAAACCGACAACCAGAAAGTCACCGGCGATGATGTCGTAGATCTCGCCGTCTCCGTCCCGCAGCGCACGATTCAGGTCTTTCCCCATAATTTTTCCCTCATCGTGCATCACCAACGCAACCGGCTCATTAAAAGGGTAAACAGCTTCAATGTCGCCACCGACAGCTTTCTGCAAATCCTCCAAGTCACAGCCGATCTGAACCTGCTGGGGATACATGTGGGGCTTTACCAGAAGAACCGTCATTGTCTCAGCCTGTTCCTGCGGAATTTCACGTTCCTCCGTAGTGCCAAACTCGACGCCGGTAAAGTTCTCGGAGTCCAGAATGTACTCGGAATTGTAGTAGGCTGATCTGACCTGTTCTTCTGCATCAGCACGGGACTTGGCTTCCACCGTTACCGTCTTTTCCAGTGTCTCGGTGATCTTTACATCGTATTCCTTCAAACTTCATTACCTCCATTTCCTCAGATATAAGAAAAGCGACCATCCATGAACCTGTTACAGTTCATAAATTCCTATGCCATTGTAGACGGGCAGGTGTACTACCGGGAAAACAGCCGCATGGTGCGCCCTGACCTCAACGCCACCGCCGAAGCCCGCGTGAAAGGTCTTGTGGGACTGCGTGATTGTGTGCAGGAACTGATCGACCTTCAGATGGATGCAGCGGTTCCAGACAGCACCATTACCCAAAAACAGGCGGAACTGAACCGGCTCTATGATAGCTTTTCTGCCAAATACGGTCTCATCAACGACCGTGCAAATCGGCTGGCCTATGCAGATGATTCTTCCTATTACCTGCTCTGTGCGCTGGAAGTTATCGACGAGGACGGAAAGCTGGAGCGCAAGGCGGATATGTTCACCAAACGGACCATCAAGCCCCATCAGGCAGTGGCTACTGTGGATACGGCAAGCGAAGCACTGGCGGTGTCCATCTCGGAAAAAGCCTGCGTAGATATGAGCTATATGAGTCGGCTTAGCGGAAAAACAAAAGAAGAACTGGAGGGAGAACTGCAAGGTGTGATCTTCCGTGTACCAGGACAGCTGGAACAGGACGGATCGCCCCATTATGTGACTGCTGATGAATACCTTTCCGGCAATGTACGCCGCAAACTGCGTCAGGCGCAGCGGGCGGCACAGCAGGACCCGGTTTATGCAGTCAATGTGGAAGCTCTTACCGCCGCCCAGCCCAAGGACCTGGATGCGTCGGAGATCGAGGTGCGTCTGGGTGCTACCTGGATCGACAAGGAATATATCCAGCAGTTTATGTACGAGACCTTCAACACCCCGTTTTATCTCCAGCGCAGTATCGAGGTCAACTATTCGTCCTTTACCGCTGAATGGCAGATCAAGGGGAAATCTTCTGTATCCTACAACGATGTGGCAGCTTATACCACCTATGGAACCAGCCGTGCCAATGCCTACAAGATCTTGGAGGACAGCTTAAACCTGCGTGATGTGCGAATTTATGACACCATTGAGGATGCAGACGGAAAAGAGCGCCGCGTGCTGAACGCCAAGGAGACCACTCTGGCTGCCCAAAAGCAGCAGGCTATCCGGGAAGCCTTCAAGGACTGGATCTGGAAAGATCCGGAGCGCCGCCAGACTCTGGTGCGCCAGTACAACGAAGAAATGAACTCCACCCGTCCCCGTGAGTATGATGGCAGCCACATTACCTTTGGCGGCATGAACCCGGCCATTACCCTGCGGGAACATCAGAAAAGCGCTATCGCCCATGTGCTGTATGGCGGTAATACCCTGTTGGCGCACGAGGTGGGAGCGGGCAAAACATTTGAGATGGTAGCTGCTGCTATGGAAGCCAAACGCCTGGGCTTGTGCCAGAAATCTCTTTTTGTGGTTCCAAACCACCTGACCGAGCAGTGGGCGTCGGAGTTTCTGCGCCTCTATCCCTCCGCAAATATCCTTGTCACAACCAAAAAGGACTTTGAGACCCATAACCGCAAGAAGTTCTGCGCCCGTATCGCGACCGGTGACTACGATGCCATCATCATGGGACACAGCCAGTTTGAGCGTATCCCCATCAGCCGGGAGCGTCAAGAACGGCTTCTCTATGAACAGATCGACGAGATCACCGAGGGAATCGCAGAGGTGCAGGCCAGTGGCGGCGAGCGTTTTACCGTCAAGCAGCTGGAGCGTACCAAGAAATCGTTGGAGGCCAGACTGGAAAAGCTGCAAGCCGAGGGGCGAAAAGACGATGTGGTAACCTTCGAGCAGCTGGGTGTGGACCGGCTGTTCGTGGACGAGGCCCACAACTATAAAAACCTGTTTCTATACACAAAAATGCGGAATGTGGCAGGCTTATCCACATCGGACGCGCAGAAATCCTCCGATATGTTTGCCAAGTGCCGCTATATGGATGAGATCACCGGAAACCGTGGCGTGATCTTTGCCACCGGCACACCGGTCAGCAACTCCATGACCGAGCTTTACACCATGCAGCGTTATCTTCAATATGAACGCCTGCAAGAACTGAACATGACCCACTTCGACTGCTGGGCTTCCCGATTTGGGGAGACCGTCACAGCATTGGAGCTGGCACCGGAGGGAACCGGCTACCGGGCAAGAACGAGATTCAGCAAGTTCTTTAACCTGCCTGAGCTGATGAACCTGTTCAAAGAAGTGGCCGACATTAAGACTGCTGATCAGTTAAATCTCCCTACCCCGGAAGTGGAATACCACAACATCGTGGCACAGCCTACTGAACATCAGCAGGAAATGGTCAAGGCCCTTTCGGAGCGCGCATCGCAGGTACACAGCGGCAGCGTTGACCCATCAGAGGACAATATGCTCAAAATTACCTCGGATGGCCGTAAGCTGGGGCTTGACCAGAGGATCGTCAACCAGATGCTCCCAGATGAACCCGGCACAAAGGTCAATCAGTGCGTAGAGAACATCATGCAGATCTGGCGGGATGGCGAAGCTGACAAGCTGACCCAGCTGGTGTTCTGCGACATTTCTACACCACAGGCAAAAGCTCCTGCAAGCAAGGCGGCGAAAACGCTGGATAATCCACTGCTTCACGCACTGGAAGGCACTGTGCCTCTGCCGGAACAGGAACCGACCTTTACGGTATATGACGATATTCGTCAGAAACTCATTGCCCAGGGGATGCCTGCCGACCAGATCGCTTTTATCCATGAAGCCAATACCGAAGTGCGGAAAAAGGAGCTGTTCTCTAAAGTCCGTACCGGTCAGGTGCGTGTCCTTTTGGGCAGCACCGCCAAGATGGGCGCAGGCACCAATGTGCAGGACCGTCTGGTGGCACTTCATGATCTGGATTGTCCGTGGAGACCCGGAGACCTCGCCCAGCGCAAGGGCCGTATCGAGCGCCAAGGCAACCAGAATCCCCTTGTCCATGTGTACCGCTATGTGACCGAAGGAACCTTTGACGCATACCTCTGGCAGACGGTGGAGAATAAGCAGAAATTCATTTCCCAGATCATGACTTCTAAATCGCCGGTGCGCTCCTGCGATGATGTGGATGAAACCGCCCTCAGTTTTGCCGAGATCAAGGCTCTGTGCGCCGGAGACCCCCGTATCAAAGAGCGTATGGATTTGGATGTGGAAGTATCCCGCCTGAAGCTGATGAAAGCCGACCACCAGAGCAAGCAGTATCGTCTGGAGGACCAGCTGCTCAAATACTTCCCGGAGGAGATTGAAAAGCACAAGGGCTTTATCAAGGGCTTTGAATCTGACCTGGAGGTTTTGGCAGCTCACCCGCACCCGGAGGACGGCTTTGCCGGTATGGAGATCCGTGGAGATCTGCTGACCGATAAGGAGAACGCCGGTGCTGCCCTTTTGGATGCCTGCAAGGAGGTCAAAACCTCCGATCCGGTACAGATCGGCAGCTACCGGGGCTATGCCATGTCCGTGGAATTTTCCGCTTGGAAACAGGAATATACGCTCCTGTTGAAAGGCCAGATGACCCACAGGGCAACCCTTGGTACAGACCCTCGCGGAAATCTTACCCGCATCGACAATGCCCTCGCCCAGATGCCACAGCGTCTGGAGGCGGCAAAGGCCCAGCTGGATAACCTTTGTCAGCAGCAGGCTGCCGCAAAGGAGGAAGTTGGAAAGCCATTCCTTTATGAAGAAGAACTGAGAAGCAAAAACGCCCGTCTGGTGGAGCTGGATACCCTGCTCAACATCGACGGAAAGGGACCGGCACACGATGAAGCTGTCGTTGCCAAAAGCACACGGCCTTCGGTATTGGATCATCTGAAACGCCCGGTGCCGCCCCGCAGTACTGACAAGAAACCAAAACAACATGAGGAGGTGCGATAACATGAATACCAACGATTTGAATATGGCCCTTTATGAAAAGATGGCCGCTGAGCAGGACAAATACAGGGACTGGCTGAAAAGCCAGCCCCCGGAAGAAATTCTGCACCACACCTATGAGTACACCATCCGTGAGGACATCGTGATGGCGATGGAGGAACTGGAGCTGACCGATGCCCAGGCAGAGGCGCTTTTGGAATCTCCCTCGCCGCTGGCGGATGTGTACCGCTATTTTGAAAAGCTGGAGACCGGCCACATGGATGTGATCCGGGACAGCATTGAGAACCGTGCCAATGATGTGTGCAGAGCTAAAGAGGAACTGCGAACAACACCGGTCTATCCCCACTCTGCCGCCTATGCGAGAGAACATGGGGAGCTGGAGCAGTACCGAGCTTTCAACAATGTAAATCTCCAATGCAAGGAGTCCATTGAAGCGGCGGTGCGGGAACACTTCGACGGAATGTATCTCAGTCACGATGCGGCAAAGGGTGTGATCGAGACCTATGGCATGGAGCGTGTGGCTTTGGTTCTGGCCAACACCGTCCAGCTTCAGGACTGGGATGGGCGCTACTCCCGACGCAATAAGGAATGGGCTAAGACCATTCCCAACGAGAACCCCGAAACCGTCCGTTGTGGTTATGTCCTGAACAGCCACCCTGCTGTACTGGATGGCTTTATTGATCTGGTGCGTGAAGAACAGCAGCGTAGCCGTACTCAGGGAGAAAAACTGCAACCGTCCCGTCCCTCAGTACGGGATAAGCTCAAACAGGAGCTGCCGGCCCATAAGCCCGCCGCCTCAAAGAAACGGGAGCCGGAGCGATAACTATGGCAAAGCGTAAGCGGGATATGCAATTAAACTTTAGAGTTTCAGCGGAGGAGCTTGCTGTGATTGAGCAAAAAATGTCTCAGTTTGGAACCTCCAACCGTGAAGCCTATCTAAGAAAAATGGCGCTGGATGGGTATGTAGTCAAGCTGGAGCTGCCGGAGCTGAAGGAGCTTGTTTCCCTGATGCGCCGAAGCAGCAACAACTTAAACCAGCTGACCCGTAAAGTGCATGAGACTGGGCGGGTTTATGATGCTGACTTGGAGGATATATCCCAGCGGCAGGAACAGTTATGGGAGGGCGTAAAGGAAATCCTTACTCAGCTTTCTAAACTTTCATAACAGGGATAGATACTCCATTTGCGGAGGGAGGAACGGCATTACTTCGCTGCTCCTCTCTCCGCTTTTTCTTTTTATCGGTATCCTTGTCTTTTGCCTGCCCATGCCGGATAATATGATTAGAAAAGATACCAAGAACGCTGCAAGGAGGAAATGACATGAAGATTTTGAAAGGGCTTTTGATGATTATAACTGCACCGGTCATTTTGGTTCTGACACTTTTTGTCTGGCTCTGCACAGGGCTGATCTACATATCCGGTCTGGTGCTCGGCCTGTTCAGTACCGTGATTGCTCTGCTTGGTGTGGCTGTGCTGCTTACCTATTCCCCGCAGAATGGTGTGATTTTGCTGGTTATGGCATTTTTGATTAGCCCTATGGGGCTGCCGTTGGCTGCAATCTGGCTGATGGGTAAGGTGCAGAGTTTGAAATTTGCAATTCAGGAGTTGGTTTATGGATAAAAATACGCAAAACCATAAAAATGCCAGACACCGTCTGTTAAATTTGGAAAGAGAAACTATATATCCACGACTTTACTTTTGAACTAATATCGCGTATAATATTAGTGCGAAAGGAAGTGATATGATGGGACAATTTGAACAGCTGGATCAGATGCTAACAGAACAAGAAGGAATGCTGCGAACATCGCAGGTCGTATCTTCTGGAATTTCAAAGCCGGTATTTTATGATTATGTGCGTTCACGAGATTTGGATAGAGTCGCACATGGGATTTATCTGTCCAAAGATTCCTGGGTGGATGCCATGTATCTGCTTCATTTGCGATTTGAACAAGCAGTATTTTCACATGAAACAGCTTTATTTTTTCACGATCTGACAGATCGTGAACCAATAGAATATACAGTTACGGTCAAAACTGGATGCAATCCAAGCAAAATGAAAGCAGAAGGCATTCAAGTTTTTACGATTAAAGCAGACTTACATGATGTAGGACTTACAACAGCGAAAACTCCGTTCGGGCATACTGTGCCGGTTTATGATATGGAGCGAACAATCTGTGATTTGCTCAGAAGCCGTAGCAGAATTGAAATTCAGACCTTTCAGGGAGCACTGAAAGCGTATGCCCGTAGAAAAGATAAGAACCTGCGAGCTTTAATGCAATATGCTGGGATGTTCAAGGTGGAAAAAATTTTACGACAGTATTTGGAGGTACTTTTATGATAAAAACAGCAAGACAGCTTAAAGATTTAATACGAAACCTTTCCAGAGAAAAATCCGCAGATGCTCAGATTTTAATGAGGAACTACATGATGGAGCGTTTTTTGGAGCGTATTTCTCTTTCTGAGTATCGTGATAAGTTTATCTTGAAGGGTGGTATGTTGGTAGCGGCTATGGTTGGATTGGATGCCCGCTCTACGATGGATTTGGATGCAACCATAAAAGGAGCTAATGTTAATGTGGAGGATATTGAGAATCTAATTTCATCAATCGTAACTGTTCCGATTGATGATGGTGTTAAATTTCAGCTGAAAAGTATTTCGGAGATTATGGATGAAGCAGAGTATCCGGGGATTCGTGTCAGCATGAGTACAACATTCGATGGTGTAGTGACCCCTTTGAAAATTGATATTTCTACGGGAGATGCAATCACTCCAAGAGAGGTTCGGTATTCATTCAAACTTATGCTGGAAGATCGCTCCATTGATATTTGGGCTTATAATTTAGAAACTGTGCTGGCAGAAAAACTGGAAACCATTATTACTAGAACCACAACCAATACCCGCATGAGAGATTTCTACGATATTTACATTTTAGAACAGCTGCATGGAACCACGCTGAACCCGAAAATTTTACATGATGCGCTTCTGGCAACTGCTCATAAACGGGGATCGGAGAAGTATCTTAACCAGGCTGAAGAAGTTTTTGACGAAGTGGAAAATGATTCGGTTATGCAAAAACTTTGGGAGGCATACCGTAAAAAGTTTTCTTATGCTTCTGATTTGGAATGGGATGTGATTATGAAAGCAATTCGCAGGTTATATGTTCTTTGTGAGAAGGGCATCAGCTTATGAAAAAGCATGGACACTATTGTAAAGTTTGTGGTGAATACAAAGCCAACGAAAATTTTTCAGGCAAAGGTCATGCATCCCACATTTGTAAATCCTGTGCTTCGCTACCAGCAGAAAAGCAGGCTGAACTGATGACACTGAATCGTCTTTTGAATCTTCCATGGAGGCTATCGAAAGAGCAGTTGTCCTGGCTGAAAAATCGACTAAAGAATAGGCGGCCTGATGTCCGTGCATTGGCGCAAGAGCAATATGAAATGAGATTTCCACCAAGACACTTAGAAGATGATGAGTTCAATTTTTTCGATGAAGAAAGTTTTATAGAATAGTGAAAGCGGTCTGCTATGGCAGGCCGTTTTCTTTTCGGGAAGGAGGTCTGACCTATGGCAACCACAAGAATCATGCCGCTTCATGTCGGCAAGGGCCGCACAGAAAGTCGGGCGATCAGTGACATCATCGACTATGTGGCCAATCCCAAAAAAACAGATAATGGCAGGCTCATTACCGGCTATGCGTGTGACAGCAGGACTGCGGATGCAGAGTTCCTTCTGGCAAAGCGGCAGTACCTTGCCGCGACCGGACGAGTGCGAGGTGCGGATGATGTGATCGCCTATCATGTGCGCCAGTCGTTCCGCCCCGGTGAGATCACACCGGAGGAAGCCAATCGGCTGGGTGTGGAATTTGCCAAGCGATTCACCAAGGGCAATCATGCCTTTGTGGTCTGCACCCACATAGACAAGTCGCACATTCACAATCACATTATCTGGTCATCGGTCAGCTTAGAATATGACCGGAAATTCCGAAACTTTTGGGGCAGCACCAAGGCAGTCCGACAGTTAAGTGACACCATCTGCGTCGAAAACGGACTGTCCATTGTGGAGAATCCGAAACCTCACGGAAAGAGCTATAACAAGTGGCTGGGCGATCAGGCAAAGCCCTCTCACCGAGAGCTGCTGCGTGTAGCGATTGACAACGCATTATCACAAAGTCCTGCTAATTTTGAGGAACTGCTGAAGCTGCTAAAAGAGTCCGGCTGTGAAGTATCAAAGCGCGGAAAATCGTATCGTTTGAAACTCCCCGGCTGGGAGAAAGCCGCCCGAATGGACAGCCTGGGCGAAGGATATGGATTAGATGATTTGCAGGCGGTTCTCTCCGGGAAGAAAGCGCATACCCCACGAAAGAAAATAGTTACACAGGCAGAGACGCAGAAGGTCAATCTGCTGGTGGACATTCAGGCAAAATTGCAGGCTGGAAAAGGTGCTGGCTATGCTCGATGGGCCAAGGTGTTCAACCTCAAGCAGATGGCGCAGACCATGAATTACTTGTCAGAGAATAACCTGCTGGAGTATGCGGTTTTGGAAGAAAAGGCTGCGGCTGCCACGGCACATCACAATGAGCTTTCGGCGCAGATCAAAGCGGCTGAAAAGCGCATGGCAGAGATTGCTGTTCTGCGTACTCACATCGTAAATTATGCCAAGACCCGTGAGGTCTATGTGGCATACCGCAAGGCGGGCTACTCTAAGAAATTCCGGGAAGAACATGAGGAAGAAATTCTGCTCCACCAGGCTGCTAAGAATGCCTTTGATGAGATGGGCGTCAAGAAGCTGCCCAAGGTCAAAGAGTTACAGACGGAGTACGCGAAATTGCTGGAAGAAAAGAAAAAGACCTATGCCGAGTACCGGCGTTCCCGTGAGGAAATGCGGGAGCTTTTAACGGCAAAGGCCAATGTGGATCGGGTGCTGAAAATGGAGGTAGAACAGGATGTTGAAAAAGAAAAAGACCACGGCCAGCGATAAGCTGGTCCTGGTCAAAAGCGTTCGCAGAACGCGCAGCCACAGAATGAAATTCTGTGTTCAAAGGGGCTTGGGGGCACTGCCCTCAACAAGCAGTTTGTGGCGAAATGGATAGCCACAAGCATTGCTTGCCACAATATGCTGCGCATAAAATGAAAAACTAACGACGGGACGCTTACTGCCTCCTATCGTTAGTTTTCTGTGTTTAAGCGACTTATAAAACCAATCAGCATAATCAGATCGTCATCTGACATCTTTCTCATTCCGTCCAAAGCCTTCTTGATAAGCTGAGGGTTATTTTCCTGTGCATCAAAAAATTGAAGCGGTGTGATTTCAAAATACTCACAGATGTTGAGGAACTGCTTCATAGACGGCATAGAACGCCCAGAGGAAATCGCCTGAATATAGCTTCTGTTCTGCCCTAACTCCATGCTCATCTGATATTCTGAAACGCCTTTTTTCAATCGTAATTCTGTGATTCGATTGCGGATAAATTCTTCGTCCATACGCTCACCTCTCTGCTCTTTTAGCATAGCAGAAAGCAATTCTTGATACTTCGTATGTGTTGTGTTATAATTTTGTAATATAACCTTTATACGCATTATTATTTGCGTTATTTTTGCTTTATATGCGTAATCAAGGCAGTTATCAAGGGTGATTTGTATGAATCAGTATGCCTGTGCCATTACCGGCCACAGACCAACAAGATTTTGCTTTGGATATAATGAGGAAGATCCTCTATGCCAAAAGCTGAAAGAATGTCTCCTGGAGCAGTTTCGCATACTCCATGACGAGAAATTTGTCCGTACTTTTTTTGTCGGCGGTGCTCTTGGTGTGGATATGTGGGCTGGAGAACAGCTTCTAACATTGAGAGCACAAACAGGATACGAGGATATTAAAATTATCGTTGTAATTCCCTTCATCGGCTATGACTCTAAATGGCCGGATCAGAGTAGACATAGATTGAAAAAGCTGATCCAAAACGCAAACGATTCTATTGTTATTTCACATTCTGCGGATGTTTCCAGTTATAAAAAAGAAATTATTATATGGTCGATCATGCAGAGTACATCATCGGTGTGTTTGATAATCAGAAAAAGCTGCGCTCAGGCACAGCACAGACAGTCAATTATGCCTTACGAAACGGAAAAGCAATCACTCTGATCCATCCAGATACTATGGAAATAACAGCCCCTGCGCCTTAACAAATTCACAAAAATTTTTCATTGGCATTTCCAACAAAATATTTTCATTGAAGGAGTGCTGTGATATAATAAGATATAAAACTACGCTCAGAACAAATGGTGCCGCTATGAACAAATATATTGGACAGCAATTTGCTGCTTTAAGATACGAAAAAAATATTTTGGTTGTTGAAGAAACTACATCCGCTGGTGGATGCGGCTCCTTCAACGCGGCTTCTTCATGTCCTGCGTCAGCCTGTCTTTATGACAGTGCGGCGTGGGGCTTTTTTATTGCCTGAAAGGAGTATGAGAACATGAGTCTGAAATATACCTGCCCCAGCTGTGGAACCCCATTGGGTTATGAGGGATTGTGTTGGAAATGTAAGTGCGAGCAAGAACGGCAAGCTGCTCTGGCCTGGACGCCGGAACAAATTGTCGAAAAACAAAGAAACTTGATACAGAACATCCAGAGGCTGGCTGATATGGAGGACCCAGAGTTCGCCGACTTTTGGCAGCTGCTTGGCTACCATGATGTCATCACCCCAGAGATTCAGCGGATGGCACTGGCCGCAGAGGTGTTTTGGCCCTGTGAGATCTATTATCACGCTCCCGCCGATGTGCGAGATGGTCTGATTCATGCGCTGTTGTCCGCGGAAAATTCCAGCGCGGCCTCCAACCTGATGAGTTGCCTTGCTATGCAAGGAGATGACAAGGCAATGGAGACTCTGCTGGAGCTGGAGCGAAATCCCCGGCCCTGGCGCAAGGGCCTCTATGTAGACCCATCCAGCTATGCGCAGATCGGAGGCTGGACCTTCGACAAGGAGGGCCAGAAAATCCAACTCAACTTCGACACCTGCTATCCTATGGTCAAGGGAACCACTGGCGAGAAATCTCCCGTCTGCATTGGCCGAGAACGGGAAGATACCTGTCCCCACTGCGGCGGACGCATGGTGGATATATTGGTGCTGGACGGCCGGGATGAGCGTCTGAAATTTCTGGGGTTGGATGGTATCCTGACTGCCACCTGCTGCCCCAGCTGCGTGGGATTCCTCAAAGGCCCCGCCTTCAACCGGTTTACCCTGGATGGCGGCGTGGAGGTCTTTCCCTCTGAGCTATTTGACGGCGCGGAGAAGACGGATTGCTATGTCAGTCCCGAGGAGTACAAGGCCCTCACGGAAAATCCCTTTGTGCTGGGCGAAGCGCCTGTGCCCCTGTTTTACGGCGCGGCCTGCCAGGATGTGAATACCATCGGCGGCTTTGCCAACTGGGTTCAGGATGCGGAATATACGACCTGTCCTCACTGCGGTAAGCCCATGAAGTATCTGGCGCAGATTCAGTGGGATACGGTGTTTGACTGTGCGGAGGGCACGCTCTATGTGGAATTCTGTCCAGACTGCCAAATCATATCCATGCAGCATCAGCAGACCTGAGAGGAGACGCTGCTATATGTGTGAGCACTACCGAAACATTCAAACATGGAGAAAATTTGATGCGCCCAAGGACTACCTGGCCTGTATTGCTTATATTCAGCAGTTGGTGGGACAAGGCCAATTTGAACTGATGGCAGAGGAGTCCACCTGCCCGCTGGAGGAGGTAAAGACTGAGGATGGATGGGCAGACGAAATTATGGCTCACATGATTCGGTGCAAGCACTGTGGTCAGATCTTCACCTGTGTGGTCAACACCTGGCGAGGCAGTGGACACTTCAAAAAAGGCAAGGGATAACACAGAAAAGGCGGTGAAACGATGAATCGGACAGAAGAAATAGAGCTGCTGGAGCAACTCGAACAGTGGAATAGCAAGGACGAGTATTCCCAGTGCATCCAGGCCATCGAAGCTATCCCGGAACAGGAGCGGGGCTATTTGCTGACCGTCAAGCTGAGTCGGGCTTACAGCAATCTGGCGGTTCTGGGAGATCATGGAGTGCATGGGACCGACGGTGAAGTGGACGGGGATCTCATCCGACACGCCATTGATCTGCTGGAGTCCGTCCGCACCCAGGGAGAGAACGACCCTTACTGGAACTCCCGGATGGGCTATTCTTGCCTGATGGCATACCGCTCCGCAGCCACCGCCTATGAATACGCAAAATGCTGGCTGGCCCTGGCCCCGGATGCCCCAGCCGCTCAAAAGCTGGTTCGGGACTGCGAGGAATATCTGGAGGAGGAAAAAGCTCTGGAGCTGGATTTAAAAGAGCGGGAGGAAATCATCCGAAAGGAAACTCCCGATGATGTAAAAAAAGGGGGGTATCTGTAAATGAACAGTGAACAGATCACAGCATTTTTGCAAGAGCATTGGTACATTGCCTCGGTGCTCATCGGGGCCGTGATTTTAATTGGGGCGATCCGCAACTGGAACTGGCTCTGCGACCCCACTGGTACGCGGGATGCTCATCGACACAGCAGAGGATACCGGCGTGTGGTTTTCTTTCTGCTGGGTGTCCTCCTGATTGTGGTGAGTATCTGGGGATTTGTGCTGAAGTTGAAATAGGAGGAGCAATCCCATGACCCAAGAAGAACAAATCCGACTCTATCGGCTGATGGAAAAACTCAACTGGTTTTTCCACCAAGAGATGCACTACCTGAATAGAGATATTGCGGAAAAGACCGCACGGGAGTGTTACCCGGAGATTCGGGATTTTACATACGATATTTTGTGGAACGACCTGCCCAGAGAGGTGCAGGGACAACTTATGAACGAGGATGAGACGCTATGAATACTACGATGACTTTAGAACAACTGCCTCCCAAGGGTGTAAAGCGAGAACAGGCCATTTTGGCGCTGGGCAAAGAGGAAGCAAACGGCGAACTGTTTCTCCAGCTTGTGAATACAGAAAAGGGCAAGTGCAAAACGGCTGCTCAAAAGGCTTTGGCGCAGCTGGAGTATGCCCCTGCTGCCCCACTGTGGGCCAAGCTGGTCAAGGGCAAATGGATGGGCAGCCATATCATGTCGGATGCCTGCTCGGATTGTGTATCGGAGCAGATTGCCCCAGTCATCCTGAAAACCCTCTCCCTGCTGTTGGATGAGGCGGATACAAAACCGCTGGAAGAGGGACAGGTGGAACAGATGAATTTCTGTTTTCATTTGATGCTGGGCAAAGCCTCCCCCAAGATGTTGGAGGTGTACCGTTTTCTGGCGGAAAATGCGGAACGGATCGGCCATCTCAAGCACACCCCCTTTTATGATGGTGACAAATGCACTACATGGCACATTTCCCAAGGACTGGGGCTCTATAAAGTAAAGCCAAAGGAAATGGAGAAGATTCCGGCTTTGATTCTGACCGCCTCCTTGATTCGAAACCCGGATACACGACTACAAGCACTGGCCGATGAACTATATGAACGCTATGGCGGCAGTTGGCTGATTCCAGTCTTTATGAAAGCAATTATCACCCAGCCCAAGGAACAGGTGTATGAAACCTATTCGCTCCTGCTGGGAACTCCCAAAGAAATCTACCTGTTCAATGCTCTGGGGATGCTGGATTACCGCTGTTATCCGGAGGACTGGATCTATGAACGCCTGGGGCCTGATGGAATGACTGCGTTCATCTTTTGGGGCCATGAACGCTACGGGTCCTATGACACGACCTTTATGTTTGAACGCTATGTGGAGCTGGATGAGCGGTGGCTTTTTGATCTGGCCAAAGACCCTGAAGGTCGAAAGCCTACGGTGACTTGGCAAAGTTACAACCGGAGTGGTGTTCTGTACGAAAGCTACGACGAAATGTTCATCAGTTTGCTGCCCCGCAAGGTGGAAAACCCGGAACTGAAGCACATTCTACGGGACTACTTCCGCATCCGAAGCCAGAAAAAGAAGGTTGCCAAAAGCATCACCGTTTACCAGGATGCCGCCGAGCGGTTTGGCGATTAAGCAGGAATGGAGCGACTGGCATGATCGGGACAGATGAAAACCGGGCGGTGCTCTATGTGGAGGCCATCTTCTGGAGCGGCAAGCGAAAGACTCCCCCCAGTCTGATGAGTGGAAATATTGTCCCCATTTTGTCGTCAAAGGAACCACGGAATATCTGGGGGTATGCTTTCTGGACGGAACCGAGTGTACATTTGATGAACCGGCCTTGGGAAATGCCCAGCCCCTCTACCCGGATGCCGTGGACTACGGCCCGCTGGAAAATAATGCGGGAGCCAATGCCGTTGGCAAAGGCCGGGTGCTGGGCCGGACCGTTCCCTATCAAGTGAAACAACAACGAAAGTAGGTGCCTTATGTACCAAATTGCATATATTGGCCGCTGGGAGACCCTCCCGGAAACGGCTGCCGCCATCTGTGACCATGACACGCCCAAGCTGGAGGCGCTGCTTCAAGGCGGTCTGGATTTAGATGTTCCCATCCAGCTCAGCGAATACATCAAGCTGATGCCATTGGAGATTGCGGTTTTTCGGAACGATGTGCCTATGATCCACTTCCTGCTGGAGCATGGAGCTGATTCCAGTCTGGCAGAGGAACAGCCCCTGCTGCTCACCGCCGCCCGCTGTTGTGGGCCGGAGGTGGTGGCGCTCTTTGCTGGACAGGCCGCAAAGCTCAGCTCGAAGCAGAAAGAGCGGGCCTTCCAGGAGGTGCGCTGGGGCAAGCGCCCGGAGAATATCCAGGTGCTGGAGCAAGCCGGGATTACAGTGGAGAAGTTTGGCGGCGAGGCATTCCGGGCCGCTGTGTCCGAGGGCAATACCAAACTTGCCCGGCTGCTTCTGGAAAAAGGGGCAGACATCAATTATCACAAGCCGGACATGGTGTTCCCTTACGCCTCCACCCCTGTCACCGAGGCCGCCCGCTCCAACAATTTCCCTATGGTGCGCTGGCTCATTGAGCAAGGAGCCGACATCACCATTGCTGACAAATACGGCGACCGGCCTTACACCGTGGCGGTGCAGAACAAAAATCAAGAGCTGGCCGACTACCTGAAAGCCCTGGAGCCGGAGGAATGGCACAACGAGCAGGAAAAGATCCGGCAGCTCATGCCCTACAAGCTGCCCGCCAAGCTGGTGGAATACTTGAAGACCGGCCCCCTGCGGCTGGAGTTCCCGGATCAGGAATGGGTGAAGTGGGCGGAGCTCTACTCCTTCATGGATGTGCAGGAGATGACCTGGAAACGGAAGAAGCTGCTCTCCCTGATGGTGCAGATGGATAACTACAGCGACTATCTGTTGCTGTGGAGCCCCAGGGACAAAAAGCTGTGGTATCTGGATATCGAGCATGAGGAATTCCACCCTCTGGCCAAATGGGATGACTTCATCGCAGATCCCGGCCGGTATCTGAACGGGATGATCGAGGGCGAGTTTGAGGAGTAAAGCCATGACATCAATAGACTTTCTGAACAAGGTACATAAAAGCCTGGACTCGCAGGAATATAACCTCTCTTATTCTCCGGCCAAGTCCAAGAATTATATGCTGTACTGCAACGGCAACTTCATCGGTGGCCTGTTCGATGAGGAGCTGTGCTTCGTCTACGCCGACAGTGTGAGTGAACTGCTGGGGCAGCCGGAACCCGTTTGCCACGGCTACTCCAGCACCGCCCAGCACAGGATGCTGGTGATCCCGGAGGAACATTGGGCGAAGGCGCTGAAACTTCTCTATGCCGAGAAATTTGATTGGAGCCGTTTGGTGTACGACATCACATACACCAGCATCGGCGCGGCTGTAGTGGAGGACTTCTACGACGAGAATGTGGTATTCCTGCGCTTCTGCTTTGAAAAGGAACTGCTGAAAAAGAACCCTCTGGACCGGCAGGGCCGTATCCTGCGGATGGTCTATATCAATCAGGATCTGACAGAAGCAGGCAAATATCTATTCCCCAGACTGATGCAGAAGTTCCTCGTTTTTACAGATTGCAAAGGAAAAACCAGTCTGGAAACTATGCTGAAACGGTGGTACACCGCGCTGGAGAAGGAGTACCGCAACCAGATAACAGGAGGATAACATTATGAAGCTGAACTGTAAACGCATTGATTTTACATATACACCCGGCGAGGAAATCTTCAACTTTCCCGGGGAATCGGGACTACCCTTTATCTTCGATGTAGAGGAAGAACTGACCGGCGATCCTGCTGCCATGGATGCGGTGGGAGAAATGCTGGATGAGGCGGAGAAATTGGCGGAGACGGCCAAAGCCGCCATCAAAGCAGCACTGGCGGACGAGGATAGCCGCTACCATAGCGTTGTGACATTTTTCATGGAGTTCCACCGGGACGATGTAGGCCCGGATATTGCGGCGGAACTTTTTCCGGGAACCGACCCATCCAAGCTGTCCTTTGCCGAGATGGTGGACTTTTTGAAGCTCAAGCGGTTCGGCAGTCTGGTGGATGACGAGATGGATCAGCAAGTTTTCATTCTGGACCTGTCCTTCAATCCGGAGATTACTGACGAACTGATGGTGACCTACTTTGACTTGAACAAGGAGATTTTCTGTATCACCCATGAGAGCTGAGCGTGACTGACATACACGAGGAAAGGAGCAATCCCTATGAAAGCATTTGACCCCAATTACAAGCTGCTGGACGAGATATATCAAGACGATTACTATCCTGCTTTTTTGGTGGACAAGGTAAAGGACGAACTCCAGAAAGTCATCGACCTGCTGGAGAGCGGCGAAACCGACACCGATGCGGTGCAGGAAACGCTGGACGAGGCGGTCTGCGGCATCAACGATCTTCAGGAGGAATTTGACGAGAACGACAGCGAGATCGAAACGGTGGCGCGGGAATGTATTGCGGCAACCGTGGCCTACATTCTGGAGTGGTTTGGCATCCCCATTGACACTGAGGAGGCCATCCGGGAACGGGACTGGTGAGCCCTATGGCAGAAAAAGAACTGGCCCTTTGTGATGAGTGCGGCAGCCTGTTTTTCAAAGGCTCCTCACAGATGATGGGGCTGTGCCCGGAATGTGCCCATATTCTCTATGGCTACCCGAATTGTGACCATCATTTTCAGGATGGCCGGTGTGTGAACTGCTATTGGGACGGCTCGGAGAGTGTGTACATCAAGAAACTGAATCAACAGGAGGAAACTGATATGCCTACGACCGAATGGCTGAACAAATACGAATCCATCAAGGATAAACTGACCTGCAAAGTTGACTTGGAGGCCCATTTTACAGAAAAAGTGATTGGGAATATGGCGGTGGATGTGCTGGACATCGGCACCGTCCATTTCCCCACCGGGCAAATCTTCGCCTGTGATCCGCTGGTGGAGCTGGAGGACACTCTGCCCTTCCTTCAAACGATCCCCGCCGGAACTTATCCCGTGAAAATCTGCGTGGTGCCCAGCGAACAATACGGCGACCGCTACGCCTGCGTCAAGGTGGAGGTCAGCCGGGAAAAGCCTGTCCGCTATGAGCTGGGCATGGTGGGCAACGAGAATCTGGACGCGGCACTGGGAGATGATGACTACTTCGGTTTCGGCGTAGATGCCGGAATGGGGTGTATTGCAGACATCCAGACCCAGGCGGCTTTCAAAACATACTGGGCCAAGCGGCTGGAGGAGGACCCGGACATCGACCCCTACAACGACCTGTTCTGCGACTTACTGGAGGAAAACGCCCAAGCCCACCCCAAATATCAGGGGGACTGCGGCGACTGGCTCAACTGGACCGTGCCGGACACGGACTGCAACCTGCCCATCTTCTCCTCTGGCTGGGGTGACGGTTACTATCCCGTCTACTTCGGCTATGACGCAAAGGGCGAAGTCTGCGCCGTGTATGTGCGGTTCATCGACATTGAAGCCAGTTACAAAGAGCAGGAATAAGGAGGCGCGCTATGGAATTACCAAAACGGGCACGAACAGCGGATTGGGAAAACGGTGTCCTAACTTTAGATGGAGAAAAGAAATTTGATATTCCGGAGCTGACCACAGAGATCATGGAGCAGCTGGCCGGTTACACCCTGGTGGGCTTCCATGTGAAAAGCTATCCGGTGACGGATGAACTGCTTGCCCCTTTTGCCGGACATAAAAGCATGGCCAACTTCGGCGTGGAGGACGGTGCGCTCACTGACGCCTGTTTCCCCGTTTTTTCCGCTATGCCCAAGCTGCGTTATCTGCTGCTGGACGGTAACGCCGCCATCCACGGCAGCAGTCTGTCCGCTCTGCAAGGCTGCAAGCTGGACCTTCTGACGCTCAACCGTACCGGGCTGGATGATGCCGGTCTGCTCCAGGCGGCCTCCATCCCCAAGCTCTCCCACATCCAGATCGACCATACCGCCGTTACCTATGAGGGCCTGCTGGCCATCGCTGGCAACAACCGCATCGAGCCAGTGGCCCATGTGCAATTCACCCAGGAGCAGATGGAACACTTCTTCCAGCTCCAGCGGGAAAAGGCCAAAAAGCCCGTCCAGCTGGATGAGCAGGCGGCGGCGGAATGCCGCAGGGTGCTGTCCGCTTTCTTTGCCGAGATGACGCAGTGGGAGCAGTACATGGAGCAGGCCGGGTTTGAAGGTGCTGAGGCAGTGCCCCGCCTGCTGACGATCTGGGAGAAATATGTGAGCGAAAAGCCCCGTCCGGGCTATCGACCTCTGGGCCTCTCATACAGCGCCCAGGGCACCTACAACGGGGAAGAATTCCTTGACGCAGAGCAGATCACCAAAAACAAGCTCTACATCTACACCAGGGAGAAAAACACCGGCTTTGACCGCCGCTTTCTTATGAAGCGTGTGGGCGAAGGCTGGAAGATTGATGCGGTGCAGGAGCGGCTGAACGGCTGGCAGCGCACGGAAGTGTGAGGCATCACATGGCTTGGGAATATGAAACCTTTGGCCCGGACGGTCAATGCAAATTGTTCGGTGTGAACATCTTTGACTACGACTGGCAAACCACCGGCAAGCGGGTAAAAATCAAAGACCCCATCTATCACCAAGACCATACCTTCGAGGTCTGGCAGGTAGAGATTGATGGGCAGATCCACCGCTTTGCTGCTGGAGAGTTCTCCAACTGCGTATGGGGATTTTATTTAGAGAAAGACGGATGAAAGGAGTGTGTGGGCGCATGAGCCGAATCGTCGATAAACCCTACTTTACATACAGTGCATACAACGCCCTGACCTCCGGCATTCAGGTGAAATGCCCCAAGTGCCACGGCGCGGGTGTGGTGACAGCGGATGAGGATAACGCCTATTTCCGCTGTTTGAGTTGCGGCCATCAGGAGACCCGCGACCGGACGATCTACCGCTATGATGTCCATAACCAGTGCAAAAACTGCGGCAGATACTATCGGGTGGATATTGAAGATGAGGCAAAGCAGCAGTTTTCCGTTCTCCATGTGGCCTGTCCCTATTGTGGAACAACCATGTCAGGAGAAGTTCATAAAACAGCGGAGGCGTTTTCATATATTGGCGAAATCAGGGATGGGCGAGAACCTTATTTCAGGTTGGAACTATGGTTTTTGACCTCCTTCCAGGGTAAGTCGGTCTGGGCACTCAACCGGGAACATCTTGCCTATTTGATCGGCTATCTCAGCGCCGACCTGCGGGAAAAGCCGCCGGGAAGAGCGAAAATGACCCAGGCTGACCATCTCCCCACCTTCATGAAAACCGCAAAGAACCGGGAGCGGATCGTGAAGCTGCTGAGGCAAATGCAGGAGAAATGAGGATGGAACAGAAAGTAATTTACAACGGCCAAATTCTTACGCTGACTCACTTTTGGGCAACGGGAGAACCCTGCCTGTGGATTACCGACCCGCAGCAGATCGGGATGCCCAAAATGGAGTTTGTGGGCGGATACCCAAATGAATACTGCATTTTCCTGAAGAATCTGACGGAAACAGAACTGTCACAGATCACATCTCTGGACGGCGCTCCACTGGATGTAAAAGAAGAACGAAACGACATCGAATGAGGAGAACACTATGAAAGACCTTTGCCAATACGGAAACCGACCGGAGGACGAATGGGAAATCTTGCCCTGGATACCCGATCCGCGTCCGCCCTTCAAAATCTGGGTAAAGCCGGAGCAGATCGCGCCATTCTTTCTCATTCCCCACCACCCCTATGCCATCTCCCTTCTGCTGAAGATCAGTGACGGGTTCCGGACAGAAGAATTCTGCCGGCTGGGACTGACCGGCAGCAGCGGAGACTGGGAACGGCTGGTCCGGGGCGTGATCCGGGAGTTTGAGAAAAATAACAGCGGCATGGATCTGTTTCACTTCGACTCCGACGAGGATGTGTTCTGCGTCTATTCCCAATACATCGACGATTTGATGATGCTGGCCAAAATGATCCGGGCGGCCTGTGCTGATGAAAAAACGATGCGGACTTATCTTGGCAAGACCGAGTACATCAAGCTCTTTTGGGAGGGCGCACCGGAGGGAGAACCACCGGTCATCCTCTATGAAGTGGATACCGAAAATGAGCGGCTGGCCCTCCGCTCCATCGACATCTTTGCGAATGGCCGCACCCGTAACATCCCTGACCTTTACGACGGCGCCATCGAGATCACGCCGATCCCCACCGTGGAGGAATTGAACGCCCATGTCTGGGGCGAGGAATTCCACGCCTGCATCATAGAGCAGGCGGAATTTGAGGCCATCTGGGAAAGCCGATTTTATAGCGGAGCGTTTTGAAAAGCGAGGAATGACAATGGTTGAAATCAATCGCGTCTGGCTCAATGTGGATACAGACACCAACAAAATCACACTATTCGGCCGCCCCCGTGTATCCATCCATGTGGATGAGTACATTTGGAGTTTGATAGAGGAACATATCGTGAAGCCCCATAAGCTCATGCGCAGCGAAAAGCACAAGTATCTGCTGAAAATTGCCTTTGGCCGATTTGATCCGGTGCGGCACCAATATTATCCGCTTTCCCCGTATAATGGGCCGCTTCTGGAAGGCGTCAAGCCGGACAGCGCAAACGGATGGTATCCCCGTGAGAATTTTGCAGACACTGAGGATCGCACCACCTGGTTCTCTCCTGATAAAATCTGGACAAACTGCGGCAACAAAGTTCTGGATGTCAATGTTGACGCTGCCAATGTAAGCGAGAGCATCACCCCCAGAGAATACGCAGACTTGCTGTTCGATGGAATCGGGGCAGCATTGGTATTCAACTTCAAAAGGCTCAAGTGCGAGGAGTTTGATGGGCTGAAACCCAAGATTGACTGGAGCGTGGTAGAAAGTTTCCCCTTCCCTGCATCCTTTGAGGAGCAGCAGTACATTGGGGACGAGGGCAAAATTCATGTGTATTCCTGGGATGGCCGACAGGAAACAACCCTTGTAGGTCCTTATTCCGTGCGGGAATTGTATCTGGAACATTTCGGAGAATAGTGAGGTGAGCACATGGCAAAGGGCATTCGTGAACGCCTGCTGGAGCAGGTAGGAAAATTTCATCAGTGGCAGGAAATCACTTATCCCGGAAAAACCACCGAGGAGATCGGCGGTGCATGGGAGGTCGATTACCCTGCGTGGAATGATATATTTGATGCCTTTTGCCATGTGTTGACCCAAATGGATGCAGAAACAGCAGACAGCGTCCTACTGGATGAGATGGTCTATCTGATCGCCAGGGACAACGAAGCGGAGGGGTTTATACAGGAGACCACTTCCCATCCCCAATGGTTCGAGCGCCTCTGCCGCAGGGCCGCAGCCTCCAATGAGAGTGAGGCCAAGTGGCAGTTTGCCGCATATCTGTCAGAATGTCCGTGCAGCCAGGAAGTCAAAGACATGATCCTGGACTTCGCAAAGGACCCCAATGAATATGTAAGCCGGCGGGCACTTTTGGCGATGCCCGCTCTGCGTCCTGACTGTGTGGAGCAGTTCGCTCCGCTGTTCTGGGAGCGCAACTGTTACTCTCCTGAACTTCCGGAATACCAGCGGATCGCCGTTCTGGTCTCACTGGACGCCATCCATTCCGACCTGCTTCCACAATACTTGGAACGGGCCAAGCAGGATGGTCGGAGCTATCTGCTGGAACACGCAAAACGAATCGAAGGAGGACTTGCCATGAACGAAAAACTGTCCCGTCCCCAATTCAATCAAATGGATACAACCGAGAAGCAAACGCTGATGGAGAGCCTGGCTGCTCGTTATGATATGACCTTTCTCGGTCTACATACCTTTGACCGCTGGGGCCAGAACTGCACCACCGGCATCTTCAAGAAAGATGGTCGGGAGTTCGTCTTTGTCCCCGGCGATACCGTCACCCTGGGCTGGGAGCAGTTTGCCGAGGGACTGAATCAGGAGAGCCGGGAGGAATTGGAGTATCTGTTCCGAGAATGGGAAATGGAGCAGAACCCGGCGGAACTCATCGGAGAGAGCATGGCTCTCGTCCGGCAAGCGGCCATTGGCCCCATGCTGGTGGGCCGGGAGCTGGAGGAACTCTGCTGGGAGTCAGTCAAGATGGACGATCCCAGGCTGACCGCCCACCCTGACTGGCTGAAGGAGTTCCGTGACTTTGCCTGGAGTGACAGCAGCAGTCTTACCTTGCACCAGTCGGCCCGCATAGAACGGACGGAAGATGGATTTCAGACCTGGATCTATAACCGCACAGACTACGATGAACTTCTTACCGGGCTGGAAAAGCAGGGGCTTTCGCTGCCCACGGCGGACGAGTGGGCCTACCTGTGCGGCGGCGGATGTCGGACCCTGTTCCCATGGGGAGATGGGTTAGACTACTCCATGCGTCTACGCTGGTTTGAGGACATGGATGAGGATGAGAACCGGCCCTATGATATGGAGGAACCCAACTTCTTCGGCCTGTCCATCGCCTACGACCCCTATATGCGGGAAGTGGTGCAGGCTGATAGACTTACCACCTGCGGCGGTGACGGCGGGTGCAATATCTGCGGCGGGCTGGGCCCATTTCTCGGTTTCCTACCCTGTTCGCCCCACTGTAAGCCGGAAGTGCAGGAGGACAAGGAACTAAACGGAGATTATGACTTCTACCGGCCCATTATCCGGGTGGAGAACCATGATTGACAATAGAAGCTTGATACGAAATAAAGAAAGAGAGGTGCCGACATGGGAGTATGGGGCATAAAAGCATTAGAGCGTGACGAAGGGCTGGATGTACTGGACATCCTCAAAAATGAATATGTACCGGAGCATCCGGTAATGGATCTGGGCGAGATGATTGAACTGATGAAAGAGGAAGTCATGCTGGGATCTGACTTTTCACAAATCGACTTCCTCTTTGACAATACTGCGATGGCTCTGGCGGAGCTGTATTTCCAATGGAAGGATAACGGCAAACTGGACTACGATCATGAAGAAGCTATATGGGATAAAGTCACCGGTTTCACAGCATCCAAAGAAGCCCTTGCTTTCCTGCTGCGGCAGCTCACCGACATAAAAAACGAGGTGCCGGACGAGGACGGCATCCGTGAGATTATGGATCTTTGGAAGAACGAGGATAGCGGAGAGATCGCTCCTGCGTGGTTGGAACACTTGAATCAGCTCATTGATCGACTGGATTCAGAACAGGAGGCACGACAAATGTATATCAAAAAATACTGGGGCAACTTTATTGGCGGTTCCGATGACAGTCTGAACCTTGTGGCATTTTTAGAGGATCAGAAAAAGGAGGAGATCCCCCTCAGCGAGATTTTCGCCAAGATCGGTCTGGACAAGCAGAACTGGGACTTTCGCCAAACCGTGGAGTACCTGGAGTTTACACATTCCGATGGCGTGGAAATGGACTTCCACTTCGCCATTGATGTGGTCACCGACCTGGCCGCCATCCTGCTGGAGTGCAGCGTCAGTGGCAGTGTAAACCTTCAGGATCTGGACGAGTACAACACCCCCATCCGCCGTATCCGCATCACTGCTACGCCGGAGGAGCACGAGGCCATGGACAAGGCCCTGGCGGACTTTGCCCAATCCCCCCTGACCTATGACCTCCATGAAATGATGGACGACGAGGAGATTCAGGAGATGGCTCGGGATGTGGAGGCGCTGCGGAAGGAGCTGTACGAGGCCGCTGGCCGCAACCGGGACTACCATGTGAAAGCGGAGGATGTGAAATCTCTGCTCCCTGACTGGAAGGGTGCCGATGGCTGCATCGCCACCAACCGCATCACAGTAGAGGGCCGCAAGGTGGGCTACTGCTACAGGGAGGAGCCGGACGGCGGCTGGGACAGCGGCTGGCGCTTTACCGCCGGTGATGAGAGCGACGAGTACATGGACGACCCTAACAACGCCGGGATCTACAAGCTGAACACGATCTGCAATGACGATCCCGACATCATCCCTTTGCTGAACACCCCCGCTCCCTGCGCCTTTGAGCGGGATGAAAATGGCGTGTTCCAGCTGATCAAAGACTGGAAACCAGATGAGGACGAGGAGGACCCTGATATGGATATTTTGAAGCAGTGCCAGAAGTGGCATGAGGAGAGCAAACAACATAAAATTATTGATGCGCTGGAGGCCATCCCCGCCGAGGAGCGTACCCCTGAGATGGACAGTGAGTTAGCCCGTGCCTATAACAATCTGGCAGACCCACATAAGCCAACTTGCAAAGAAATGCTCAAAAAGGCCCTCGCTCTGCTAAAGCCCCATGAGGAATACTTCGAGGACGATTATTACTGGAACTTCCGCATGGGTTACTCCTACTTTTATCTGGATCAGGAGGGCCGGGCTCTGCGATATTTTGAAAAGGCATTGGAAGTCCGCCCTGGTGACGATGACACCAAAGAGTTTATCGACCGGTGCAAGCAGGGTATTTCTCTGCCGCAGTTCTGGGAGTGCTTCCGGGATCGGACAGAGAACTGGTGGGAAACCTTTGCCGAGATGGAAGCAGAATTGCGCCAGATGATGGATGACGACAAGGATCACACCCGCGGTGCAGAACTCGTGGCCCAAATGGAGGAAACCCTGAATCTGGCCTTTGATGAAATCTCCTTTGAGCTGGGCGTGGGCGGCGAAAAGCATGAACTGATCCTCACCCCAGAGGGCGACAAAGTCAAACTGTTTGAGCTGGTCTACTTCCAGAAGCACGCTCCGAAAGAGGTGCTGGAGCACTGGAACATCCTGGTGGGCCGTCAACCTGTTCAAAACATCGGTCTGCGAACCAATGATGGCTGGGAGATTTCCGGGGATGATGTGCAGATCTGGCTGGAGGAACAGGGTGAAAACAGCTTTGCCATCTCCGCTTACTGTGAAAAGCTGCTGCCTAAGCTTCAAGAGGAAGAAGGCCGGGCCTGGTGGATGCTCACTACCCTCACCGACCAAGTGCTGGGCGAGATCTCCCACATGAGATACATAGACAGCTTTGATGTGCTGGAGGAACCCAAGGCAGAGCCGTCCTTCCTCCTGTCCCAGCTGCCCGACAAACTGCGGGAGCAGGGCCTGGAGCTCTCCACCGACCCGGAAGCCTATCTGGAGAGCTACCTTGGTTACAAAATGGAACCCAAACAGGACCCGGACGCCGATTGGCGGCTGGATGTAATGGCCGGTTCCACCTGCTGTGTGCCGCTCATCAACGGCTATCTGAATGCCGACAATGATTTTATGGACGATCTCCATGCCGACGGCGCGGTGGCGGGCTTCTTCTGCTATCCCCTGGATACCCTGCGGGAGGAGGAAGGCAGTCAGAAAATTTTCGACTTCCGGGACAAACTGGAGGAAGTGCTCACCGGCGGGGATGGTTCGGAAGTGCTCACTCTCACCGGCGGGGCTACCGGCCTCTACTGTGGCTATGTGGACTTCATCGCCTGGGACATCCAAGAGGCGCTGAACATGGCGAAAGAGTTCTTTGAAGGCACGGACATCCCATGGGCCATCTTCCACACCTTCCGCCGTGAAGCCGGTTCTGTACCCCTAAAGCAACAAGATGATGGGACAGAAACTGAGAATCAGGATGACGAGTTGGACGAAACGCTGACGGGCATGGACTATATTCCTTACACCCAACAGAACGCCGAATCCTTCTTCCAGCAGCTGGAGCAGTGGAACGACGAGGATGAGTACACCCGCTGTATCCAGGCACTGAATGCCATCCCGGAGAACTGGAGGAACTACCGCACCGCCTACGCCCTGGCCCGTGCACTGGAGAACTACGCCATCATCGGGGACCATGACGAAGGTACTTTGAAATCCAAGGGAGACAAAGCCCTTCTGAGGGCCATTGAGGTGCTGGAGTCCGTCCGGGAGGAAGGCCAGGACAAGGCGGAGTGGAATATGCGGATGGCCTATGGCTATCAGTATCTCTATGGTCAGGAGGAAAAGGCCATCCCCTACGCCGAGCGGTGGGCGGAGCTGGACCCCGAGGACGAAAATGCCCCGGCAGTAATTCGGGAGTGTAAGGCGGAGATCCGGAAACGCCAGCGCAGCCGGAAGAAGAAGGCCAAATTCGTGCCCGGTGATACTCCATTTGAGGGCTTCGACCTCACCAACTTCTGGGATGATAATTGGTATGCACTGAAAGAATATGTCAGTGATCCGCCTTCCGATGAGCTGATCGCCAGCGTGGAGGAGGAACTGGGCTACAAGCTGCCCGCCGCCTACATCTGGCTGATGAAGCAGCACAACGGCGGCATTCCGGTGAACACCTGCTATCCCTGCGATGAGCCTACCTGTTGGTCAGATGATCATGTGGCCATCACCGGCATTTTCGGAATCGGACGGGAAAAGAGCTGCTCCCTCTGTGGAGAGCTTGGCAGCCAGTTTATGATCGCTGAGTGGGAGTATCCTGCCATCGGTGTGGCCATCTGCGACTGTCCAAGCGCCGGACACGATATGATTTTCCTGGACTACCGGGCTTGCGGCCCCCAGGGAGAGCCTGCGGTAGTCCATGTGGATCAGGAAAATGACTATAAAATTACCCATCTGGCAGACAGCTTTGAGGAATTTATCCGCGGACTGGAGCATGAATCCCTCTATGATCCGGATGAAGATGCAGAGGATCTTGAAGATGACGCCGACGAGGAGGAAACCGACCATAAGGGTTCCTTTGCCGGATCTGTGCTCCTCTCCAAAGCAGAGTGGGACAAGGAGCAGTTGATTCGAGATCTGCGGGAAGAATGGGGTATCGTAGATGAGGAGCCGGATGAGGGCGACGAAGATGTTGAGAACAGCGATGACGCTGTGGTAATGCGGGTCGGCAATATGATGCTGATTGTGACACTATTCCACGGTCACATCCCGGACAATGAAGCAGAGATCAACGCCGAAAACAACTATATGTGGCCAGAGGCCGTAGAAGTGGCCAAAGCGCACAAGGCCCATATCATGGTGGCTGTGTTGGGCGAGGAGGAAAAACTGCTGGAACGAGGTAAGCTGTTCACCAAGGCGATGGCAGTGTGCTGCAAGCAGAAATACGCCACCGGTGTCTACACCAGCGGCGTGGTATTTGAGCCTCGTTTCTATGAGGGCCTTGCCGATATGCTCAAAAAGGACGAACTGCCCATCTTCAACTGGGTTTGGTTCGGCCTGTACCGGAGCGAGGGGGGCCTAAACGGCTACACCTACGGCATGGATGTGTTTGGCAAGGAGGAAATGGAGGTGTTGAACACCGACGCTGAGCCGGAGGAACTACGGGACTTTTTGGCAAGCCTTGCCTCCTATGTGCTGGCGTGTGATGTGACGCTGCAAGACGGCGAGACCATCGGTTTTTCTGCGGACGATAAGCACACCATCACCCGCAGCCCCGGTGTCTCTCTGCCAGAGGAACAGATGACCCTGAAGATCGGTTACGAGCCTATAAAGGGAGATCCGGAGGATGACGATGACAGCATAGGAATGGATGATGTTTCCTATCATATTGAGAACCTTGAGGAGAAGGAGCTTCCCATTGACCCCATCAACGCCTACAACCACATGGCGATTTATTTGCGCTGGTGCATGGAGCATGACCTGATGGGCGGGAAATTCCTGGCGGAGCATGGCGAAGTGGTAAATCAGGTCAAAGCCGATCCAGGCAACACAGACCTACGAACATTCATCCGGGAGGAGCTGTTCGGCTGTCTATTCTCGGCTCTGTTCAATCAGAAAGGCCGTGCCTTTGCCCATTATTACTATGGAGAAATTGATGCGCCCTATTATCCTGCCGACATTGATGACTATGCCCTGAAATATTTTGGTCCGTCCCGATACCACTCCAATGAATTTCAACAGGAGGCATACTTATTCATCCCCTTTGACGAGGACTACTATCAGGCTATGGCAGAGGTAATTGAGGAACGCTTCACCAACTGGCAGGGACAGGACTTTGACGAGGATACGCTGGAGCCTTCCGAGGTGGCGCAGGCCATTATGGAGTATCTGGACTGTGAGTGTACCTATTTCCCGTCTATGGCAGATGATGATCCCATCATGTCAGCATACAGCTACGCCCGGCGGCTGGGGGTACGGGAGGGCTTTGTTCCCGTACTTATCCAGGCGGATGATGAAACGCAGTTGGAGTGTCTGGTGATGAACGCTGACCCGGAGCATGATGCGGACTTCTATGAATTTGACCTCAAAACCGTGGAGGAGTATCGAAAGAAGATGCTCTCCGCTCCCATCAAGGACGGAAAGGCGATTTTGGAGGAATTGACCGGTCAGCGCAAGGAAGAAGCCGAGGACGATGATCTGGACTGGGATGAGGAAGTCCTGGGCGAGATGGAGGGCGGAGAACCCAACGACCGCTTCGCAAACTATTGGAACGATGATACCGGAATGACATATCCGCTCATTCTGGCTAAAATTCCGGTAAAGAACCCCTGGGAGATCTTCGCCTACCTGCCCTTTGGAAATTGGAATGAGTGTCCCGACACACCGGACCTGATGGCAGTGGCGAAATACTGGTTCGAGCAACATGGTGCCATCCCTGCCGCCATGAGCCACGATGAATTGGAGTTTGAACTTCCAACTCCGATTTCCAAGGAAAGAGCTATGGAGGTGGCTGTGGAGCAATATGGTTTCTGCCCAGATCTGGATCAGAATGAGGATGGAAGCATTGGCTCCTTGGCAGCTGTCCTGTGGCAGTCCACCGTCTGGTATTTCTGGTGGGATTGATGGGAGGTGCGACCAATGACAGAATATCAAAAAACCTATATCGAACTAAAAAAACAGTTTGTTGCGACCAATGAAGGTCCGGACAGTGTCCGCGCTCTATATACCTTCAAGGAAGAACTTGAGCAGAGTGAGGATCAGCAGGCCAAGGAAGTGCTGGTGGATGTGTATGATCTACTGGACTTCAAGAAGGATGCCTATGAACTGCTCTGCCAAATCGGAAATCGTTCCGATAAAAAGACCCTCAAGCGGCTGGGCACGCTGAAGGACTATGCGGAAAACTGGGGCAATCATTATGCTCTCCCCAAGCCCAAAACGCCGGAGGAAAAGCAGAAAGAGAAGGAACGGCAGGCCCAGCTGGGCCTGCCCGCCTTCCGGTATCACCCAAACCCTCTGGAAACTGGGGCTTTTGAGGAATCCGCAGACGGCGTTGTCTGCGACTGCTGTGGCAAGACGACCCATATTTTCTATACCAATCCGTTCTTTTCAGTGGAGGATATTGCATATCTGTGCCCAGAGTGCATCGCCAACGGCGAAGCAGCCCGGAAATATGACGGTAGTTTTCAAGATGATTTCTCTGTGGACGATGGTGTAGACGATCCGGAGAAGCTGGACGAGCTGATCCACCGCACCCCCGGCTACTCCGGCTGGCAGCAGGAATACTGGCGCGCCCACTGCGGCGACTACTGCGCCTACCTGGGCCATGTGGGTGCCAGAGAACTGCGGGCCCTGGGTGTGCTGGAGGAGGTACTGGACGATCCGATGTGGGACGATGAGCAAAAAGAAATGATCCGGGAATCTGTCAATGGCGGGCATCTGCAATGCTATCTGTTCCAGTGCCTCCACTGCGGAAAACACCTGGTCTGGATGGATTTTGATTGAAAAGGAGACATTACTATGGGACTTGACATCTACGCCGGGACGCTGACCCGGTACTATTCTCACAACTGGAAAACTGTTGTGCAGCAGTGGGCGGAGGAAAACGGATACTCTTTCAACCGCATCACCCCGGACGGGGAACCTGCTGATAACGAGGAAGAAATGTCCCCGGCTGAGGTCCAGGCGGCGGTGGAGAACTGGCGGGATCAGATCTTGAGCGCCATTTCTCAGCCGGGCCAGCCCCCCTACGCTCCCTGGCTTGAAGATAATGAGAAACCTTATTACACCGACAAGCCGGATTGGGATGCCTTCGGCGCTATGCTGCTGGTGGCCGCCTGTCGTACATACGAGGAACCGGTGCCTTCCACCGTGGAGAAGGACTGGATCTTCGGGGAGCATCCTCTGGTCGCCCGCCTTGCATCAGATGAGGAGCGGGTGTGGTCCCTGTTTCGTGGGGCTACCTGGTGGCTCCCTCTTTCTGACAGCTTTCTGTTCCAAGGGTCCTTGCCTACCGATGACACCGCCGCTATCGCCACCTTGGGCGGACTGCGGAAGGAGCTGGAAAAGCTGAACCAGCTGGCGTGGCAGGCCGATGAGGACACTATCCTTGGCTGGGCAGACACGGAGGGATACCCGGTAGACGGAACCGTAGACTCAGATGGACAGTACAGCAAGGCAGACATCCCGGAACACACCCAGTATGACACTCAATCCCTTGCCAAGTTTGCCTTCTCCATGTTCTGGCGGGCCATGCGGTTTGCCGAGGAGCAGCAGGTGCCTATCCTGCTTGACTATTAAAGAGAATTCGTCAGGGGGTGGAGACCGTGGAACAAAAACGGCCGGCAGATATAATTCAGGAACTTCTGGACTACCTGTGGAACGGCCTGGGCCTGGAGGAAAAGGGCTGGAAGCGTCTGAAAAAGGGCGACTTCAAAAAGAAAATGAAAAACGGGCTGACCTATCAGATCTGGTTTGACCGGAGCCGCTACAACTACATAGACTACGAAATCGGCCATGGAAATGTGGAGGTGGGCTTCAGCTGTATCATAAAGCAGGGAGATGACCGGCTCTACTCTTTCAAAATAGAACCGACAACAGGCGGTTCATTCTTTCGGATGCTGACAGAGGACCTGCGGCTGAACACCGGGCTGCTGGACACCTTTCTGCCCCTGGTCAAAGCCAACTACCTCGACTTCATCGACCGCTTCGAGGCAGACCCCGTGGAGGCATTACAGCCGGTCTGCGCCCCCTTCACCGAGGCGGAGGACTACAGCTGGTTCATCTATGTGCGGGAGCAGATGGTGGAACGGTACGGAACGGCGGAGCAGATGGAGGAGTACCGCCGTCAGGCGGAATTGCGCGGAACGCCTGGACACAAGGCAAAGAACTGGATGGGTTCGATGTTGTTCCACCTCTCCCACGCCAATGATGTGGATCAAGCCTGGGCCTCAAGCCGCACCAGAGAGGAACTGGACCAGGTGGTGGAACCCTTTGTGCAGGCCAAGCGGCAGACAGGACAGTGGACACAGGAGGATGAGGCGGGCTATCAGCTCTACCGGCAGGAAACAGATCCGAAGAAGCGCACCTTTCGGGTATGGTATCTCATCGCCAACCCCCGCGGCCTGCCGAAAGAGTTTGTCCAGAAAGAGCTGGAGTTTCGGTGGAAACTGTTCCCAGAAAAGAAGGAGGAACCCAAATGAGCAATAAAGCTTTCCAGCAAAATCTGGACGACAAAAAAGGCCCCCAGCCCGGAGGTCCCTATCTCATTCAGATGCTGTTCAAAGAGCCGGTAGAAATGCCGGATAAAGAAAAAATGACTGCCATAATGGAGAAGCACATCGGATCAACAGAGTGCTTCTGTTATGATAAGAAAATGGCCGGCTTTGCCGCCCTGGATCATGTCGCGGAATTTCAGGACGGCAAGTACCCGGTACAGCTGATGGTGATGAAATGCGACAAGTTCAAGGGCAAAGGCTTTGATGCCTTTCTGATGAGCCAGATGTGGGACTGCCAGGAGGACCGTGACCGGATCTTCCGGGAGTGCAAATATCAGGTGGTGGCCACCGATATGCTGACTGCGGCGCTTCCAGCGCTGGAGCGTGCCAACCTGGATGCCGACTTTCTGGAGGCTCTGGCAGAGCTGTACCCCACCTGTGAGGCGTTCTATTTCCAGAACTGCGGCAAGCTGTTTCTGGCAGAGGATGTGCGCTCCCATCAGATTGAGGGGCCGGATCGGTTCATCCGCTTTGGCGTCAATGTCCGTTTCTTCAACATCGAGGGCACGGAGGATATGCTCATCGACACGGTGGGCATGAGCACCCTGTTTTTGCCGGATCTCCAGTACCACTTCCACGGCATGGACCCCAACTGGGTGGTAAACCACGCCTATAATGCAGCGTCCTATATTCTGGAGCATGATAACCCCATTCAGGATGGGGAAACCATAGACGGCGTGGCGGATAGCCAGATGTGCCGGGAGGTCCAGTGGAAGTGCCAGTATGAGGACTCCCTGATCCAGCCGCCCAGAGGGGTGCTGGACTCAACATGGGAAACTATGCTTCGGGAGGACGCTGAATGAATGGCGTTGTGCTCCTGGCAGGCGGACTTCTGCTTGTGGCGGTGATCAAGCTGATTATAGATCGAAATTGGATCGGCCTGCTTCTCTGTGCTGTCGCCCTGCTTCTGGTCTTTGGGGCTGGACACCATACAAAATAGGCCATTTTAAGAATCGAGGAGGTGAAGTATGCAGAATTCAACAAATATGCGGATACTGGAATTACTCCGGTTTCTCTATGAGAGGACCGATGAAAACCATCCCGCCACAGTATCTGACATCATTGCCCATCTGAATGGAAAAGGAATTCAGGCAGTGCGGCAGACTGTTTACGCAGATACCAATGCGCTGATCGATGCAGGGATTGATATTGTGGTGGTCAAGAGTACCCAAAACCAATATTTTATGGGAAGCCGACCGTTTGAGTATCCTGAACTGAAAATGCTGACAGACGCAGTAGCATCCTCGAAGATCATTTCTGCCAAGAAATCCGAGGAACTGGTACAGAAATTATGCCGTCTGACCAGCACACATCAGGCAGAACAGCTTCAAAAATTTGCTGCTTTATCCAGCCGTGTCAAACCGCATAATGAAAAGGTTTACTATATCATTGATAATATCCAAACAGCGATTGGAAACCATCAGCAAATTCGGTTCCAATACTATGAATATACTCAGGAAAAAAAGAAAATCTTAAAGCACGATGGATATTATTATGTCGTAAATCCCTATGCGCTTGAATGGAAAAATGACCATTACTATTTGATTGGATTTTCTCTGAAGCATCAGAAAATTGCTCACTTCCGTGTAGATCGGCTAACAAGTGTAGAAAATCTGGAAACTTACTTTATGCCGATAGAGGGATTTGATGTAGCCTCCTATACAAATAAAATGGTTGATATGTTTACATCGGAGTCATCGAAGGAAGTAACCCTTCTATGTGAAAACGAATTGATGAGAGTAATTATAGATCATTATGGAGAAGATGCTGCTGTTGATAGGTATGATGATACACACTTCACAGCCAAAATTGAAGTGAACCCCAGTGGAACTTTTTATGGCTGGATATTCAAATTCAAAGGGAAAATAAAAATTCTCTCTCCCAAAGAGTGCATTACGGAAATGCAGCAAATCGCTCAGGAATTTATATAGTGCAAAAGAGGTGTTATTGATTTTTAACACCTCTTTTCAAATGGAATTTTTGTCCTTGAAGTGAACGGATGTTCGATATACAATATAAGCAAGATGTTCGCAGTTCGTCGAACAAATGAGAGGTGAATGCTGTGGGCAATATAACTTTTGGATCATTTATAGCCGAGAAACGCAAGGCGCACAAATTCAATTTACGCGATACAGCCAAGCATTTGAATATTGCTTACGGTTATCTGTGTGATATTGAGCAAAGCCGCCGTCCTGCACCCAATGGAGATTTTGTGGAACGCATCTCTGCCTTTCTGAATTTGGATAAATCAGAACATGAGTTGCTTTTGGATCTGGCCGCAAAATCACGCAATACAGTATCTGCTGATTTGCCAGACTATATCATGGAAAAAGATATTGTTCGGGCAGCCTTGCGTGTGGCAAAAGAAGTAGATGCTACCGATGAAGAATGGCAGACATTTATGAAAATGCTAAAGGAGCGTAAACGATAGGGGGGAGAGCTTTGTCAATTCCACAAATCCGTACAGAAGCAATCGAGGCGGTAGGGCGAAAAATCCTGATGGAATATGATCCCTCTCTGCTATCCGGGCAACCATATCCTGTGCCAATCGAAACCATTATCGAGACAAAGTTTGATCTAATCCTGGAGTTTCATACACTAAGAAAAAACCCCAAGATATTAGGGGAAACAATTTTCGATGACGGTGCCGTTGTTTTATATGACCAGATACAGAGACAGTATCGAATGATTGCAGTAAGAGCCGGTACAATCTTAATTGATGAACGGCTTTGTGATCCGTCAAAATTAGGGCGGCTCCGTTTTACCTGTGCCCATGAGCTGGCTCATTGGGTACTACATAAGAAGTTGTACTCCGGTACAGGAGATGTTGCTGCATATAACGGAAATGTTTCTTCCGATGAAAGTCATGGCATAATTGAGCGCCAGGCAGATACTCTGGCTTCTGCTCTGCTGATGCCTTTACCGCAGATCAAAAAATGTTTTTACCGACTTAGAATAGGCCGGACAGATGAACAGCTCATTGTAGAAATGGCAAATATTTTTGAGGTTTCCAAGCAAGCAATGCAGATTCGTCTAAAATCCAGAAACCTGATATAACCAAATGGGGGAATAGAGAGAGGCACTGCCCTCTCTCACGCTCCTCTGCTATGCTATTTTGTACCTAATATGTTCGCAATATTGCGAACAAGGAGGGATGTTCTATGAGAAAAGAAAGCACAACAATCCAAAAATGTAACAGCAGGCTAACAGCTTTGGGGCTTAACAGCGACGCTGCGTTTCATAGAAGTAAGCTGATTCTAAAGATTTACCGTGATGTAGTCTGGGTTCTGAGTGAACGGGCAGAAGAATTACAAGAAACTGCTTGGATTATGGGAGAACAAGATATAGAGTCTGGCCTCTGCTATCTTGAAAATTTTGCACCAGATATTGAACTACAAGCCTTTGAAGAAAAAGTGTGCTGCCTTGTTCAAAATCAAATGCTGGTCAATATTATTGACCGTGCGCTCCTTCGTCTGAAACGGTATCCAGATCGAGGAGAACTTTACTATGAAATTTTGACTAAGCAATTCATCTATCGGTTCAACAGTACAGAGAAAGAATTGCTGGAAGAACTAAATATAGAGCGCAGTGTCTTTTATGACCGAAAACGAGAAGCTATCTATTTATTTTCTGTTTGCTTGTTTGGATATTCTATTCCAGAAGTCCTAGAGGAACTGCCCCGACTAAATCCCGACTAAATTCCGACAAATCCCCGACCTAATCCCTACTCCCTTCCGACTTCCGACCTGCTATACTTGGTATAGTGGCAGGAATGCGCTAAATTGAATACTTTTCTACATAAGGCCCGGCATTAACCGGGCTTTTTTCATTCCTGCTGCAATATGGCGGCAGGAACATGGCTGGAGGTGAAAACACTTCCGGCCTTTTTCTTTGCCCGGTATTAGGAGGCCGGTATGCGCTGGGAGGCGTACATAGCAAAATATCCATGACACCGTTCAAATTCACTGACTACCAAGAATTTGAACGGAGGAAAGGATATGACAAGAGTATTCATTTGGAAAAATAACAGCCCACAGGAATGGGAGGAAATCAGTTTTTCAGCGTTCAGTAAGGCACGCCGCAATGGTTGCTTTACTGGGCGCTTTTTTGTTGAAACAGTCAAAATGTTCCGTGATGAAGATGACCGCATTATCATGGAATGTTCTCGCAAAGATTTTGAAAAATACCAACAGGAGGACCGCCACAGCCGCTATCTCCAGGAACATGAGAAAAGTCGCTCTATATTCCCGGCTTCTCATGTGGGAGATCGTGACGGCACAGAGGAAGGTTATCAGGATACAGATTTGTTTGTGGATGAATCTGTTGATACTGCGGAACAAGCTATTCAGAATTTACTTCTTGAGGATTTACACCAAGCTCTATTGAAACTGAGTCCAGCAGAACGAGATTTTATATTGTCCTATTATGAAATGAAAATACCAAATGCAACTTGTTTAGCCCAACGATATGGTATTACTCGGCAAGCCGCAGATAAGCGATTGAAAAAAATTGAAGAAAAAATAAAAAAGTTGGTTGCGATTTTCTAAAAAAGTGGCAGTAGCAAGTGAGAGGGAAATCCTTTCACTTGCACCTTGACAACCTCATATACGAATCATTAAGTTTGATCCTCTTTGGGCGTAATAGCCGCTACATCAGCGGTATATTTTCTGAGAGCTGCCACTCGCATAACAGGCCAACCCATTTTTGCTGTATAGATGAGTTTTCGGTTTATCAGAAATATATCAGGCTGGAATACATCGGATGGCATCCGGTCATGGCATAACAAGGAGGAAAGCTCTCTTACAGCCATAGTCCGAGCGTGATAATAACCGTCGCAGGCCATGGGTAAGACCAAACGAAGTGGAGGTGAAACTCCTGAGAAGCAGGCCAGCCACCTGCGGCTTAATGATTACCCAAATCCCTGGGGTGTCGTGGACAAGTAAGGGATAAAACAGGCGCTAAATTGAAGGAGACTCTGTAATTTGCAGAGCCTCCTTCTTACATAATCAAATCTCAAAACATAGGAGGATGAACATGAAAGAAGATTGGATTTATAAGCGTGGGGATTTATATTATGCCAATTTGAACCCTTATTTTGGATCAGAGCAAGGCGGCACCCGTCCTGTCCTGGTTCTTCAAAACAATGTGGGGAATTTTTTCTGCCCCACTTTGATCGTAGCTCCACTCACCAGTAAATGGATTAAGAAAAAGGAGCTGCCCACACACTATGCACTGGAGAGCGTTCCAGAGCTTGGACTGAAATCTGTTGTTCTGCTGGAGCAAATTAAAACGATTGATAAAAGGCGTGTTTTATCGTACATTGGGCGCGTATCTCGCGAAGAAATGAGAGCGATTGATGATGCTCTGCAAGTTAGTTTAGATATTCATATTCCGGAGGAAATGGAGGCTCCGTAAGGCCACTTACCGGATAAAGGAGGCGTTTTTATGTTTGAAGCAAGAATTGCGGAATTGAACCGCTTTAATGAACAAAATCCTGTCAGCTATGACAAAAGAACCTATACGGTCGATGAGATTCAGGACATTCTGGGTATCAGTCGTCCCACAGCATATAATCTGGTAAAACAGGGTGTATTCCACAGCGTCAGAGTCGGCGGTCATATCCGCATTTCCAAAAAGAGCTTTGATGACTGGCTGGATCACGCAGATGAATGATTTGTCAAGGATGCCGATCTCCAAATCGACATCCTTAACTTTTTTTCTGCTTTCTCTTACAATGAGGCCATAGCAAGAAAAACTTTATAGAGGAGGCAAAAGCCATGCAAAAACAAAGAGTAAAGACCAGTATGTCTGTACCAGAGATGGGCAAAATGCTTGGGCTTGGTAAAGTAGAATCCTACTGGTTGGTTAAAAAGAACTATTTCAAAACAATTCAAGTGGCCGGACGAATGAGAGTTATGCTGGATAGCTTTGAAGATTGGTATGCCGGCCAGTTCCACTATAAAAAAGTGGATGGTACACCGCCCGGAGAGAAATGGAGGCATACTACGATGTCAGTTCCGGAAATGGCGGATCTTTTGGGGCTGAAATCTGGCACAGCTTATGACCTTGTTAAAAGGGGCTATTTTGAGACGACCTTGATTGATCGAAGAATTCGTATCATTACCAGCAGTTTTGAAGCCTGGTATCAAAAGCAAACTCATTATGTGAAAATCTCAGAAAGGAGCAATGAAAATGGCATCTATCGTGAAGCGTAAAAGCAAATATTCTGTGGTGTATGATTACACAGATGAAAACGGAAAACGCAGACAGCGTTGGGAAACCTTCAGCACAAATGCAGAAGCAAAAAAACGAAAAAAGCAAATTGAGTATGAGCAGGACTCTGGAACCTTCTTTATTCCTACGGCAAAGACCCTGAACGATCTGCTCGATGAATATATGTCCATCTATGGTGTAAATACCTGGGCAATGTCAACATATGAAAGCCGCCGTGGTCTGGCGAGAAACTACATAACTCCTATTATCGGAGATATGTTACTATCCGACATCACTCCAAGGATGATGGATAAGTATTACCGTGATCTGCTCTCTGTGAAAACGGTAAGCGTCAACAACCGCAAACCCACAAGCGAATATCTGACCCCGCATACAGTAAGAGAAATTCACAAGCTACTTCGCAGTGCCTTTAATCAGGCGGTGCGTTGGGAACTAATCAGCCGTAACCCTGTCCTGAATGCGACACTTCCCAAAGAAGAACATAAAGAACGGGATATATGGACTGCCGAAACGCTGAGCAAGGCTATGGAAGTCTGTGATGATCCTATCCTCTCCCTTGCCTTAAATCTGGCGTTCTCCTGCTCTTTACGCATTGGTGAAATGCTGGGCCTTACCTGGGACTGCATTGATATTGCACCACAGAGCATAGAAAATGGTTCAGCTTATATATTCGTCAACAAAGAGCTGCAACGGGTTACACGAGGTGCATTGGACGATTTGAGCGACAAAGGTGTTATTAAGAAGTTTCCACCTTGCATAGCCAGTACCCATACTGCTCTGGTCCTGAAAGAGCCTAAAACCAAAACCAGTATTCGCCGCGTGTACCTGCCGAAAACAGTTGCCTATATGCTGGTAGAGAGAAAAAAAGAAATTGATGAGCTGATGGATCTGTTTGGAGATGAATACATCGACAATAACCTGGTCTTTTGCTCCAGCAATGGCCGTCCGATGGAAAGCCAGGTGATTAACCGTGCTTTCAATAAACTTATCAAAGAAAACGGACTGCCTCATGTTGTATTCCATTCTCTCCGTCACTCCAGTATCACCTACAAGCTGAAACTCAATGGTGGCGATATGAAATCCGTCCAGGGCGACTCTGGTCATGCTCAGGTAAAAATGGTTGCAGATGTCTACTCTCACATCATCGACGAGGATCGCTGCATAAACGCTCAGCGATTGGAGGAAGCATTTTACTCATCCAAGACTCCTGACCCTGTTGAAGATACAGAGCCTAAAACTGCGGATACTGCCGTCACTGAAAGTGATGAAAGTGATGCAGCGAAGATACTGGAACTGCTTAAAAATCCCGAAACTGCCGCACTGCTCAAGCAGCTGGCAAAAGCTTTATAAAGTCCCTCCCTCAGAAGAACGCCTCTCACTTTGTGAGAGGTTTTCTTCGTTTGAACCACTTTGCACAGTGACCAAACACTTTTTTTGTTAGCAAGGTTCTGAAAGCATTTTTGAGCGATGTTAGCAAATTCGCGATTTTGTTTGCAACTTCCTCTAATTTCTGCTAACAAATGTTTGCAAGTTCCTTTGGTAAAAATCGAACCTCTGACTTACCGCCTTTCTTAGCAAAAGGCCAAATCTCGTTAGCAAATGTTAGCAAACCAAGGTTTTTTGCAAAAAAGCCACAAAAGCCGCAGAAATAAGAAAAGCCGAAAACCCTGATAAATCAAAGGTTTTCGGCGTGTTTGCTGGCGTCCCTGGCGGGATTCGAACCCACGGCCTTTCGCTTAGGAGGCGAACGCTCTATCCTGCTGAGCTACAGAGACTTATATTAAATTGAGACTGGCAACGATCACTTTTCCCCGTAAGGCAGCTGGTAGAGCACAACCTTAGGAGGCGTGTGCTCTATCCAACTGAGCTATTGGGACGTATTTAATTTTTTTGTCAGCCTCCGTAATTATCGGACTCAGCTCCCAACTAAGGTTTTTCCAAGGTGAGCGTTGTAACGTAACCTTAGGAGGGGGACGCTCTATCCAACTGAGCTACTGAGACGCACTACAGATATGATACCGCAAACAGCGCACAAAATCAAGTTGAATCGGAGAGAAAAAAGGTGTATCCTATAAAGAGAGGCTCCTGTGCCGGGAAACTTTGCGCAGGGGCGGCAGAACGACTCGCCCCTCTGGCTGCTGGCCGGGGGAGCCCCGGGAGGTTGCAATGGGAAAAAACAAAACCAAAAAGCGGACACGCCGGCCCAACAAGGGATGGCTGGCGGGCAGCAGTGCGACGCAGACTATCTGCATCAGCTTTCTGCTGGTCATCGCGGTGGGAACGCTGCTGCTTACCCTGCCCATTTCCAGCAGGACGGGGCGGCTGGGCGTCATCGATGCCATGTTCACCGCCACCAGTGCCACCTGTGTGACGGGCCTCATCGTGCGGGATACATGGAGCCAGTTTTCGCTGTTCGGGCAGGTGATCATCCTGATGCTCATTCAGGTGGGCGGCCTCGGTCTTGTCACCCTCACCAGCTTCTTCGCGCTGGCGGCCCGGCGGCGGATGGGCTTCCGCGACCTGCGGCTGCTGGGCGAGAGCGTCTCGGCAGACGGCCTGTCCAAGGCCACTGAGGTGCTGAAGATCGTCATCAAGCTGGCGGCGGCGTTTGAGGCCGTGGGCATCGTGCTGCTGCTCTTCGCATTCGTGCCGCAGTTCGGCGCAGAAGGTGTGTGGGTCAGCGTGTTCACGGCCATCTCGGCTTTCTGCAACGCAGGCTTTGACCTCTTCGGACGGTTTGGCGCCTACTCCTCGCTGGCGCCGTACGTCAACAACTACTATGTGCAGGCTGTCATCATGTTCATGATCATGGCCGGTGGTCTGGGCTTCATGGTCTGGGTGGAGCTGGCGGAGCACCGCAAAAAGCGGCGGCTCTCCCTCCACGCGAAAGTCGTGCTGCAGTTCTCGGTCATCTTCTGGGTGGGCGGCGCGGCGCTGCTGGCCCTGCTCGAGTGGTCGAACCCCAGGACGATGGGCGGCCTGTCCGTCCCGGGCAAGATTATGGCGGCGCTGTTCCAGTCGGTATCCACCCGTACTGCGGGTATGAACACCATCGACCTCGCGGCCTGCAGCCCCATCAGCAAGCTGCTGATGAGCGTGCTGCAGTTCATCGGTGCGGCCCCCGGTTCGACGGGCGGCGGCGTCAAGGTGACGACCTTCGCGGTGCTCATCCTGACCATCCGCAGCGTGGCACAGGGCCGCGACGACTGCGTTATCGGCGGCCACCACATCGAATCCAAGACGGTCTACCGCGCTCTGACCATCATCGTCATCGGCGCGGTGGCGGCGTTCGGCTCTGCCGTCGTGGTGTACTACAACACCGCAGAGACGGTGTCGGTCATCGACTGCATCTTCGAGTCCTGCTCGGCGTTCGGTACGGTGGGCCTGTCGGTGGGTGTCACTGGGCAACTGAACACCGGCGCAAAGCTGCTGTATATGGCCTGTATGTTCATGGGCCGTGTCGGCCCGGTGTCGCTGGCGATCAGCCTGACGGCAAAGCCCGACGACAACAAGCGCAAAGTCCTCCCGGTGGGTCACATCAACGTAGGTTAAACAAAAAAAGCGGACGCTCCACCTGTCCGGAGAGACAGAGGAGCGCCCGCTTTCACTCATTATAAATTGTCGAGTTCCGTCTGGAGCTTTGCAAGAGAGTCCCGAATCGGCAGATGCTGGGGGCAGACGGCCTCACACTTGCCGCAGCGGACGCAGTGAATGGCCTTTTCGGCATCCGGGAAGCGGGCTGTCCACTGCTGGCGGATGGCGTCCTTATTGCCGAACATCCCGAGCTTGTTCCAGATGCTGAAATTGTCGGGAATGTCCACGCCCATGGGGCAGGGCATACAGTAGCGGCAGCCAGTGCAGCCGCGTTTTATGTGGGTGGGGGCGGTACG